>JYMV01022047.1_pt1 | contig 22989 bp, 23 predicted proteins | sample 338911 | NCBI WGS metagenome assembly JYMV01 (sample SAMN03354496, study PRJNA234377) | hydrothermal vent metagenome | biome: Deep sea; feature: Hydrothermal plumes at the Eastern Lau Spreading Center, Western Pacific Ocean; material: Seawater | place: Tonga | collected 2009 | depth 2000 m m
CGAATGGAAACGTTAGCGTCACAACGCAGGCTTCCTTCTTCCATGTTGCAATCGCTGACTCCGGTATATTCCAAAATGGATTTCAGCTCGATCAAGTAGGCTCGGGCTTCTTCCGAAGAACGCAGGTCGGGCTCACTGACCACCTCGCACAGAGGGACACCGGTCCGATTAAAGTCAACATAGCTCTTTCCCGGGCTACCTAAATTTTCCCCGTGGATCAATTTTCCAGCATCCTCCTCCATGTGAATTCGGGTCAACCCAATTCTTTTTTTAGTGCCGTCGACATTGATATTGATGTATCCGTTTGTTCCTAAAGGAAGCTCGAATTGGGAGATTTGGTAACCCTTAGGCAGGTCGGGATAAAAATAGTTTTTCCTCGCGAAACGATTCATCGGTTCAATAGTGCAATGGGTTGCCAGACAAGCCCTCATAGATGATTCGAGAAAACGTTTGTTTAAAACGGGAAGAACTCCCGGCATTCCCAAACAGATCGGACAGGTGTTTTCGTTCGGACGACTGCCAAATTCTGTGGAGCAGGAACAAAAAATTTTCGTTTTGGTTTTAATTTGGACGTGAACTTCCAGTCCAATGACCGTCTCGTACTTCATATGTGAACCCGTCTCTTTTAAATTGTTACTTGGTAAGGACTAATTTGGAGTTTTCTGAGGTTTTTCAATTGATCCTGATTTTAATCACCCAGAGGGGTTCTCGTCAAGCATTGTCCTCACTGGGCTGTGAAACCGCCATCCACCGGAAGAACCGTGCCCGTGATAAAAGACGATTCATCGCTGGCTAGAAAGAGGCAGGTGTTCGCCACATCTTCCGGTTTCCCGAACCGGCCAATCGGGTAACCCTTGCTCCACTCCTGCATCAATTCCTCATCTTTCATGAGGTCGGCGGTCATGTCGGTTTCTATCAGGCCGGGGCAGATGGCGTTGGAGCGAATGCCATAACTGCCGTATTCCACCGCGATGGACCGGCTGAATTGATTCAGGGCTCCTTTAGAGATGTTGTAGGCCGCCACCTGGGGAACGGCGATGATGCCGAGGATGGAACTGATATGGATGATATTTCCGCCTTTTTGCTCCATCATTACAGGGAGCACCCTGCGGGTCAACTGGAACACAGCCTTCATGTTGATGTTCATCATTTCGTCATACTGGTCATCAGAAATTTCGTGTAGAGGGGCTCCTTTGAAGAGGCCGGCATTGTTGACCAGTATGTCAATGCGATGGAACGTGTTCCGGGTTTCATGAACCAGCCGGTCTAGGTCTTCGCTTCGGGTCATATCTCCCGGAATCGTCAGAACCCGGGAGCCCAATTTCTGGGATGTTTCTGCCAATTCATGGGCTGTTTTCTCCAGTTTCTGTTTCCTTCGACCAAATAAAACTACATTGGCACCTTCCCGGCAGAAAGCCCTGGCGCAGGCTTGACCAATTCCCGATCCCCCGCCGGTGATGATGGCTGTTTTGTTTGCGAGTCGCATTTCATTTTCCAATGATTAAAAAATGGATCAAAGGTATGTATAATAAGTCCTGAAAAAAATAATTTTACCATCATAATCCAAGTCTTACCGTCTTTGCTAGTTGAATCGGGGCGGATGCTTTCCATCGGCGGGAGTCAATCATGAAATACGCATATTATGGTTTTGGGGCTTTTATAGGGTTTGTTTGCGGGATGGGCATCAACCTAATTTTTTACTGGCTGGACCAGTCCGGAGTGAAGTTTGCCGGTTTCCTGATCCATAACTTTGGTTTCATGGGGAAATACATTCTCGAATTGATCAACGCCCTGCCAATTATCGGGGCGGCACTGGGGATTATTATGATAAAATTCCTTTTCAATCGGGAACTGACCGACCACTAAGGCGTGGGGCCAGTATGGCATTGCCCGCCAAGCAAACAACACCACCAAGCGCACGTGATATTGTTCCTAAGCCCTCGTGCCCCGCACGGGGTAATACTTTAATAATTTTCCCCGATAAGGGGGGTAACTGATAAAGGCGTATTAAGCCAAGGCAACTTTTGCTCGCCAGCAAAAGCTATTGCTTATTGGGTCCAGCGAGTAATGCTCATCATTTGCCTTTACCCTTTCTACCCCTCCGGGGCACGAGGGCTTAGGAAGAATATCACGGGGCATGAAGGTTAATGAAGAGGATATCACGCATGCCCCGAATGGGGTGTCACGCTGGCGCCGAGTGGGAAATTAGTGATAGAATAGAGGTCGGAATAACTGTCATCCAGGATCGAGAATGAATAGAAAGTTTAACGATAATATCTTGAAAGCTTTGGAAGCCTCCCATGAGGCGGTAAAAATATGCAAGCAGGCCATGATTGATGCCAATGATGAAAGTTGCCGAGCCATGTATTCCGCGATCCAAAAGGATTGTGAAAAACATGTTGAAATGTTGAAAGGAGAGATAGAGCTTCATAAAGTACAGAAAAAATGGGATGGCTAAATGCGTATTCTGATTGTAGAAGATGAGAAAAAAGTTTCCGGTTTCATTAAAAAAGGCCTTGAAGAGGAAACATACGCCGTAGATGTCGCCATCGATGGGGAAGAGGGGCTGCTTTTTGGGGAGCAGAATCAGTATGACTTGATTATTCTGGACCTCATGCTACCTAAAATCGACGGACTGGAAGTTTTATCTATTCTGAGAGACCGGAAGATCGAAACCCCCATTCTCCTCCTCACAGCCAAAGATTCCGTTGAAGACAAGGTGGCAGGGCTCAACAAAGGAGCCGATGATTACCTGACCAAGCCATTCGCTTTTTCGGAGCTATTGGCCAGAATCCGTGTCCTGCTCCGAAGAGGAAAGATCGAAGCCAGGACGACACTGGAGATCGCAGGCTTGACCCTGGATCTGGTCAGCCACAAAGTGAAACGCGAAGACCATGAAATTGAACTCACTGGAAAAGAATACAGCCTGCTCGAATATTTTCTGCGAAACCAGGGGAAGGTGCTGACGAGAACGATGATCGCCGAGCATGTATGGGATTATAATTTTGACACCTTCACCAACGTGATCGATGTTTATGTCAACCATTTGAGAAAAAAAATCGATAAAAATTATTCCCAAAAGCTTTTGCATACACTCCGGGGCGTTGGATACATCATGAAAGAATAATCATGGCTTTCAAATCCATTCGATCCAGGTTGACCGCCTGGTACGTCACATTACTGGGCATCATTCTCATTCTATTCAGCGTTTTTCTTAATTATTCCCTTTCCAAACGCCTTTACGAAAGTGTCGATAACTCTTTGACCGTTTCGGCCACTGTTGTGGCCACCTCGGCGGTAATGAATTTCAATCGCTCGCCATTGTCCGGAATCGACCAGTTTTTTGAGCAATTCATGGGGGCTGGAAACCTTAATAAGTTTTACAGGATCTATGATGGCTCCGGCAATGTTGGGTCTCGATCCAAAAATATTGATGCCTCCAAGTTCCCACTATCCCAGGCTGCTTATACCGATGCCCTTAAAGGATTAAACTCCTACGAAACATTTCTCGTGGATGGCAAGCATCCTATTCGGGTTATCACCATGCCCATTTTGCGGGAAAAGAAACTGGTCAACCTGGTTCAGGTAGGGACTTCACTGGAAGCGGTGCAGGAAACTTTGAGGAACCTGAGGATATTCCTGTTCACCAGTGTTCCCTTGGTTCTTGTTCTGGCCGCGCTGTTCGCGCGGTTTATGGCCCGGCGAGCCCTGAAACCTATATCTAGAATTATTCAAACCGCCCGGGATATTGGGCAGGGACAGGAGTTAAACCAGCGCATTCCTGTGCTTAAAGTCCAGGATGAATTGGGCCAGTTGGCCCTGACTTTTAATGAAATGATGGACCGGCTGGAAAACTCATTTGCACAAATGCGCCAATTCAGTAGTGACGCTTCGCATGAGTTGAGAACCCCGTTGACAGTTTTGAAAGGGCAAAACGAATTGGTATTGAGCAAACCGCGTGATCCGAAGGAGTACCAGGAAGTGATTGCCAGCAATCTCGAAGAGATCAATTATATGTCTAAAGTGCTGGAAGACTTGTTTATCCTCTCTAAGTCCGATGAAAACCAGATTCATCTGAACTGTAAGCCGATGGAACTGAGAGACCTGGTGGAGGAAGTGTGCAAACATGCCGAGGTTTTGGCCAGTGATAAAAATATCCGCATCATTATTGCATTTCTTGAGTCGGTGAAAATCAATGGCGATGAAGTGCGGCTCCGGCAAATGGTCTGGAATATTTTAGACAATGGTATTAAATACACGCAACCGGGAGGCGAGTTGAAAGTTTCACTGCAGGATGAAGGGGAGTTTGCCCTGTTGTCGATCCAGGATACTGGCATCGGAATACCAGAAAAAGCCCTGCCTTCCATATTTGACCGGTTTTATCGGGTGGATAAAGCCCGGTCACGGGATGAAGGGGGCAGTGGTCTGGGACTTAGCATCTGCAAACACATTGCCGAAGCCCATAAAGGTAAAATAGAAGTCGAGAGCAAACTGGATGTCGGCACCCGCTTTAAAATCCGCATCCCCATCACTGGGCGTGGGTCCAACGGGCAATAGCTCTCTTTGGCTAGCAAAAATTGTCTCGGCTCGACGAGCAAATTGTACCCTTGCAGGGCATGAAGGTTGAGGAAGAATACCACGCTAATCGTCTCCCCTGCTAAGGGCACGCTGGTGCCTAGCGGCTGCTAGCCGCAGGGGCAACTGGGCAAGGGCAGGTCAAGCCGAAAAAAGCGGTCGTTCGCCAGAGAAAGTGATTGCCCGTTGGACCCACGCCTAGTGGTGGAGTTGGATGATGACGTTTTTGACCTGGGTGTAGTTTTCCAGGGCGTGAATGCCCATTTCCCTGCCAAATCCGCTTTGTTTGTAGCCTCCAAAAGGTGCCGCGGCATCGAAGATATTGTGGCAGTTTACCCATACGGTGCCGGCCTTAAGACCCTTGGCGACTTTGTGTGCCTTGTTGATGTCCTGGGTCCACACGCTGGCCGCCAGACCATAAATGGTATCATTGCCACGGGCAATGACCGAATCGAGATCCTCAAAAGGTGCGGCCACCACCACCGGACCAAAAATTTCTTCCGCAACGATTTTCATGTCTGGCTTAACATTTTCGAAAACGGTGGGGGCAACATAACATCCCGATTCCATTTCCCGACTCAGAGGTTTGCCGCTCGTACGGGTTGTGGCTCCTTGCTGTTCCCCGGACCGGATATATGTCAATACCCGCTCCTGTTGTTCGCGTGAAACCATAGGGCCCATGTCGGTGTCCGGGCACATCCCCGGTCCGATTTTGATATTGTCCGCCAGTGCGGAAACGCGCCCGATTAAATCTTCATAAATACTTTCATGCACCAGCAGGCGGGACCCCGCACAACAGCATTGTCCATGATTAAAAAAGATGGCACCCGCCACTCCCTGGGCGGCGACATCCAGATCGGCATCGGCGAACACGATACTGGGCGACTTGCCCCCCAGCTCCAGCGAAACCCGTTTTAAGTTTGCGGCAGAATATTTGATGATCTCATGACCCACTTCGGTGCTTCCGGTGAAGGCGACTTTATCGACCTCTTCATGACGGGCAAGGGCCTCGCCCGCATCCCCGAATCCGGTGACGATATTGACCACTCCATCGGGGAATCCTGCTTCCGCGAACAAGCCTGCGAGGTATAAGACAGATAACGGTGTCTGTTCAGCCGGTTTCAAGACCACGCAATTGCCGGTGGCCAAGGCCACGCCCAGTTTCCAGGTAGCCATGAGCAGGGGAAAGTTCCAGGGAATGATCTGGCCTACCACGCCCATTGGTTCCCGCAAAGTAAAATCGAGAAACTCGGCGCTTGGCGCATAAGGAACACTGATGTCAATCGTTTCACCATGAATCTTCGTTGCTATTCCGGCGTAATAGCGGAAGTTGTCCACTGTAAGCGGTATGTCGGCGGCACGGGCGATCGTAAGGGGTTTCCCATTATCCAGGGTTTCCAGTTGTGCGAATTCTTCGGCACGTTGTTCGATCAGGTCTGCCAGTTTCCAGATCAGCTTGCCTCTTTCCGAAACGGTTATTTTCCTCCAGGGTCCATTATCGAAAGCGTTGCGCGCCGATTTTACGGCCCGGTCGATATCTTCCTTTTCACCCCTGGGAACGCGGGTCAGGACACTGTTGTTGGAAGGGTCGAGGACTTCAAAAGTATCTCCACTGGCAGAGTCGACTCGTTTCCCATCAATCAACAGTTTTTGTGGGGAGGCGAGAAAATCTTTAATCGCTGAAAGCGGTTGCGGCGCGGTTGCGGTAGTCATGACTATCTCCAATCAGGCTCGGGAATCAAAAATAAGCAGGGATATTTCCCATTTAATAAATTTTGGCTGTACCTCAATTATTATATTGATCGGGAAGGAAATAAAGTTTTTTTTGAGTAAATTAAGGAAGGTTTGGGAGAAATCCGGGCAAGGCTATGCCTTGAGAAAATGGTGGCGGACTCTAGTTAAAGGGACAACATGTGCCCACGAACACCGGCGACTCGCCGTCCCTGCGCCAAGGAGCTATTGGATCCAGACGAGGGGCCGGTATATCCAGGCTTTGTCGCCTGATGCGTCTTCGATGTTTACCCAATTGTTCTCGATTTTAAGGACTTTCATGGAAAAATATTTGTCCACAGGTGCCCAGTTCACTTTAGGGTATTGGGTGCCGGGCCCTTCTCTGAGATTGGTTTGATTGTTTTTGATGACAGCGCACTTAAATCTCTGCGTCGTGAGGGGCGCATGGACCCAGTATTTGTCTCCGTCCAGATCCTGCAATTGCTTCCAGTTACCCTTGGTTGCTAACAGTTTAAAAGGCATGTATTGGAACACCTGCCAGAGTTTTTCGTATTTAGTGCCGGGTCCTGTTCTTAAATTGGCTTTTTCATTTTTGATGCAAAGAGCCATTGCCGGGCTTGCCATAACGACTAATAGAAACAAGGTAAATATCGAAACAGATAAGGAAACTTTTGTCATAGTGTTTTGTTGAGAGTTACTAGTGAAGGGAGTAATGAAACTGAACCAGGAAATGGCAATATGTTACTCTGTAGGTGAAGGAAGAAGCCTGTTTTTTCCATTCGATCACCGTTCTTAAGCATATCAAATTATTTGGCCTTCATCCGGTTTTTCTTTTCTCTCAAAGGGAAATTCTCTTGATACAAATATTGACATTTCTACAACTGATTTTAATTGTGGGGGTAGTTGCTTATCTGACTGTGAACCTGATTTATCTGGTTCGCCTTGAACCGGTTTCACATGAGCTGGACGAGCCGCCGATGGTTTCGGTCTGCGTTCCGGCGCGAAATGAGGAGCGGGGAATCCAGGCTTGCTTGCTGTCCCTTTTAAAACAGGATTACCCCAACTTTGAAGTGATTGTGCTGAACGACCATTCTACTGATCATACCGGTGAATTAATTCAGGATCTGGCGGAAAACAATTCCCGTTTGATTGCGTTGGAAGGAAAGGACCTGCCTGAGAGTTGGCTGGGAAAACCCTTCGCTCTGTATCAGGCTTTCCAGAAGGCAAAAGGAGAGATTCTATTGTTCACCGATGCCGATCCCGTTTTTGAACCTCATGCCCTGCGCACTGCTGTTTTTACGATGAAAGAACGCGGTCTGGATGCGTTGACCTTGATGCCCAAAGCGGAGTTCGGTTCGTTCTGGGAAAGGGCGGTACAGCCAGTTATATTTGGCTTCATTGCCTCTTTGACACGTTTTAAAAATGTGAATGATCCCAATGACAAAAGCGCGATGGGATTTGGGGCGTTTCTTATGTTTAAACGTTCCGCTTATGAAGCCATCGGTGGGCACGAGGGCGGGAAGGCCGATGTACTGGAAGATGTGTTGATTGCCAAACGGTTGAAAAAGGCAGGACTCAAACTTCTTGTTGCCGATGCTAAGTGCCTGTTTTCCATTCGTATGTATCATGGGTTCCACGAGATATGGACCGGTTGGCGAAAGAATATGTTCCTGGCCATGAAACGCTCTGTCGCCCGCGCCCTATATTATGTTTTCATGGTGCTGGCGTTTTTGTTGACGCCTTATCTGATTCTGGGCTGGAATGTGGTGGCCGGGACCGGAGTACTATGGGCGGGACTCTCCCTGTTCGGGGTGATCATGGTTTCCGCGGCAACGATAAAAACCTGCGACGAGTTGGGACTGAACCGCATAAACGCTTGTCTATTCCCGATAGGTGCGGTTGTGATGGCGGCCATCATGGCAAACTCCACGATCCAGATTCTGGTTTTTTCGCGTACCGAGTGGCGGGGAAGGGTCTATCCTGTAAAAAGATAATCTTGGAATGGATCAAGATTTTATCCAGAGCGGCTATTTTAAAACAGATTTTATTCTCTTTTTTAGTTCTGCAGCGTTGAACGGTTTTATGATGTATTCATTAACTCCTTCCTTCTTAGATTCATTTATTTTTTCTTTGTTTGAATCGGAGGTGACCATTATAAACGGGATATTTTTTAGCTCCTCATCATTTTGCAGGATTTTCAACAATTCCAACCCAGTCATTTTTGGCATGTGATAATCGCACAGGATTAAAGTTGGTTCCTCCTTAATGATTCTTTTCAGTCCTTCAGCGCCATCTTGGGCCACAGTAATATGGTCATCATCAAAACCTAATTTTTTTAAATTTATAATAACTATCTTCCTCATGGCTGGAGCATCATCAATGACCAAGACCTTAATTCCTTCAATAAAATTTTCCTTTTCCTCCTTCACCTCAATCTTGGATCCAGCAAGGGTGGTCTCAACGGTTTGGAAATAAATTGGTCGACCCCGATTTCAAAAGCCTCAATAATTTTTTCCGTATCGGTAACGGAAGTAATCATTAAAAAAGGAGTTTCATTAAATTTTTCAGATTCTCTGATCTTGCTTAGCAGTTCCAGTCCGTCCATTTTGGGCATGATGAGATCCGAAATAATAAATTGAATTTCATTTTCATCCATCATTTGAAAGGCAATCTGACCGTCTTCTGCTTCAAAAATACTTTCTACTTGAAACCCCATCGCCTTTAAGGATTTTTTTACCACACTCCTGATGGTTGAAGAATCGTCTACAATTAAAATATTAATATTCGTCTGCATAAAATTTGATTTATAGGAATAGTCTTATGAATAGATTAGTTGAATTCTTATGAATTTGGAAGGTAAGTTTTTGAAAACTATAATATAGTCTGGTCGACTCTTGATAAAAAAGTAGAATTGGAAAGAGTGGTTGCCAAAAAATTTTACATGCCAAATTTTATGGAAGTAATTTCTGTATGCACATTTTTTGTAAAAATTTTTTATTTTTGCAATTCTTATTTCACACTTCAAATTTTTTAAAAAATGGTGGAAGGGGGAGATGCCGCAGCATTTTCTCCCATGAAATGGATAGGGTATTGAAAGGCAATATTACGGTTGTGTTTTTTGAAAAGAGAAAAGGTAGTTCGGGAACTCTACCAACCCTGATTCAGTCCGTTTGAGAGATAGTTATTTTTTGCAGTTGGTTTTTCCAAAACGGCCTCTTGTGGCCGTAGAAATACAGATTTGGCCTCCTTCACCCGGCGACCAATTTTTCTGGTGGTATCGAACGGCCCAAACATAGACTTTATAATTGGAAAACTTGCTGGCTCTGAGAGCAGTTCTATAATTCCACCCGTAAAAATCGTCAGGGAGCCCTCTCCATCCGACGATAATATTTTTGCCATCCGTTTTGTACCAGGCCACCTTTTTAACGTCATCCAGAAATTTGATTCCTTCTATCAAGTCCTGGCCAGCCAGCGATGCCGTCGGAATAAACCAGAGTGCTAATACTAAAATACCGACAATAACCTTTATCGACCTTTTCATAATAATTCCTGAAAAAACAAGATTGATAATGGTTCTCCCCGTTTTTCCTAATTTATAGAGCAATATTGGTGCCAGATGTGACCCTTTAAAGTAAAATTATCTATACGTCAATAATTGAAGGTGTTATGGGTTAGGATAGTATTTTTGGTTTTCTGGAGATGACCTTAAAAAACAAAATGTTTTGTTTTTAACAACAGTTTTGTTGTTTTTTTATGGGTCACAAAGAAAGGGGATACCTTGGGAAGGAGTTTGATCCTGGAGGAAAAAAACGCCGCGATTCAAAATAAATTGAAGGCTCCATAATTCTATGAATCCTAAAAATAATGAATTCAAAGAGTATGTTCTGGATCAACTGCGGCATCTAAATGTTGTGGAGTGCAAACCGATGTTCGGTGGATTCGGTCTGTATCACAACGGGTTGTTTTTCGGGATCGTTGCGGAGGGCTGTGTGTATTTCAAAACCGATGCCTCCACCGCGGATGCTTATACAGAGAGGGGCATGGAACCCTTCAGCCCCTCCGCCAAGCAAACCCTAAAAAATTATTACGAAGTCCCGGCCGAAATCTTGGAAGACGAAGAGCAATTAGCCGAATGGGCCCGCAAGGCCGCGCCTTGAGGGTAAAGGGGTGAACTATAGTTTAAGGTGCAATAGGGTTTCTTTGCTCTTTGGGATTTGACCTATTGGGTGGGTGGTTTGCCCCCTCAGCCAAGAAGAGCTTGCGCTCCCGCTTCGGCAACAGCGTGATCGTTTTCAACGGAAGAGCCCGATACACCAATAGCCCCCACTATATTGCCTTCTTTATCTTTAAGAGGGACTCCGCCAGGGAAGGAGATCAATCCACCATTAGAATGTTCAATGTTATAGAGAGGGCCGCCGGGTTGACTGAGTTTGCCAATTTCTCCCGTTGGCATATCGAAGTAGCGGGCGGTTTTGGCTTTTTTGATAGAGATATCGATACTTCCCAGCCAGGCGCCTTCCATCCTGAAAAATGTTTTCAGATTGCTTCCAGCATCGACAACCGCAATATCCATTTTACAATCGATCTCGCGCGACTTTTCGGTGGCTGCCCGTAAAACTTTTCTTGCCGCTTCATCAGAAATATCTTTGGTTGTGATTTGTTCCATTTTTCAATTTCTCCGTAGTAGAAATTATAAATTTTTTGACCAGTGTCCCTTTCGCTCTGCTTGTTGGATGCCATTACTTGCTGATGTCCAAGTATTTGCGAAATTTTTCTTTGGCTGGCTCAAACTGCTTAACAAGCCATTCAAGTTCTTTATGCATTTCTGCAACAATTTTCTTGTGATCATATCCTTCGGGTTTTTCCTGTGTGTAATCTCTATACATTCGATTCCACTTCCACAGGCTTAGGCCGCGCTTATAATTCTGATCTATATATTCCGAGATCTCCGGCCCGAAAAGGAAATCGGCTTCGGAGACAGAAGTTCTGAATTTAAGGAGATCTTCTGTGCTTGCATTGGCATCACGAAGAATAATGCTTAATATCTTTCTTACTTCCTCATAAACCCGAAGCCGTCTGTCATATCTTTCAAGATTGAGTTTTTTCCGGTTGGTTTGCCATTGCTGATAGGCAATGTATGTGGCGACTATAGCAATAACAGGTGTGAGGAGCCCTTTTGATATTTCTATGACTTGTTCCATATACACGTTGCGATTTAATTTTGAAATCCCAAGCCAGCTCTTTAGTAAGGAGGATAACGACAAACCCCCTCAATCCCCCTTATCAGGGGAAAGTTTATGAAACTATTGTGAAATGGGAATCGACACCTGCTAGCTTGACGGGTGTCGACCCTTTAGCTCCAGGACTTGTCCTGCTTGGCTTCTTGCCAATATTTTTCCAGCTCTTCGAGAGGTGTGTCTTTCAGTTCTTTGCCACGTTTGGCCACTTCCTGCTCGATATATTGGAACCGCTTAATGAATTTATTATTGGTGGTGCGCAGAGCTTCTTCCGCGTCGATCTTTTTGAATTTGGCGATATTGACCAGCACGAATAAAATGTCTCCCAGTTCTCCGGCGATATCGGTCTCTTTTCCTGCAAGTACCGCCTGCTTGAACTCGGCGATTTCTTCATCGAGTTTGTCGAAAACGGCGGTGATTTCATCCCAGTCGAATCCGTGCTGGGCGGCTTTCTTTTGCAGTTTTTGCGCGCGCAGGAGTCCGGGCAGGTGTTTGGGGACTCCATCCAGCACTGATTTTCCGTTGTTTTTTTCCTGCTTTTTGATTTCTTCCCATTGCGTGACAACCTGTTCCGGCGTTTCCAGACTTCCTTCTTGGAAAACATGCGGGTGGCGGCGGACCATTTTTTCGCTGATGGATTCCACCACATCTTTAATGTTGAACTCGTTCCTGTTCTCAGAAATTTTTGCGTGAAACAGGATCTGGTAGAGCAGGTCTCCCAGTTCGTCTTTGATTTCCTCCGGATTATTGCCGTCCAGGGCTTCGAGTGTTTCGTAAACTTCCTCAACCAGATAGGGTTTCAGGCTTTCACGGGTCTGCACTTTGTCCCAGGGACAGCCATTTTCTCCCATGAGGGTGTCGACAATTTCTGTCAGTTTTTTAAATGCAGAATCGTTCATTTTTATCAGGCCAGGAAATTTAAGATGACCGAGTCAGCGAGAAAGATTCCTTCCCGAGACAAAGCCATGCGGTTTTGGTTGAGAGTGATCAGTCCTTCCTCAAGCAGGGGGTCGATCACTTTGCCGTAAACTTTTTGAAAGGAAATCTGGAAACGGTTTTCAAATTCTTCAATGGGGATTCCCTTGAGACGCCGAAGGCCCAGCATAATGGTTTCGCCCATAGCGTGCAGGAGGTCCAGCTTCTCCGTGGACTCCACCGCCGCTCCGCCTGCCTGCACTTCACGGATATAGCGGGATGGCAAATTGGTATTTTTGAAACGCTCTCCATTTAAATAGGAGGAGGCACCTGCACCCAGACCAAGATATTCCCCGTTGTCCCAATAATTGAGGTTGTGTCTGGACTCGAATCCCGGCCGAGCAAAATTTGAAATTTCATATTGGTCATAGCCCGCTGATGGCAAAATTTCAATGGTTGCCTGAAGCATTTCCAGTTGGATATTCTCGGGAGGCAGGCGCAGGAGGCCCCGTTCCTGCAATTTGAAGAACGAGGTCGCGGGTTCAATCGTCAAACCGTAGGCGGAAATATGGTCGGGTTTCTTGTCCAGCGCTTGCAGTAAATTTGATTTCCATTTTTCCAGGGACTGGCCAGGCAAGCCGGACATTAAATCGAGAGAGAGGTTGTCGAATCCGGCCAAACGAGCTCGATGCAGGGTTGTATGGATTTCTTCCACACTGTGTACCCGTTCCAGAAGTTTGAGTTCGTCAGCATCAAAGGATTGCACCCCGATGCTGATGCGGTTGAATCCGGATGAACGGATTTGATCCAGAGTCTCCTGTTTCACTGTGGCCGGGTTAGCTTCGATAGTGATTTCGCAATCCCTGCTGAGATTGTAATGGTTCTTCACTTTTCCGAGAATTTTATCCAGGCTGGCTGGGGGCAAAAGGGTGGGGGTGCCACCGCCGAAAAAAACGGTGGGAACTGTTTTACCAGCCAATTGAGGGGCGTAATGTTCGATCTCTGACAAAAGGGCGGAAACATAAATTTCTGATTCCTCCCGGTTTTCAGGGTGGGAATTGAAATCGCAGTAGCCGCATTTATGCAGGCAGTAAGGAATGTGCAGGTATAATCCCAACGGGTTCATGATATGATTGAAAAGCAAAAAGGGTTGAAAGTTACCTTCAATAGAGAGCCTCTCTAAAAATTGTTTTTGGCCATGCGTGGCCCTTATGAAATAAGGGCGTTGCCTTAGAGAAAATTACCGAATAAATAGAGATCTCCTGGATCCTATTTTACACTGCAGATTGTTCTTTATTGATATTTAATCCCGTCACAACCAACAGATAATTATGACAGATCCTTTCAAGTCAGGCTATGCCAGCATTATTGGTCGGCCAAATGTCGGTAAGTCCACGCTTTTGAACCGTTTATTGATGCAAAAGGTGGCAGTTATTTCCAACCGGCCCCAGACCACTCGGAACAAGATCACAGGGGTTTTGCACCTGCCCAACGCGCAAATCATCCTCGTGGATACGCCCGGAATCCATCAATCGGAGAGGACCCTGAACGAAATGATGGTGCGGGCAAGTGTCAGCACTTTCTCGGATGTTGACCTGATTCTGGTGATGTTGTCCGCCGATACGGGATTTTGCGATGAAGATGAATTTGTTTTGAATTCCATGCAAAGGGTTAAAACAAAAAAAATTCTGGTGATCAACAAGATAGACCTGGTTGAAAAAAATGGCCTTCTCTCGTTGATGGATGAGATGAACCGGAAATCGCTGTTTGAGGAGATCATTCCCATATCGGCGCTTAAAGAAGACGGCCTGGATAGTTTAAAAAACCTGATCTTAAATTATTTGCCCGAAGGACCGGAATATTTTCCTAAGGATATGGTGACGGATTGTCCGGAAACCTTCCTTTTTGGTGAGATCATTCGAGAAAAGATTTTGAAGCTCACACGGTTCGAGGTGCCGCATGCGGTGGCGGTGGTGGTGGAAGACATGCGGGAACAGGATAATGGCGTGGTGCGGATTGACGCCACGATTTATGCTGAGAAGGCTTCGCAGAAAAAAATCTTGATTGGCCAGGGGGGAAGCATGTTAAAAAGCATCGGGCAGCTTGCACGTCAGGAGTTAGAAAAACGCCTGGGCGCCAAAATATTTTTGAAACTGTTTGTTAAAGTGAAGGCCAACTGGAGAGACCAGAGGCGAGCCATACAGGAGTTCGGTTATACCCAATGATTCATATTAAAACCGAAGAAGAAATAAATATTATGAAGGAAAGCTGTCGGCTTGCGGCAGAAGTCCTGATAATGATTGAACCCTATGTGAAACCTGGGGTGACTACCGAAAGGCTGGATCAGATTTGTCACGAGTATATAGTGTCGCACGGAGCGATTCCCTCGCCGCTGAACTACCGGGGATTCCCCAAAAGTATCTGCTCATCAGTCAATGAAGAGATTTGCCATGGCATTCCCTCAAGCCGGAAACTGCGTAACGGGGACATTGTTAACCTTGATATCACCACTTACTTGAAAGGGTTTCATGGTGATACCAGCCGTACGTTTTTCGTGGGCTCACCGCGTAAAAAAGCGGAAAAACTGGTGGGAGTTTGCAAAGAAGCCCTGCAAAAAGGTATTGAATGCGTCAAGCCCGGTGCCCGGCTGGGTGATATTGGGGCGACCATCCAACAATTTGCCGAGGGCCATGGTTATACGATTGTGCGTGAGTTCTGCGGGCATGGGATTGGAAATAACTTCCACGAGGAACCGCAGATTCTTCATTACGGAAATTTTGGAGAAGGCCTGGAAATTAAAAAAGGCATGGTGTTCACCATCGAACCTATGATCAACCAGGGAAAACCGGATTTAAAAATCCTTTCCGATAAATGGACGGCTGTGACGGAGGATAGTAGCCTCTCGGCACAGTTTGAACACACCCTTTGTGTTACCGATTCCGGTGTGGAAGTCATGACCCGCCTTGACGGCCGGACCCAGTTCTGACTTGTTTTTCTTCATATATGATCGCGGTTATTAACTGTCACAGGCCGCTTCCTGATCCCCAATTTTTTTAAGAATTAAAAAAAACTGTATGGGCCAACCTAAATTCAGAAATTTTTTGATTTTGGTTGGCCTGTTTCTAATTCCCCTGTCTGTTCGTTTCTTTTATCTCCTAGAGCTTTCCCAAACTCCATTCTTTGACACAGTTTTAAAGTCCTTCGATCATTACAACTTTGATCTGGGCGCGCAAAGCTTTGCGCAAGGAGATTGGCTTGCTCAATCTCCGAACAATACTTATTCTCCGTTGTATAAGTATTTTCTTGGAGTGATCTACTATGTTTTTGGGAGGAATTTTTATGCGATTTACGGGATTCAATTTGTTTTAGGTGCCTTGGGCTCGGTGCTTATCTTTTTGATCGGCAAAAAACTGTTTGATGCCCGTGTAGGTTTTATAGCGTTCCTGGGTTTTGCATTTTATTCCACCGAGATCATTTATGAAGGAATCATACTGAGAGCGGCCTTCATAACCTTTCTGGCAATCCTTTCCTTTTATCTTTTGCTCAGGTTGCAGGAATCTTGTATGCCTTCCAGGCTGGTAATTTCAGCTTTGGTGTTGTCTCTATTTTTTCAGTCTCGCCCCAATACGTTCATTTGTCTTCCCTTTATAATGGTTTTTCTCCATAAATATGTTTTCGAAAAATGGAGTCCGGCAGAGAGGTTGAAAGGGTGGGCATTGTTTGCGGTGCCATTATGTTTTTCCTTCGTCCCTCTTTTAGTGCAGTGCTATATGGTCCATGGAGAATTTGTGTTTTTTGATGCCAGCGGTCCTAGGGCATTTTTGGCAGGAAACTTTATTGACTATCCCGGATTCGGGTTCAATCCAAATCTGCTATTACAGTTTCAAAAAGAAAATAATCTGGAAAATCTTTCTCCGGCATCATTTGTTTTCCAGCAAATAATGAATGATCCTTTTGGCTTTATGGGATTGTATTTGCGCAAGATTTATTTTTACTTTAACAATCTTGAGTCGGCATCCAACATTTCACCGTACCTTTATCAGGAATCATCGAAAATATTGCCGTATTTGTTGACCCATTTTTCTCTTTTTTCTTCCCTGGGATTGATAGGGGTTGTTCTGGCAATCCGTAACAAGGAAAAAATATTTTTGCTTCATTCCTATCTGATTGCAATGATTTTATCGGTCAGTGTTTTTTATGTGGTGGCACGCTTTAGAGTTCCTTCCGCACCCTTTTTGATACTTTTTTCTGCCTATGCCGTAGGAAGGGTTCTCAACGGGCTCGGGCAAAAGCAGTACAAAAGCGTGGGGATAATTGGTTTGGTCTTTTTGAGTTTGCTGTATGGCTTTCGTGCTCCGGAAAACCATACTTCTGTTCGCTATGTGGATTATTGCAACTGGGGTTATGCCCACATGTTAGAGGAAAAATGGTTTGACCTGGAGAAAGCGGAGAATTATGGCATAGATTGTTATAGGTCTCAGGGGCCTGTCAATTCAGGCCCTAGGCCTGGGTTTGTTTTGTTGACTACCCTTTACAAGCTTTACGGATTCTATTTGATGTCACAGCAGAGTGAGCGAGCGGAGACAGTTTTAAGGAATGGAATTTCTATCGATCCATTCAGCTCTGAATCCTATCGGATGCTTGCTGAAATTGAAGAAAAACGCGGGAATGTGGAATCAGCAATTCGAAACCTCCATTTGAGCATGATGGCTGACCGGTCTGACCCTTCCCCTTTCAAGGAACTCATTAGAATTTATTATCAAAGTAAAAGCGATCCGGGGAGAATGCTGGCGGTCTTGAAAGCTATATTGCCAATAGAAAAAGATTTGGAAAAAATTTCAATGGTAAAAAATCAAATTCTTAAACTTGGTGAAATGGTAGATGAAAATAAGGGTTTTGTAGATATTACCACAGAGCGGGCGGAAAGATTATTTCTTGAGGGACAATGGGAAGCTGCTTTGAAGGAATTTAAAAGCATAAATGCTTTCAATCACTCGAATGCCGTTCTTTTGTTAAAACAGGGCGCGGTTTATGAAAGGCTGGGTGAGAAGGAAAAAGCCTTGGCTATGTATTACGATTTATTATTGATCGAGCCTGAAAACCCTGGACTGAATAAAAATCTCGGGAACTATTATTTCTCGATGGGTGAAAATGCGTTGGCGGTACTTCATTGGACACGATACCTCGATGTTGTTAGTGGTACAGAAGATTCTCAGTTGATACAAAGTCGATTGAACAGTATGGCTGGCCAGTTGAGTAAAGGGAGCCTGGAAAAACAAGTTCACAAACTATCTCCAGAGGAAAACCGGAAGCTTTATAATATTTTTCTAGGAGCTCAATAATATCGAGAGCTCTTCTTGTTCTGATTTTGTCGCAATACAACTTATCTTATTTAAATGTTTAAAAACTAATTTTCTTGGTATCTACTGCAACTTTTAAAAAAGTTTCAAAAACTTTCTGCTAAAAATAATATAAGACCAATAAAAATAATAAGTTATAGTAGCTAAAAATATATTCAAAAGAGGGTTGACAGGGGTTGTCATTTTTATTAAAATGATAATCATTATCAAATTAAGATATTGGTTGAATTGGAGAACAAATTTGTGTCCTATGCCAAAAGACCAGAAATATTTAAAATTGTTCTGAAATAAAAAAATTTGGTTAATTTTAATTTGAGAATAATTATCATTATTAAAGTTGGAACTGGTCCCTTAACGATATTAGAAAGGAACGGGATTTATGAGTATAGCAATTGTAGGTGGGTTGGATCGATTAAAAAGATCTTATGAAAGGAAATGTAAGGACATGGGATATCGGGTCAAGGTATTCAGCAAACGAGTGCCTAACCTTGCCAATAGAATATTAGGGACGGATGGAATTGTTATTTTTACTGGTACGGTGGCCCACCCCATGGCTGAAGAAGCAACCCGGGTAGCTAGAATGCGTAATATTCCTCTAGAACGTAGCCATTCCAGTGGTGTTTCAGCATTAATACGTTGCCTGGATGGTTTGTCTGGAAATAGTACGAGGGCCTGATGGATTCATTTTCCATCAAGTTAAATTTTGGCATGATTTTCTGGGGTTCTTTGGAATTCTGTAATTAATGTGGAGAAAGGAGGGGGTAAATGAAACAAAGATTAGGTTACCTGGTATTGATGGCTCTGACATTTTTATTGGTGGCGGCGCCTGGTTATTCTGCCAGCACGGAAGAACTGGAAAAGAAAATAGATTTGCTTGCCGATGAAGTGGACGATTTGAAAAACCGGGGGTTTGGCGCAGGCACCTCCGACCACAACCGGGTCAGTGTCCACGGCTACGGGGAATTGCATTTCGGCCAGAACACCGAAAACGGGGGCGCTACGCTTGATAACCATCGTTTTGTCATCGGGGTGCACGCCTTGTTGACCGACTGGATTCACCTCAATGCCGAAATTGATTTTGAGCACGCGGCGCAGGAACTGGAATTTGAGTTCGGTTACCTGGATTTTCTGTTGAAACCCGCTTTCAATGTTCGCGCCGGGGTCTTGCTGGCTCCTGTTGGGCTTCTCAACGAATTCCATGAACCGAACTTGTTCTGGACCGTTGAACGGCCCCTGTTGCAAGTTCGCATGATACCCACCACGTGGACTGTCGCTGGTGCGGGAATTTTCGGCACCCCCATGGATGGTGTGAATTACCGTGTCTTTGCCGTGGGCTCCCTGCAATCTGTCGAAAAGACGGGCGCTAGTGCCGGCTCTGGCAATGGAGGCGGTGGATCTGCCAGTTCTTTCTCCAATGATGGTATTCGGGGTGGGCGGCATCAGATCAATAAAGCCATCGCAGAGGATTTTAGCATCTTCGCCCGGGTGGAGTTCACCAAGCTTTTCCCCGGCCTGCAAGTCGGGTTCTCGCTGGTCAACGGCGATACCACGCATGGTATTATCGCAGAAGACGGTAACATGACCCTTATTGAAGCAGATATCAAATATCGCTGGAAATGGTTCGACATGAACGCTTCTATCGTCAATACCGATATCAATGATGCCGCCGCCATGAATACGTTTTGTGGCACAGCTGCCGGCGGTTGTTCCGGCGGAATTGCCTCGAACAATTTTGGTTATAATATTCAGGCGGGTGTGCACCTTCCCCAGTTGCTGGGGTGGAAGACCACGCATGATATTGTGCCGCATTTCATGTTTGAGAGGGTGCGGACCCAGGATGAGATGCCTGCGGGAACTGCGGCCGATCTGTCTAAAAACAGAAATGCGGTTTATACCTATGGAGTGTCCTACATGCCGATTCCAGAGGTTGCTTTGAAGATTGATCATACCCACACCAAAACAGAAGACAGTAAATCGACTGACCTGTTTAGTATGGCCGTTGCCTATATGTATTGATCGATTGATGACTGTCCGTTGGGACTTCCAATCCTGGCATCTTGAGATGATGGCTCCTCCAAGTTTTCTCTCAGGATGCCAGGATTTTTTTGTCAGGCTTCGAAAATTTTTTTGCCTCCCTAACCGCTTTGCGGTAAAAAGTTCAAGGTCTGGATGCTTTAAGGAGTGCAGATAAATATTTGCTTAAATTTTTATTCTTATGATTTCAAGGTTTTTAAAATTCTTTTTGGCTTACCTGGCTATGGGTATCGCTTTAAATATTTTTGTTCCTTCCTCTTTTTCGGAGGAGGAGGAAGAAAAGGTGCTGGATGTTCAGGTTTATCTTACGAAAAAGCAAGCTTTTGAAATTGCTTTTCCGGGAGCGGACAAAGTGGACCGGGAAAAGAAGTGGCTGACGGATGAGCAGAAAAAGGCCATTGGTGACCTTTGTCTACAAAACATCAAAACCAACCGGATGACTTTTTATGTTGGAAAGCGGGATGGGATTCCTATGGGGTATGCCATCATTGATCATGAGATTGGAAAATCATTTCCCATCACGTTCATGGTTGTTCTTAATATGGATGGGTCGGTGCGGGATGTCGAGATCCTGGTCTATCGCGAACCACGCGGGTGGGAGGTAAGGTATCCCTCCTTCATGGATCAGTTTACCGGTAAAAATGCCGACACGGATTATCGCATCATCCATTCCATCACCGGCGCGACCCTTTCGGTCCGGGCGATGGTGAAGGGGGTTTCCCGGGCGACTGCGGCTTATAAAGTGTTGTATCTTTCCGGAAAACCCTGAGTTCCCCTTTCCACTTCTTTGCTTTTTTACAGATGATTTAGGGTTTATACTTCCCGGCACCTTTTCTTTTTTTCACCGTGAGAAGTCATGAAAAACTTGGTTTTCGTTTTCGCGTTATTGCTTTCAGCCTGCGCGTCTTCACCGTTTAGCGGGCCGAATCCTTTTGAACATACCGAACTTCTTTTGGAAGCCGAGCAAGCGATTGAAGGTTTGATCAATGTTTCGGGCATTCCGCAGAAACTTCTGGGCCACACCAAGGCCATTGTGGTGTTTCCCAATCTGGTGAAGGCGGCTATGATCGCTGGAGCCCGCGTCGGAAAAGGGGTGGTGATCGTTCGATCGCCGAAGACCGGAAAATGGAATCCGCCGGCTTTTATTAAATCCCGGCAGGCCAGTTGGGGAATTCAGGCCGGCATCCAGAGAGCAGAACTGGTGCTTTTGGTGATGACTAACAAGGGACTCAAACAATTATTCAAGACGCAATATAATCTGGGGAAGGGGCCGCAGATCGCACTAGGACCGGTGGGGAAAACTATAGATTTGAACCTGGTTCTCAATAAAAATGATATTTTTGCCTATTCCCGTATTGAGGGTTTGTTTGCCGGGCTTTCTTTCGAGGGGACGGTTATTTCCTCCGACAAGCAAGCGAATTACGAGTATTACCAGCAACCGGTTTCCAACCGCAACCTGCTTATGGGACATGAAGGAATCAAGGTTCCTGAATCTGGACAGGCTTTTCTTCAAAGAATGAACAAACTCGCCGGCCAGCGTGACGCTGGACCCAATAAACAATAGCTTTTTACCCCTTCGGGGCACGAAAGCTACGGATAAATATCACGTCAGCTAACAATCCTGCACTCGGCTAAATTATGCCCTTCCTATTTGCCTCCCCTGCGTGATACCTCTCTTCACTTGCCTTTACCCGTACCGGGCATGAAGGCTGAGGAAAAATATAACGCATGCCCCGAAGGGGTACTAAGGAGCTCTATAGCGTCTGCCACTCTTTTCAGTCCTTTCCCATCAATCAGGCTTTTGCCGGCCTGGCTCATTTTTTTCAGGATATCCGGACTCGATTCCAGGATTACCGGTAGGCGGTTTTTGTCCCACGACTCAGCCATTCCAAGGTTCATGGCGGCACCCTGTTTCTCGGCACGGTCCGCTTTCTCTACCTGATGGGAGACCTGATTGATCACAAAGGCGGGCGTGCCCACGGCCATGGCTTCATGCAGGGTGATTCCGCCGGCACAGAATACGGCGGAGTGATCGAACAGGGTTTGTGCCATTTGTGATGTGGACTCCAGCAGTTTCACCGTTTCATTTTGGTTTTCAAGATCTTTCAGGGCAGGGATGTTTTTGCATCCGGGGCCTGCAAGAAGGGTCATGGAAAGATGGGGCTGGATCTGCAAAAGTTTGTCGGCAAGCAAAGATGTCAAGGAGTGCGGATCGGTGCCTCCCAAAGTGATCAAAACGGATTCGATAGGCCCGTTGAATTCGCGTTTTTTAGAATGAAGTGTCTCAAACTCCTGTGCGAGAACGGAATAGGGGTAACCAAAAAGGGTTTGAACCGGCGATTCGACGGAATTTTCTTCGTCCAGGTTGCAGTCGATCAGCAGGTCAACGTGGTGTCGGCCTTCCCCAAGGTCTTCAAAGCTGACTACTGGTTTTTTGTTCTGCCTGATCTTTCTGATAAAGGCTGATGGAGTGTCTTGAATATCCAGAATAATGAGATCCTGAGTCACGGTTTCTTTTTGCGTGAGAGCCAGGGGGTTATCCAGGGTTTTACGAGGAAATTGACACCGGTCCAGCCAGACTTGAGCGGGCGGGTAATCGGGAATGAAAAAGGTGATTTTGGCTCCCCGGTCTTGCAGGATTTTGGCGATATGAGTTTGACGGACCAAATGGCCCATGCCTAGGGAAAAAGAGGTTTTGCAGACAATTCCGATTTTTGCCATGATATTTCCGAGATAACTTTTCCTGCTTGGACCCAAATTGCAATAGCTCTTTCAGCCGAGACAACTCTATGCTCACTAATAAAAGGCATTGCTAGTCGGCTCCACGCCTAGTGGGCGGGCCGGTTGATTTTCTGTAGAATTTCCCGGTCGCTGAAAATCACATCCAGTTTTTCCCGCCTTCGCGCTTTGAGAATAGAGGGCAGTCGCTTTAAAGCCATATAAAAGGCAATCCAGAACCGGCTCTTCAGGCGGAAGAGATCACGGATCAGGAAAAGCGGAATATAAAACAGGAACTGATACGTCAAGGGCCGGTCCAGAATGTTCTTCCAGACAAAGAGGTAATTGTTACGTGCGGAGATCAACCCGATCTGCCTTTTCTTTTCCTGCCGGGTGATGGTGGACTGCACCTTGTGATA
>JYMV01027486.1_pt1 | contig 22982 bp, 23 predicted proteins | sample 338911 | NCBI WGS metagenome assembly JYMV01 (sample SAMN03354496, study PRJNA234377) | hydrothermal vent metagenome | biome: Deep sea; feature: Hydrothermal plumes at the Eastern Lau Spreading Center, Western Pacific Ocean; material: Seawater | place: Tonga | collected 2009 | depth 2000 m m
GAAATGCAGCAAAAGTACGATGCCAAATGCATGCGCTACTTTATTGGTGATGTACGAGACAAAGAGCGCCTTAAAGCTGCTATGCGCGATGTGGATTATGTGGTTCACGCCGCCGCGCTAAAGCAGGTGCCTGCAGCAGAATACAACCCCAATGAATGTATCAAGACTAATATTCACGGTGCACAAAATGTGATTGATGCTGCGATTGAAGCCAATGTTAATCGCGTCATTGCCCTTTCCACAGACAAAGCGGCTAATCCAGTTAATCTTTATGGGGCGACCAAGCTTGCATCGGATAAGTTATTTGTCGCAGCGAACAACATTAGTGGTGCCAAAGGCCCGCGTTTTTCTGTTGTGCGTTACGGTAATGTGGTTGGTTCCAGGGGCTCAGTAGTCCCTTATTACGAAAAGCTGTTACAGGAAGGGGTTTCGGAACTGCCAATAACGCATGTTGAAATGACGCGCTTTTGGATAACCCTGGATGAGGGGATCGCTTTTGTCGATAAAAGCTTCAGACGCATGCGTGGCGGTGAAATATTTGTACCGAAAATCCCTTCAGTAAAGATCACTGATTTAGCCTTTGCAATGAGTGGCAACGATCAGTTTGACGTCATTGGTATTCGGCCTGGGGAAAAATTACATGAAGTGATGGTGCCGGAAGAAGTAGCGCATCATTCATTGGAGTTCCACGATCACTATGTCATTACGCCACCCATTATCTTTTTTGACAAAGACATTAACTATGCTGAGAACAAGTTAGGGGAAATTGGCGAGCCAGTTGACGAAAAATTTGAATATAATTCTGGTACTAACCCTTATTTTTTAAGTCATGAAGAAATCATTCGGCTTAATAAAGAAAACTCATGATCCAGTATGGAAAACATAATATCGTAGAAACCGATATCGAAGCGGTTTGTGATGTATTGCGTAATCACCATTTAACACAAGGTGCTAAAGGTCTGGAGTTCGAAGAGGCGCTCTGTAAATACACAGGAGCCAGCCATGCAGTTACGGTAAATAGTGGTACGTCAGCACTGCATATCGCTTGCCTGGCACTGGATATTGGCGCTAGTGATCTGGTTTGGACGGTACCCAACTCTTTTGTTGCTTCTGCTAACTGTGCCCTTTACTGCGGAGCAGACATTGATTTTGTCGATATTGATGCTGACAGTCGAAATATCGACACGCAAGCCCTACAAGTAAAGTTGCATCAGGCTAAACAACGAGGTCGGTTGCCAAAGGCAATAATAGTGGTGCATTTTGCTGGACTATCCTGTGAGATGAAGTTGATAAGCGAGAGCCTCAAACCCTATAACATTGCTATCATTGAGGATGCCTCTCATGCTTTGGGTGGAAGCTTCGAAAATGGGCTTGTGGGTAGCTGCAGATATTCTGATTTTTGTGTCTTTAGTTTTCATCCGGTGAAATCAATTACCACCGCTGAAGGTGGCGCTCTGATGAGCAACAACGAACAGTTGGCTGGTAGGGCACGTTCTTTTGCGAAGCACGGCATCACTCGTGATATATCTTCCTTTACGCAGTTCACTGGTGAGCCTTGGGAATACGAGCAACATAATCTTGGGTTCAACTATAGGCTGAGTGATATTCAGGCGGCATTAGGCATATCTCAGTTACAAAGATTAAATGAGTTTATCCTGCAGCGCACAAAACTGGCTGAACGCTACCAGCGGCTATTGGCTGATCTTCCTCTTAAATTACCTGCGATCTTTCCGCATGTGCAATCTGCCTGGCATATCTATGTTGTGGAATTGCAACAGCACGATAAAAAATACGTGTTTAACATGATGCGTGAAAAGGGGGTGGCACTAAACGTGCACTACATACCCATCCATCTGCAACCTTATTATCGGCAATTAGGCTTTAATGCAGGTGATTTCCCGGTGGCCGAACAATATTACAAAATGGCATTAACCTTGCCTCTTTATCCGGACTTGTCAGAATCCGAACAGGATTTTGTTGTCGCATCATTAAAAGAGGTTTTAGTTTGAAGCTTGCAGTTATTCCGGCAAGGGGCGGAAGTAAACGTATTCCCGGGAAGAATATCAGGTTATTTTCCGGGAAACCTTTGATTAATTACTCCATTGAAGCTGCCATTAATAGCCAATTGTTTGACAAGGTTATCGTTTCTACCGACAGTGAAGAAATTAAAGCGCTGTCTATTTCCCTGGGAGCAGAGGTACCTTTTTTGAGGCCGGAACACTTATCCAATGATGTTGTTGGCACTCGCCCAGTCACCAATCACGCGATTGAATATTGCCGTGAGCACTTTTTTGATCCTGAACACGTGTGTTGTATTTACGCAACTGCGCCTTTTCTGGAACAATCTTATCTTAAAAAAGGATTAGAAGCTCTGGAAGCCAATAAGCAACTCGATTTTGCGTTTTCAGTGACCACATTTCCATTCCCGGTGCAAAGAGCATTGTTGAAAGATGCGGACGGGGTAAAACCTATGATGCCAGAATTTATCAACAAGCGTTCGCAGGATCTTGAAGAGGTTTACCACGATGCTGGTCAGTTTTATTGGGGGACTGGAGAGGCATGGTTATCGAGTAAAGTGGTGTTTTCGGCAAACAGTTATCCCGTTGTATTACCTCGACATTTAGTTCAAGATATTGATACACAAGAAGATTGGATTAGAGCGGAACTGATGTATCGCGCTTATGTTCAGGATCGTTAAGGAGCTTACAAGTGGCTGATCCCGCTAAAATTCTTATTATCAGGATGCTCGGATTAGGTGATGTTACCTGCATCGGTATTCCTGCTATTCGTTATATTAAATCCCGCTATCCCGAAGCTGAGATTTCAGTGTTAACTTTTTCAGCCGGAGCTGACGTCATACAACTGGCTGAGCCCGATGTTCAAATAATAAAAATGGAAAAAGCGGAATGGCCGGATAATATCATCCCCGCCATGGAACGCTTTTTGATGTTGGCTGAGAAGATAATTGGCACAGAATATCAACAGATTATTAATCTGGATACCTGGTTTATGCCCTGCTTTTTAGCTCGCTTCCTGAAAGATGCCGGAGAAAATCTGCAAGGCAATTTCATGTCGGTCTCGGTGGCAGATCTTATCGACCAACTGGATAAGCAAACGTTGCAACATGACTATGTGCATGATCCGGCGAATTATATGAGCAGTACCTTTTTTGGTATGGCGCGCTGGCATACCCCTTGGTGGGAATTTGGTACTGTCCCCGATTTTGGCTATCCGGAATTTTATCTGAGACATTGCTGTGGTTTTGCTGACATTGAAATGAATATGAGCGTCGATGTTGAAGCCAACCATACGCTGGACAAAATTAAGAAAAAGCAAATGGTTATCGCATTAGCTACTGATGCCAGAACCGCAGAGAGAAGTTATCCCTATGGGGAGGAACTGAAAAAATTAATGGAAAAGGCGGGGTTTCATGTCTGGACGGGCTTTGATGGCTCGCAGTCAATGCGCAAGACGCTGTCCATGTTGAAGAGCAGTGATCTACTGATTACCGTGCCCTCGGCGCCGCAGTGGCTAGCAACAACAGTGAATTGTCCGAGTTTGGTTATCGTCGGTGAAGTAGACGCCAGAACACTGATGCCTGATTACGCTACGGAACCCTCTAAAACCCCGATTCCAGCTAAGGAACTGACTGAGAGTGTGCTATCACTCTTTGAAGATGCACAATAATTATGACCAGACAATTTAAACAACAGTTTCAAATTGGTCATTTTAGTATTGGCACTGGAAAACCACTGGTTATTGCTGAGTTAAGTGGCAATCACAGTCAAAGTTTCGAAACTGCGCTAGCTATGATTGACGCCGCGCACGAGGCGGGTGTTGATGCTATCAAATTGCAAACCTATACCGCTGACTCCATGACATTGGATAGTGAGCATAGCGATTTTGTGATTGGCGAAAAAGACAGCCTGTGGGCGGGAGAGAAACTGCATACCTTATATCAAAAAGCCGCAACACCTTATGAATGGCATAAGCCCTTGTTTGAGCATGCTCAGGCGAAAGGTTTATTGGCGTTTAGCTCGCCATTTGATGAAGATGCTGTGCACTTTTTGGACGAACTCAGTGTGCCCTGCTTTAAAATCGCGTCTTTTGAATTAACCGATATTCCACTGATTGCCTGTGCTGCCAGAAAGAAGAAGCCGTTAATTATGTCTACAGGTATGGCATCTCTGGAGGAAATAGAGGAAGCGGTCGACACTGCATATTTGCATGGGTGCAAGGAATTGGTGCTGTTAAAGTGCACCAGTACTTATCCGGCAACCCCAGAAAACACAAACCTCGTGACAATGCTCGATATTCAGAAGCGTTTTGGCTGTTCTGTCGGATTGTCTGACCACACCCGTGGTATCGGAGTGTCTATAGCCAGTGTTGCATTGGGCGCAAGCGTAATTGAAAAACACTTTGTGTTAGATCGCAACGCTGGTGGTGTCGATGCTGAGTTTTCGTTGGAGCCAGCGGAATTTAAATTGTTGGCCGAAGAGAGCCAGCGGGCCTGGCAGGCACAAGGGGAAGTGACTTATGGTGGTACGCTCGCCGAGCAAAAATCAAAGCGTTACCGTCGCTCTATTTATGTCAGTGAGAACATCAAAAAAGGCGATTTATTCACCCGACAAAATATAAAAATTGTCAGGCCTGCTATGGGGCTTGCACCTAAATATCTTGATGATGTGTTGGGAAAAAGAGCGCATTGCGATTTGTTTAAGGGCCAGGCAATGGACTGGACTATGGTTGCAAAACAGTGAAAGCCTGGTTTTTAACTGAGGCTTCAGAAACAGCGGGTATGGGACATTTGATGCGCTGCATGGCGCTGGCCCAAGCTTTGTCTGAGCAATATGTCGAATGTGTTTTTGTGGTGTCAGCTGAAACGGTTCCCTTTTGTAAGATACGTCATGACTGGAGTTACGTTATTCAAGAAATTCCGCTCGGTTTATCTGAAGCGGATTACATACGCTGGCTAAGAAAAAATCTAACTACAACAGATGATGATTTGTTGATTTTGGACAGCTACCGATTCTCGGCTGGCTTTATTAATCAGATATCTGAATTACCAGGTAGCACAATACTGTTTGATGATTGTAATGATCGCGGTGCCCTTAATGTCAGTTTGATAATAAATAGTGCTGGCGGCGCTCATCAATTAAGGTATGAGCAAACAGCGGCAAAGGCTAAGCTTTGTTTGGGTGATAAATTCCGTTTGCTGCGCCAGGAGTTTTTAACCGAGCAGCCTTTACCCTTGGCAAGCAGAAGGTCATTGACTCTGGTGATGGGTGGTACTGATGTCAAAGGGCTGTCATTGTTGTTCTTAAAAGCGCTAGATGAGCGACGAGTGGATATACCCATTCGCCTGGTGACTAGCAGCGACAATAAACAACTGGCAGAAATAAAAGACTATGTTCAGAAAGCCCTGATAAGCATTCAGTTACTGATTGATTGTCAGGACTTAGCGTCCGTTTTTTCTAATAGCTTGCTGACCATCTCTGCAGCCGGATCTACCCAATTTGAATTGTTAGCCATGCAATGTCCGTCACTGTTGTTGATAGTGGCTGATAATCAAGTAAATGCCGCCAAGGCTTCTGTACAGCAAGGTTGGTGTCAGAGCCTTGATTTCAGGCAAGACACTGCAATTTCAAATGCTGTGGAGATGGCCATTGCTTTATGGTCAAAGCCAGAATCATTGCAAATCATGCATCAACAGGCTGAGAAATATCGCGATATGCAGGGTACAGCAAGACTACTGGACCAATTGGCCGGATTACGTGAGATTGAATGATGCTTGAAGAACTTTCTGGCTATGGCGTAAGGATGCTGCCAATTGAAATGCATCATTTGGAAACGCTGCGGCAATGGCGTAATTCTGATTTCGTTCGTGCGCAAATGGTATCTGACGATATTATCGATGCGCAGCAACAATTAAACTGGTTTCAAAACATCAACCAACGACAAGATCAACAGCACTTTATTATTGAGTTTCGCAATAATTACATTGGCGCGGCAAACTTAAAAACACCAGATGGTAAACCAGTTGCAAAGGCTGATATGCTGGAGCCCGGAATTTATATAGGTGACGAGCGTTATCATTCCAATATTCTGGCTTTTGCTCCGTCTTTATTGTTGCTGGATTACTGTTTTGAGCACTTGAAGGTGGTGCAGGTTTTTGCAAAAGTAAAAAACCAAAATTCAGCCGCGCTCACATATAATCGTAAACTTGGTTATATCGAGGTCGATAAGGATAATGAATATACACAAATTGCCTTAGAACGAGAGCGCTATACCCAAACTACCTCAACACTAAAGAACATTTTTTCGAGACAGCGTAAATGAATAATCAGGAAAAGCTTTTTCAGGCATTCGCTTCAGCCCTCAACATTGAGCTAAAACAGGTGTCACCTGAGCTAACATATAACACTATTGCTGAGTGGGATTCAACTGCGCATATGATATTGATCGCAGAAATCGAAGGGGTATTCGATGTGATGTTGGATACTGATGACATCATTGATATGAGCTCCGTGGCTAAGGCACAGGAAATATTGACCCGATACGAAATCCAGTTTTAATTTTAAGCCCATGTCTTTATTACAAAATAAAATAATTCTGGTAACTGGTGCATCCCGCGGCATTGGAGCGGCTACGGTAAGATCTTGTCTTGAATCCGGGGCGACAGTTCTGGCCAATTGTCGAACTGAAGCTGGTATTCAGCAGTTACGTGACGAACTGTTAGATTGTGAACTCGACAGACTACGTTGGTTGCAATACGACGTGGTTGACAGTGGTGCGGTTAAACAGCAATTCAGGCAAGTTCAGTCGGAATTTGGCAGACTAGATGGCCTGGTGAACAATGCTGGCATTATGATTGAGCAGTCGATCGCCATGACAGCTAAAAAAGACATAAATAGCTTATTCGATATCAATGTTTCGGCAGTGTATGAACATATCCAGTTGGCAGTGCGTCTGATGACCCGAAATCGTCAAGGGAGCATTGTAAATGTCGGGTCAATCGTTGCTGCACAGGGTGCCAAAGGTCAATCAGCCTATGCTATGAGTAAGGCCAGCTTATCAGCCCTCACCAAATCAGCCGCCAAAGAGCTTGGGCCGTTGGGCATTAGGATAAATACCGTTTCCCCTGGATTTGTAGAAACTGATTTGACGGCGCACTATCCCCCAGAAAAGAAAGAACAACTGTTAGTGAATATTCCGTTAAAGCGGTTTGCCAGGGCCAGCGACATAGCAAAAAGCATCCGCTTCTTATTGTCCCATGAGGCGAGCTATATTACTGGTCAAGACCTAGGGGTCGATGGTGCTATGACGCTTCCTTAGCGCATTGCAACAGGAGTTTTTATGTATTGGCAGTTTCCTCCCGAATATCTTCAGCGCAATGCGTTTCTTTTTGAACAGACTTCTTACAGTTACTCCCAGCTTCAGCAGTTGATTGATGAAACTTTGGGTAAACTGCCTGCGCAAGGGGAGCTGGCCTTTCTATTGTGCAGCAATACCCTGAATACTATGGTCAACTATCTGGCTTGCCTACAGAAAAAAGTGCCGGTTATGTTGCTGCAGCGGGATATTGATAAGCCTCGGTTAGAACATCTAATAAATGAGTATAAACCTCGTATGATAATGCAGGAGGCTGATTATCACTCAACCGATTTTCTTCAAGGACAAATAGATCCGCGGGCAGCAATATTATTGTCTACATCGGGAAGTACTGGTGCGGCTAAACAGGTGGTGTTGAGTTACGATAATTTGCAAGCCAATGCTGTGGCGATATCAGAGTATTTACCGATACAGGATTCGGATATCACAATAACAACATTACCTTGTCATTATTCCTATGGCTTATCAGTAATTAACACCCATTTATTAAAGGGGGCTTGTTGCGTACTTAATGATGATTCCGTTGTGAGTGCAAATTTCTGGAAACTTTTTAAAGAACACAAGATTTCCAGTTTAGCCGGAGTACCCTATACCTATGAAATGTTGGCAAAATTGCGCTTTCATCAAAAAGAGCACCCCAATCTGAAATACTTAACTCAGGCTGGTGGACGCATGAAGCAAGAAATGCTGGGCCTGTTCGCTGATTGGTCAATAAAGCACGATACGCCATTTTATGTGATGTATGGACAAACTGAAGCAACTGCCAGAATGGCTTGGTTGGCTCCTGAACTGCTTACTCAAAAAATGGGGGCAATTGGGCGAGCCATTCCAGGTGGACAATTTACTCTGATAAATGATAGCGGTGTGCCTGTTGTTGAAGGAGAAGGGGAGCTGGTATATGAAGGGCCTAATGTTATGTTGGGATACGCCAGTGGACGAGCAGAGTTAACCTCTTTTGCGGCGCAACAAAAACTTAATACTGGTGACCTGGCGCGTAAAGATGCCGATGGCGATTATTTTATTACAGGTCGAATAAAGCGATTTGTAAAAGTGTTTGGCTTGCGCATCAGTCTGGATGAAGTGGAAAAAGTTTTGGAAGCTAACGGTATATCTGCCAAATTGACTGGCAAGGATGATTTGCTGTATGTGGCAATTATTTCTGGTGATGCAGGCGAAATTAGGAATACTTTGAGTAAATCATTGAAACTTCATGTCGGTACTATCAAAGTAATGAAGCTGGATTGTTTCCCGGTAAACGCTAATCAGAAAACAGATTATCCGGCTCTGAAACGGTTATTTGAAGAGAGTCAGGGCAATGTCTGAGTTAATTACTGAAGACTGGTTTGAAATGAATCCCTTCGCCTTAGCTCAGGCAGATAAAGAGATTAAAATGCTGCATACTTTAACTAGTCTGCATCATCATCACCTGCAACATTGTGAAGTTTATAGCAACCTGTTTTCAGATGCTGTAACGGATAGTTTTGAAGATTTCCCTTATTTGGCAGTTAGGTTGTTTAAATATCTGACGTTGCAGAGTATTCCCCACGAGCAGGTGTTTAAAACCCTGTATTCATCTGGTACGACAGGTCAGACTCCGGCAAAGGTCATATTGGATCAGGAAACCAGTCGGCGTCAGTCAAAAGTGCTGGTTAAAGTGCTCCAGGATTTTATTGGCAAAAAGCGAATGCCAATGCTGATCATAGATCATCCCGGTGTGCTTAAAAGTAAGGATAGTTACTCTGCCCGAGGAGCAGGTATTCAGGGGCTTTCCATGTTTGGTCGACAGCCGATATATGCTTTAAATGAAGATATGTCACTAAACATAGAGGTTGTACAGGCTTTTGCCGAAAAGCATAAAAACCAGCCGGTATTACTGTTTGGCTTTACCTTTATGGTGTGGCAGCATTTTTTACAGTCACTGCGTACAAGTGACATTGCGCTCAATCTTAATAGCGGGATATTGCTGCATAGCGGAGGTTGGAAGAAACTAGAAGCGCAAAAAGTAAGCAATAAGGAGTTTAAGCGCGTCTGCCGCGAAACACTCAACATAGAAAAAGTGCATAATTTCTATGGCATGGCCGAACAAGTAGGTTCAATTTTTGTTGAATGCGAAGCGGGGCATCTGCATGCCCCCATTTATGCCGATGTAATAGTACGGGATCCGCAATCACTCGAGGTTATAGATAATAATAGTCTTGGGCTGTTGCAAGTGTTGTCTATTGTTCCTGGTAGTTATCCTGGAAATTCACTATTAACAGAAGATCTCGGCTCAGTATTGGGGATTGATGATTGTCCCTGTAGTCGAAAAGGAAAGTATTTTTCTGTGCAAGGACGATTACCTAAAACAGAAATGAGGGGGTGCAGTGATACACAGGCTTAATCATTTCCCTGAAGTAACATATTTACTTCATCCCTCGAAACAGCACTTATCAGGCAAGCTATCGCCTTTTTCTGAAGAAATTGTTTCGTTTGTAAATGCTCTCAGTCAGGGGTTGCTGAAAGGTTCTGATTCAGCCAACCAGCCGAATTTGGTCGCCTTAGGTTATTGGTTAAGGAAATCAAATATTGAAAGCATAAAATCGGAGTTTCTGGGAAATAGCGCGTACATCTATAAACCTGTCGGAACGGTATTTCACATTACGCCCGCAAATGTGGATATTCAGTTTGCCTACAGTTGGGTGATCTCATTATTGATGGGCAATCGCAATATCATTCGCTTATCACAACAGGAGTCTGATGAAAGAACCATTTTACTTAATTTCATAGGCTCCATAATGGATTCGCCTGCATATTCAAACATAGCGTCAAACAATGTTTTTATCACTTATCCTCATAACGACCTGATCACAAAAGCGATCTCTCTGGAGTCCGACGCAAGAATGATCTGGGGGAGTGACACAACTACTCGTGCGATCAAGGCTATTTCGAGTAAGGTTAGCTGTCGCGACATTGTGTTCCCGGACAAGTATTCGATTTGTCTTTTAGATTTGCAAAGAGTTTCAGACTTTCATCAACTAGCCGATGGAATCGCCAGAGATATAAAGGCTTTTTCGCAGCTAGCTTGTTCCTCTCCTAAAGTGATTTTTTCCGTTGGTACAAACTATCTGCCTGAAGAGCTTGTCGACAAGGTGAATCATCACCTGAAAAAAGAAAGTTTTTCGTCTGCACGCACAACTAATCATTTGGTTGCACAGCAATTGTGTGCTGCGAGAAATGCATTATTAAAGGTGGTGAGTTTGACACAACTAACAGTACTGCAACTCAGTTCTTTTTCGACGGAAATACTTGATTGGCATAATGGTGAGGGATTGTTGTACTGGATTAATATAGAGTCGGTTGAGCAATTGACGAGTATGATTGATGAAAAGTGCCAGACCATAAGTCATTACAATATTGATCATAACCAGTTAATAAAACTCATCAATGAATTGCCGATAAACACTGTAGACAGGGTCGTTCCTGTGGGGCAGGCATTGAATTTTTCGGTTGTTTGGGATGGCTATGATTTGACAGAATATCTGAGTCGAAAAACTACAGTTACTTCCGGTAGGTGAGTCATTATGAGTGAAAATAGTGAATTGTGGGCCGGGAAGTGTGTTTATATTTTTGGTGCAGGGCTCGCTGGAATAAGTGCTGCTGAAAATCTGGGAAATGAAATAGAGCTATTGGGATTTATAGATAATGATCAAAGCAAGCGTGGCTCAATACAAAGTGGTGTACCAGTGCACTCTCCTGAAATACTACTATCGAATCAATTTGATTTAGTCATGATTGCAAGTGAGTTTTTCGAGCGAATACAGCTGCAACTGTTATCGGATTTTAATGTACCCGCTGAAAAAATTTATGTATTGCCTGCCAGATTAATCAAACCTATTACATTAGGACAATCAGAGAAACTGCTAAGTGACACTGTGGAGATGTTGTCGATAGTGACTACTCACCTCAATTCCCAAAACTTAAACTACTACGTTGATGCGGGCACATTATTAGGCATCTATCGAGATAAGCAATTGATCCCATGGGATGACGATTTGGATATTGCCATTAACGCCGATGATGTGGATGAAGTGAATAGTGCTCTTAAAGAGTCCTGTAAAAAGCTGCAAAGCCACTTTGGTTGTCAATGGAAGGTGGATTCGCATTTTTCAACTAATGAATATGGTGCCGTATCTAAAGGCAGTATTCGTAGTTTTAAAGTTCACGCAGTGAATACAGACGTTAAGTTACCTATGATGGATATCTTCATTAAGTATGTTGATGGAGATACCATGGATTACGTGCTTTCTTCTAGGGGTATTCGTATGCCCTCAAGGCATTTGCTGAAAACCGTAGCTGCCAAGTTTGCAGACATGACAATTCGCATTCCTTCAGATGTCGAAGATTATCTCACTGCCCACTATGGTGATTGGCGTACGCCCGTTAAAGATTGGGATTTGAGTATGTTGCAAAATGGCACTGTTTTTTAAATGTTCAGAAGCGACAAAAACGGAAAGTTGTAAGATTTAATGATAGCTCAGAAGAATTGTATATGAAAAAAATTTTGCTTTACGGTACAGGGGCCAGCGCTAAGTATTTTTATGACAACTATTTGCACTCATATCAGATACTGCAGGTAGTAGATAAAAATAAACAGAGTGCTGATTTCTGGTCTTCACCCTGTATTAAACCTGAGCAAATTACTGATTACGAATTTGACTATATTGTTGTGGGTTCTTGGGCGATTTTGGAAATTTCCAAAGAGTTAAAAGAGTTAGGTGTTGCTCCAGAAAGAATTTTGTGGTTTCAACATAACAAAAATAAATTAGTTAATCATACCGAATTTTGCAATATGCCACTTCATTCCGAAGTGTCTCCAGAATCTGTCTTATATGCTTTTTATGACCTGAATGTAGCACGTACAACATACGATATTTTGGGGTTTCTATGTCTTGCTGAGATTGCTCGGATTAACGCTGGTTTGACTAAAGTTCACGTGGTAATTGTAAATGCTACCAATAATGACTTTAACATGGCGGGAAAAGGAATTATTTCTACAGAAGAACACGACTGGAGAAAACGACAATTATTGATGCAGTCTTGTGCTTTACTGCCTTCTTGTTCAGGTGTCGCTGTCACGTCTTCTCGAGCAGAAGCCCAGGCTATTTTAAATCAGGCCAGGTATGTCTTCCCCGAAAATTACAATGTAGAAGTGCCTGTTGCTTGTTGGGAGTTCACTCACCTTTTTGAAGCATGGCATGCGGGACATGATTGTCTACATTTACGAGCCTCATCACCAGCTTTAAATTACGTAAAGAATTGGTTTAATCATCTTGGTGTGAAATGGCCTGAAAAACAAGTAGTCACGATTACTCTCAGAGAGTCTGAAATTAAGCCCAAGAGGAACAGTAATGTGCCTGCCTGGAGGGCATTCTCGAAGTATCTTTCAGAAAAAGGTTACACGCCAGTGCTGGTTCCTGATACTGATAATTCTTGGGTCTCATTTCCTGAGGCATTCCACTTTAATTTAGCCTGTTTTAACGTCGAACTAAGAATGGCTCTTTATGAAATGAGTTTTCTTAATACTGGTGTAAATAATGGTCCGACGCATCTGTGTGCATTAAATCCTGTGTGTAATTACATCATGTTCAAACAGGTAGTGGAAGATTATGCCCATAGTAGCAGTCAGTCATTTATCGATAGAGGGTTTACAATTGGCGGTAGTTTCCCGGACGCTAGGAAAGGACAACTGTTCATATGGGAAGATGATGAGTATGAGATACTGGTGGAGGCTTTTGAAAACTTGGTTGGGGGAGAAAATGGATAGTGTTAATTTTTGTCTATTAGTTGCCGATAATAATGTATAAATTCGGCGAAAGTTTTTATAGAAAGAGTTGTTTCGTCAACTAGATGTTTTAACAGTATAAATACGATACGTGATTAAACTGAACAAGGTTTATTAGAGCAAGTGACCATTACTTTGAGGTGTGTGATACGTGCTTAACTTGACTTTCTGGATTGATAATTTTAGTAAACCGGCATTCGGTGTTAGAGAAAATAAAAAATGAAGATACTGGTTACAGGAGCTTGTGGTTATAAAGGGACGGTATTAGTACCGAAACTGTTAGCTAAGGGGTACGATGTACTAGCAATAGACACCCAATGGTTTGGTAATTTTTTGTCCGAACATCCAAAGCTTCAGGTTTTGAAACAGGATGTCAGGGAAACAGCAAAAATTGATTTAACTGGTATTGATGCCATTATACACCTTGCGTCAATTGCCAATGACCCTTGTGGAGATCTCAACCCTAAACTTACATGGGAAGTCAGCGCTTTAGCCACAATGCAATTGGCTGATAAGGCAAAGCGAGAGGGTGTCAAACACTTTATTTATGCGTCGTCTGGCAGTGTTTATGGTGTGAAAAATGAACCTCAGGTGACTGAAGACTTGTCCCTTGAGCCTATTTCTGAGTACAACAAGACCAAGATGGTTTCTGAGCGAGTATTGTTGAGCTACAGTGAGGAAATGACTGTTCAGATTGTACGTCCTGCCACAGTGTGTGGATTGTCAAAGAGAATGCGCTTTGATGTGTCGGTTAATATGCTTACTATGCAGGCCTTGGAGAATAAACGGATTACTGTTTTTGGTGGTGACCAAACCCGTCCCAATATTCATATTGACGACATTACCGACTTATATTTATTTTTGCTGGATAATCCGAAACTCACAGGGGTGTTTAACGCAGGATTTGAAAACATCTCTATCATGGATATTGCTAATCGAGTGATTGAAAAGGTCGCTGCTGAGCTAGTAGTTACACCCTCCAATGATCCGCGTTCCTACCGTATCAATTCAGATAAACTTCTGGCTGCCGGATTTAAGCCTTTAAAAACCGTAGATGACGCCATTGATGAAATTATCGAGGCGTATAACCAAGGATCGCTTAAGAACGAACCTCACTTTCACAACTTAAAGTGGATGCAGGCCAGAAGCTTGGCGTAGGTAGTTGTCTGGCTAGAACAACTAAGGAAACAGAATGGCTCCTATGAGAAAATTGTAGAATGAAAAACCTGATAGCAAATTATCTTGAAACGCTGCGTAAAGCTACTGGTGAAATGGACTGGTCACCGGTTGAGGTTTTGGCTAAGGCTCTATATGAAGCAGTGCAGCAAGGTCGTTGTGTCTACTTGTGTGGCAATGGTGGTAGTGCCGGTAATGCAGTGCATTTAGCTAATGATTTTTTATATGGTATTGCCCCCGATGGCCGAGCAATGAAAGTTGAAGCGTTGACTGCTAATACGTCGGTATTGACTTGTCTTGGGAATGATATTGGTTATGACAATATTTTTGCACATCAACTACAGGTTAAAGCTGAAGCTGGCGATATACTCATTGTTTTATCTGGCAGTGGCAATTCAACAAACATCATTCGTGCCTTGGAAGCGGCCAAACAGAAAAACATGCAAAGCTTTGCAATTTTAGGCTTCGGTGGGGGCAAGGCCAAAGCTTTGGCAGATGTTGCTATTCACTTTGCGGTTGATGATATGCAGATAGCAGAAGATACCCAGTTAATAGTTGGGCATATGCTAATGCAACACCTGAATCAGGAATTAAAACGTGTCTGAGACTATTTTCGTTTTAGGTTCGAATTCTTTTGCGGGAAGTCAATTTATAGCATCAGCCCTTAATGCAGAATATTCCGTTGTTGGGGTTAATCGTTCAGCTGAGCCGTCGGATATTTTTCTGCCTTATCGAGATCTCCCGGGCAATCCAGATTATGAGTTTAACAAGCTGGATATCAATCGTGATTTTGAGGCGATTTGTGACCTGCTGAACCAAAAAAAGCCTGAATTCATAGTGGATTTTGCTGGTCAAGGAATGGTCGCAGAGAGTTGGCAGGACCCATTACAATGGTATCAGGCAAATTTTATATCCAAGGTGAAATTACATGAGTTTTTGCGCAAACAAACCTGGCTACAGCGCTATGTCAGAATTTCTACGCCCGAAGTGTATGGCTCATCTGAAAGCCTGATTGGGGAGAACAATCACTATCTGCCCAGTACGCCTTACGCCGTATCTCATGCGGCAATTGATATGAGTTTAAGAACTTACTTCAATCAGTATGACTTTCCGATAATCTTTACTCGCTATTCCAATTTTTATGGGCCAGGGCAGCAGCTCTACCGCATAATTCCCCGTACTATTATTTACGCAATGACGGGACAAAAGTTACAACTCCATGGCGGTGGAAAGGCCATCAGAGCCTTCATTTACGGTGCTGATGTCAGCAGCGCTGTATTGGCCACCTTGCGTAAGGGCGTTGTTGGGGAAAGCTATCACTTTTCATCTAGTGAATTTGTTTCAATAAAAGCATTAGTTGAGATGATTTGCGATAAAATGCACATCCAGTTCGACGATTTTGTGGAGATGGCTCCTGACAGGCCTGGCAAGGATTTACGTTATTTGATGGATGACAGTAAAGCAAAACAGCAACTGGCATGGCAGCCTAATACAACTTTGTCTTCAGGTATTGATGCCACTATCGAATGGGTAAGTAAAAACCTGGAAGAGATTAAACAGTTACCCCTAAATTACATTCATAAGGATTAAAGCAGTGCGTAATTTTTACCCAGAGCAGTATCGAGTCACTGGCCAATATCCCATCAATCACAATTATCTTCCACAGCAATTTGCCGATTATGAAGAGATCTGGAGTCGTGTAAAAAAAGTTATTCAGGATGGCGATTTTACACTGGGCGCTGCCGTAGACAAATTTGAAAGAGATTTCGCCAGTTATAACGATGGTTTATATGGGATCGGTGTGGGTTCTGGCACTGACGCTTTGTTTTTGTCGCTCAAGGTGCTGGGAATCGGTGAAGGTGATGAAGTCATTACGACACCATTTACTTTTTACGCAACGGTAGGAGCCATTGTTACCGCAGGGGCAAAGCCAGTCTTCGTGGATGCGGGTGATGATTTTAATATCAATGCAGATTTGATTGAAGCCTCTATAACCCCAAATACCAAAGCCATCATGCCAGTGCACTGGGCGGGATTGCCCTGTGATATGGAGCGTATCAATGGGATAGCAAATAAACATGATATCAAAGTTGTTGCAGATGCCTGTCACGGTATTGGAGCTACGCTCAATGGTAAAGGCATGGCGCAATTTTCTGAGCTGACTTGCTTTAGTATGCACCCCCTGAAAAACCTTAATGTATGGGGAGATGGCGGGATTATCGTAACCAATAACAAAGAATTAGCAACAAGACTCGCCTTGATTCGCAATCACGGTCTGGTGGGCAGGGATACTTGCGAAGTGTTTGCTTATAATTCTCGTCTTGATACTGTTCAGGCAGTGGTTGCGCAATACCTGCTGGATAATAAGATCCGCAATATCACCGAAAAACGGCAACAGCATGCTGATTGGTTGGATCAAGAATTAGCTGGAATGCCTCAAATCCAATTTGCTCAGCGGAATCCTAATAAGCGCTCAGTTTACCATTTGTATATGGGGCTGTTTGAATGTAGAGATGAGCTTATCGCACATCTTCAGGGACAAGGCATTGATGCAAAAATCCACTACCCGACACCGATGCATTTGCAACCAGCTGCCAATTTCCTTGGGCATAAAAAAGGCGATTTCCCCATGGCAGAAAAGTTCGGTGCCAATTGCATGTCTTTGCCTGTACATGAGTTTATTACTCAAGAGCAATTGCAATTTATGGTGAGTTCCATCAAATCCTTTTACGGAGAGCAATAATGCAGGTGCCATTTGTCAATTTGGGCGCGCAGTTTCAGGCGGTCGAATCGGAGCTAGTGGCAGAGTTTGTGCGCTTAGGACGAAGCGGTCAGTTTATTTTAGGGGAAGAGGTAGAGAAGTTTGAGCAGCAGCTAGCTGAATACTGTGACACCCAATATGCTGTCACTGTTGCCAACGGTACCGATGCACTGATTCTGGTGATGAAAGCATTAAATATCGGGCCAGGCGATGAAGTGATTACTGTGCCTAATTCATTTATCGCCAGTGCCGGAGCCATTTCTGTGGTTGGGGCCAAACCGGTATTTGTTGATGTTGGTGATGACTATAATCTTGACCCTTCCAAACTTGAAGCGGTGATTACTCCATCTACCAAAGCCATTGTACCTGTTCATCTCACAGGTAATCCGGTAGATATTGATGCAATTGCAAGCGTTATCGGTGACCGGGATATTGTGATTATAGAGGATGCGGCTCAGGCTATTGGGGCTACCTATCGAGGCAATAAAGTGGGTTCATTAGGACTTGCGGGTTGCTTTAGTTTGCACCCACTGAAAAATCTCAGTTTGCTGGGGGATGCCGGGTTTATCAGTACGGATGATAAAAGTTTATACCGTGATTTGAGGCAACTGCGCAACCATGGTCTGGAGAATCGCGACCATTCAATACAATGGTCAGTGAATAGCCGTCTGGACACAATCCAGGCAGCATTTGGCAATGTAAAACTTGCCTATTTACCCGAGTGGACGGACCGTTTTCGGAGTATCGCGGCGCGATATACAGATAAGTTGGAAGGGCTGGTTAGTTGTCCTAAGGTGCGAACCGAGGATGCTGCGGTATTTCACAACTACGTGATCCGTGTACCAGAGCGTGATGCATTGATGGCGTTTCTTAAAGAGCATGGCGTGGATACCAAAATCCATTACCCAATCCCGTTGCACCTTATGGAGGCAGCACGTTCATTAGGCTATAAACAAGGTGACTTCCCTGTGACCGAAAAGCAGGCCAAAGAAATTATGAGTCTGCCCATTTATCCTGAGCTAACTGACACACAAGTGGATTATGTATGTCAAAAAATAGCGGCATTTTTCCAAAAATAGGAGGATAAGATGGGACAGGAAATTGATTTAATGCGCCACTATCCTCGCTCAAAGCGCAATGTCGAGCAACGAGGTCAGGAGAAAAGCGAGGCAGACAGAGCTTTGGCGCGTCAGTTTGGTAAAGCCTTTTTCGATGGGGAGCGCTCTCATGGTTACGGTGGGTTTCATTATCATTCCAGGTTTTGGGAGCAGGTTGTGCCTGATTTCCAAAAGCACTTTGGTATCAAAGCCGGCGATACTTTGTTAGACATAGGCTGTGCGAAAGGCTTTATGTTATATGACCTGGACAGAATAATTCCGGGATTAAAGATACACGGCATTGATGTTTCTGAATATGCTATCGAAAACTGTAAACCTGAAATTGCCCATGCATTGCAGGTGGGCAGTGCGGTTTCGCTGCCATTCGATGATAAGTCCATTGATTTCACATTTTCCATTACCACTTTGCACAACCTTGATCTGCCTCAACTCACTATGGCTTTGCATGAGATAGAAAGAGTCACTCGAAAAGGCAGCTTTATCACCGTGGATGCTTATCGCAATGAAGAGGAAAAACAGCGAATGGAGGCCTGGAATCTGACCGCAAAAACAATGATGCACGTTGATGAATGGAAAACCTACTTTCAAGAGGTTGGCTATACAGGCGATTATTACTGGTTTATCCCATGAGAGACGCTATCTGATGAAAAATTCAAGCCCCGAAACACAAGAAAGTGCAGTGACATTCGAAAATATGAATGGTGCATATAAGTTGAGCGTCCTTAAAAGTATGTTGCGTATTCGCATGGTAGAAGAGGAAATCGCCAAGAGATATCCACAGGGCAAAATGCGCTGCCCCACGCACCTGTCCGTTGGTCAGGAGTGCGTTCCCGCAGTTATTGGTACCCTTTTATCGGAATCCGATCTCGCAGTTTCTACACATCGGGCTCATGCGCATTACCTGGCAAAAGGTGGTGACTTAAAGGCAATGCTGGCTGAGATCTATGGTAAACAAAGCGGCTGCTGCAAAGGCCGTGGAGGCTCGATGCATTTAATTGATGAAAAGGTCGGATTTAAAGGCAGCACTGCCATTGTAGGTAATACTATTCCTATTGGTGTTGGCCTGGCTCTTTCACAGAAGTTGCGCGGCAAAAATGATATCACAGTGGTGTTTTTAGGTGATGGTGCTATCGAAGAGGGGGTTTTTTACGAGGCTGCAAACTTTGCGGTTGTCAAAAAATTACCGGTACTCTTTGTTTGTGAAAACAATTTGTATTCTGTTTATTCGCCACTGAAGGTTCGGCAGCCGCAAGGTCGTAAAATTTGTGACATCGCCAGCACGATTGGCCTGCACAGCCAGGAGGGGGACGGCAATATTGTGGCAGAAACTCATCGCGTCCTCACTACGGCGATTGATGTTTGTCGTCAGGGGCAATCAGCCACGTTTGTGGAGTTGCACACTTATCGCTGGCGAGAACATTGTGGGCCTCATTATGATAATGATATTGGCTACCGCAGCGAGGCAGAGTTTTTGGCGTGGAAAGAAAGAGATCCCATAGAGCTGTACAAGACACAGCTCTACAAAGCAAAAATTCTCGATGCAGAAAAATTGCAGGTGATGATCCGGCAATTAGAAACTGAGATACAGGACGCGTTCCAATTCGCCGAAACTAGTCCCTATCCTCCATCTGAACAAGCCTATTCGCCAGTATTTGCTCAAGGCGTTAACATAAACATTGCAGAGGTGGCTAATGGGTGAACGCAGCTTAACTTTCGCCCAAGCAATCAATGAAGCCATGCACTTGGCAATGGAAAAAGATCCCGAAGTACTTTGCTATGGCCTCGGGGTTGACGATCCCAAGCGCATCTTTGGTACCACTAAGGGGTTACAGGAGGCGTTTGGGGAAGAGCGAGTATTTGATATGCCCACATCTGAAAATGGCATGTTGGGTATTGGCATTGGGGCCGCATTAAATGATATGAAACCTGTCATGGTGCATCAAAGGTTGGACTTTTTCTTATTGGCCATGGATCAGCTAGTAAACGCTGCTGCGAAATGGTTTTACATGTTTGGTGGACAGCGCTCGGTGCCAATCACCATAAGATTAATGTTAGGTAGGGGATGGGGACAGGGACCTACACATTCCCAGAACTTACAGGCCTGGTTTGCGCATATTCCGGGCTTAAAAGTGGTGATGCCTGCTACAGCTGCTGACGCGAAAGGTTTGTTGTTGGCGAGTATTTTTGATCCTAATCCGGTGGTGTTTTTAGAACATCGCTGGTTGCACCATCAAGAGGGCAACGTACCGGCTGGCTGGCAAGATGATGTCCTCGGAAAAGCCAAAGTTTTAAGAACAGGCACAGATATTACACTAGTAGCCATTTCATACCAGGTGGTAGAAGCGTTGCGTGCTGCGGAGGTTTTGCAGTCTGTAGGGATTTCTGCGGAAGTTATCGACTTGAGAACTGTGCAGCCTATCGATTGGGCAACAATTGAAGCTTCGATTGCTAAAACTGGCCGCGTTCTGGCACTTGATACTGGTGCATTAACCTGTTCCGTTTCCGCAGAAATTGTTGCCCGCAGTGCAGAAAAGCAATTTTCACAGCTCAAAACCGCACCGGCCCGTATTGCCATGCCGGATTTTCCCGAACCCACCAGTTATGGTCTGACCAAAAGCTTTCATCCCGACGCCAGAAACATAGTCACCCAAGCCTGCAAAATGTGCTGCGTTACCGAAATTGAGAAAGCATTAAATAGTTTAACAGTGCCCGAACATCATGATGTGCCTGGTGAATGGTTTAAGGGGCCTTTTTAGTTATGTATGATTTCGATATTCATAGTCGAAGAGAAGCAAACAACTACCTTGCTGAGCATGGGTTTGTCGTGCTGGGTGGTTTGCAATATTCAGTGATTGAGGTGTTGCGTGAGAAATTCGAATCTATTTTGACGGAAGAGTTTAAGACCTCCGTAACCTTAGAAGAATATCATTTACATGTCCGGAATAATGAGGCGCATAAAGCTCTGCAATTTCGACTTTTCGAAATCCTTGGCCGATCAGCTGTGCATATACACCTGGTAAAAGACAATCAAGAAATTTTTGAAGCTGTTTATGGGCTGGATGTTGATATACAGGTGCATCCATACTTGCGTATAGCGAGACCAGGGCATGTTGGTGATAACATAGGCTTGCACAGAGACACATTCTACGGCAACTGTGCTTATGAAATGTCGAATTCAGTAAATTTAACTCAAGTTACTGAAAAAGGGGCATTGAATGTCGTTGCCAAAAGTCATTTGATGGGCGACGTTAACGTGAAACAAACCTATTCGAAGGAAGTATCGAAAGGCTCAAATGAAAATAAAATGGGATTTCTTTATGCACCCAAAGTTATCCAGAAATCTGAACAGTTCGAATTAACCCCCATTACCTTAAGCCGAGATCAGGTATTAATTTTTAGCCTGGGCTTATTACATGGCCAGGAAATTAATAACGATTGTATAACTCGCTGGTCAATTGATTTTAGGTTGAAGCCAACGTTTTCGCCTGTGTCGAGGTTTTTAAAACCGGGCTATTACAAACCATTATTTAGGTCAGGGTTGGCAGAGGCTGCCAATCAGTACTATCAGGTTCACTCCGATGAACTCTCTGAATTGACAAATGCTGAATTAAATATGCGTGAAGATGAAAACTCCAGAACTTAAATAGTAACGAGTTTTAATTTATTGGAGACACCAAAGCTATGATTGATTTGATTAAACGCTTTATTTTATTCGTCGTTCCATTTCGTGTTTACGTTGCTTTTTATCTTCGTTTCCGTCGCTGGGAAAAAGTATATTTATATGGGGCAGGGGCGATGGGAGTGGAAATTATCGAGTTTTTACAGGCACATGAATGTGATGATTTTATATGGATAGATATTCGGGCGAATCATCAGCCTTATCAGTATTGGCAGCGACAAGTTTTTCCCACTACAGAACTTAAAAATGTAGCAAAAAATGATGTTGTAGTGATTTGTTCAGAAGCAATGATTACTGAAATGTTGAATGAGTGCTTGCGCCAGGGAGTAAGAAAAGAGCAAGTGGTAGTTGCTATATGAGCATTAAGAATAAAAAGGTGTTAATCGCGTTTTACGATAGTTTTCATACTTGCCCGCGTCCAAAGCGATTGTTTACTTACTTATCTAAACATAATGAGGTGGATATTTTATCAAAAGATTTTCATCCATTTCCTGAAATAAATCACTTCTTTGTGTTAAAACGCAGCGTGTCCAAATTAATGCAGTATTTCCTAAGGATTCTGGTCAGGTTTCATTTAGTTGGGATAGCGGCACGCATTGAGGAAAAAAGAATTTTTAGCAATCTCCCCCCAGGTTGCTTGCGGGAATACGACTATATTTTTGTGCACGATATTAGTTTGTTATGGCTGTTTAAGCATTGTCCTCAGCCTATTGTCTATGATGCAAGAGAGTTTTACCCGTTAATGTTCGCCGAAGATGCGTCTTTTAGAGCCTATGATGCGCCTATATATGATTATTGGTGCCGCACCTTGGTTCCCAAGTTTCCCTGTAAAATAACGGTTTCTGAACTCGTTGTTAAAAAATATCAAGAGGTATATGGTGCTCAATTCTACAACTTTCCGAGTTTTCCATTGCGCTCATTTCTCGAAAAAGCTGGTGAAACAGGAATAAAAACTTCTGATGGCTGCTCGAAATTACGGCTTATTTATCATGGCGCAGCTCATAAAGACCGGACTATCGAAAAACTCATTGAGTT
>JYMV01014596.1_pt1 | contig 22977 bp, 24 predicted proteins | sample 338911 | NCBI WGS metagenome assembly JYMV01 (sample SAMN03354496, study PRJNA234377) | hydrothermal vent metagenome | biome: Deep sea; feature: Hydrothermal plumes at the Eastern Lau Spreading Center, Western Pacific Ocean; material: Seawater | place: Tonga | collected 2009 | depth 2000 m m
ATTCTTACCTACCAGAAAATCAGTATCAGGGGGTTTTTCCATTTCTGGCACCTTTTTTTGGCAAAGATTCTTCGGCAGTGTTTATCAGTTTTTTAACGTAATCTAGTTTTTTCTTAATATTATTCTTGACATCATCATTGATGGTTCCAGTGTGGTGAAATCTCTCATAAATATGATTAATGGCACCAATAAGTTCACTATCATCAATCCCAGCCTCAAATAGTGGCTTAAATGCCTCGTCAGAACCTTTTTTGTTTAAAAGGTCTAGTAGGGTGAGGGCGGCTTGAACTTCAGGATTTAGTTTGTCAAACATCTGGCTCCCTTCACTATTTCTGCCACCATCATTTTCAATTTCTAATTTAATGACTTGCAGTTCATCTATTAGAGGTTTAAATGCCTCGTCATTCCCAGCTAAATTAATAAACCTATTAATTACGGTAATTTTGTTAGGATTGGTATTTTGCATTGCCCCAGAAGCTGTTGTTTTTGGGTTAATGCTATCGCCGTTATTATCAGACTCATAAAATGATACAGAGTTAAGGAGGGTACTAAGGTTATTGGAAAATAAATTCTCATTTATATCACTGCCATACTTAGTACTTAATCTTTCTCTATGCTGATTAAAGACCTTCTTCAAGGGAGAGCTCTCTTTGGCTTTAGAAATATCAATTTCACCAAACTTCATATTATCCAATTGCCCAGATAGTCCATGCAGATTATAAGCCCCAGAAATTTGATGGGATACAGAGTTTTGGATGAGTTTATATTCACTACCAGCCGTCTCACTCATGTTGTCCAGAGCACTGCTGGCGGAGCTAAAAAACAAGGCTCCACTGAAAATAATTACTAATGTTTTTTTTTCAAACTTCATCCTAATATTATAACAGAAAAAATTATTTTATATATAATGTTATGACTGGATTATCAGAAACATTAAATGTTTTACTGGTTATTTTAATATCCCCGATATCACCCTGCGCCAAACCTTGCTTGCTTATTTTTACTACACCCACAATATCACCAGCAAGTGATAGTTTTCTGGTTGGCATAATAGAGTCGGCATCAGTTAGCGTTATTTCCCCAGAGCTAAATTCATTTAACTTTAGTTTACGAATTGCAATTGGCATAGGTGTGCCACTGGGTTCTTTGATATATATCATCACAAACTCATCACCATTTAGCGATTGCCGTATATTGTCTGAAATTTCAACCTTAATTGTGACATAATGTTTCTTACCATTGCTAATTTGAATTTTATTTTCTACTATTTCTTTAGAAATTAGGTTATTTAAGTATCGTGCCCCATCATTGCCAGGCTCGATATCCAGCGATTCCTTGATTAGACGGGATATTAATGATGTTTCAATATCAGAGAGTTCATTGTTAGCACCAGCCACAACAGCGACTGCATATTCAATTAACATATCCGCATTTTTGCCATTTAATTCATATGATTTCTCATAGGAAGAAACAGCCTCAGGTATATTTCCACTCATGAAATTTGTTAACCCCAATAACCGCCACCCTTCAGCATTGTTTCCATCATCTTTAAGGGTGCTCTTTATTTTGTCTAATTGAGCACCAAGGGTTTGTTCAATCGGTGTAGATTTGCTAATTGTATTTTCCGCCCGTTCTTGGGGCGACAGCAGTTGGTATGTAGTTAGGGATAACATAGAAATCAATCCACAAAGAAAAACCGCCCACCAGATGCTGAGGGCACTAGTATCAATATTTTTTGTTTCTGGTTTTTGGTGATTTATTTCCATTGCCAACGTTTGGATAATTTCGTCCTCAGCAATAGAGAATGAGTCATCATCAATCAGTCCACTGTCTAAATCCAGCTCTAATTCTTTTATTTTTTGCTTTCCAATCTCAGTATTTGATTTAGTTAAATCGATATTGTTTTCTTGTAAAGGCCTGTATAAAAACCAAACCGCCCAAGCAGTGGATAGTCCTATCATGACCACAAATAAAGCGTATATATTCATGATTTTCTCCTAGGTCTATATCTGCGGTCAAAAGCAGCTAATAGTGCCCCTAGAACGATGAATAGACCGCCAAGCCAAATAAGTCGAATGAGAGGCTTATAGTAAACCCTTAGGCTCCATGCCCCACCATCTAATTCTTCTCCCAACGCCACATATAGATCCCGATAAAGAGAAGGGTCAATGGCAGCTTCAGTCATTGGCATTCCAGTGGAATATTGCCTCTTTTCTGGTTGTAGAACTGCAATTTTTTCACCAAATTTATGTATCTCTACAACACCCTTTTGCCCCTTGTAGTTCTGGCTATCAAATTTAACGACTCCTTTGAAGGTAAATTGATAGTCATTTAATTCAATGGTTTCGTTGATATTCATCTTTATGTCTTTTTCAATTCCGTATTGGGTGGTAACTGTTGCACCCAATACAAATATAGCAATACCTATATGAGCTACAAGCATACCAATAAATCCAATATTTGGTTTACTATTTTGTTGTAGCCTTTGGGCTAAAAGCACGAATGAATGAATAATGACCCAGGCAAACAAAAATCCAGCTAAAAATACGTAAATATTTTCGATAAAGAATATTGAGATTACTGCAAGAACGAAAATGCCAATCCACACTCCTTTCAGAAGCACACTAATGCGTTTAAAGTCATCTTTTTTCCACCGCAGGAAAGGTGCAATAGCCATGGCAATTACTGCGGGAATCATAATGGGTACAAAGACGGCATCAAAATACGGAGCTCCTACCGAGATTTTTCCAAGTCCTAGTGAGTCCAATAGCAATGGATACAGGGTTCCTAAAAATACACTTATCATAGCCGAAACCAAAAGAATATTATTAATTAATAGTCCACTTTCCTTAGATACAACATTGAAAGTGCCTGAACTACGCATCAAATTAGCTCTCCATGCATATAGTCCTAATGACCCACCCACAACCAAAATAAGAAAAACTAGGATGAATACCCCTCTGGCTGGATCGGATGCAAAAGAATGCACTGATGTGAGAATCCCCGAGCGGACTAAAAATGTTCCTAATAAACTTAATGAGAAACCTGAAATCGCCAACAACACAGTCCAGTGCTTAAAAGCACCACGTTTTTCACTCACACTCAGAGAATGCACCAAAGCAGTAGCTACCAACCACGGCATGAAAGAGGCATTTTCAACCGGATCCCAAAACCACCAACCTCCCCAGCCCAACTCATAGTAAGCCCACCACGATCCAAGTGTAATGCCAAAAGTTAAAAACGCCCAAGCTACCAGGGTCCAAGGCCTAGACCAACGCAACCAAGTAGAATCAAGCTGACCACGAATCAGCGATGACAAAACAAAAGCAAAAGGAATAGCCAAGCCCACATAACCCATATATAACATTGGCGGATGGATAATTAGACCAAAATCTTGTAATAAAGGATTAAGTTCCCGTCCTTGCAACGGTACTACGTCCAAAAGCTCAAACGGATTAGATGTTATGAGTAGGAATGATAGAAAACCAACACTGATAAACCCCAGTATGATTAGTATATGATTTGAGACTTCACTGGGCAGGCGTTTTGAGAATATGGAGACTGCTACGCTCCACCCAGATAAAATCAATGCCCAAAGCAAAAGCGAACCTTCGTGGGCTCCCCACACCGCAGAAATCTTAAACATATCAGGTAATTCAGTATTGGAATTACTGGCAACATATTTAACAGAAAAGTCATCGACAATAAAGGCATTCATTAGAATTCCAAACGCAATTGCAGTCCAAAAAAATTGCATCCATAATGTCGGTTTGGCCATTTGTTTAAATGCCGAACTATTAGTGATAAAGCCGAATGTAGGTAAGCTGACCTGCAGTATTGCAAATACCAGAGCCAAAATCAAGGCAAAATGCCCAACTTCAATAATCATAATTATTTGGTTAATAAAAATATAATTATATAGTAATGGCGAAAGAATTTCCAAATAAGCGTTTTTATTTATCAGTTAATATCTATTAACTGTTATTATAGTAAAAATAAGGAGATTACAATGCCCAGTACTGAAGATGAAATCAAGGAAATAGTTCAAAATCACTCTTGGATTAAAAGAAGCAACAACCCAGATAGTGGTGTGATCAGATGGGAAGAATATGCCATATTACACGCATCGTTATCCCTTATAAAACAAGATCCGAAAGCCCGAGTAAATTTCAATAGAGGTTCAAGCATTTATAAACCCAACGTACCAGAAGAAATTAAAAATCAATTCAAGACCGCCACCTTTGGCTTGGGATGGGTTATAGATTCTATTAATCATATTGCCCAAACAGAATCTATGGGCGGTAGAATTAATGATTTATTTACTAACTCATCATCTGTGTCATTTTCAAAACGCCTGGGCAATGTATTTGGATTACATGATGATTACACAGTAAAGCCGAATAGGCTGGGGTCCAATGCTTTAGGCCTAGTAGGTGGTTCAGTTAAAGAAACAAAACAGGTGTCCATAGATGGCACCCCATTGTCTGCATCCAAGTTAGATGCAGCTATGGCAGTAGTAAAGGATATGTTTTTCGACGATGTTGAGGATGTATTCGGGGTTAAACCTGATAGAAATCAATCCGTGGGAAACATATTTAATAAATTGCAAGACGCTATAGCTAGAAAACAAGAAGAGGATTCTGATGCTCAAGTGGCTAAAGAAAATTCAGCACAGAAGCTGGCAGAACAAAAGCCAATCACCAAAGATGAGGTTATTGCCGAGATTAACTCTCAGTTAGATCGATTCAGGGATAAGTTAGTGTCCTTAAAGAAATCAGTGTCAAAAACCAATGAGTACCTTGAGGCTATTGGTTCTATTGCCTTACTAGAGTCTGTGCTGGAAAAAATAGAGTCTAAGCCGTCTCAAGCCCAAAATTTAAGCAAATTGGTGCTTTCATACAATAAGGATCATGATAGGGTGTCAAGGTTAAGTTCGTTAAGGCTCGTTAGAGATGATAGCGGTGATAGTTATGAGGCCTCAATCGGCGAGGTATTGAGTGGTAATGATGAATTAAAGTTATTGGAAGAAGATATACTCGTACGTATTGTTCCCAATGCCTTGGATGTTCTGATTAGTCAATACCAAGCTCCAGGCGACTTCAAAAAACTGAAATTACTAGAAGTTATAAAGGCTAAATTTGAACAGCAACTGGCCACTGGAACAGTATCAGCAGAGTTGAATGGCTTGATTGTAAGCTTTGGTTTTGTATCCACAGCTTACCCTATAGGAAATTTGCTGGCAGATAACTTAAAGACCGTAGAGAAAATTATTCAGGATGATATTGCAAAAACAGGAATTTTCGATGAGCAGGAGATATCCGACATGACCCTTAAGGTTTCTGTACCTGATGTCGAGTCTGTTGACTCTGGAGGCCGAGCCCAAGCGGGGCGGGGGTCAGACATTCAACTTCCATCCACTGGAACTTAGTGTTATTTAGGAAAAGTTGACTTTCAGTCCAGGAATTTTTTTATCAACAGTTCTTCCCTCAGAATTCAGCCAGATTTTTGATATTCTTTTGATGTTTTTATATTCACCATAGACATCCTCAATATCAGAATAGTTGTCAGAAAAAGAAATGTATATTTTTCGACTAACATCTCTGGAAGAGAAGTTTTCATCTAGCCATCTAAAGACATCAGAATGGCTTGTTCCACCACCACAATGTCTATTTTTTACAGATTCAATAATTTTCTTGCTATTGAAATTACCAGAAAAAGAGTCCACATGCACAACCTTTGTATCATGGAATACAAGGTCTATGGAATTGATACTTGATGCTTTTTCCTCGAACAAATATAGTAGCTTACCAAGGCTTTCGTATGAAATACTTCCAGATTGGTCAACACTGACAACCAAATCAATAGTTTTTTCAATATTTCTACGACGTGGAGACTTATATATATGTCTTAATTTATTGTCTAAATTACTCCAAGTAGCAACAGAGTGTTTCGTTTTTTTATTGATAAATGTATATAGTCCTTGTTGTAGTTTTTCAAACCACCTAACGTCTACCTTAATTGAATTATCAATAACTTTGTTTAGCAAAAAGCCATCTTTACCAGCCTGTTTGTCAATATTTTTTTGTAAAGATTCGCCAAGTGAATCCATTTCCTTGTCAAGTTCCGAGGCCTTACTGGCTTCTTTTTCATCACCTTTACTAAATTCATCACCCTCAATGCTTTTGCCTAAGCGCCCATCCTTTCCGGCACCCTGAGCACCAGGGTTGTTAATATATTTAAAAATCTCATCATCTTTTAATAATTTTTTTAAAATTTCAATTTCACTCATGCCCGCATATTTCATATTGTAAAGGAGTCCGGACTCTTGAATATTTTTTGCGTGGCTAGCATTTTCATTAGTGCTATTGCTTAGTAGTTCAATCAAAGCAAAGTTAATGGCATAATCCTCCGCAAAATTAAACAATTTATGCAAATTATTTTTACCTAAACCCTCAAGCCAATCAGATCCTTTTTCTTTGATAACTACGCTTGTCATTAGTGATGCAAAGGGTCTAGTATTATGTTTGCGAAGAATATGCTGAACTTCATGAAGATAAACAAAGGCTAAAAATGAATATATGTTTTTGTCCTGCAGTAAATTTGACATAAGGGTTAAGTCATCTTCGTCTTTAACACCTATCTTGATAACAACAGCACTATTTTTTTCAAACCCTTGCCCAGAGAATTCAACATACGCACTCATTCTTGAAAGCAACAGTTGGATTTTTTCAGCCACAGTTCTAGTGGGTTTAACCTCACTGGCTTCAGGGTTGTGGTACCATTCAAATTTAACACCTAATTTTAAAAACATTCCAACCGAAAATTGGTCTCGAACGCCTAACCCCGACATTTTGTTTAACACTGGTGTTATTTGATTGTAAAATAAATTTTCAAATCTTTGCTTTTCTTTAGTAAGTAGTGACTTATCCATATTTTTTCCTAATTTTTATGTTTCATGCTAAAAGGGATGGCATCGGTGCGTACGTTTGCACCTTCCCACATAAGCGGTCTTCTAAGTTTCTTTCCCTTCCCTTGTCCACAGATGACTCGTTGATTACGAATTCTAATTTCACCCATAGTTGTGGTGATGTTAATTTTATCGTTAACAATTACCGCAGCATCAGGTAGGGACGCACACAGCCAAACATCACCCCACTGGTGAACCACAAAGTTGGAATCGTTATCAGACCAATTGCAATCAACGACTTCTGCCCAAAGGCCATTTTCCATTTTCACTTTAAACATGGTTTTCTGCCAATAATATATACTACCCCAATTATAACATAATGTGCGAATAAATAGTTGTTTTTTCAATATCAAGGTAGTAAAATGTGGACGCAAGAAAATATTTTGGGCTGTCGCCAAGCGGTAAGGCAACGGGTTTTGATCCCGTCATGCGCAGGTTCAAATCCTGCCAGCCCAGCCAAATTAATGTTTAAATTCATAAGTCAAGAAGTGTTTTTGTTATTCTGATGCATAGAATGGCCAACATACTTTAAATAACTTTGAATATTTAGCGGTGTTAAATAGTATTATTTTATCCACCAACGATTGAAGATGTAATAAACATCATTATAATAAATAAAATAAAGATCAATTGAACCAGGGATACAATATGCCACATATCAGAGTAAAAAAGCACGAACCGATAGAAATAGCCATCAGAAAATTCAAACGCTCATGCGAAAGTGCTGGGGTTTTGGAGGATTGTAGAAAAAAGGAATTCTTTGAAAAACCCACCTGGGAGAAAAAGCGCAAGAAAAAAGCGGCCATCCAGCGGGAACACCAGCAGCAAAGAAGAAATAAAATTAAATCGAAAAGACTGTATTAACTCTCTATTCACCACTAACGCTGTAAAACCGCAATTTAACCATTGAATCATCATTCTTTATAAGAGTCATGGTGCTTTTATGGGTTTATTTTTCTGATTTAGTTGTTTTGGAAGTTTCATAATAAAATTCCAAAACAACTTTAACCATTCCTTATATTGAGACAAAAAGATGGTATAATACGAAAATATGAAAAACAAAACTGAAACAAAAAGCACTACATGTTATATGTGTGCATGTAGGTGCGGAATCGACGTAACTGTCGAAAATGGAAAGGTTAGATATATTGAGGGTAACCCTAATCATCCGCTAAATAAAGGTGTTATTTGTGCCAAAGGTGCTGCAGGTATAATGAAGCAGTATTCACCGGCGAGATTGACAAAGCCACTTAAAAGAATAGAGGGTTCCGAGAGAGGAACTTCATCTTTTGAAGAAATAGAGTGGGATGAGGCCTTTTCCATATTAGAAGAGAGACTTGGCAAAATAAGAGCCGAAGACCCTAAGAAGTTCGCCTTATTCACAGGTAGAGACCAAATGCAAGCCCTCACCGGTTTGTTTGCAAAGCAATTCGGCACTCCGAATTATGCAGCCCACGGTGGTTTTTGCTCAGTTAATATGGCTGCCGGTATGATTTATACTATCGGTGGTTCTTTCTGGGAATTTGGCGGTCCGGATTTATCTAAATCCAAATTATTCATAATGATTGGAACTGCCGAGGATCATCATTCAAATCCTATGAAAATAGAACTATCCAAGTTCAAAAGAAACGGTGGAAAGTTCATATCTATAAACCCTATTAGAACTGGATACAGTGCAATCGCAGATGAATGGATTCCAATTAAGCCTGGAACCGATGGTGCTTTAATAATGGCCATAAATCATGAATTAATCAAGCAGGGATTATATGATCGTGAATTTCTTGCGAAATACACTAACTCACCTGAGTTGGTTAATGTCTCAGAAGAAGATGATAATCATGGTCTATTTGCACGGTCTGATGATGCTGGTGATTCAGAACCTGGTTGCCATGATCCTCAAAATAAGTTCGTTTGGGACAGAAAATCTAATAGCCAGAAGCTAACATCAGATAGAGATGCAGACCCATATTTATTTGGTGAATTCGTCCTAGAGGATGGAACAAAGGTTAAGCCTGCATTTCAGTTAATCAAAGACCGTTTGGATCCATATACACCGGAATGGGCAGAGGAAATAACCGGAATTTCAGCCGAGACTATTAAGAGATTGGCACACGAGATGGGAGTGACGGCACGAGATCAAAAGATTGAATTACCAATAGCCTGGACGGATGTCTGGGGTAAGGAGCACGATCATGTATCTGGAAGCCCGGTTTCCTTTCACGCAATGCGAGGATTGGCCGCTCACTCAAATGGATTTCACTCAATAAGAAACTTATCTATGCTGATGACTTTATTGGGAACTATTGATGTGCCCGGAGGATTTAGGCATAAGGCACCATTCCCAAGACCGATACCACCATGTGCGAAACCACCAAAATCAGAAGAAGATATAAAGCCAAACACGCCACTAGATACTATGGTGTTGGGATATCCAGCTTCTCCAGAGGATTTATTCGTTGATGATAATGGCGAACCCCTAAGATTAGACAAGGGTTTCTCGTGGGAGCACCCACTATCAGTTCATGGGCTTATGCATAATGCCATAACTAACGCATGGCGTGGCGACCCGTATGAGATAGATACCATGTTAATTTTTATGTCTAATTTAGCCTGGAATTCAAGCATGAATACTTCAGAGATTCGCAAAATGCTGGTAGATAAAAAAGAAAATGGGGATTATAAAATTCCATTTTTAGTGGTATGCGACGCATTTCAATCAGAAACTGTTGATTTTGCTGACTTAATATTGCCAGATACCACGTATTTAGAAAGACATGACGCAATGAGTATGCTTGATAGGCCAATCTCAGAATTTGATGGCCCAGTGGATTCTGTGAGAACTCCAATTTTAGAGCCATTGGGAGACTGTAAGCCTTTTCAGGAAGTATTAATTGAATTGGCAACACGATTAAAATTTCCAGAGTTTGTGAATGAGGATGGTTCTAGAAAATACAAAGATTATCCAGAATTCATCACTAATTACGAAATATCCAAAGGGTCAGGCATCGGGTTTTTAGCCGGATGGAGAGGAAAGAATGGCGAGAAGTCGATGAAAGGAGAGCCTAATAAGAATCAGTGGAAACAATATGAAAAAAATGATTCTTTCTTTCATTATAAGCTCCCAAAATCATATCAATATATGAGAAATTGGAATAAGGGATACTTGGAGTGGGCGAAGCACAATGGATTAACTAAATATGTTGAACCAATTCAAATTCACATGTATTCAGAAGTGTTGCAGAAGTTTAATTTAGCTGCCCAAGGGAAGACTACCGGTCGTCAGCCACCTGACCATCTTAGAGATAGGGTAATGGAATTTTTTGACCCTTTACCAAAATATCACGATCCTATCGAATATGATCACACTGACAAAGATAAATATCCCCTGAATGCTCTTACGCAAAGACCAATGGCAATGTATCATTCTTGGGATTCACAGAATGCTTGGCTGAGGCAAATTCATGCACACAATTACATGTACATGCATAAGAGTGTTGGTGAAGAAAATGGCTTTGAGGATGGGGACTGGATTTGGGTAGAGTCACCGCATGGAAAGATAAAATGTATGTGTCAATTCAGTGAATCTGTAGAGGTAGGAACTATATGGACATGGAATGCAATTGGAAAATCAAAAGGCGCCTGGAATTTAAGCAAGGATGCTAATGAGTCTGAAAAGGGATTTTTACTAAATCATCTAATCGCAGAGGAATTGCCATTTTCTAATCCCGATACGAGTTCAGCAACCATATCTAACTCAGATCCTATAACGGGACAAGCTGGGTGGTTTGATGTAAAAGTAAGAGTCTACAAGGCTACTGATGGTGAGAGTCAAACCTTGCCACAATTTGATGCACAAAAGTTATTGCCAGGAATGAGGAAAAGTCCAAAGGGGTTCTTGTCTTATTCTTCGGCTAAAGAGACTTTCTTTAAATTCATTACCCCAACAAGGAAACAAGATTAGCATATGTCTCAATTAGCTTTAATTATAGATTTGAATGTTTGCGTTGGATGTAGCGCCTGCGTAACTAGTTGCAAGGAGTGGAACACCTCTGGAAAGGCCGGAACAATGACCGACCAAAACGCTTACGGAAAAGATCCAACGGGAACATTTTTTAACCGCGTTCAAACGTTTGAGTGTGGGGAATATCCAAACAGTGAAACTATTCACTTTCCAAAATCATGCCTACATTGTGAGGAGCCACCTTGTGTGCCAGTTTGTCCAACTGGAGCTTCATACAAAAGAGCTGAAGATGGCATTGTTCTGGTAGATTATGATAAATGTATTGGTTGTGAGTATTGCTCTTGGGCGTGCCCTTATGGCGCTAGAGAGATAGATATGGAGGAAAAAGTTATGAAAAAGTGCACACTTTGTATAGACCGTATTTATGACGAAGATTTACCTGAAGCTAGAAGACAGCCAGCTTGTGTTCTAGCTTGCCCAACTTCGGCTAGGATTTTTGGTGATGTTCATGATGAAAACAGTGAAGTCAGCCAGATTATTAGGGATAGGGGGGGATACCAACTAATGCCTGAATGGGGAACCAACCCAGCAAATCATTATTTGCCAAGGATAAAGCAAACCATCAACATATCCCAGGAAGACCTGGAGAGAAGCAATAACCCACTTGATAAAGAGGATTTTAATACAACACCGGGTATATCGTTAGACGATGTGACCAGTTGGTAAGGATAATATGAACCCAGCATTTTCAGTAATATTTTTAACGACCCTAATAGGTATGGCTCAAGGTTTATTTATGGCTCTTACCACTACTCACTTCTATAATTTTGTTGGGATAACCCAAAACCAACCATCAGAAAAGTTCTTTATCATAGGCGGAATATCTGTGCTAGTTCTGGCGACAGCAGGATTAATAGCATCTTTATTTCACTTGGGACGTCCTGAGAGAGCCTGGAGAGCGGCTACACAGTGGCGTACATCGTGGCTATCAAGAGAAGTTATATTGTTGCCAATATTTATGTTTTTTGCATTCTTATATACGCTGTACTGGTATATGGGTTGGAACCATAGTATTAACCTTGGCGGGGTTGATGTTCCACTAAATATTTTAATAGGCATTATAGGAAGCGTTTTCAGTTTATTGTTGTTCATCGCCACCGGGATGATATACGCTTGTATAAAATTCATCCAAGAGTGGGCGAACCCAATAACTGTTATAAATTACACTTTATTTGGTTTATCATCTGGGTTTACTTTGGCAGTATTACTGTCTTATTACTATGATTCAATCCAGCCATTAATAGTTATTTGGGCGGCATCGTTTACTATATTGGCACTTGTAACCAGACTCTATAGTCTTGTAAGAAACAGCAATATAAAGCCAAAATCCAAAACCTCTACGGCCATTGGAGTTAGGTTTAAGAAGATTAGGCAAATGACTGCAGGTGCTATGGGCGGTTCGTTTAACACGAGAGCATTTTTTCATCACCAAACAGATTTGACAATTAAGGTAATTAAGTTGTTTTTTATTATTACGGCACTAATAATTCCTAGCGTTGCATATGTTTATATGATGAGTTATTCCAGTTATGGTTTTTTACCTTGGCTCGTTTTGATTCAATATGTTGGATTGCTTGCTGAGAGGTGGTTTTTCTTCGCTCAAGCGAATCATCCTCAGAACATTTATTACCAAGCTACCTAGCATTAGGTGCCTTGTCAACGACTATATTTTGGCAAGTTGGAATAAGATTATATGATTAGATTTGGCAGACTTTAATACTCGTCTTCGTCCTCTTCTCTCTCTTCCCAATTGAGTTCAGTATAATCAGTAATATGAACCTTAACTTTTTCATATAAGATATCATACTGACCTGCGGTCATCTCATCAATAAACAAATCAGCAACCTCCTTGGAGACTGTATCGATTGGGTATTGGTGCTTGTACCCAGAGTATTCTACCTCGTCAGAATACTCTCTGACTTCCGTAATTGCCTTTCCATCAACATCACGCACATATGTGACTTCAATGACTACTTCCCCATATTCTGAATCACTGAATCCAGAATTGTAAAGCTCAATCACATCAAACGAAAACACACTCTCAGGCAAGTCGGTATTTAATATTTCAGGTTTTTCATTTTCAACAGCATCAATGGCATGCCATTTATTTTGATAAACTTTCTCCAATTTTCTCAGTGTTTTCCCATCCTTGGATTTCTTGGGTGCATCTCTGCCAATACTATCATGACCAACAACAATATAGCCTTCGGCTTTTTGATTATCCCCCTGAAGCCATTCCCAGGGTTCATCATAGTAATCAATAGGTGCACCACACCCAGACATTAACACATTCTCGACCTTATTCATATAAGTCTTATACCCATGATTATCTCTCATGTATTCGGCATCTTCACCACGAAGATCGAACATCGCCCCAGATTGGATAAATATAAGAAACCCTGGAAACTCTTTTTTTAGTTCAATAAAGATATCTCGTGGATGAGAGTCAAACCTAGTGTAATTATCCTTCTCCCAATCGCCCTTTTCCACGTTTTTTAATGTTGGCGTGGCAATATTGTATTCCGCATTGCCACCCATTGCTATATATTCATCAGTAATGTATGTTTTTGTCATTGTGTTCTCCCGTATGTTTCCTCTTCTTTTTCAATTCAATCGAGTTTTTCTTAATATGTTTCCCGCCCCTACAGCATATGCATTTTGTGCTTCCTATGGGTAATGGTCTCATTTTAATCCTCTCTATATTTATAAATTATACTATATTAAAATATTATTTTAAGCTCTTTGTTAGATGAAATACAAACCAAGTAATGCCAATGACACTATTAAATATGAATACGCTTTCTAGGCCAAAACTGGCATACATAATACCACCACCAAAACCCCCAACAAAAGCTCCCAAGAATTGAGAAGTGGCAAAGAATCCCATTGCTAACCCCCGTTTTTCCCCAGGAGCATTCTTGCTAACTAATGATGGTAGAGTGGCTTCCAATGCATTAAATGCCGAGAAGAATACGATTAGTACAGTAAGTGCAGTATAAAAACTAAAAGGCATTACAAAAAAAGCCATTTGGCTAATAATAATAATGCCCATATTCACTGCCAACATCATGTCAGACCTACCATCTTTATGTGCTAGAATGATAAGTGGAACCATAAATATAAAGGCCACAATCATTACCGGTAAGTATAATTGCCAAGAATCAACCACATCTATTACCCCACTTTGGGAAAGAAGAACGGGTAGGGATACAAATGTCGCCGCCAAGATAGAGTGCAGGGAAAATATTGAATAATCTATTTTTAATAATTTTTTAGTCATGACATCACCCATGTGTACACGACTAAACGGATAGAGTGTTTTTGGTGCAACATGTGGCAAGCCTAGTGCTACTAGCATACCGGCACCAGCCAAGATAGTAATCGCCCAGAAAACCCCATCAATTCCATAGGATGAAGCAATAATAGGGCCCGCAATAATAGCAACCATGAATGCCATACCTATTTGTACCCCAACAAAAGCATTGGCACTTGTTCTGTGCTCTTCTCTGACATAATCAGCCAAGAAAGCCATCAATACTGCCGAAATGGCTCCAGCCCCCTGAAGGGTTCTTGCTAAAATAATATAAATGATATCTGTTGAATAAGCGGCCAAGACCGAACCTAAAATGAATATCAATATTCCAAACAACAATAGGGGCTTCCTGCCAAATCGGTCAGACATGTATCCAAACGGAATTTGTAGCAATGCCTGAGTTAAACCATATACGCCTAAAGCCATTCCAATTAGGAATGGGGTCGATCCAGAATATTCGTCAGCGTACAGAGAGAAAATTGGAAAGATCATGAATAACCCCAACATACGGGTGGCCATAATGAGAGAAATTTTCAAAGCAAAGATTTTTTCCTGAAGGTTCATGCACTTGTGTGTATCTAAAAAAGTTAATTATACTATAAATACTAATTTTAGATAATTTTTTGTTCCAAAAAATAAAAATAAATGGTATAATATGGTATTAAATTACACATAAATCAGAAATCTTTATAAATATGACGAATTCAGTTAAAAAAAGTACAAGTATAGTAGACGACGTTGAATTAGCGGATAAAACCGATAACGCGGTAGTTGCAGAGGTCTCAATAGAGACAGAGAAGGTGATTCACACTCTTTCAGAAGAAAACAAATCCCTAAAAGACAATAACCTTAGGCTACTTGCTGAGATGGAAAACATCAAGCGTCGTAGTGCACGGGAAGTTAATAATGCCCACAAATATGCATTAGATGGATTTGCGAAGAACCTACTTGAGGTATCTGACTCATTAGAAATGGGAATTCGTGCCACAGAATCAGACGAAGTGAATGTGGAGAGTATTATTGAGGGGTTAAAAATGACAAAAAAAGTATTTTTATCAACCCTAGAGAAACATGGGATTGAAATGGTTGGCGCAGTTGGCGAAAAGTTTGACCCAGAGAAGCATGAGGCTATTTCAATGGTTGCTTCAGAGGAAGATGAAAAAGACACAATTTTAGAGTTAGCTCAAACGGGCTGGAACTTAAACGACAGACTGTTGCGACCGGCAATGGTAATTATAGGTACATAAAGGAGAAAAAAATGGCTTTAGATAGAACAGGAAATGGGTATTTAGAAGACGCAACAACTTGGACGGAAGAAATCATGTTTGAGATGGCAAAAGAAGATGATTTTGAACTAACAGAAAGCATGGTGATGCAGATTCACAAGGCTAGAGAGTATTTTGATGAAAACTCATCTGTACCACCAATTAGAAAATTTTCTAAATATGTTGGCATTGACAAGAAAATCTTGTTTAAAGAATGGTTAACAGGTCCAATGAAGCCAATCACCAAATACGGTGGCATGCCTCAACCGACTGGCTGTGTATAATTAGATATTCTGGGAGTATAAAGATGACAAATAAAAATAAATATCTAGGGGTTCTGCTAATGGCATCAACATTATCAGCAACAGCAATGGTGCCATCAACATATCATTATGGTAAGATTTTTGATTATGCTGACAGGAAGATAGACAGAATGCTTGCAGATTTGGATACGCAAAAGTCATTTTATAACAATGACATGTTTAAGTATTTTGACAATAAAACTAAATCATATGTAGTTATGGTTAATACTAATGGGTATGAGGCTGGAGACTTAAGCGTATCAGTGAAGAATCGGGTATTGAGTATATCTGGTAAGGCATCAGAGGAAACCAAATCAACCAACAAATTTAGCTCAAATCATGGATCTTTTAATTATAGTATTACTCTGCCAAAAGACGCTAATGAAGTAAACGTTGCTTCAGAATACAAGAATGGTGTGCTATATGTCAGGTTCCCTCAGAAATCAGAAACCCAATTAGAGGTCCGACAAATCAAAATTTCAACCCCAACCCAATAGGAGACGCAATGCTAAACAACATCAAACACAACGACATCAAAGGTGGTGGAAAAATTCACACCCCAGAAATGTCACATTCACATTCAGAAGTTTCTTTTTCACAAAGACTGGGTAATAACGAAATTAAGTTAAATGTAGTGTCAACAACGGATGTCTTAACGGACTTATTGTCAAACGTGGTTAGCGTGCTTTTAAATGTAGAATTATTAATAGGCAAGGATGGTCATCCTGTGTTTATTCTCAGAGATGCCCTTTTTGAAACTCCTAATCCAGAGGGCAGAGACCAATTAGTTGCAATGTGGAGAATTAACCAAGAAAATGCAATCAAGGCAGGTTTGCTGGCATATCAATTCGCCCTGAATAATAATATGAATGCTAATAAGGCTGCTGCAATTTTACCAGTTGGAAACACCATGATTAGCGCGGAAATAATTGTCTTGAATAATATAGTGGATAGCACTGTTAAGGGCTTGACCTCGGAGTGTGCTGAAATCCTTACCATGTGTAAAGATGTGGTACTCCAAAGCAATGCCGAGCAGTAAAAGGAAATTTGCGGTTTATCGCAATTTAAACAATGGCCAGTTATCTATAAAGAGCTTGGATACTAATCTGGTTGTGGGCCATTGTTTAAATATTGTTTTATCAGATGCTGTCTTTAAGGTTAGCCAAAAAGGCATTGAAAGAATTAGGAAAAAGCAGAGAAAAGAAGTGGTGGCTACGGTTGTGGGCAACATTACCCAAATAGATGGATTTGTATCATATAAGGGTCGTTCTCATGGTCCTTTCTTGGTTCTTAGCCCAGGGCAACTGCCTGACCAGGTGTTCTTTGATCCTTATAAGTGGGATGGTTTTGTAGATACCAATGGCGATATTTTGGACAAACGTAAATTTATAGAAATCTCTAAATCCGGAACAATGCGAAGTTCAGATAATTAGCCAAATTGGATAATTTCCCAATCCATATCTTCCAAATGATAATCAGACATCAATTTATCCATCTTGATATCTCGCTCAAGATTACGAATAATCATCGAAGCCACCTGTTCTAAATTGGCACTATCTTCATAGCTAGACATTGTTGTGGCAGACAACTTAATGAAAATGCTATTATTTGAATAAGGATTCAGGTCAGACTCAAGAAATTTAATCCTAAAACCAATATATTTATCAACGAAATTATCAACCAAAGTCCTGGTTTCCATGTCAAAGGAATCATCATTGCATTCATCTTGATTTAAGTTCTTTGAAAAAATTATATTAATTTTAATCTTATGTTTTTTTGTTTTAGACACTGAGAAAGATACCTGCGGTTATATGTTTATTATATTATACCACATAGGATTGATTTAATTTTATTTAATAGTAAAATTAAGTAAAATACATACAAATAAATGGGATAAATATCATGTCGATAGTTGTTTCCATTAATTATAGCAACAAAGGGAAAAATGGACTATTTAACGATATGGGCAATGGCGGGATTAGCAATGTTGATACTAGAGATAGTGATCCCGGCTTTTGGATTTTTGGGCGGTGCTATAGCTGCTTTCATTATCGTAATCATTAGAGCTATAGAGCCGGGCCTATTAAGCTTAACTGGTGAAGTGGCTGTGTTCTCTGTTTTATCAATAGCAATAATTTTACTTTTGCATAAATTACTCTACAAAAAATCAAAGGATGGTTATCAGGACGCCATAATAGGCTCAGAGGTGAAGGTCATAGAATTGCCAGAACCTAAGGGTGATAGTGTATATTATAGGGTTTCTTGGTCAGGTTCAATTTTCAACGCTCAAGTCCCAGGTGGGGATGAGGTTTGTGTTGGAGATACATTCATTGTAGAATCTATTTCCGGCTCTATATTAACAATTAAAAAGGAGAAATAATTATGTTCGCTTACGCATTACCCATTTTATTTACATTACTGGCATTTGTAATAATATCAAAAACAATAAAAATAGTTCCACAACAACAGGTTTGGATTATTGAGAGGCTAGGTAAATATAATGTTAGCCTGACCGCTGGATTTAACATCATCATACCCTTTATTGATAAAGTAAGCTATCAGCACAGCCTTAAGGAACGTGCCATTGACATCACGGCTCAATCAGCCATCACGAAGGATAACGTTACCCTAGCATTGGACGGTATTTTGTATATCAAGGTGCTTGACGCCAAGCAGGCATCATATGGTGTAGAAAACCCAAGATATGCAATTACACAATTGGCTCAAACCACGATGAGGTCAGAAATAGGTAAATTAACCATGGATACTACCTTCTCTGAAAGAGATTCCCTAAATATAAATATAGTTGAATCCATAAATGAAGCGGCAATCGCTTGGGGTGTACAGTGTATGCGTTATGAAATCAAGGATATAACTCCGCCTCAATCTGTTCTAATGGCAATGGAAAAACAAGTAACAGCCGAAAGAGAAAAGCGTGCTGAGATTTTAGAGTCAGAGGCATATAGGCAGGCAGAAATCAACAAGGCCGAAGGACAAAAGCGCCAGGTAGTCTTGGCCTCAGAAGCGGCAATGACTGACCAGATTAATAGAGCCAAGGGTGAAGCTGAAGCCATTTTAGCAGTTGCCAAAGCAAATGCTGATGGTATTGAATTTGTGGCTAAAGCCCTTGGTAAGGAACATGCTGACGAGGCGGCATCACTAAAAGTCGCAGAGAAATACATTCAAGCCTTTTCCAAATTGGCAAAAGAAAATAATACAATTTTATTACCTGCTAATACTGGTGACGTTTCATCTATGGTAGCACAAGCGATGAGCGTGATAAAGGAATTAAAGAATAAGTCGTGAATTACGTCTTTGCCTATCTAAGCCTTTTGGCTGAGGGCTCGAAGGCATTTGGCTCTAATTCTGAAATTGTACCAGCAAAACTCAATGGTTATATAAGAACCTGGAGAACAGAAAGAAACTCACAAGAAGAAGATTTCAAGAGATATATAGACCTAGAAGAATTCAAGATGGTAGATAGGTTCTGTTGGTCAACTTTAAGAAAAAGGGCTGGGAGTTTTGTCAATGGCTTAATGGTACAAGCAACCGATTTAGAGCTACAAGACTTGGATATCCGTGAGGTAGGCTATAAAAGGATTGATATAACAGAACATGTTCTGCCATATGATAATTTCTCAATTAATCCAGGCTTCAAGATTTGGGTTTACATAGCTCCTGAGACTACAGGTGATACCCTTGCCTATATCGATGCCCCATATGTAAATGGCGGACTAATAGGTTCAAGGGAAATAGACGAGCATGTCCCTGGTTTTTTAAATGACTATATTGAAAGTACCCAGCTGTGTACGGCTATTATTAGGGACATTCACCAGGTTTTTATAGGCAATGATGGCCGTGGCTTATATTTATTAAACCGAAAGGATAAATCGGTAATTTTAATTCATCAATTTAAAAATATCATTTATACCCCAAGGTCAAACAAAGATATTCATGGTGATTGGCCGATATGCGCTACGTTTGGACAATATGACGCACGTATAGTTGATAAGAATGCCACGGTGTTTAAGGAGGCTCTCTTTACAAATGATCAGGCGGAGATATGTAATTTGATTGCCAAAGAGTGCCCATGGATTAATCTAATGCTTTTAAGGAATGGTGCCGTTTCTATTGATGCCAAACTTTCACTAGTAAGTAAGATGGATAATTGGATAACGGATTTAATAGCCATGGATGAGGGGATAGTTCCACTAACTAATCATGCTAATGCTATAGGAAATTAATCTCTTATAGACTACTGTATATTAGCCCATTAATTGTTCATTACCAAAATTAACTCGGTGTGTAGTGACAATTTCAAAAACCTCAAAGTTCATTTTTTCTAGGAAATAGTCATCTAAAAATATGTTTTCTTCAAATGAAAGTTTGAGGTTTTTACAATTAACGGCACCTATATTGTTTAATTGAGCTTGATAGGGTGTTGCAGAGTAGAATACAGCTGAGATTTTAATAAAAATCAGGTTATGTAGTTCATGGTCAACATCCATAGATTCATACTTAACATCAAGACCTACATATTTTTCATTCAACTCATTGACCATTTTCCTAGTTTCAAAATCAATGCTTTCACCGTTAATATCTTCCCAATCAAGAATCCTTGAAAAGGTGATGTCTATTTTAATTTTATATTCTTGAGAATCCATCCGCACATTAAACACGAAAAACCAGAAAAGACAACAATGTTGGAACTTGTTTTTTATTGATTTTAGTGTTTAATGTACCTAGTTTAATTAATTAATATAAGGTTCCCACATGCCCCAGCAATCCAAAGACCACCCAGAAACACACTCACCAGATGACATTTATTTAGTATTAAGGCCTTCATTATTAAAAAAGCCAGGCAATTGGGTGATTATTTTCTTATCACTAATATTGGCTCTGTATTTATATTTTTTCTATATCCCGCTTCCAGGTGATTCATCGGAAGCCATGGTTAAAGATTACGCCTATTATATATTTTTCTCATTATCCTTTTATATGACATTCGATAAAATTTGGGATAAATATACAACTAAGTACTATATAAACAATCGAGAAGTCAGAATAAGGACTGGGTTTATTACGAGGGAGGCAGATTCTTGTAGACCAGAAGATATTTTATCAATTAAATTGGTGCAGCCATTTATGGAGAGAGTAGTTGGCGTCGGCCATTTAGAAATCGCGACATCAGGCACTGATGAGGCCGAAATAATTTTCTACGGATTAAAAGATCCTGTTACCTTTAGGAATGTTATCCATGACCTAATTAAGCGAAATAGAGGTAATCATAGCTCTAGCTAGATGACAGTTATCAAAGATTATTATATACAGACTAAAGATGAGGCTGGTATACCGGAGGATATAACTAAAACCAAAGACTGGTTATACAAACTATATGGCATAGACAAGTTGCCAAAAGGAATATCTAAAAGAAAATTTAGAAAGACCATTTCTTTTATAGTGTCATTTCTTGTATGTTTATATGCCACTACAAAATATCAAACTATAGACCCGACCCTTTATGGCTTTTTAATCCTAGCTATTGCCACCCCAGTTTTATTTTGGCAATTTGTGACTGGACTTATTGTATCAATAACCCGCCCAAAGAAAAAACTCAGAATTTTTAATTTTTTAATGTTCTTAACGGGGCTCGCCACCCTGGTTTATTTTATTAGTGCCCTAAGTCATAGGATATTTTTACTCGGAGAGATTTTATTAACAATCCTTATATGTTGTGTATTTATTATAAGGGGGATAAGGAATGAGGCCAAGTATAATTATTTACATGGAAAGTTTCGGGATGAAGTGTTAATTCATTATCTAGATAACCGTTATTCCTATATAGACGAGTATGAAGTGGGTAAATATAGATCTGGACCCATGTCTAATTTCGAAATGAAGAAGCTGTTAGGGACAAGGAGAGGGCTGTCTGATAGTGTATATTACTTTGCCGAATCATGGAATACAATGTTCGACAGTGATTTATATAGTATTGGCAAAAAATCTTTTTTTAGTAAATTGGTGTGGGCGTTAAAGCCATCGTGAGATGGAGTATGTCCAGATATTTAATCGTTAAGGATTAGTGATACTAGTACCCCAGCAAAGAATATATAAATGGTAAAATCGGTTGTTACTGCATATGTAGATACTTCAGTCATTTTTTATTTTTTTTCATTATGTTAATAATATTATACATATATCTGTTAAGTTAGCAAGAGCTCAGCCCATTTATATTATTAATTGCTAATATAAATAAGTGGTTTCAATACTCACGAACCCCAGCAACCCCACCGTATTTATTTTTTAGTGTAAAATCTAGATGCTACAAGAAGTGTATCGCCTGGCTTCAGCCAGTCGTCATCAAAGTCCATTTTTTTATCTTTAGAGAATAATAATACATGGTCTCTTTCATCACCCAGCTTATGCATAAAGTCCTGAACATACATTCCTTCATCAATGGTTTCAGACCAGGTGTTGGCATTGTCTTCATTGTTGACATAAATATCAACAATTTTGGATATAAGTCTGTCTGTTTCAGCCTTAGGAGATTTAGATAAATAAATCAGCATTTCTTTTATTAAGGGTTCACTGATAAATGTAAATGCCTGTTCAACAAATAGCAACCAAGGCTTAATTAATAAATTAATATTAATTTGTTCATATAATTCCGACAGCGTGTATTTTTCACTGACGGCAATAGTGTATATTTCATTATTATTTTCTCTAATTTTGTTAATTAGAGTGATGTTCCCTAAATCATCTCCAGAGACTACCAGGCCAATAATGTCCTCAGGTATTTCTTCAATTGATTCATTGCTTACATCTGGAATAACCCATACATCATTTCCAACTTGTGATAAAATATCAGTAATTTTACCAACCATCTTTCCTCTTCCCCAAATTGCCCACTTACCAACTCTTGGCAAGTCAATCTCCTGCTTGGTATCAAAGATTTCTTCATCTAGCATGGATGCTAGAATGAATAAACTAGGCCTTCTAAAAATATTATATATAGGGAGGATAGTAAGGGAATTTAGGTTTAGAATATGGGATGCACCAGCCAGTGCATATTCTTTTTCCACCATCTTGTTTTGTGCTCTTACTATTGT
>JYMV01050258.1_pt1 | contig 22968 bp, 12 predicted proteins | sample 338911 | NCBI WGS metagenome assembly JYMV01 (sample SAMN03354496, study PRJNA234377) | hydrothermal vent metagenome | biome: Deep sea; feature: Hydrothermal plumes at the Eastern Lau Spreading Center, Western Pacific Ocean; material: Seawater | place: Tonga | collected 2009 | depth 2000 m m
TTCGCCGAGAACGAGAAATCCCGTAAGATTAGCGAGGAATGACGAACCGATCTGTCTCCCTTCAGCAGCTTCAGGTGGAAGCAGAGAAATGAGTACATCTTTGCTGTTTACATTCACATAATTGAGTGACGCTTCAAGTCGCCCACCTTTTTTTGTGAACAGTTGGCTGTGGAGTTTCAAACCTGTTGATGTAACAGCAAAAGTTTCGTAGAAGTTCTCTCCGTTATCCTGACCGTATTCAGCCATCAATCCAAACTCCATTCGCTTAGACGATTGCCAGCTTATGCCTGAGCTTAAAATCCACCCATAGAGTGAGCGAGCTCTGCTCTGAATGGACGATTCAACTTGGTGGTCGTAGAGATTTACTTCTCCCGAAAAGAGTACTTTCCTACTCATTGGCTCCTCAGCATTCAAAGAGAACGTTTTTTCTTGAGTATGAAGATCGCCCTGAAAACTGTCTGAAGTAAAATCGATTCGATTCTTCGTTGAGAAGCGAACCTTTCTTCTCGTACCTCTTGGGGCATATGTCAACTCATTCCTGAAGCTAAGGCGAGATTTTTTAATGGTTGTATCACTCAATTGGGGAGAGAAAACTGTGCCGGACGAAATATGACTTCCATTCAGATCTGTCTGTGCAAAAGACTTCAAAGTGAAATTGCGTAATAGGCGACTGTCGAGCCTGCGGAAATCGAAGACCAGTCGAAATCCTGACGTCAAGCGTGCAGTGGGTGTTCTATTTCCGGAAGGGATGTGGTACAAGATGTAATCTCCGTTAGGATCGGGGAAATACTGATCGTAATCACTGTCGTAGCGATAGCTTCCTAAACCGACACCGATTGAGTCGTACACTGCAATTTTCTCTTCATAAAGCGACTGCTCCAGCTTGCCGTCAAAATTTGCACTGATGAAACTCCGTGGTCGGCGGTAGCTGAACGACCCTTTCACGAGTCCGTAGGAAATGTCGTTAGATTCGGCTGAGAACGTCTTCAACTTCTGCCGGAGAGAAAATTGCACTCTGTATCCGCTCCGCCATCTTCCGGAAAAGTCCAGCTCACCCAGTTGACTCTGGCTTACTTCCTCCCAAGCTCCCAGCGAATCCGTCTCATCAGCCTGCTCATAATCGAATCTCTGAGTTAACCCAACCGATCCCTTGAACGAAGAACCTTCAAAGAGGATGCCCACCATTTGCTCGTCAAACTTGAAATCTGCTGTCCGTTCCTCTTGTAGCATTTGAAATTTGGGATGGATTTTTCCTGGGAGGAGTTTAGCTTCCAAACTATTCCTCATCCAGCCGGAATCGGATGAATCTATCTTGCTGAGAGTTGTGGGAATCAGCAGCAGTTCGCCAGCGCCGCCAACATCTCGGATGGCGGTAGTTACTGAGGCTTCCAGAAGAGGTATCCACTTTGAGCTGTGAATAATTCCACCCTCCCATCTGGAAGCGGACTGATAACTGTCTCTGTAGCTGCCGAAACCAAACGATGTCTGCAAAATTTCGCCGAGAGAGTAAAGAATGCCGATTTCGGAAACACTCTCGCCACTGACTCCATATTCAGATACTAAATTCCACTCACGACTAAACTCAACTCTCCTGTCCCGCTGGAAAGTCGAAAATCGACTGTCAGTTTTTCTATGATTCAAACTGATATCCACTGCACCTAAATCTGATGGCAGTTGACCCGAGTGACTAAAGTGAACAAGTCCGGCTAATCCGAAGTTGTCATTATCGTCAATTGCGGAGAGTGAATTCTGATCACGCTGAGAACCACTCAATTCTAATCTGAAATTCGTTAATTCACCTAATTTAAACTGTCCACTCACATCGAGAACCTGGTGCGACTCAGGTGCTTGAATCGTCCGCCACGGAACGAAAAGATCGCTGTGAGCATCACGATTATCTACAGCTAGCCATTCAAAATAGATAATCCCGTCATCCGTGATTTGGCGGCTGTATTCACCCTCAGTGCCAACATTATAGAAGGAAACGGATAAGTATGTCTCCCCTTCTGTTTTTTCATCATCAGGGACGTATACAAATGTTCCATCGAGATTGGCACGATAATTTCCATTGCTGTCAACTTCAACTGTATTAATGAGGATATCTTCGTCACCTGACTGTTCCATCAGCTCAAATTCATCGTCACTAACGGAAAATAGCAGATCGGACCGACTGTTATCATTTTCCCTCAACCAGCTGATGGTAAAGTGTGATTTTTCATTCTCAGAATTATATTCTCCCGTGGCGGCCGCGATGTTCCGCGGATAGACCAAATCAGAGTATTCATATTCCACGTGGATGCGTTTGTTAGAATCGATGACATTCTTAGTTGTAAATGTGATTTCACCGACGGAATAATCAATGGTATAATCAAAATTCTCACCTCGCGTCAGCTTCTTACCATCAATCCAGACATTTTCCGATCCTGCCATTACGATAATATTACGGCTTCCCGTCTCGGAATAAAGGCGATAGGGTCCTTGATTCTGATCCTCTCCCGAAATATCCAATGTAGCGAATTTCCCTTTTGTGGATCCGAGTGTGATTTCACTTTTTACGGCTCCTTTTTCGGCATTCAGAGTCATACCTTCCAGGCGACGTTTCACCGAAATGAATCGCCCACCGGAGAGGTTTAGGTCAATATCTCCTGCTATTATTTTAGCAGATGGGTGTTTTACTTCAAGATATACTTCATCTATCTCATCTAATGCCTGTGTATTGCCTTCCGGTTGAATTGGAGAATTCTGATCTGTCAGCGAACCAATTACGGTTATGTCCTCTGCCACCTGTCCCTGAAGCATTAACCGAAGCCCTCCTGTCATTGAAACACCACTGATAGGTGACATAGTGACTCCTCGGAAAATCGAGCCGTTTGTAACCAACGGATAGTCTTCTGTCAAAGGTTCAGATGGAGGCAAAGAACGTGGAATCTCCTTACTCTCAAGAATCGTCTCCAATAGAGGTAAATCTGCGACGGGAGGTTCTGTGACTGTCGGAAAATGTGAAGTGAGAAATTCATATTTGATGATGGCAACAAATGGCTCTCTGACTGAGTCGTTTAGCACAAGTTTCCCCATTAATGAATTTAAAAAGTAATCCTCCTTAGAAATCGTACCGCTCAAGTCAGTGATTGTGTTTTCAACTACCATCTCATGCGAGAGATTAATCACGGAATCTTTCAAAGAGACGGCGATTGTGTCGGTCGCCCATTCAGTTTGAATGTCTTGAGACGACAGAAGTGTCATGGCAACTGAGAATATTAGCGAAAGTTTATTCATGAATTATCAAACGACAGGAAATGATCGATCCATTTGCGGCGAAGATTTCATCATCAACGATGGTAAAATCAGTAATGGGAGCGATCTGGGTCATTTTATCTTGAACAGATAGAACGTAAGAAAATGCACGTGAACCTGACGAGAGGTAAAAGAGCTTTCCATTTGAGTTGATGACCAACCAGCCGCTACGCCACGATTCCACCCCTACGATCTCTTCATCAGGTAGCGGTGCTGTCAGAAGAATGGATCCCGCGCGAGATAAAATAGTCATCTGTTTATTCCCTCTATCGAGAACTGCGATCTCACTCCGGCTATTCACAGCGATGTCAACGATTTCTCCGAATCTCTCCTCTCCATACGACCTTCCACCGAATCGTGAGATAAATCGGCTGTCAGAGCTCAACTGATACAGTTCCCACTGCTCGGCAGCTGAGATAATGATTTCTCCCAGTCGATTAATTGCTATTCGAGAAGGTAGTTCTACTCGGGTAGGTTGCATCTCCGATAAATCAACATCAGATATGAAATTAAGCTTTCCATCGAAACGGAGTACCCTGTCTGTCGCCTGATCGCAGAGGAAAATGTCCTGACCGAATGAAACAGCAATATCTGTGGGATATGAGAACCGCTCCGCTTCTACTCCCCATCCGCCGGTTAAGCGCAACATACCCTCCGATGATAGTGTGGCAACTGTGAACGATTCCATATCAAGTACGATTAAATCGCCGAAAGTATTGGCAGCGACATGTGACGGATGAATCTCAGCATTTTGCAGAATCTCCTGATGATTCCAGTTTTTCCACTCAGTTCGGGATATTGCCAACTGCTCGGACTGACCGGCGAGACTTACCGATAGTCCGGCAATAAAAATCGAGACTATGACAGTTTTGTTAGGGAGACGATTCAAGGGATGCCTTCTCGCCTGAAGCTTGTCTCAGCCTCACGATCATAATCGTGCCGAGAAGGATCATAAGGATAGAGATAATCTGAGCACCACTCAGACTGAAGAAATAGTGTGTATTCGTACGGATGAATTCGATAGAAAATCTTTCTAATCCAGCCAGAATTAAGTAGAGACTGAATAATGAGCCTGTGGGTTTCAATTTCCCTCTTAATTTCCATAAAATGGCAAAGATGCCGAATCCGAGGAGAGTTTCGTAAATCTGCGTAGGATGGACAGGAACAGTCGTGGGCGGAGTTCCGATGGGGAATGTCATTGCCCAAGGAACGTCTGTAGAAACTCCGTAATCGTCCCCTACGAGCAGACAGCCGATCCTCCCAATGGCGTATCCCAGAATGATAAGCGGTGCCACCATATCGGCAAACTCCAGCCATTTAAAGCCCCGGCGTATAATCAAAATGTATCCCGCAGCGACACCACCCATGAGCCCGCCTAGAAAAACGAGACCGGCTCCACTGAAAATCATACCAATGGGATCCTCGAGGAAGCGTGAGAAATTTTCGATAATATAGTAAACTCTGGAGCCTACAATCCCGCCGATAGCTGCCCACATGACCACATCTCCTGCCAGACGGGTACGCTCTTCTTTTTCCATACCACGTTCTTTGAGCAGATATTTGAGAAGGAAGTAGTCTGTGAGAAACGCCACTACCAGCATAACACCGTAGGAATGAATTGGCAAAGGACCAATTTTAAAAAGAACGGGGATCACGATAGATTAGACCCGCAGTAACTGCAGAATTTGCTCCTTCCGGAATTTGGAGTTTTACATGTTGGGCAAAGACGCTTGTTCTGTGTGGCATAAACAACACCCACAATTAAGGCTACCGTAGAGAGGATTAATAATGGCTGCCACGTAGGCATTGTATGTTTGAATGACTCATCACGTCGATTCAAAACAGTCTTAGGAGAAGTTCCTTCTCCTGAAGAGGGAGAAGATACTGCAGGCATCATATCTTGCAGCACTTCGACTGAAAGTTGTTTTAAGGGATTTCGATAATTGAACGCGATCAGCTTCTGTTCGCCTGCAGCCAGTCCTTCCACGAGAATTGTGTAATTCGTAAAACCGTGTGAGGCGTCTCCCGTTTTCTGTGCAGTGGGGTCGTCTATCCGGAAATTCTTTGCCTGCAGCGGTTCCTGCACCTGAATATGAAAATGCTCCAGCGGTTGATTCAACTCAATCAGATACTCAATATTTCGTTCTACAGGATCAGTAAACGGATCGTAGTAGAAGCCGGTGCGGAGAATTTTGCTCCCTTTCGGAATATCTATAACCGCCCATTTCCCGTCCGCTCTATCTACAACAGCCACTTCGAAAGGAATTTCTTCATCACCCTCTGAGAAAGAAGCGCCAACTGTTCCGGCTTCATCGGGAATACGAAATTCCAGTGTTATGGGCAGAGCCTCCTGACGGAGTGTCCCGTCCATGAATACGAGGACGCCGGGATCATCGTACTCCGGCCAGATGGCGAAATCGAACTCCTCGAAAGGGGACTTTTGGGCGGTGATAATTGAGACCGAGAGGAATATCAGTGTTATTGTAATGATTTTCTTCATCTATCGACGGCGGAGTTTAGACAGTTGACTATGGATTATCAACAGAAAAGGTAGCGATAAGTTCCAGTGTGCATTGTTAGAAGAGTGTGGCAATTCCTTACTATTAAAAGTACTTCCTCCTGAAGTAGAGGGCAACATTCACCAGACTAATCAAAACCGGTACTTCTACAAGAGGTCCAATGACAGCGGCGAAGGCCATACCGGAATTAATGCCGAACACTGAGATAGCCACAGCTATGGCCAGTTCGAAATTGTTGCTCGCTGCCGTAAAGGACAGGGCAGTCGTCTTGGGATAGTCCGCACCAACTTTTCTCCCGAGATAGAAAGAGATGAGAAACATGGTCACGAAATAGATGACGAGCGGAACAGCAATCCTGAGTACATCAAGAGGAATCTGTACAATGAGGTTTCCCTTGAGAGAAAACATGACGACAATGGTAAACAGAAGCGCCGCCGGCGTTATGGGACTGATTTTTGGCAAGAATTTTCTTGTATACCACATCTCTCCTTTTTTCTTAATTAATGCATAACGAGTCATCATACCTGAGAAGAATGGAATTCCGAGATAAATCATGACAGTGACGGCAATCTCTTTCATGGTGATATCCACTGCGAATGATTTTAATCCAAGCCACTCGGGTAAGACTGTCAGAAAGAGGAAAGCATAAACTGAGAAAAAGAGAATCTGGAAAATAGAGTTTAACGCGACCAAACCAGCAGCATATTCCGAATCACCCTCTGCTAGCTTATTCCATACAATCACCATGGCAATGCATCTTGCCAGGCCGATGAGTATCAATCCTGCCATGTATTCCGGATGGTTCGGCAGAAAAATAATGGCGAGAATAAACATGAGAATCGGTCCGATAATCCAATTCTGAATAAGTGACAGTGAAACAACTTTCACATTTCTGAAAACATCGCCCATCTCCTCATATCTAACTTTCGCCAGGGGAGGATACATCATTAGGATGAGTCCTATGGCAATAGGGATATTTGTGGTTCCAGAACTCATCTTACCCCAGAAATCAGCAATACCTGGAAAGAAGTAACCTCCGAATACACCAACAAACATGGCGAAGAAAATCCATAGGGTTAAGTATCTGTCGAAGAAAGAAAGTTTCTTTACTGTTGTGATCATTGCATCACCTATCCCATTTTATAAAAAATAATTGTAAAGCTACACCGTGGTAATTATGGATACTACAATAAAGTCGTAAGACATGTGTGCCAGGGCCGTAATCCCGAAGCCGCGAAAGACATAAACAGTACCGAGGAAAAGTCCGGCTAGAGTTCGTAAAAGAAATGTCCGGAGAATGAAGATTTCTCCAAAATCTCCAATGTAGTGGAAGGAAGAAAAAAGAAATGCTGAGATGATTACAGCAGTGAATGTACACCACCGCCGCTCCCACTTTAGAATAGCTCCTATTACAGCTATCAACAAGAATATAGCAACAACACGGAAAAGAAACTCCTCGTACAATCCTGCACCCACTGCCAGTGTTATCTGTTGGATGAGTGATCTTCCAGAAGGAAAAGAGAGGAGTGTGGGCGTCAGCTTCATGAATGCGTAGAGTAGTCCGCCCCAAAGAAGTCCTTCAGTGAACATCTGCATGAGATACGAACCACGAACAGCGGTCATCTGACGGCGGTTTTTCTGCAGGAGAAAGCTTACTACAAAACCGACTATAAAGACAATGTTCAAGGCGTGGATCCCAAAATCTCCAAAAATGGCGAAAAACTGCCTGAGCAGGACATCCGCACCATTTCGAATGTGGAAAAGCTGATCTTCGTTGAGAGTGAGCGTCGCTATCTCGTATAAGGCAAAAAACGGCAGAGTAAAAACGAAACTATAGAACGGTGATCGGGAAAGCTGCCAGTAGGAAGTTGATCGAATTACTGGACGATAAATTTCTTTTTGATCCTCTTTCACTTCTTCTTCTCGTCGAGTTGAAAGAAAGCGAGGAACGCTTCCTGCGGAACTTCAACCCGGCCGATCTGCTTCATCCGCCTCTTCCCTGCCTTTTGCTTTTCCCACAGCTTTCGCTTCCGCGTGATATCGCCTCCATAACATTTAGCTGTCACATTTTTCCGGAACGGCTTGATGGTTTCCCGAGCGATGATCTTACTCCCCACTGATGCCTGGATAATCACTTCGAACATCTGACGGGGAATCACCTCCCGTAGACGGCGGCAAAGGTCACGACCTCTATAGAAACTGTCATCTTGCGCAGAAATAACTGAAAGTGCATCCACTACGTCGCCATTGATGAGTATGTCGAGTTTCTTCAACTTTGTGCCGCCTTGATATCCCATGAACTCATAATCGAATGAAGCGTATCCTCGTGAAACTGACTTTAGCTTATCATAGAAATCGAAAATGATCTCCGCCAGTGGAAGTTCGTACTTCAATTGTACTCGATCCTGAGAAAAATAGTGCTGATTTTTGTATCTTCCCCGCTTGTCCTGACACAGCTTCATGAGTGAACCCACATAATCTGACGGCGTGATGATTTCTGCCGAAACCATGGGCTCCCTGATTTCCTGCACTTCACCGGGCGGGGGCAGTTTGGTGGGATTATCAATCTCTATGCTCTCGCCGTTGCTTAGAATCACCTGGTAACGGACATTGGGAAGTGTGACGATGAGGTCGAGGTCAAACTCACGCTCCAGCCGTTCACGGACAATATCCATGTGGAGCATGCCGAGGAAGCCGCAGCGAAATCCGAAGCCTAATGCGGTGGAAGTCTCCGGCTCATAAAAGAGAGAGGCATCGTTCAACTGGAGTTTTTCAATGGATTCACGCAGCCGTTCGTAGTCATCGCTTAACGCCGGGAAGAGTCCGGTGAAGATCATGGACTTCATCTCCTCATAACCGGGAAGCGCCTCATCAGCTGGCGACTCCTTTGTAGTGATGGTGTCTCCTACTTTCAGCTCCTGCAATTGTTTGATACCGGCAACAATGTAGCCCACATCCCCTGCCGAAAGATTCTTTGCTGGTACACGCTTCATGATAAAGTGACCTACTTCGGTAATCTCCCGCTGTCCACCGTGAGACATAAAGCGGGCAATCATTCCCGGTGCAAAATCGCCATCGAAAACCCGGACAGTAGGGACTGCGCCCCGGTAGGAATCGAATGTGGAATCAAATATGAGCGCCCGGGGACTGTTGCCTGAGCGATCCTCCGGAGGTGGTATCCGCTTCACGATTTCAGCCATTAGATTCTCCACGCCGTCACCTGTCTTGGCGCTGACAGACAAAATTTCGTTCTCCTCGCACCCAATGAGGTCAACGATCTGCTCTTTCACCTCTTCTGCACGAGATGTAGCCAGATCCAGCTTGTTAAGGACGGGAATAATGGCAAGTTCGCTTTCCATAGCAACATAGGCGTGACTCACTGTCTGGGCCTCCACACCCTGGGCCGCGTCCACCAGCAGGACGGCACCTTCACAAGCCGCCAGGGAGCGGGATACTTCATAAGAAAAATCTACATGCCCGGGAGTATCAATGAGATTGAATGTATAGTCTGCCCCGTCGCTGTGAAGATAATGCATCTGGATTGGGTGGCTCTTGATGGTGATGCCCCGCTCACGCTCAAGTTCCATGTCATCCAGCACTTGCTCCTTCATATCACGTTTGCGCAGAGTATGCGTAAGCTCCAGTAGGCGGTCCGCTAAGGTAGACTTCCCGTGGTCAATGTGAGCGATAATGCAGAAGTTGCGAATATGTTTAGTATTCATGGTGGTGGAATTTAGTTAGAGTTGTCGATATAATAGTCTGAGAAATACAATACAATCTTTCTAATCATCAAGGTTTATAAAGTTCAACCTAACTCCGGCTTCAAGATAACTCCCGCACCAATTCTCCCGTCCATCTGAATCGTCAACGGTTCATCGAATTTGAGCCATTTCAGGTGAGCGGTCTCCTTGTAAATTTTCTGCTCCCTTAACCAATTCCAATCCAGCGAATCTCCCCTCCCCTTAGGGTTCACCGTGAAGTACCCTACACGAAGAGAAGTAACATTCTGGAAGAAGTGACTGCCGAAAGAGGGATCAATGTGGAAATTTTCAAGCCCCGCTTCAACGATCACCTTGGCACGGGAAATCTGCTTCCAGTTAACCGGAATCCCCAGCCACGGATCAGCTGATCCCCAGCGGCCGGGTCCGATAAGAAGATACCGCCGGGAAGAACCGAACTCGCCGTTCAGCTCTTCAATTTCCCGAGCGATCTCGGCAGTTCGCGAGGCATCGAACGCTTGCGGATCAACAAATATCACATCGTGAATATTGTCAATGATACCATTGCCCAAGATCAGACCGCTCCTACAGACGGTATCAGCTTCCGGTACGTCGGTCACATCCGTGGCTGCACGATATGCCTCAGATGCCATGGGTCGCATCTGCAGCAGGCAAAACTCCGGCGGCTTTTTACTGCCTTTAAGATTCACGCAGAACTCCACCTCAATAGGTGAGCCGAAAGCTTCTTCCCCGAGCTTTAGAAATTCAACGAGCAAGTCTGCCAGCGGAAATATCTTCCATTTGAGGATATTTGCGAAGGTAATGATCCTCGGTCCTTTGTACTGCAGAGACTCTCTCAAAACATTGTCCTCTCCAGTCAGCACACTGGCGAGATCTCGGATACTCCCATCAGATTCCGCCACTTCCAATCCAAGCTTCTGCAAGTCGTCATCGTCACTATCCATCCCGGTTTCGAACGATTTAAGGGGAAGAGCATAAAAATACCGTTGAGAATTCTCCAGCATGGCTTCCGGCGAATAAAATTGCGGAAGAATGGATGGATATCTCGGACTAAATCTAAGACACCGATCTCCCTCCATGATTATCTTACCGAATCCTAGTGCTGTATGGGCGATACCATCCTCTCTCTTCAAGTAAGAAATGGGGTAATAGTTCATACTCAAAGCTGTACCGCTAAAAGTGGGATAATAGTAGTCGCCATTCACTTGGCCCACTAATTCCTGAAGGATCACCGCCATCTTTTCCTGCTCCGGACTGTGAAGGGATGATGCCATAAGAGATTTGGATTCCTGCAGAAACATTGAGGCATAGATGAGTTTTATACTGTTTGCCAACTGTTCGAGCCTTTCGTCAAAACTAGAGGAATTATTGGGCACCATGAATGTGGCATAAACACCGGCCAGGGAAAGTATCTTTGAATCCTCCAATAGACCAGATGATCGAATAGCCAGAGGGTGCTTCACTTTTTCGAGATATGTTTTCAGCGCCTCCATCAGTTTTGAAGGAAGCTCACAACTGAGAAACTTCAGTCTTACCCGTTTATCCTGTTTTGCTCTTAAGGCAAAGATCCAGAGATTATTCATACTCATGAATTCATCGAAATAGTCAGTTCCCACAACACCCATATTGGGCACACGAATGTCCACATCCGGGAATTTGGCCTCGATGTCAGATCTCGCAATCAGCCGGTTTGCATACGCCAGTCCTCGCGCCTTTCCGCCCAGGGAACCGCCACCGATTCTCACAAGGGCCGTAGAAGGATCGAATGAATCCGTGGAATAGTCCACAATCTGACCGCTTCGGACATCTTTTCGGGACTCCATTATGGTCTCGATAAGAAATTCCCTAAAAGTAGAAACGCTGGAAAAATCAGCGAGCGTCAGCGGTCGCAAGAGAGACGCAGTTCTGAATTCGCCTCGGGCTGCCAGCCAGTTCGAGAAATGATTATGAGAGGCATGGAATGTTATGGATTCGTCCGGTACTTCTGTTACTTTTTCCTGAAAATCATACAAGTTAGTTACACGCAGAATTTCCCTTCCGTTAGGATTTCGAAATACAAAATCACCAAAACCGAAGTTCTCTAATATCACCTGCCGTAGTTCCCGGAGGAAGGTACCCGAATATTTATGAAGGAAATAGGTGCCAATATCAGCTGCTAGCTTAGCCACATCTTCCTGTGAGGACTGCAGTATAATCGGCATGGCTTCATCAGTCTTTCTGATCCATTTTGCCAATTTCACACCTGCCCGCTTATCGGATTTTCCTTCTTTAGGGAAACGAATATCCGAGATAACGCCCAGCAGATTTTTGCGATATTTCAGGTAGAGTTTCTCAGCTTCCTCATAAGTTGTAGCCAGCAGGATCTTGGGTCGTCCGCGCATTCGAAGTAAGCGATGTGCATCGTTTAGACTCTTGTCCATCAACTGGCGAGTGTGATAAATAATCTCAGTATAGATTGTAGGAAGAAACATGGAATAGTAATCGGGGTTGTCTTCAACAACGATTATAGCCCTGACATTTCCATTGCGGATATCATTGGAACTGTTGCGCGTATCCTCCACATACTTGATAACAGCCGGAAAGACTGAAGCATCTCCACTCCAGATAAAGATGCGATCAACAAGAGTGTTGAGTATCTCATCAGGAATGCCCGCCAATTCGGCCATGTTATAGGCAAGCATAATTAACGGTTTTCTAGAGTACTTCTTCCTCAGACCTCGACAAAAAGTAACCGGGTCCATGTCTGCCAGTCGGGGCATGGTTATGATCAAATCACAGCGGTTCTTACTTAAGAATTCCATCGCCTCAGCTGCCGTCGAAACTCGTGATACTCGTGGTGCCGAAGAGAGATTCATACCTACATATTCCTGGTAAATCTGCTCGGTAAGGCGACCATCCTCCTCAAGGATGTAGGCGTCGTAAGGGCTGGCCACAAGCAGTATCTCGTGGATCCGAAACTGCATCAGATCGTGCCAATTCCAATCAGTGCTAGTAAATGTGTTAGGCTTCATTACTTTCCATAATTAAGACCCTTTGACGAGAAAAGCAAATAAGCAGTTTAATTAAAATGTAAGCGGTTGTAAAAAGATTAATCGAAATTAACTGAAACAATTTTGGATACGCCGGACTGCTCCATCGTAACTCCATAAAGATATTTAGCTGCTTCCATAGTGAGTTTGTTATGGGTGACAATGATGAACTGTGTCTTATCAGAAAATTTCTCCAGTGCACGAGTAAACTTAACAATATTATGATCATCCAGTGGAGCATCAACTTCATCCAAAATACAGAAGGGACTCGGCTTCACCTGATAAATTGAAAAAAGTAGAGAGATAGCGGTGAGAGCTTTCTCCCCGCCTGAAAGCATTCTTAGATTTCGTGATCGTTTTCCAGGAGGTTTGGCAAGAATAGTAATGTCAGATTCCAAAGGATCATCATTTCCCCTGAGCTCCAAGTCTGCTTCTCCACCTTCGAAGAAAAGCGCAAATGTTCTCTTAAAATTTTCACGGATAGCGTCGAATGTTTCTGTGAACTGCTTCCTGGCTTTTGAATCGATATGATGAATACTTTTGATAAGACTACTTTCAGATTTCTCAAGATCACTCATCTGTTTTGTCAAAAATTCTAGTCTGTTGGCTTCGGTTTCATATTCATCTTTTACTGCCATATTCACCGGACCAATTCTCTCCAGACTCAGTTCAACCTTATCTATCTCTAGAGACAAATCTCCTGCTGTTCTATCAATCTGCAGGGATGAGGGAATTTCAATGTCAAACTTTTCCTTAAGACGCCCAGTAATGAGGTCAGTTTGGTGAGCGTAATCTGCCACCTGCAATTCAAGCTGTTTTAATTCTTCAGTTTCCCGTTCACGTTCCCGCAGTTCTCCGCGGATTTCCCTTTCATGTGATTCAATCTGATTTTGAGTTTCAGAAAATGCTTCCTTCTTCAAATCACGAATAGAAATCTCTTTTAGATACTTGGCATTGATTTTAGCTGAATCCTTTTCCAACTCACCGATTTCACTGTTCTTATCCGTTAGCTTTTTCTTCAACAGTTCTTTTTCATTGACTAGATCGCTTTTTCTCTGCTCTTTCTCAGCAACATTTTCTTCCAATCCTTCCAACCGATACTTCAGGTTATCACGTCCCTTTTCCAGCTCGATCAGATCTATTCTTATCTGTTGAACCTGACTATTTGAAGATTCATACTTAGAACGGGAATCCTCTAATGTTGTTAAGGCAGTCTCAATCTGAGTTTCTAGTTTTAAATTATTTACTCTGAACTTTTCAATCTTTGGACGTTCATGTTTCAGGCTTTTTTCCAACCCTATCATCTCTTCGTTAATATTCGCTATAGCTTCTGACAGTTCACTCTTTCTCATACTGTTTTGTGATGAGAGAGCCTGGCTCCGTGCAACTTCTGTTGTTGCTTCTGTATAATGAGATCGTAATCCTTCAAGTTCTTCGGAAATTATCTTACGTTTTTCTTTCACATCAGAAAGTGATTTCTCAACTGAAGAAAGTTCTCTAATCAATTCAGAAGTATCTTTCTTAACTCGAGATAATTCTGACTCCAGATTGATCAATGTCTCTTTACGAGACAGAATACTTTTTTCGCCGCCGCGGTTAGTCCGGACAACTCCGTTATGATCATAGAAAGTTCCGTCTAGATCGGCTATGTTCCCTTTAAATACATTTTCTTTTCTTAGAGATTCTACCGTCTTGCTATCTTTCACCACTACTGTATTTCCTAAGAGAAAGTCCGCCAATGGTTCAAATGTTTTCTTAACGGTAATTAGATTGGCCGCACACCCTAAAATAGCATCTGTCTCAGGCGGTTTTATTCTATCCGAAGAGTGAATTGAATCGAGAGGAAGTATTGACACTGCGCCAGCTTTTGCTTCATGAATCGCTAAAACAGCCTTAACGGCTTGACTTCGAGTTTTTGTGATAAGAAGTGATTGATGCTCACCGAGAGCTGCATCAATAGCTGGACGATATTTGTCATCAACTTGAATCAGATCTGAAACAGTACCCAGAATTCCGGGATAACTCTTCAGGTCATTTAGTATGACCCTTGCACCACCCGGATGACCTTCATGGGAATCTATAATATTCTGATTGAATGTAATCTGGCGATCTAAGGAAGACTTTCGACCTTCAGCAATTCTTGATTTTGTCAACAGGATTTCAGTTTTTTCTGAAAGCTCATTGAAGATTTTACTCTGATCATTTAGTTTTGATGTTTTGTCCTCTATTTGCGATTTTACTGAATGAACACTTTTCTCAGCTTTTGACTGAATATTTTCTAATTCTGTTATCTGTTTTTCAACTTCAGCTGCTTGATTGTTCAATTCATGCTTCCGCCGAGCACGATCCTCAAGATGATATTCTGACCTTTCAACCAGCGACTTCAGATTATTTTCCTCACGCTGAAGCTGCATATGCTTGACAGTTAGTTCGTCGAAAGATCCCTGTGCTTTGACATAAGATTTATTACTGGTTTCTAAAATATTTTTTGATTCGATGAATTCTGATAGTTTAGCATCTACATTGGGATCGACTTCTTTCAATTCCTTATCTACTTCTCCCATTGCCTGCTTATAATTTTTTATTCTAATTTTACAATCATCTGATTCTTGATCTGCTCGGATGATGTCTCGTTCTGCTGTTTTCATCTGCTCATTTAGTACAAGAATGCGATTATTTTTCTCCTGTCTATTAACTGTAAGAGAATCGATTCTTTTTTGAATCTCGGACATCTCCTCCTGTTGATTACGGGAAATGATACGGAGCTTTTCTAAAACATCCTCTCGTCCTTTTTCGGCACTCTTACGCGTAGATTTATGCAGAGTTAGGGATTCAATCCTCTCTCTAAGGGGTATTATTTTATCATCCAGTTCGTTCCTCTTGATAAATGCTAGTCCTATCTCAAGGTCACGAAGTTTATGAGTCATTTTGGCGTGACGATCGAATCGTTTCAGCTGCAGCCGAAGTGCGTTGACTTTGGTGTCTACCTCAGCGATAATATCACTCACTCGGTTTAGATCCCCTTTGGTGAGTTCTAGTCGATTCAGGGTAGTTTTCCGCTGGTGCTTGTATTTGTTAATACCAGCAGCTTCTTCGAACATCCTGCGGCGATCATCTGTATTTTCACTCAGGATATCCTCGATCATTTTCAGTTCAATGACGGAGTAGGCATCAGCCCCCATTCCAGTATCCACGAAGAGATCCTGAATGTCCTTCAACCGGCACTTTCCACGATTGATCATGTACTGACTTTCACCATTACGAAAGATTCTCCGGGCGATTTCCACATCGTTATAATCCACCGGTAGCATCCCTCTGTTATTATGCACCACAAGACTTACTTCACAGACGTTAACAGGACGTTTGCTCTCCGAACCACTGAAGATAATATCTTCCATCCGAGAACTGCGAAGTGTGCTATACTTTTGTTCGCCTAACACCCAGCGGATCGCATCTACAATATTAGTCTTACCGCATCCGTTAGGTCCGACAACGGCAGTAATGCCCTCGCCAAAGCGAAGCTTTTCCTTATTCGCAAAAGATTTAAAGCCTTGTAATGAGAGATCAGATATATACATTGGAATTGACTATTTTCGATTTACTATTTTTGATTGTGCAAAGGATCCTGTGGGATGTTTGTCGATACATTGTCTTAACTATTTTAATAATTCGCATATTTACCCGGGTGGCCAAGTCATTTGACGGCCGCCCAACAGATGCAGATGAATGTGAAAAACTGTTTGTCCCGCTTCAGCATTACAGTTGAAGACAGTGCGATAACCCGTTTCTGCAATACCAAATTCTGAGGCTAAAGTACTCGCAGTTTTTACCATCTCTCCAACAACCAATCTATCCTTGTTCTCCAAATCGTTAAGTGTCGCAATGTGTATTTTAGGAATGATCAACACGTGATGGGGAGCCTGTGGAGTAATATCGTTGAATGCGAGAATTTCATCTGATTCAAACACAATATCTCCGGGAATTTCCTTGTCAATTATCTTGCAAAAAAGACAATCAGACATAACTTTTCCTCTCGTGATAGAATTTATCATGGGTTACTCGCTGAGGATCAATAAGGAGGTAGTGACATTCAGACATTATATTCTGATCCTCTTACCAATCATAATTTGGAGCATACCACCGCTGAAGTCTGATTGTCCATCCATGGCTTTTTCCAACTGAAATAGATTGTATCCAAAACTGACAGAAAAGAAAGAATTACCAGGCATCACGATATCAGCTCCTAAAGCAATCAATCCACCTAAATTCAGGGTAATAACCGTATTACCCATATCGGAAAGGAGAGATTTATCATCAGGGGGATCAAATGCTAGTACGGGCCCCAACCCGATTGTGAAAAAAGGTGAAAATCCACTGGCCAAGTTATCCATAAACGGATGATAGCGCATACCGAGAAAAACAGGAAGAAGAAGAGCATTTGTCTGTTGTGACTGATAGGTATAACCCGTATAAGGATCTGTTATGGGAAATTCTGTTTCACCTCGAATATCCATTATTCCACCTTGGAAACTAAACTGCAGTTTTCGTCCGAGATCGCTTACATAGTAACCTCCAATAGATCCGCCATGTGTAGCACTTGTGAGTAGAACTCCATATGATTTCTCACTGAATGTGTTAATGAATTGTGGAAAAATAGAGTTCGACAGTAAAAGTAAGGGGACCACAGCTTTCGTAACAATGCGAAGCAACGCATGATTCCGAGGATTTATTAATTTAATCATGGTTTTAAATATATAAGATATGTCGTCGAGAAACAAATAGTATGATTTGCTAATTAGTGCATTTCATAAATGAATTATGTAGACTTTTAAGTAGGAGAAAAATCATTCGATTTCCACCCATTTCCCCTAAACCACTCTTCTGCCTCTTCTTTACGTCTTAGATTAACCAGAAAAGTAACTTGATCTCCACTCTTTATTTTTGTCTGATCGCTTACCGGCACGATCGTCTCATTATGATGAGATGTCAATGGTAATATAAGATTCTTCATGGATTCGTTTGCTCTCAAAATACAAGATGCTAAGCACTTTTGGTTTCAAGATGCGATGCACTTCTTTTTGAATCCTAGTTGCGACGCACTTTGAAAGTGCGTCGCAACTGATATAAATTTTATTTTAGGAGGACTACCTTTTGAGATTTAACCGCAGTCCCGATTTGTAATGTGACCAAATAAACTCCACTGCTCACTTTTCTAGCATCCCAAACCGTCTCGTATTCACCCGGCAATAGCTGTTCATCCACGAGTGTTGCCACCAGCCTTCCTGTGATATCGTAGATTTGCAGAAACGCATGGCCATTCATTTCTACCGAAAAAGTGATAGTGGTAGAAGCATTAAACGGGTTTGGGTAAGCCGGATAGAGCCTGAATTGCTCAGGAAGTGAACCTTCATCCTCTACGTCAGGCGTAACATTTACTGCCAAAATATCAACTACACGGGGCATGTGATCTGAAGCGAGATAAACGTCCCACTCTTCTAGATTGTATTGGTCCAGTTCTTCTTCACTCATGGCCATAGTGTTGAGGACATAGTGTTTGGCAATCTCAAGGATGCTGTCAGTGTATAGGATGTAGTCGAGCTTGCCAGGACTGAACGAGCTTCCATCGCTGCGCCAGGTGTATCCCATCCGGATGCCCGTGTGATGGGAGAATAGGTCGGTGATAAAGGATTCATCCCAATCAGGAAGGAAGTCGTCACCGTAGCTCTCTTCATCGACGATATCCCCTTCAGTGAGAGTCAACAGCTGCTGGCGGTATCCCACAAGATTAAAATCGCCTACGTGGAAAATTGGGGTGTCCATCTCAAGATAAAAGGGTCCCGTCCAATTTTCAGGTTTCATCCAATCCCGCATGACGCCTATAAGCTCATCCACCTGCTGCTGCCGACCCTCATTGGCACCACAGCAGCTGAAGTGGGAATTGATAATTAGAATGTTCTTACCGAGCTCAGCTTCAGTGTCAAGAAGAACAGCCATGGATCGCCAAGAACTAGTGAGTACTGCTTCTTCGAGGATGGGAAACCGCGAGATGACGTAGTCCCCACCCCATTCACTGCTGACATGCCACGTCCCGGGGATCCACTCCGCCATTAGTGCGGCTATCTCCTCCTGATCTCCCCACGCTTCCTGAACAGCCAGAATATCAGGATCGAGGGCAGGGATAATCCGGTCGAAATGTTCCCGTTGCCCTTCCTCAAAGAAACCGTTGTTGAGGATGTTATAACTCACGAGCCGTATCTGATCCGACTCCTCCCTGTCCAGCGGTGTGGGCTCAGGTGGAGGGACGTAAGTAGTATCTATAGTATACTCCACACCTCCCGAATCATCCGGTAGCATGTCTCCCCCATCTTCGTTGACCAGTGCCACAAGTATAGTTGTCGGCACTTGACTTCCGTCCATAGTCATCGGCATGCTCTCCCGGCTGATGCACCATTCGAACCTTTCGCCGGTGATGGTAGGTGCGGTTCGAATAGTAATATCATTCTGCCAGATCTCGATGATACCATCCTGAATGTAGAACGAACCTGAGCGGCAGCCGAAACACCAATCGAGTTCCGCTCCGATTCCTTGAACGGGATGTCCCGTATTAATATCATCATCAGCATCAATGTAGAGGTGGATGTTATTCCAGTCCTGCATGAGCTGCTCGCCATCGAGAAATTCCAGCGAGAAAAAGATAAAGTCGTCATCGTTGGTGATTTTCAGTTGACCGAAATCGCCATTCGAACCGTCGCCGGCAGGATCTTCATACGCCACAGAAACTTCTGCCCAATCGTTAAAGAGTGCGTCCACGGCGATGGGGTGGGATGCCGAGGAAATCTGAATCAAGGTAAATGACAAAATGAAGTAAAGATTTTTCAGCTCTTTCATATTATGAATTGTTATGTCGTGAATCTTGGTAAAATGTACACCAAGGAAAATAAAATACGCCAGCGAAAATCAGCAATCATTAGACTCTATTTCACCACAACCATCTTATTGGTGATTACTGAATTGAGAGTAGTTAGTTGACACAAATAGATACCACTGCTCACATCACTCGCATCCCAAATCACTTCATGAAAACCACTCAACACCCTACCACTCACCAATTCTGCTACTTCTCTTCCGAGAACATCGTATACCAAAAGCTGGACATCTGCATCTTCTGGAAGGTCAAAACGGATTGTTGTGACTGGGTTGAAGGGATTTGGATAAGCATTGTGTAGGGTATAGCAAATCGGGAGTGTTCCATCAATGATGTACACTTGGTCACAGTTAGTGGTATCCTGCTCTCCCACATAATCTTCAATACAAGATGGATATGGGGGACAGAGTTGGTTGTTGTAAATCCTGAAATAAGAAGAATTATTCCAATTAATATTCAAATCACAGATACTCTCTGGTATCACTTCTGTGAGTTCATTATAGTTTAACCACAAATAAGTCAGATTGGTCAGATTCCCAATCTCAGATGGGATTGAACCTGTGAGTTGGTTATTAGATAAATTCAAAATCATCAGATTGCTAGCATCGTTTCCCATCTCGGACGGGATTTCTCCTGTGAGTTGGTTATTAGATAAATTCAAATCATCCAAATAATAAAGATTACCTATCTCAGGAGGTATCTCTCCTGTGAGTTCATTACTGGATAAATTCATCCAATGCAGCATGCTAGCATCGTTTCCCATCTCTGATGGTATTTCTCCTGTGAGTTGGTTATTAGATAAATTCAATTCATCCAACATATACAAATTACCTATCTCTGGGGGGATTGAACCTGTGAGGTGATTATCGTTTAAAAGCAACGTTCCCAGATTGTTCAGATTACCTATCTCTGATGGTATTTCTCCTGTGAGTTGATTTTCACCTAAATTCAAATCCATCAGATCGGTCAGATTACCTATCTCAGATGAGATTTCTCCTGTGAGTTGATTATAACCTAAAGACAAATGATTTAGATTGGTCAGATTACCTATCTCAGATGAGATTTCTCCGGTGAGTTGATTACCACTTAAAGACAAACCAGTCAGATTGGTCAGATTACCTATCTCTGGTGGGATTTCTCCGGTGAGTTGATTATTATATAAATACAAACCAGTCAGATTGGTCAGGTATCCTATCTCAGATGGGATATCTCCTGTGAGTTGATTATAACCTAAAGACAAATCCATCAGATTGGTCAGATTACCTATCTCTGGGGGGATTTCTCCTGTGAGTTCATTACTGGATAAATACAAATGAGTCAGATTGGTCAGGTTTCCTATCTCGGATGGGATTGAACCTGTAAGAATATTTTCCCATAAACCTAAAAAATTCAGATTAGTCAGATTCCCTATCTCGGGTGGAATACCTGTGAGTTCATTATTACCTAAAGACAAATAAGCCAGATTGGTCAGGTTTCCTATCTCGGGTGGAATACCTGTGAGTTCATTCCACTCTAAATCCAAATAAGTCAGATTGGTCAGGTTTCCTATCTCAGATGGGATCTCTCCTGTGAGACCATTATTACCTAAATTCAAATAATTCAGATTGGTCAGATTCCCTATCTCGGGTGGAATACCTGTTTCAAAAAATCCAATACCATGTAAATCCAAAGTATCGGTATTTTCTATGGAGTAACACTCTCCCCATAACTCAACACCATCCGTGCCATCATCTGCAGTACAATCAGAAGAACTTACATCCGGTGCACCCAGAGTTCCATCTTCCCGCAGACAATGAGCGTAAACAGATCCATTCTCCGTCCAGGCGATAAAGATGTATCCGGGGCCCTTGCCGATCATCATGTCAGATTTAGGATTTCCAGAATTAGTCACCGTTGCCGATCCACCCAGCCAGACGGAGTTGCCGTCTGCATCCAATCGGGTGGCGTAGATATCACTATCAGTGTAATCGTACTGCTGGATGTAAGCCGTAATCAGTTCTTCGTCGAAGCCTGCCACTGAAAGATCAAGATAGACGTAGTCACTGTTCATAGTTACTACGGCTGTGCCATAATTTCCCCAGAGACGAATTCCGTTACTGTCCACCCGCTGCGCATAAACACCGTGCTGGGATTGAGTGCCGTTAGCTTCTCCCCAGACCGCCATAAGTTCCTGCGTCTCCTCGGCAACGGTAAGGCGGGGAGAGATACGGAAGTTGCTGGAATTAGTGGATAGATCCACACCGCCGGTCCACGAAAGATCACCGTCCCCGGTGATGTGCTGCGCTACGGCATTCTGATTATTCCCACTCCCGGAAAAATCCGTCCACGCAGAAAAACTGCCTCCGCCACCTTCAGCCACAGACTGCTGTAGCCAGTTCCCAGTGGGGAACTGCACCGGCCCAACAGCTATCGTAGGCTCACTCCACAGCGGATTGCCGTCATAATCGTACTTCTGAAGATACAACTCACTATCCGGAGCCCAGGGATAGGGACCTGACTGCCTGATCCACTGGATCAGAACGTCGCCTTCTGCAGTAACGACTGGTTGAGGCGAAATCAGGGTTGCATCCTCGTCATCGTCCTCGATGAGAATACCATCTCCCCAAAGCAGTTCGCCGTCAGATGAAACCCGCTGAAAGCTGACAGCATTCCAATTGTGCGTCCACGTGACCACCACACTGTTGTCCGGCAGTACTGTCAAACGGGGAGAAATGCTCTCTACACCGGAAGCTGAGAGTACCAATCCGTCCTCTCCCCATAACATAGAGCCGTCGGGAGCAATCTTATACGCATATACTTGCCACAAACCGGTTCGTGTATCCAGCGTTGATATGATTGCATTATCGTCTCCATCTACAGCAAGGTTCATATGAAAAACTGCAAACCAGCTTGCATTAGGCTGATTACTCACCAACATACCGGATTCTTCAAATTGAGCCTCACCTGCTGCATCAAGCCGCTGGATATAGACATGGTAATTTCCATCGGTAAGCCAGGCTATATAAACCCCTCCGTCGGAAGTGGCTGCTACCTGCGCATGAATACCAGTTCCCATCAATTGTGGCGAGGCAGGATCAGAGGACCATTGCGCTGAAGTAAGTGAAAATATCAAACATATTGTTAAAAAATATTTCATAGCTACTCCTTTTCTTTATTTAATTAAGATCATCTTGTTGGTGAATAGTGAATTGTTAGTGGTTAGTTGACACAGATAGATACCACTGCTAACATTACTCGCATCCCAGATCACTTCATGGACACCACTCACTATTCTACCACTCACCAATTCCGCCACTTCCCTTCCGAGAACATCGTAAATCGCAAGCCGGACATCTGCATTTTCAGGCAAGTTAAACCTAATAGTGGTCACAGGATTGAATGGGTTAGGATAATTCTGATAGAGCTGGAATGCGTCTGCCATTGCCACAGGCTCTTCGACTCCTGCACTATCAGTACTCATA
>JYMV01047216.1_pt1 | contig 22958 bp, 22 predicted proteins | sample 338911 | NCBI WGS metagenome assembly JYMV01 (sample SAMN03354496, study PRJNA234377) | hydrothermal vent metagenome | biome: Deep sea; feature: Hydrothermal plumes at the Eastern Lau Spreading Center, Western Pacific Ocean; material: Seawater | place: Tonga | collected 2009 | depth 2000 m m
TGGGCACCGCCTTTGACGGCGATGGCTCCAGGGTTCGTAAACACGAAAGGGTATTCTACGGGTGCAGGGGGTTCAAACGGGGTGTGGAGTTGGGATGCTAATCCGCGAATTGGGGCATGACTTGGGCGGCGAACAACTCCAACGAGTCCATCACCTTGCGGTGCTCGATGCCGCCGTAGTTTATGAAGAAAATCAGGTTTTCCACGCCTGATTGCCTTAAGTTTTCCACCCGTTCGGCCACTTGGCCGGGAGTGCCGAATAGAGCGACGTTTTCGAACATGGCGTCGTAGTCGAACCCGGTGTCTCTGGAGAAACGCCGCCGGTAGGAACTGAATTCATCGGGCAGCAACTCGGTCCGGTTCTCCGGAGGCGCGCCAACTTCTTGCCCGGTCCGTTTGAACCACATGAAAGGGGCTTCGGTGTCTCTTCGGGCTTTATCTTCGCTGGTGGTGGTGTACATCGGCCGGGCCACCACCACGCGTTCCGGCCGGTAGTCGAACCCGGCTTCCCCCACCGCGCTGCGGTACGATTCGACCTGCTGGGCGACTTGGCCGAAGGGCTCTCCTTGGCCGATCATAAGGTTCCAATCGTTTCGGGCTACCCTTGCCAAGCTGGCCGGGCTGGACGCGGCAACCCACACCGGCGGATAGGGCGTTTGGACCGGCCTGGGATGGATGGTCATGTCGTTGAACCGCCAGAACTCTCCTTGGTGGTCGAATGGCTCATCCTGGGACCAGGCTTTGGTGATGACCTCCATGGACTCTTCGAATCGCCGGCTGGCTTCGTCCATGGCGATATTCAGCTTATGGTATTCGCCCCACTGGAAGCCCCGCCCCACGCCGAAGTCCAACCGGCCGTTGCTCAGCAGATCGACCGTGGCGGCTTCCTCGGCGACCTGGATCGGGTTGTGGAAGGGCAGGACCGTGACGGCGCTACCCAAGCGGATGGTGTCGGTAACCCCCGCCAGATAGGCCAGCACGGTGAGGGTGGAGGACACGATGCCATGGCGGGAGAAGTGGTGTTCGGTCAGCCAGGCAGAGTCGAAGCCCAGTTTTTCAGCCCAAACGACCTGTTCCAGGGCCTCTTTGTAATACCTGGCTTCTGACTTGGGGTCGGGCAACTGCACCGATTGGAAAAGGCCGAACCGCATCTTTCTGCTCCTCCCATGTGGGCACCCTGAGATAGAACTAGTGTTTTGGGGATTGGGACCTTAGATGGGCAAGACCGGCTCTGTCCGGTCCTCGGGCAGGGTAACCTCGAAGGCGTTGAGAAAAAATGCCGTCTGGGCGTAATTGCTCATCAATGCTGAAAGCTCCACCAGATGTTGAATGCCGAATTGGTCCAGGGCTGTTTGGAAGGTCGCCTGGCTGACCTTGTGGTCCTTGAAGTATTCCTGGCCAAAGGCGACTACGGCAGCTTCATCGGCGGCCATCGCGGGTAATGGCTTTTTGTCCCGTATGGCGTCGACCAGAGCGTCGCTGACCCCCTCACGGCGGGCCGCCGGGGCGTGGGCGTTCCAGACGTAAGGGCAATCATTGGCCCGCGCCGAGGTTATGATGGCCAACTCCTGTATCCGCTTGGGAAAGGTGGTCTCATATCGCAGGTAGCTTGTGAGGTGGCTGCGCCGGCGGGACATCTCGGGGCTGGCGACGGTGATGGAGCCGGGGCCGCCGGTGATCGTGCCTCCGGTGTCCTTGGTCAATTCGTCAAACGCGCCCCGAAATTCCTCTGGGACCATATCTTTGGAGATTACAGGTATTCTTGCCATGATTAACCTCGACTTCTTTAATCGGTCCGCCGGTGCGGATTCTCGAAAACCGATTTAGGTCCGTTGCAGGCGGAACCACCAGCCTTGCTACGGTTCCGTTGCAGGGTCGATCACCCTCTGTTTGTAGCTACAAAAGCTCTGCCCGGCGGCGTCACGGTAGTGTAACAGCGCCCGGCGTTACCTTCAAGCGAACCAGATCTTCAAACAGGTTCACAGTGAGGAAGTTAGAAGGTAGAGTCTATCGGCATACGCCCTGCCTTGGGGTGTCATCCCCGCACGTTCCTTGGTGGTAATACTCTAGTCTTGATCAAGAGTCGTTGGTAACGTGTTCAATAACGCTGCCGTTAGCGGGAGGAAGGTGGAAATGGCCAGAGTCCTCATTGTTGACAGCCATTCGGCGATCAGAAAATGGTTGAACGCCAGCCTCGGCAAGATCGGACACCAAGTTGATCAAGCCACTGATGGAAAGACAGCCCTTGAGACTGCTTCCCGCGAGCCCATCGATCTAATGCTGGTAGCTGTTGACTTGCCGCGTATGAGTGGGTGTCAAGTGCTGTCTAATTTAAAGGGAAACCCGAGAACCAGAGCGATACCCGTAATCATGCTGACTTCCATTCAATCTTACGAGACGGAGGCGGAGTGCTTGCGATTGGGGGCCTCTAATGTTGTGACCAAGCCGTGCAGTTTTGACGATCTGGCGACCCACATCAGGGTGGCACTGCGGGAAGGACAGGAAACCGTGGGGGAAAAACCAAGCGGTGGGGCGCTACAGGATCAGGCCGAGTGGGAACAGCCAACGGCCGAAGCCCTGCCGAACGCTCAGCCGGCCCTAAAATCATCCGAACAACTCAGCAAGTTTGTTAGCACGGGGGGCGGCCTGGCTCCTCTGAGGCTGGTTCTGGGTGGGGGTCTTGCCGCCGAAAGTCTAACCTTGATCGAAGGTCCTTTGGTCTCCGGTATGGGCTTGATCTGCCAATACCTGATGTACGGAGCAATCATGGAGGGCAGCGAAGCAGCCCTCTTCAGCTCAAAACAAACCGTCGAAGACCTTAGCCGAGAGATGGGCTCCATGGGTATGGATGTGTCCGGGTCGATCCAGGATAATAAACTGTCCGTCCGGTCGATCGCGAAGCCCTCCCCCGGGGAAACTCCTGAAGCCCTCTTCGGCGCGCTGGCTGCCGAGATCGACTGCCTTCCCCGGTCCTGCGGATTGGTCATTATTGACGGGATCACCGACCTGGCTATCTTCTGCCAAGACCGGACGATCATGGGGTTCTTTTCCATTTTCCAAAAGCTATGCACTGCGGGAAAGGCTATCGTCGTCGTAGCGGAATCATCTGCCTTTGCTCCGGACTTATTAAGCCGGTTACGCCAACTCTGCGATACCCATATCAGCATGATGGTAAGGGACAGACAGGTGAGGGTGCTCAACGCGGTCAAGGTAAACAACCTGGAACAGCGCAGAGATAATGGGTTTAGCTTCCGGGTGGAGCCGGGCGTGGGAATAACCATAGTCCCCATGTTCCAAGTACGCGTCTAATGATGTGGGAGCCGGTTAGGTGATGACACCCTCTTCTACCATCGCTGCCAGCCGGTCGTCGTCCAGGCCTAAGAGGCTGCCGTAGATCTCCTGGTTATGTTCCCCATACTTGGGGATCGGCCCCGCCGTGGTTGGGGTCTTGGAGAATTTGATGAAACTGGGTCCGGGGACAAGCATCTTCTTGCCTGGTTGACCGTCCAGTTCGGTTTCCATCATCACTTCCCGCTCCCAAATGTGGCGGTCTTCCAATACGTCGGGGATGGTCATGGCCCGCCCCACGGGAATGTCGGCGCCGACCAGGGCGTCCTCCACTTCCTTCACCGGTCTTTCTTCACACCAAAGGTGGAGCAATTCCATGCGAATCTCCGCCTTGTCGGTGGCGAACATGGGCGCCGCGTACTCTGGGTCTTCCGACAGGTCGCTATACCCCATGACTTTGAGCATCCGCTCCCACATACCGGCCCGGGCCGCTCCTGTTGTTACCCAGCCATCCTTGCATTGGAGAAAAGTACCGCTTCGTTTGAAGTCATTGGTGCCGGTTTCGTAGCACATGGCCAGGGCCACTTCTTCCAGAGATATACCGCCGTCAAGCATGGCTACTTCCAGCCATTGGCCTTCTCCGGTCCGGTCCCGGTGTCTTAACGCCCCCAGTATCCCCACTGCGGCGTGTAGGGCGGCGGTGCGGTCCATGATCGGCCCCTCGGCCATGATGGGCTGCCCAAAGCCTCTGCCGGTCTGGTCTCCGATGCCGCTCATGGCTTGGATGATGGGGTCGAAGCATTGACGGTCCCGGTAAGGGCCGTACTGTCCGAATCCCGATACCGACGCCAGAATGATGCCGGGATTGACTTGGCACATGTCATCGTAGCCAAACTCCATGTCGTTCATCGTGCCCGGCCGGAAGTTTTCCAGCACCACGTCGGAAACACCGACCAGGTCTAAAAACAGACTTTTCCCCTTAGGATGGCGGGTGTTGAGGGTGATGCTCTTCTTGCCCCGGTTATAGGCGGCGAACTGAACGCTCATATCCCCTACGAATGGGCCCGAATTCCGGAGGTCGGCCCCTTTCCGCCATTCGATCTTGATGACCTCCGCGCCCATGTCCCGCAGTATCATTGACCCCCTGGGTGCGGCTTGCCACCGGGCAAGCTCCAAGATTCGAACGCCGTCCAGCACTTTGGTAGGAGAACTGGGGGTCATCGCATTACTCCTGATATTTTGTTCGGTTCATCGGTATTGAGGAATGGCAGCAGTATAACCGGGTTTGGGCCCAGGGGCATTGTTCGAGGGTTTTGATTGCTACGAGGGAGAGATGGCCGAGGGGAGCCAAAGATGTCAATGCAGAATCTTGGATCTCAGACAACCACGATGGTGACCCGGCTGACCTAGTGCTCCATGTACATCGGCTGGTCTTCCCTTCTAGCCGCGTGATAGGCTCGTGTCCGGGCGTACGTGCAACAACAAATAACGCCGCCTCCTTCAGGCGGCCTCCACTGTTTTTCGCTGGTGAATTTAAAGGGCGGTTCGTTGTGGGAGTGGCAGATTATTCAATGACGAAGTCGACGATGCTGCCGGAACTGCCTCCCATGGACACGTCGATTGAAACGATGGCGCGGCCATCCACGGTGGCGTCGACTATGAAGGAATCTCTTACCATGACCATCGCGGTTGGCCAGGTGTATACCGCAGGGTCGGTGAATTCCGTAAAGTTAGCTAAGAGGTCGCTCCGATAGTTCCCTGCCGAGACCAAAGCGCTTGTCCGGTAAACCAGGGTTCTTGTCTCTCCGCTGGGTATCGATTCAGAAAAATCCCAATCCAGTCTCTGACGGGTGTCTGACGACGGGCAAAGATTGCTGCCTTGGGGGATGTTGGTAGAAGGGTTCGCCAGGCTGGCGCCTTGAAACGTGGCAGAGTCGTCAACGAAGCAGAATCCCAGTGGGAGCAGGTCCCGGATGCCGTAGCCGGTTGCGCCGCTGGGGCCGAGGTTCAAGGACACCGGGCCGACATTCTCGACCTCTATCGAGTATTCCACGGTCAGTTGGTAGGTGTCCGAGGGTAGGGGCGACCCAGTGGGAACGGCATCGACGATCTGGCTAACAATCTTGGTGACCTTGGCGCCGGGTTCAGTTCCCTCGCAAACATCATTGTCTTCGGCGACGCTTCCCACCTTTACCGCCGCGGTCATACCGGTTTTCGTGTTGTCGTCGCCGGGTTCGGCCCAGGCTTCATTGCAGTAGTTGCCGTCGCTCAGTAGTGCGCCAGACCGGTCGGCTCCAAAGGTTAACACGACTGACTCGTAGGGTTGCAGAGTTGGCAACAATGTAACGTTCCATACGATGTGCCGGTCCAGTGGGCATCCTGTTTGGCCTTCATCAGGATCGGGGGCCACCGTCTGTTGGGTCACACCGTCGGGGACTGCTTTGACTCCGTCGGTCTCGTTCTGGGCGTACACGTTGCCAGACGAGCCCCAGCAGTAGATGAACTTGGTAGCGTTCTTTTTCAGGTAGGGATCCAAAGTGGCGGCTCCCGTGCCGGCCGGCAGAGCGGTCCAGGTGTTCTGTCCGTTACTGACGGTGCCCTTGTCATTGGCCGTCACCGCCGTTATTCCATGTTCCGCCATCATGGTGTCCATTGCGGTTTGCACCGTCTGGGTTTCGGCTTCAAGGGCGCCCTCGTCGCCTTTGCCGGCGAACTTGGTGACCAGCGGCACGGTAACAGCCGCCAGGGCCACTATGATGCCTATCACCACCAGCAGTTCTATAAGGGTGAATCCCTCATCTTTATTCGTCATTTGTCTTCCTTCGGACGGCGTTGATGAATACTCGCATGCTAGTTTCCTCCTCGGTGTGATATGTCACTCACTACACCGCCCCACATCGACATATTCCCAGGACGAGGGGGTGATAGGTAAGTAACTCAAGGGTCGAGTTTTAGTAGCCAGCAAGCCCAGATATCTGACGCCGAAAAGGCGATGGGCATGGCCCGGAAAGGCCATGGAATAGAGAGCAATAGTTGATGCTGGGAAAGATAAAATAAGGAGAGACCCCAAAGTGGGTCTCCTCCGGAGTGCGGGAGTCAACTGGGCTATAGGCTTAGTTCAACTTACTAAATCAATTCCCGGCGATAGGCCTCGGCGATGGCGTGAGCCCGGTCGTTGACCCCCAGCACCTCGAATATGTTCCTAAAATCCCGCTTGAGGGTCGTATTGCTGATGGAGAGGAGGGAGGCGATCTCTTTAGACGACAACCCATCCGAAACATGGCGCAACACTTCGTGTTGACGATCGGACAGTGATGGGCCGGAATGCTCCCTGGGCCCGGCGGCGGCCCGGTCCATAAGTAGGCGGGTCAGGTTGGAGTCGATGGGCGGGGTACCTTCGGCGGCCTGGAAGAGTCCCTCAATCATCGCTTTTGGCTCCAGGCCTTTCATCATGTAACCTTCGGCTCTGGCGTCGATGCTGGATATCAGATATTCCTCACCGTAGGCGCTGACGATGACCACTTTCAATTTGGCGTCCTGGGACTTCAACCGGCGGGTGGCTTCCACTCCGTCGATACCCGGCAATTGGATGTCCATGACTACCATGTCCGTGCCTAAGGCGGCCACGGCCGTAAGACAATCTTCGGCAGTATCGGACGCGCCGACGACGACGAACCGCTGGCCGGACTCCAGAATCCGGCGTAATGCCATCCGCATCAACGGGTGATCGTCCACGAGATAAACGCGTAGATTTGGCATGTTTGCTCTCTTGGGAGACCCGTCTTCTACAACAGTTCAGCCGTGCCGGACGGCTTCGGCGCTTATTTCGGCCCGCTCGTTGAAGATTATCGACGGGTGGTTATCCATCTATTCCGACGGATGTGGAGCCGCCGAGTCGAGTTGCCATGCCGAGGTCACTTTATAGCCCTGGTACTGCCTGGTCCAGTCCCGTTCTTGGTCCAATAAGGACAGAGGACGCCGCGTGGCGGGTTTGGGATTCGCCGGGCATGGACTCGAACGTCGCGGACCAAAGGTCATGGACGTGATGAAGGTCACAGACTCGGCGGATTTATCCAGTTAGTCTGTTGTTAACCGGCTTGGTTCCGGTACAGGCGACGACAGGAGCCGAAGATGATGCAAAAGAACGTACTGGTAGTTGACGATCACCCGGAGATCCGGGACCTTATGGTAAAGATCCTCGAAAAAAGAGGTTACCAGGTCTCGACCGCATCCGACGGCCATGACGCCTTAACCCAATTCGCTTTGGACAGGCCCGATCTGGTGATTACCGATCTGTCGATGCCTGGAATGAACGGCTACCAGTTGTGCCGGCTTATACGAGGAATCTCGTCGGTTCCGGTGCTGATAATGAGCGCCCAAAAGGGCGTGGAAGAAAAGGCTTATGAGATGGGGGCCGATGTCTTCGTGTCTAAACCCTTCGACATGGAAGCGTTGTGGGCTGAGATTGATGAATTGCTGCTGGAGACTTGCAAGCTCTCAATCGGTTAAGAGGTTGCTTTAAGTAACGAATTTGGATGCCCAAGCCTTGATGAGGTGATGGGCGATGGCGATGGGAGCGGGGATGGCAAGATTTTCGCTCTCGCCCGTTAGCGCCAGCAGAACCTCTTCCCGGTGGAACCAGCGGACATCCGCCATTTCCTCTTCATCCATCGAGATATCGATGGTCGCCGCGTCGGCGTGGCAACCAATCATCAACGATGACGGGAAAGGCCATGGTTGGGAAGAGTGGTAGCGGACATTACGCACCATGATGCCGGCCTCTTCCATGACCTCTCTGGCCACCGCTTCTTCTATAGATTCACCTTGGTCCACGAATCCAGCCAAGGCCGAATATCTGTTGGAGGGCGAGCCGCGCCCCCGGGAGCGCCCCAGTAGACACCGATCGCCATCGGATACAACGGTGATGACCACGGGGTCGGTGCGGGGATAGTTCTGAGCCTCGCAACCGGAGCATTGCCGCACCTGACCGCCCCGTTTCATATGGGTCTCGCGACCGCAGATCGCGCAGTATCCGTTGCGGTTATGCCAGCTTATTTGCGCGCGTGCCTGAGCTACGATCCCGGAATCCGCGCCGCTCAGTACTTCAGTGGCGGTTCGGGCGTCTTCGAATCTCCGCTCCGTGCTCTCACGCAGTTCGCGTACGGCCTCTTCATTCTTCGAAATATCGACTACGAAATGGGCTTTTTCACCGTCGATGCCCAAAAAGATCGCGGTTGAATCCACCGCCAGGCGGGTCAAGTCGTCGATGCCAAGCCAGCCTAGTCTCTCTTGCGAGCCGCCCGCTATCAAAACATTCAGGTCCCACATGGGAAGGAATCTGCTCTTAGGGTCTTTTGCTTTAGCGGCCAGCCACTCTTCATCGCGGCGCTCGACATCGCCCCGGTCCAGTGGATTGCCGGCGTAAATATGGCTAAAGTTTGAAAGATTGTTCCTCATGTCCTCGTCCGGTTACAACAAGATGCGACGGCGCCGCCGCTGGAAACGGAGGCGAAACTGGCAAAGCTCAGATACAGTTCTAGAGCTTGGCGGAATGGGATCCGCAGTCTCCCGGTCACAGGCAACGAACTTAGTGAAGGGCGCCGCGGCCGTCCTGCCCAGTATACACAAAACCGGTCTTAATTTTGTCGTGGAGCGGAATTGGCGTCTCCTCCCAACCGCCGAACCAACTGCGCCCAGTGCCTTCCCCAGGCAAGGCAGGTTGACTCTACCTCTTCCGGAGACGACTCCCGCAACGCGACTGGGCCGTAGTGGGACGAATGAGCGTTTCCTTGGATGACCATGCCGTGATTCAGGAGTACGTGAATCATGCTGAGCAGGGCCAACTCCGCTCCGCTGCCCGGCCTGCCGCCGCCGGTGAAGACCCCGCCCACCTTGCCAGACAGAGGACCCGGATAGTCTTGATATGCGGTGACATCGAACAACCGCTTGATCTGCCAGTCAACGCCACCGAACCGCACCGGCGTCCCCACGAGGATTCCCTGGGCGGCCAGCATTTCATCCCATAGCACTTCTTCCACCGTCCGTACCGCGACGCTGGCCCCACCCTCCAGAATCCCCTGTCGGATGGGTTCCACCATCGAGCCGGTGCGTCCGTTCTTGGACGTGTAGATTATCAACAGATTGGGCGCGTTGTCCGTCATTCGGTATCTCCCCTAACAGTCTCGCACTTTCCCGGTGGCTAACTTGCAGAAATCATCTCAACCGCAGAGCCGCTTTTCCGGCTACACCCACTCATCGTCCGGAGGCCAGATGTTGGTAGCCCCTCTACCGGCGCCCTGCAGTCCTCCTTCCCCTCGCCAGTCGCCGCTTAGGTCACGGAACTTGAGGAAATGGGGGGCTTGGGTGTGGGCCTGAAACGCGGCTTCGTCCTTGTAAACTTCGTAGAGCCATATCCTGTGGTCGTCGTTGGCGTCCTGAACCACGTCGAACCTCAGGCAGCCCGGTTCGTCATTGACCGCTCCTCGGGCATTCTCAAGCATTCCTTTGATGTACTGTTCCTTGAAACCTTCCTTGATCTGGATAGGGGCAACAATTATGTACATGGCGCCTCCCGAATCGGATGTAGTGGTAGACCCATGAGATTATAAACGCTTACCCCAGATTGGGAAGGCATGCGCCAGGTCTATAGTCCCGATTGGCTTGAAGGGGCGTCGGGGCGAACCGAAATTCCGGCCAAAAAATCCGCCCGCGAGCAGACCTGATTTCAGACACATAAAAGAGGGCCTAATGGCCCTCTCAATGGATACGAAAAATGGCAGGAGCGGGAGGATTCGAACCCCCGACCACTGGTTTTGGAGACCAGCGCTCTGGCCAGACTGAGCTACGCTCCTGTATGGTACCCCTGGAGGGACTCGAACCCCCGACGCGCGACTTAGGACGCCGCCGCTCTATCCTCTGAGCTACAGGGGCATTTGGTGGAGATAGAGGGACTCGAACCCTCGGCCTCGGCATTGCGAACGCCGCGCTCTCCCAACTGAGCTATATCCCCAGGCCGTCGCCCTTCCTTGGGCCGCAACTTGGGGCGGTTACCCAACGTTGCGTGGCTACGAAAGGCTGGTCCTTCCGGACAGTATCTCTAAGCCTACTTCAAATCGTAAATCCGCCGCCTAGCTACTGTCAAGTTGGGGCAAAGCCTTTGATTTAAGCCTTCCGAGTGGAATATGAAGGGCCATTCGTGGCGGCGGGGAATCAGACCGCTCTGATGCTAGTACTTGAACTCCTCGCGTACGGGGCTGAAGATGTCCAAAGCCAGAGCCGCTACATCGCCGCACTTGGCGTAGTGTTCCACGCCTCCGGGTATGATGTACATGTCTCCGGGCTTCAGAAGCTTAACTTCGCCAGCCACGCCCATCTCCAGCTCTCCCTCCACCAGCATCCCAGCTTGCTCGTGAGGATGAGTGTGGGTGGGCACTTCCGAGTTCGCGTCGATCTCCACCAAAGACAAGAGGATGTTCTCACCCCAGAACGTTCGAGTACGGGCTCCGGGCACCAACGTCATTGGGTCCCGGTTTTCGGCGTCGACAAAGTAGGACATCGTTTCCTCCTGATTATCGTTTCTAGTCTGGGTCCGGCCCGCTGAGGGCACAGCGGTTATTCCGCCCCAAAATCCCGAGTGTAGGCGGGAAGCTCTTCTCCGGGGAGCTCCGGGACTCCTCTCGGTTGAAGTCCGCCAACTTCACGCAGCAGTAACCCGACCCAAGCTCCGATGAGGCAGATAGACACCCATACCATCCAGGTGTATAAAGCCAATTGCAGTTCTTCCCGGCCGGCGTCGACTTTGGCCCAACTCAACAGGCCTTGAGTCAATACCACCAACCCGCCCACGATCACCGCCTGGAATACTCCGCTGTGGGGCCAGAGGAACCCTTGGACCACTCCCACCAAGCCCAAGGACATCAAGAGCCAGAATACCGCCAACGTGGAACCCAATTGGACGGTGGCGCTGGGGGTGAGAGGGTCGCCCAAACTTGGGATGAAAGCCACCATCAGAAGCAGCACCGCCGGCACGCTATACGCCAGCAGCAAACGGGAAACAAATCCCCGCGTCCCTTCTCGGACCAAAGGGCCAAGAAAGGTCGTGTAGTCTTGCATGTCGGGCACGTAGCTACCGGCCGAACCGCTCAAAAGCAGCATGATGAAGTAGGAAAGTAGGGCGAAGGTCAGCGCGGCGGAGGGCTCGCCGGAGAAGGTTACAAAGATCAGATCGAGCCCGACGGCGGCCAGCAGAGCGACGGCGATGAGCAAATGGTGCAACGGCGGGCCTCCGGTCCCAGATCTACCGCAACGATGGTCTTGCTCGAACGCCGGTACCTTCTCGTTGAGGCTGACAAAGCGATTGGCGCTCCCCAGCGCGACATTGTCCGGCAACTCGATGCCCTCGCCCAGTCTCAGCCGAACCATACCCATTCTATTGGTAAAGTGTTCTAAGTTCCAATCGGCGACCGGTTCAAGTAAACGCCGGGAGTCTGCCCAAACAACGCGTTCGCCCTAGGTCAGGACGGGTGACGGCATGGCCGGAATAACTAAGCCGGAAAGGGATAAAGAAACAACAGGAAATTGAAGACCGGTAGCGGTATCAGTAGATGGCGGTGTAATAGCCCCCAAACATCCGGGTCCCATGTCCGAACGGCGGACACGGCGACCGTGAGAGCCGTCGCGAGGGCTTCAACGGGGCGCCTGCTGCACCCCACCTATCCGTCCATCACGCCGTGCTGGACGGAGGCGTATTCGGTGGAGGGTCGTGGTACGCTATAGCACCGAGTCACAGGCGTACCGAACACATTCCTCATCAGGAGCTTGATCCACTTGCTCAGGAATTCCAGGAGCCCAGTGCTGGCGGTTCTCCAAAGCAAAGATTTCCGCTTTCTTTGGACCGCCAGGTCGATCCACGAGGTCTCCCGGCGGATGGAGCTTCTGGTGGTGGGCTACCTGATCCTCCGATTGACCGACTCCGCGTTCCAGGTGGGGTTGATAGCAGTCTTCCTCAACATTCCCCGCCCTGTCCTGGCCCTTTTTGCCGGGCTTTTGGCCGACCGGCTGGACCGGCGCCGCATTTTGATCGCAGCGCACACCTCTTACGTCGGAATAGCCGCAGCCATACTGTTGTTACTCGTCATCGGAACTATCCAGCCCTGGCAAGTCTTCATCGCCGTTTTTGTACAAGGGTCGGTGAGGGTGATTGACGATCCTGCCCGGCGCACCGCCATATTTGATCTGGCGGGTCGAGAAAATATCGCCAGCGCAATGTCCCTGGAAACAATAACGAATAATTGGGGCAGGATACTGGGACCCTTGGCCGGCGGTATTTTGATCGCCTGGGCCGGCTTTAACGGCGCCTACGCCGTGATTGTGGCGTTGGACCTGGCTGCTCTCTTGCTGATCACTAGGATACGGCTGCCATATCAGGCTCAGGCTATCAGCTCTGGGCTTTCGATGGCGCGGGGTCTACGGGAGGGAGTAGAGCACTCCCTGTCCAACCGGATGGTTCTGGGTGTCCTCAGCATGTCGCTGATAGTGAACGCGCTGGTCTTTCCCATCCAGTATTTTATCCCAGTGATCGCCAACGACCTTCTCTTGGTCGGACCTGTCCTGGGAGGTTTGCTGGGCTCCGCGGAAGGTATTGGCACGTTGATCGGCGCTTCGATCATCGCCACGAAAAGGAACATTCGCTACCATGGCCGATTATTTTGTACCGGCGCGCTGATCGTGGCGTCAGCGGTAGCGCTGATGGCCTGGTCTCCCTGGTTCGTAGTCTCTTTCGCGTTACTGCTTTTTGGAGGCCTAGGGCAAGCGGGTTTCAGCACCATGCAGAGCACAATCTTGCTGTTGGAATCACGGCCGGAGTTAAGGGGACGGGTGATGGGGGCACAAGGGACGGTAAACGGCCTAGGACACCTGATTGGAGGTTCCGAGATAGGGGCGATAGCCAGCGCCTTTGGTATTGGATTGGCCATCGGGATAAACGCAGGAGCCGGGATCCTGTTGATCCTGCTGGTGATGGTACTGACGCCTCTCGTGCGACGGCCGGTGGGGATTAACCTTGAAAAGGCTGTTGATGGAACGGATGCACCGGCGCGGACTTCTTATGCGACGGGCGCTTCGGGTCACCAATCTACGCAAACCGAAGACTTAGGTGAACGCTAGTCTCCTTTCGTTGAGGCTGACAAAGCGGTTGGCGCTCCCCAGAACTACGTGGTCCAGCAACTCTATGCCCAGCAGTTTACCGGCGGAGATCAGTTCTTTGGTTATGTCCACGTCTTGGGAGCTGGGGGCCGGATCGCCGGAGGGGTGGTTATGGACGACGATGATCGACGGCGCGTTTGCCTGTACCGCCGGGCGGAACACCTCCGACGCCCGGATCACTGAACTGTTGACGTTACCCACGTAGATCTCTTGAATGCCCAGCACTTCATTGCGGGTATTTAGCAGCAAAACTCTCAGGTGCTCTTGGTCCAAGACCGACATCTCCGCCAAAAGCAGGTTGGCCACGTCCTGGGGCGAGTTTATGACCGCCCTTTCCTGGGGGGCCAGAGAGACGAATCGCCGCCCCAACTCCAACGCGGCCATGAGTTGGCTGGACTTGGCCTCGCTAAGCCCGCGTTCGGCGCATAACTCGGCGAAGCTGACCCGTCCCAACCCGGCCAGGCCGTCGAAACGGGCCAGCAGGCGCGAGGAGAGGGCCAAGACGTTCTCTCCCTGCAAACCCGTGCGCAAGAGAATTGCGATGAGTTCGGTATTGCTCAGGGACTTGGGTCCGAATTCCCGCAGCCGCTCCCGGGGACGCTCTCCTTGGGGCAGGTCCCGTATCGTCGGTTGGTATTGACTGTCGCCATTACCGCTCATGGGCACTCCAACCCGGTAGACTGTCGCCGAATCATACTACCTTCGAAATTTTATCGAAAGATGCTACTTTCAGTGGTATACCAGGCTCGTGGACCTCATCCAATTTGCCATGCCGATCGAAGCGAACGACCTCTCCGGTGTGGGACCCGGACCCTGCAGTGGCGCTCAGGGTGACGACCGAAATGCCGTGGCGTTAAGTCAGCGTCCAGCCCGTGATTAGATTAATGATGGTAGGATGGTCCGGCTGCCGGGGTGTCTGGCGCCTACGGGTGAACAGGCGGCGGCGATTAACAAAATCGATAGGGTAGCAGGTTAAGGGTTCCTTGCCGATGCAGCGTATTTCCAAACGGATCTACTACGGCTGGCTGATCGTCGCGGCTTCCGGCGGGATGGAGTTCGCCAACGCGGCCACGGCCATAGGCATCCTCACAATTTTCGTTATTCCCTTCACTGAAGAGTTTGGCTGGAGCCGGACGGAAATCTCCGCCGTGACTAGCGTGGGAGCCATCCTAGGGGCTTCCCTTGCCCCGTTCTCTGGCCGGCTTGTCGACCGGATTGGCTCCCGTTGGGTGCTGGTTTTGGGTGGGACTCTGGTGGTAGTGGCCTGCGTGTACTTGGCTTCGGTTCAAACACTGCTGGGATTCTATGTGGGGTATACCATCGCCAGGACGGCCGACCAAGGGTTGATCAAGATCGGCGCCGCTCCGGCCGTGGGGAAATGGTTCCAGAGGTATCGTGGCCGAGCCATCGCTCTAGTCTTTTTCTCCGGCTCGGCCGGAATAATGGTCATGGCCCCTTTGGTTCAACTAGCCATCGGCGCCTGGGGCTGGCGCGCGGCTTGGCTTCTGTTGGCGGCCGTGATGGCCGTCTTGGGCATCGTTCCCAGCTTCGCTTTAATCCGACGTCAGCCGGAGGACTACGGTTTAGTGGTAGACGGCGGCCCGGGGCCTGACGCCGATGCCCCACTCGTCCCGGCCTTTGAGCGAAATGAGCCTGACCGGTGGACCTTGCGGCAAGTAGCGGCTACGCCGCCCTTCTGGCTCATCCTGACTTCCTTGTTCCTGGCCAGTACCGCCGGCTCGGGAGTTACCCTGCACTTAGTACCGCATCTGACGCAGCAGGGATTGAGCACGGGTCAGGCGGTGGGAGTGATCAGCGTGATGTCCACGTCGAGCGCAGTGGGGATCCTGGCGCTGGGGTTCTTGGCGGAACGAGTGCCGCCCCGTCTCTTGATGGCCTGTGTCTGCCTGACTACCGCTACCGACATCGGCGTCTTGATTCTTGCCGACAACCTGGCCGAAGCCTACCTGTTTGCTTTCTTGCATGGGGTGGCATCGGGCGGTTTGAACACATTGGCCCCGATCCTTTGGGCTAGCTATTACGGCAGGGGAGTCTTGGGGTCCATACACGGGTTAAGCCGGGCCTCCCAAGTGGCTGGCTTTGCCCTGGGACCCCTGATATTGGGCATCGCCTTCGACCGGTGGGGCCGGTATCAAGACGCTCTAGCTTACCTGGCGGTCTTAGCCGTAATCAGCTTCGTTCTGGTTGTAGCGGCGAAGAGACCGCGGGGATCTGGGAAGAGTGTCGCAACCCCTACCTGAAGTTGAACTTGGAGTACTCTCCTTCTTCTTTCGTGATGAACTCCAGCAGGACGGTCTTGCCGCCTCGGTTGACCTCCAAGGCGCGTTTGATAGCCGGGATAATTTCTTGGGGGTCGGTGATTTTTTCGCTGTAAGCGCCCAGGGCCTGGGCTACCTCGGAAAACTGCCCGCCCACTGACTTTAGGTTGTACTTCCCTACGGCCACCGGGAAACGGCTGTCGTTATAGATGGCCATCGTGGAGTTGTTAAGCACGATGGTGATGATGGGCAACTCGGCCCGGACGGCGGTTTCGATGTCCATGCCCACCGACCCGAATGCAAAGTCGCCCATGACGTTGATCACCTGCTTATCCGGCTCCGCCATCTTGGCCCCCATGGCCAGCCCCAGGCTATAACCCAACTGGGTGGACTTGCCCCATCCGATGAACGATCGGGGCTGCCGGGCTTCCCAGAAGGGCACCATGTACTCCCGAGCGCTGCCAGATTCATGAGTGACGATGACGTTGTCCAGGTCCACGGTGTGCATCATGTCCCAAACCACCCGGTAGGGGTTGATGGGAACTTCGTTGGAAGTTAGCTTGGGCATCCACTGGTCAAGCCACTCTTGTTTGCCGGCTTTGATCTCATCCACCAACGCCTGGTTGGCGGGACGGCCTTGGGAGCCGGACTGGAGTTTCAACTCTTCCAAAAGCTGGTTCAGGACCAATTTGGCATCGCCCACCACCGGGTAGTGGGACTTCATGTCGTTGTTGATGTCGTTTTCATCGTTGGTGGCGTGGATGATGACTTTGCCGGGCGGCATCTGGACGCCAAAGTTGGTCTTACCGAAACTGACCCCGATGCCGAACACTAGGTCGGCCCGGGTTAAGTGGCGGTGTACCCCCAGAGTGGTGCTGGGGCCGCCGCAGCCCACGAAGAGCGGATGGTTCTCCGGGAACGCGCTCTTGCCACCCAGGGTTGTCATTACCGGGGCCTGCAAGAATTCAGCCACCTTTATCAATTCGCCGGTAGCCTCGGCGTACATGACACCCTGTCCGGCGTCGATGATTGGGTCCTTGGCGGCCAGCAATGCCTGGGCGGCCCGGCGTATCGCTTCGGGGTCGCCGGCGCTACGCACGGTTTGGGGTGGTTCGTAGTCGAAGTCCAACTCGCTCAACTCTTCCGCCCCGACATCCTGGGGGATCTCCAGAAGCACTGGACCGGGCCGGCCGCTTCGCAGTTTTTGAAAAGCCCGGCGCATCACCTCGGAAACTGTGCGGGCGGAGGTGATTTGAGCCGACCACTTGGTGATGGACTCATAGCTGCGGGCGGGGTTGAAGGTGGGGGCAACCCCCAGGCGTTCCCGGGCGGCGGCGGCGGGAAGCAGTAGCATGGGCACCGAATCGGCGTAGGCCTGCGCAACACCGCCAAAAGCGTTTTCCGCTCCGGGACCGTTCTGCATGAGGAAAATGCCGGTGCGCTTGCCGTTGGTGATCCGGGCGAAACCGTCGGCCATGTGTACGCCGGTGCATTCCTGGCGAAAAACGATGGGCCGGATTCCGGCGATAGCCGCCGCTTCGATTAGGGGGTTTGAAGGAATACAGGCGATGAAGTCGACTCCCTCAATCTTCAATACATTGGCGATCGCCGTGTTGCCGTCCATAACACTCTCCTGTTTCTTGAATCGTCTACCGCGGCCAGGGGCCTGGCCGAGATGCTAGGAACCTTGACTATCGGGTCCTAAAGGCCAAAGGCAGGCGCACGTATACTCGGCCACGCGCTCTTTCCTTTGGTTGTGAGCCTCCACTCGGAGAACGATCATTGCCCTTCCTTCCTGTTGGTACTTGTCCTGGATCGAGGTGACGCTGCGGACAAAGTCTCCCGGAAGGACCATGGCGCCCTGGAAACCGATAGAAGTCTTCACCGGATGCCCCGTCTGAGCTAGCAGGGCCGGATCCTCAGGGAGGCTGCGGCCTTTGGTGGAGGCTAAGCCGGACAGACAGATAGGAGCATAGGTGAAGACCATGGCCGGTGGCGCGATCATTCCGGGAAGTCCGGCTTCTTTGGCGGCGGCCTGGCTGGTGTAGGCCACGTTTTCGTAGCGGGCCGCCCGGCAATAGGCGACGATCTTCTCCGCCGTCATCTCATAGTAGTAGGCCGGCGCTGTGTCCCCCACCTGGGTGTCTTCCCACCGGTACAACTTGTCCAGGGCAGCCTCCACTTCGTTACGCTAGGCTCGATTCGGGCCATGGGCACCGGGCCAGTGTAGGTGGGCTGCTCGTGCGGTGTCAAGATAGCGTCCTCGTTGTCGTGGGGCCGGTGTAGCGCGGCTACCTGCCGGTTGCGCCGTCCCAGGAAACGATGTTCTCCGGGGTGATCTTGATCACCGGGTTTAGGCCGATGTCCATCGCCCGGTATTGCTGGTATTTATCCCGTAACAGGGTCACGGCGCCGGTTTGCTCTTGGCCATCCATCAGCAATTCCGCCCGGCCGGAAACCATGAGGTACCAGAGGTTGCCCCAGTCCTCCTCGTAGTGGTCCACCAACAAAGTCGCTTGGGGATTGGCCAGAATGTTCTTGACTCGCCGCAACCTGGTCAAGCCGGTTCGTTTGGGCTTCTGATCCAATACCGAGTAAATTGACCGGCCATCGGTGGTGAAGCACACCGGAATAACGTGGGGGCGGGCATCTTCCCCGGCGGTGGCCAAGTGGCCGACGCGTGCCGACGCCAACATCTCTAACTGACGGGTGGAGAACTGGGCCAATGGTTATCCCCCTGTTGATGCCTTCGCCGGATTATACGCCGCCTTTACCCACAGCGGTTACTGTATCTCACGAAGCAGGCACTTGACGGTATGATATCAAATTGATATCATTAAACTATAATTATGATAGCACATCATAATATTTGACTTGGAGACTTGAAGAACGACATGGCCATAGACTTTCACGATATCGCCAACGCTTCAAAAAAGGCATTAAACCTGGTGGACGACACGGAACGGCGTCGTATGCTGGAGGAGTTTGTGGAAAGTACTGGACCCTTAGTGGAAGCTGCGGCTCGAGATGCATTCCAGAACCTCTTAGAGGAGATAAACGAACAGCTTGCGCCCCACGCCCGGATCCGCCTGATCCAAGAGGGTACGCGACTGGCAGCAGATGTGGTCACCTTAGGTGACGAAAGGAGACGGGGATGGACGCTTCATCTTGATAGCGACACTATCTCTAAGGTTCTTCTTAGGATGCCCTCCAGCGTCAAAGACCGCGCCACCGAGTCGGCACAGCGGGCCGGGGTGTCGCTGAACAGTTGGACCGTGGATATTCTGGAGCGAGCTCTTGAAAATCTCCGCCAGCGTCAAAGTGGAACTGAACAGCCAGAAGACCGGGCGAATGAGGATGACGACAAAGCTTCTGAATCGGGCCTGCCGGATCAAAACGGGGAAGGCAACTCCACTGACGAACCCGGTAATACATGACTTTAATGAATCGACGGCTCGGACGATTCAACCATAGGCGGGAGATTACAGTCGATTGCCGGGAGGGTTCGCGGGAAGGCTATACCTCGGAAGTGAAGGCCATGGGGTCTTCGAGGAACTCGATATTCTCCAACTCGGACCGGGCCGCGTCTTCCAGGACGGCGTCGCCATCTTTGACGCAGTTGACCAGGACCTTCTTGGCCAGCGGTCCGCCGATCTTTCCCAGGGCGCTGATTCCGGCCAGTTGCACCTGATAGTCGTCATCGTCGAGTAACGCTACCAAGTGGGGCACGGCGTCTTCATCGCCCAGTTCGGCGCAGGCGTGGGCCGATTCGTAGCGGATGGACGGTTCCGCGTTCTGCAATTCCTTGATTATTACCGGCAGCAAACTGACTTCACCGGTGCGTCCCATGGCATAGATCGAGCTACTTTTCAGCAACAGCTCATCGCCCTTGTAGGCTCGGGTGACGAATTTCCTTATATCCGGGGTGTTGAATGGAGCTACGGCTTCCATACTCCGCCTGACAACTTCCAAGGGTTGGCCGGAGTCTTTCAGGATGTCCATAAGGCTTTCCAGAATTGAGTCTCCGTCCTTAGCCAGCAACTTACCTTCCTGGACGAGCGCCGGGAACTTGCCCAGGGCCACGGCCGCTGCGGCTCTCACCTGGGGACTCTTATCTGAATGCAGGACTTGGATCAGACCGGGAATGATAGCACGGTCTTCATCCTCCCATAACCCTTCGATCGCCTTTTCCAGGACCTCTTCATCCTTGTCCTTCAAGCACATCCGGAAGACTGCGGAAAAGTCCACTTCGGAGCTGTCCTCGGTCAGTTCCGCCATGGTGGCGATGATCCAACGCTGATTCTCAACGGTGAAACCGAACCAAGCCCGGGCGAAGATGACTAACTCTTCGGGCAAAAGGCCGGAAGCCTCAAAGAAGTCGCCCAGATCTACTTCGTTCGCGTCTTCAGCAAGGGCTTCGAGGAAACTCTCCAGAGACATATCCTACCCTCGGCTTCGGTTCAGCGATGAGTTTGATGTATGGGTTTCGGCGTTTGTCATGTTAACTTTGCTGCTAGAGGCCGTCTGGAGCTGGCATAGTGCGTTAATCAAGCGATTGCCAGCGGGTTACTACGGGATAATAAAGTATATCATAATGTCAGCGGCCAATATCGCACGAATCTGCAAGTTTTCGGCGATACTTGCGATGGGACAGGTCCGTAGCTGATCGCCTCGATTATTTATAGAGCGCGTTTTGAATCACGGGCGTTTTAAGTCACGAATGGTTTCGGGCAACCTCTCGATCAGGTCTGAGGCGATGGAGCCGGTGTCGCCGATCCGCTTCCGCACCGCTTCCCCCGCCTGTCCGTGTATGTATACACCGCAGCCGGCGGCCACGCCGGGAGATAATCCTTGGGCCATCAAGCCGGCGATGATGCCGGTCAGCACGTCTCCGGTGCCTCCCGAGGCCAGTCCCGGATTGGCGAAGGGAGAGATCCTTACCAGTCCCTCGGGTTCGGCGATCAGGGTGTGGGCCCCCTTTAGAACCACCGTGACGTTCCAATGGCGGGACCATTGCCTTGCCGAGTTTATCCGGTCGCGTTGAACTTCCGGAGTAGAGGTTCCGGTCAACGTGGCCATTTCTCCGGGGTGGGGAGTTAAGACCACCGGTCCTCCCAGACGGCGCCACCACTCGCTTATCTGGGAAAGGATGTTGAGACCGTCGGCGTCGATCACCATGGGCAATTCAGTGGGAGATTCGCCCAGCAAAAGCTTCTCGAGGAAATCTTTGGTCCCTTGGGACCAACCCATCCCGCACCCAGCCAGCATCACGTCATAGCGGTCCAGGACACTCCGGACCACTTGCGAACTCTCGGGATGAATCCGGCCTTCGCTATCCTCGGGCAGAGGCAGGTGGATGACTTCAGTCAGCTTACCGGCGGCCATCGGATAAACGCTGCTTGGTGACGCCAGAGTCGTCAACCCGGCGCCCGTTCGCACTGACGCTTGGGCCGCCAGATAGGCCGCGCCCACGTAATTACGAGAGCCCGCCACCACCAGAGTGTGTCCAAATGTCCCTTTGTGCGAGTTGGGCGGACGGATTGGCAGGTGTTCCCCGGCCCATTCCGGTGTCATCAGCTCCAGGTTTATTTCCGATTCTTCCGCCAAGCCCGGTGGTATGCCGATGCCGGCTACCTCCAAGCGGCCGGCGTGTTCGGCACCGGGGAAGCCTAGCAGACCGGCTTTGGGGTATCCCAGCGCCACCGTTACATCCATCTTCGGACAAGCCGGATCCACCTCACCAGTGTCGGGATTCAGGCCGGTGGGTAGGTCCAACGCCATTAGTATCGGGCGATGATTCGCGTGACGGCAGGTTTCCAACCGGGATATCGCGGCCTGTACCGGGCCTGACAAAGGACGGGACTTTCCGGTGCCCAAGATTGCATCTATGACCAGGTGGCACCGTCCCATCAGATGGTCCAGGTCGGCAAGCTCGGGGTCCTGGTCAACTCCGATGACGGTGACTCCATAGTCCCGGGCCGGTCCCATCTTGGGGTCGGGGTTGGGACGGCCCGTTACCAGGTAGGCGGTCGCGTTCGCGCCCCAACGGCTCAGATGGCGTGCCGCCACCAGGCCGTCGGCGCCATTGTTTCCCGGTCCCACCAGCACCAGCACCCGCTTGCCTGCCGCGCCGCCCAATTCGATTCGAGCGGCTTCGGCCACCGCCAGTCCGGCGTTTTCCATCAGAGTGTCCAGACTGACTCCGTGGCGTACTGTGGCCTGTTCCAAACCCACCATCTGGTCCACGGTGACAACTTTCATCCGGGGCTCTCGCTGCGGATCACCACGAAGGCTACGGCGTACTCACGGGAATGGGATAGGCTGAGGGAGATCTCTTGGACGCCTCGTCTTTGGGCTCGGGTCTCACCGCGCTGGTGCAGCTTGATGGAGGGAGCTCCACTTTCGTGGCGGACGACTTCAATATCCTTCCAGCCGACACCCCGAATTCCGGTGCCCAGGGCTTTCATGGTTGCTTCTTTGGCGGCGAACCGCGCCGCCAGATTGGGGGCGCGGCCCCGGCAATAAGCGATCTCGCCCGGTGTGAAGACGCGGTTCAGGAAACGTTGGCCGTATCGCTCCAGCACCTGCCGCACCCGGTCGATCTCGATGATGTCAACGCCGGTGGTAAGCATTGTTAGAGACCCCTAACAGCACTGGATCTGTCGACCAGGAGATTGGTCGCCATATTGGCTACGTGACGTGCCTCACTCCGATTCGATTTCAGTTAAGAAGTCGGTCACAGCGAAGCTGAATTCAATGAAAACCAAGTTGTTTGGTTCAAGACGGCGTGCTCTACAATATTCCGGTAGTGAATCCAGAAAATCTAGATAGTGGTCCCATATGACGCCTTTGTCTGGGATCAATCTACGTCTTGAGGCCACCACCAACCAATCTCTCACCCGTCCCGAAGCACTTTGAGCGTCATTGCCGTGAGACTGAATATCGTACCCGGACAGGTCGGATATGAATTGCTGTTATCTGTATTGCTCTTTGTCAAGAATCAAGAATTTCTTGAGTCTTTGATCTGGGTTGCCGAACCGTCTTGCACCTACAAATACGCCCAGCTCACATGGCATGTTGAACCGTGGGAGGGCAGTGCTCTTGTCAAGCTCGGTCCTAGAGATGTCATTGATAGAGTATCTGCACTCGGCGATAATGTCTAAGATTTTTGCAAATCGTGCATCACCGG
>JYMV01004815.1_pt1 | contig 22905 bp, 21 predicted proteins | sample 338911 | NCBI WGS metagenome assembly JYMV01 (sample SAMN03354496, study PRJNA234377) | hydrothermal vent metagenome | biome: Deep sea; feature: Hydrothermal plumes at the Eastern Lau Spreading Center, Western Pacific Ocean; material: Seawater | place: Tonga | collected 2009 | depth 2000 m m
AATGAGGACAGAACTAGCTACTGCTGCAGAAAATATATAAAAGCTCATATTATTCAGACCAATAAAAGTGGCACTTCCTGCACAGGTTAATGTGCCACCTGTTGGTTCTGGCCAGTTACCATTATTTGTTACCGTTTTAGTGTGTGCTATAGTGAGACCATGTGTAGCCATATTAAGAGTGGTGTTACTTGCAACAGTAATGTCTCCACTTATATATGCTATAGTTTCGTTGAACGTGAGGGTATGTCCACTTGCGTCAAATGTCACATCGTCAAGTGCCCCAAGGGTTCTAGTTATTGATAAACTGCCAGTAGCTACAAATTTTGTGGCCCCAGGAATATCAAGATTTGGAGTTGTCACTTCATCACCATGTAGCATGAAGATGCCGCTGCCGCTATTTACTATTCTACCAACAGCAGCAGGAGCAGTAAAAGCCTGACCTGCAAGTGCAAACTTAGCACCTGCATCAATCGTAAGGGCAGCACCTTCAAAAACAAATGCATCAGCAAGGCTGACTATATCTCCTGTATTGCTTATGCTTACATCGAAGAAGTTGCTTCCACCGCTGGTTATAGTTTGTGCTCCAGGTCCAACAAAGTCCACATCACTGTTGTTATGGGTAAAGGTACCGGCATTAGTCCAGTCTCCCGCTACAGTAAATGCTCCGTCTGTACCTACAAATGTCCCACCAGTTATCGTTATTCCAGCTGCACCAATAACCCACGTTTCCGAGGGAGATTCAGTTACATTACCGTTATTCCATATAATTCCGTTCGCTGTGATGTTTTGTGTAGCAGCGAAATTACCTGAAATATTTCTAAAAGTTCCAGCTACATTAAGCCCACCAAGTGTTTGCATGGTCAGGGTGCCTCCATTGTGTTCTATATCGCCGTACAATTCGGGTTGCATGGTTGCCGCGGAACCTGTATATAAAACCTTAGAGTCAGCCCAAAGAACTAACGTACCAGTCCGCGTCCAGTTACCACCTGATATCACTACAACACTTCCAGTACCCATTGTGAGTGTTCTAAGATTTGAAATGGTGAGATCCATTCCTCCAGTATCAAGTGAATCCTCTATAGTTAGTGTTATATCAAATACTGTAGCATTCCCGCTGCGGGTAATAGTTTTAAAGTTACCTGCTATAGTTCCAATAATGCTTTGTGGTGCTCCACCTTTATTCAAATCAATTCCGGTTCCAGTTTCAGCTTGCAATGTCCCACTATTAAATCTCAAATTTCCACCCAGCTTCAGTCTGGAAGTACCATCCATATCTAATATTCCATCTGATTCTACAGTAACAGCTCCAGTTACATTCGCAATGGAAGTACCAAGCATTTGTAGGATTCCGGTGAGGGAAACAGCTCCAGTTACAGTCATGATGACTCCATCATTAAGAATAACTTTATCGCTGGCTGCTATGGTAAGATCATCAACCGTCACGTTTGTTGTGAACGTTAATGTACTAGTATAACCCAAACTCAATATGAGCATACTGGCAAAAAACATTTTATTGATTCGTGTTATTTGTGTTTTCATGATTTTCTCCTTTTGTATTGTTTGTATTATTCCTGTTTTCTTCATTTTTTTAGTTTTTATTTTCATGGTTTCTTTCCGTATCAATTCAATTATTATGTTAATCATTGTTATATTTAGGGTGTATCAACGACAATGTCACCAATATTATTTGCAAGGCCGTTGTTATCTGTAAAGTTTTGCTCGTCGCCGTCAAAGGTCACTATTCCACTTCCCTTTGTCCATGCTGCACCGCTGGTAATCACAACGTGTCCAGCTATGTTAACATTTTTATTATCTGCATTAAGATCCAGAATTCCAGCATTTAATGTCAAATTTCCATCTATATTAATATGGTCTGAAATTGTAATGCTAAAACCAAGGTTACTTAAGACCAGGGCAGGAAATGTAGAGCCACCAGGATCCACACTTTGATCTGCAACCGTGCTGTTAAAGGTAACTGTACCGCTACCGCTTTTAAGAAAAGTTCCATTATTGAGCCAGTTTCCCTTAACATTAATTTTCGTTGAAGTGCCTGATGCATCAAGAGTAGCACCAGCATTAATAGTGAGGTTCTTCATATAGATTGGATCATGTGCTGGGACTGATACAGCATGCGCGATTATTACATCATCAGCTGAAGTTGGTATTGCAGGAGCACTATCCCAAGTAGAAGGAACCTCCCAATCCCCAGGTTGTACGCTCGTTATTGTCGCAGCTGTAAGGACAGAGAAGAGAACAAAAAATACAATAAAGAATAGTTTATGCAAATTGGGCATATTTAGATCAAATATAAATTATAGATTTATTCCAATAATCAGTAAGCCATCGATCCAACTAACGTTCCCAAGATTATTATTAGGGTCATTCGGATCGTCTGGATTATCCACAACCACATTAAAAGCAGTAGTAGAACGAATACCTAAACTCAGTTTAAAAGTCTCTCCAAGGCTTAATCCATATGAATTCTCCAACATAAAACCGAAGCTGCCTCCAATCATTCCTGTCCCCAATTTGAATTTACCTGGCCCTGCAGGAATACTGAGGATTGCTGTAACCATCATCCCTGTATATTTTTCTGGAAATGGGTTTGTTTTTTTAAAATCGAATGTACCGATTTCTAATCCTGGCCTGTATGTTATACCAAGCCACTGAAATTGGTAAGGGGTTTCAAAAACCAATTTGAAATCAATACCAGTATTATACTGCACAATATTCATGCCAGCGGTATCTTTTACATAACTGGGCAGTGAACCAATGAAGCCTATCGTAAAACCGGGATTTGTAACTCTAACTGCCTGATATTCATTTCTACTCTCGGTCTTACTATAATCATAAATCCCTTTTTCTTCGTCTTTTTCTTCGTCTTTCTCTTCTATTCCTAAAATATCTATCTCTTCATCAAGCCAGTCTAGATTCTCCTCCTCTTCATCATCTCCCCATAGCGCTTTAATAGACTCGTCATCGTCTTGAGAATGGAGCGTCTCAGTTGGAAAAAATAGAAGTATCACAAGTAACAATATTATCATATGGTGGATATTGGTGAGCCGCTTAGGTAATCTATTCATTGAATTCTCCCTAGAGTTTCGAAACAATTAGATATTTTTCGTTATTTCTACGCGTTCGATATTATATACCACAATCATCCACTATAAATATAAATGCGGTTTTGAACTTAAAGCAATCCTAAACATCCAAAAACCTATCAAGAGCCCCCTATTGTGACTTCTGTCACATTTTTTTTTACTTTTTGTGATCCCTATCACATTTTTTCCATGTTGATTCGTGAAATAATGGACATAAATTCAAATTAAAATATGACCTTAAATTTGATATTATATTTATGTACAATAGCAGTATTCAGGAGATAGGTTCATGATTATCGGTGTCCCAAAGGAATCATTATCAGGAGAAACCCGGGTGGCTATTCTTCCGGAAGAGATTCAGCGACTAAGATCTGATGAATTAGTGTTTAGAGTTGAGACGGGAGCAGGCAAAGGATCATTTATTGCAGATAAGAATTATTCAGATTCAGGAGCTGAACTCTTACCTGATGTATATCCGGACTCAGATCTTATTGTTCGAATAAACCCGCCCTCTGAGGAAGAGGTGTCCAGGTTTAAAGACGGCTCTTGTCTGGTCTCCCTGTTAAACCCTTTTACCAATCATGATCTCGTCAGGCAACTGGCCAAAAAAAACATTTCATCGTTCTGCCTGGAGCTGGTCCCCCGCTCTACCTACGCACAGTCCATGGATGTGCTCAGTTCTCAGGCAACCGTCGCCGGCTACAGGGCTGTCCTGAATGCAGCATCCCATATAGGGAAATTCTTTCCCATGCTCATGACCCCGGCAGGAACAATCAAACCGGCTAAGGCACTGATAATCGGGGCAGGTGTTGCAGGCCTGCAGGCTATTGCTACCGCCAGACGGCTGGGTGCCAAGGTAGAAGCCTTTGATGTACGCCCTTCTGCCCGTGAACAGGTGGAATCTCTGGGGGCAAAATTCCTCTACATGGAACTGGATGAGTCCGCTGAAACAGACAGCGGATATGCAGTGGAAATGGATGAAGATTTCATTCGCAAGGAAATGGAACTCCTCCATGATGCTTCAAAGCGCGTAGATGTGATTATCACCACGGCCCTGATCTTTGGGAAAAAAGCACCCATACTCATTAAGGATTACATGGTGAAAGATATGCACCCCGGTTCCTGTATTGTTGACCTGGCCGCTGAAAATGGTGGGAACTGTGAACTGACCCGGCCCGGTGAAATAAGAAACCATAAGGGAGTGATCATTGACGGTACATTGAACCTCCCTGCTCAGGTCCCTTTTCATGCCAGCCAGATGCTGTCAAAAAATATTGCCAAGCTGCTCACCGAAATCATTGAGGATGGAAAAGTAAAATTTGATATGGAGAACCAAGTGATAAAGGGATGCCTTGTCACTCACGAAGGAGAAATTATTCACGAAACGACCAAAAATATTATTGAAGGAGAATCGAACTAATGGAATTGATTATTCTATTGTTTATTGCTGTACTGGCAACTTTTGCCGGTGGTGAACTCATTGGAAAAGTACCACCCCAGCTTCATACCCCGCTCATGTCAGGCTCCAATGCCATTTCAGGTATAACCATCGTAGGAGCCTTAATTGCCGTGGGTGCCAGCGGAAATGACAGATTACTCGCAATCATAGGGTTCTGTGCAATCGTATTCGGTACCATCAATGTGGTTGGCGGTTATCTGGTGACAGACCGTATGCTGAAAATGTTTAAAAAGAAATAAGTCTGTACACGATGAAAGAGAATTTGATTCTTATCGCTTATATTATTTCCGCAATCCTGTTTATCATAGGTATTAAACGGCTGGGAAAAGTAGATACGGCCAGGCAGGGTAATTTCCTATCTGCAGTGGGCATGCTCATTGCCATTATCGCCACACTCTTCATGATGGATGCAATTCCATTGGAATGGGTAATAACCGGTATCGCCATTGGGGCAATTATTGGGGCAGTTTCTGCAACGAAAGTTGCAATGACAGCCATGCCCGAGATGGTGGCTATTTTCAACGGTTTTGGCGGGGGCGCATCTGCCCTGGTTGCCTCTGCAGAATTCTTTAAGATTCATGGCGGTTCTGCTGCAAATAATGATACCACAACGCTGATTATCATCATGCTATCCGTCATTATCGGTTCTTTAACATTTACGGGCAGTTTCATTGCCTGGGGCAAACTGCAGGGCAGGATCACCGGTCAACCTATAACCTATCCAGGACAAAATATGGTAAACGGACTAATTCTGGTGGGTGTGGTCATCTTTGGCTATCTTGCAGTGACGAACATGAGCGGTTTTGTTGCAGAAACAACTGAGATCAATATGCTCTGGTTCTCTATTGTCATTGCAATCGGTTTGATCTTGGGTATTCTTTCTGTCCTACCCATTGGCGGTGCAGATATGCCTGTTGTGATATCACTGCTTAATTCATACTCCGGAATCGCCGCGGCCATGACAGGCTTCGTTTTACAGAACCACGCTTTGATTGTCAGTGGCTGCCTGGTGGGAGCATCTGGTCTTTTTCTCACCAATATCATGTGCAAGGGTATGAACCGTTCGCTTGGGAATGTACTCTTCAGCGCATTCGGAAAAGTAGATAAATCTGCCGTACAGAAAACAACTGCAGGTGTTACCGTGAAAGAAATGAGCCCAGACAATGCTGCCTATACCATGCAAGCGGCAGAATCCGTTATTATCGTGCCTGGATATGGCATGGCCGTGGCTCAGGCACAGCATGAAGTGCGGAAATTATCAGATGAACTGGAGAAAACAGGTGTAGATGTGAAATTTGCTGTTCATCCCGTAGCAGGGCGTATGCCGGGACACATGAATGTTCTTCTTGCAGAGGCCAATATCTCCTATGATAAACTCTTTGATATGGATGAAATAAATGATGATTTCGCATGCACGGATGTGGCCCTTATCATCGGGGCAAATGATGTGGTGAATCCTGCTGCCCGGCATGACGAATCCAGTCCAATCTACGGCATGCCTATACTCAATGTGGATCAAGCGAAAACTACCTTTGTCTTGAAGCGATCCATGAACCCAGGTTTTGCTGGAATCAGCAACGAACTTTTTGGCTACGATAATAACTATATGGTTTTCGGAGATGCCAAGGCAACTGTTTCTCAATTTGTGGAAACCCTCAAAGAGTAATCATGTAATCTCTGGAGCCTTTTTTGAATGAAGCCCTTCATATTTATTTATCTTTTATCAATTCTCATGGCTAACGATAATTTAAAGGCAAGCAAAACAGCCGTTTTCGGCGCAGGATGCTTCTGGTGTGTTGAAGCTGTGTTCCAGCGGTTGGGCGGTGTACAAACTGTAGTTCCGGGTTATGCCGGCGGACATACAGAAAACCCAACCTACGAATCAGTCTGTTCGGGAACAACAGGGCATGCTGAAGTTGCAAAAATTACTTTTGATCCGAATGTAATTACATACACTCAACTTTTGGGAATGTTCTGGAAATCTCATGATCCTACAACTTTAAATCGTCAGGGAAATGATGTAGGCACCCAATACAGATCAGTAATTTATTATCTTGATGATGAACAGAAAAATAGCGCTGAAAAATCAAAATCAGCGGTAGAAGAGTCTAATTTATTGGCTGCTCCAATTGTGACAGAAATTGAACAATTAACCAAATTTTATCCGGCTGAAGATTATCATCACAACTATTATAAATTAAATCCGAACCAGGCCTATTGCAGACTTATCATTGAACCAAAGCTGAAAAAACTATTTGATAAATAATTGATACCGCTAACGGTAATTATTTTTCAGTCAGCTTTATTTCTCCATCATCTATTGTAATATTAATCTTTTCAGTTTCTGGATTTTCAAGCATATGTCTTGATAATTCAGAAAGAATTTCACGCTTGATGAGCCGATTAATTGGTCTGGCTCCGTATTCCCGCTGATACCCGTTCTGTACAAGATATGCTTTCACTGAATCATCACACTCAATTGAAATCTTTTGCAGGGCAATTTTTCTTCGTAATTCCTCCAGCTGCATTTCCACAATTTGCTCGATAATATGTTCGCTCAAATCATCAAAAATGATGATTTCATCAATTCTGTTTAACAATTCCGGTCTCAGAACCGATTTCAATTCAGATTCCTTCAAATTTGAAGTCATGATGATAATTGTATTGGTAAAATTGACTGTCCTCCCTTTTGTATCGGTTAAACGTCCATCATCAAGAATTTGGAGCAGGATGTTTAATACATTGGGATGACTTTTTTCAATTTCATCAAATAAAATGACGGAGTACGGTCTGCGCCTGATCTTTTCAGTTAACTGCCCTCCTTCATCATATCCCACATATCCAGGAGGACTTCCGATCAATTTTGCGATTGAATGTGGTTCCATAAATTCGCTCATGTCAATTCGGACCAATGCCCGGTCATCATCAAACAAACTTTCCGCCAGTGATTTTGCAAGCTCTGTTTTACCCACACCAGTGTTTCCCATAAAAAGAAAAGAACCAATCGGCCTGTGTTCATCACTCACACCCATTTTTGACATTCGTATTACGTCGGATGTAAGCTTTAGAGCTACCTCCTGCCCTTTCACACGGTTCCGTAATTTTGACTCAAGGTTTAAGAGTTTTTCCTTTTCTCCTGAAATTAATTTCGTCACAGGAATTCCGGTCCACTTTGAAACTATTTCTGCGATGTCGTCAGGATCAACTTCAAGTTTAATGAAATGATTATTTTTTATATTTTCACTCATTGTTTCCATCTTTTTTTCAAGTTCCGGGATGTCAGAATATTGTATTTTTGCAGCACCCTGGTAATCCTGATTTCGTTGAGCTATATCCAGGTTATTTTTTGTTTTTTCCAGTTGTTCCTTTAATCCCTGGAATTCCTGGATGTTCAGTTTTTCCTTTTCCCAAACTGCCAGGTCTTTTTCCAACTTTTTGTTGATTTGGTTAATTTCTGATTTCACAACATTCAATCTATCTTTAGACATTGAATCTTTTTCTTTTTTAAGTGCTTCCCGTTCAACTTCCAACTGTAACAGTTTTCTGCGACTAGTATCAATTTCCTCAGGAGCAGAATTCATTTCCATTCTCAGTTTAGCAGCGGCTTCATCCATTAAATCAACGGCTTTATCTGGAAGAAAGCGATCCGAAATATAGCGATTGGATAATGTTGCTGCAGCGATCAGGGCTGAATCCTTAATGCGAAGTCCGTGGTGAACTTCATATTTGTCTTTAATACCACGTAAAATAGTAATGGTATCATCACAATTTGGTTCAGCAAGGTATACGTGCTGGAATCGTCTTTCCAGGGCCGCATCTTTTTCAATATACTTTTGATATTCGTTTAAAGTCGTCGCCCCAATAACCTTCATTCTTCCCCGTGCAAGTTCAGGCTTGATCATGTTGGATGCATCCATCTGGCCTTCTGCTGCACCCGCGCCGACAATTGTGTGTAGTTCATCAATAAAAACAATAATTTCACCATCAGTTTTGATTACTTCTTTTATGAAATTTTTTAAACGTTCTTCAAATTGACCGCGAAACATGGCGCCTGCCACCATTGCTCCCAGATCAAGAGTCACAAGTTTCTTCCCTTTTAAATTTTCAGGTACATCACCCTCAATAATCCGCTTCGCTAGACCTTCAACCACAGTAGTTTTTCCGGTCCCCGGTTCTCCGATTAAAACCGGATTATTTTTTGTACGTCTTGATAGAATTTGAATGATTCGGCGGATTTCATCTTCACGTCCGATTACAGGATCAATTTTACCTTCCTGTGCTAATTGTGTTAAATCTATTCCGTAGGTTTCTAAGGCAATAATGCCGTTCTCAGGATTCATTGTTTGTTGCTGGTTCATGATTTCTCCCTTCTTTTAGCATCAATTACACATAAATTGTGCCAAAGTAAAAAATACAAAATTTGGTAACTATCTATGGCAAATTGACATTTTATCTGTCAGGGAATGACAAAAATTTTGACAAAATGACAGGATATGAAAAAAAGCCCGACACTCAGGTTGAATGGCAGGCTTTTTTAATAAAGCAATTTATTTTGCTTTTATTCGCGTATTACCTTGTACGGTAATGCCCAAACAGCAGTATGAACATCTTCTTCTGTATCGAACAGTGTACCAAAATCCATTACGTCAAAAAAAGCACGGAATACACGATAAGGACGTGGTTGGAACACATAATATCCAGGACCATGTATACGCCAGATTTTTGTGAATGTGTTATCATTTTCACCTACATCAGGTCCAATCCCATCATCATGCATTTTTCGCCGGGCCTTGTAATAACGGTGACGCCCGTAGTGCATAACAACCCCTTCTCCACTTTTATAATCAAAAACTGGATCATTATTATTTGTCACGCTCACTTCAACCTTAACTGAATCTCCTTTATAGAAAGTGGGGATTGAATCTCTGGATATCCATCTTGTTTCTGCCTCATCACTTGTTATAACAAACCCTGACTCCCATGTGTTTTCTGAATTCATGGTAAAATATTCCAGTTTTGTAACAGCAACTATGTCATCCGTGCTTCCGGTTCCCATTGTAAAGGCATCCACTCTCCAGCGCCTGCCTCTCCAATCAGACACATTACCTTCCACAAACCGCACCATGCGATGGAATTCACTGGTAAATGGTTTCTCAGTTTTATTTGTATCTGCTGTGGCAGTATCAATGGCGCTACAAATAAAATCTCCAGAGACTGTCCAGATGATATTAGCTATTGAAAAATCATCTCCATGTGTATACGTAATTGTTTTTGTTTTAGAGGTAATCTTACGTCCAAATTTATAAATGTATCCGCTGTCAGGATGAAATACTTCCATCACCTTCCCCAAATTGATTTTTCCTGCCGATTCGAGACTGTCCGCAGTGTATTCATCATCTACCGCATCTCCATCATCAAGTCCTTCAAGCCCTAATGCATCATCATCATCCAGCAGAGATAACAGTTCTGATTCTCTATCTGCATAACTATCCTCTTGATTTTCGCAACCGATAATAATTAAACCAATTACCGTTAATATCAACGTTATTTTCTTCATGATGTTCACTCCTTTTTGTACTGTATTTAATTCCAAAATCCTTTTTTGCGTCCACGCTTCTCATGGGATCGTTTTTTCTCTTTTCTATGTTCTTTCATTTGATCTTTGATTTCCTGTCTTAAACGGCGTTCAAATCCAATAAGTTTTGCTCTTTGGGCATTATTCAGAACACCTTCCAAATCTAAAATAAATTTTTTCTGAAATTCGAGTTTCCTTTTTTCAAGTTCCGCAAGATTTTCCACTTGAGATTTTATCTCATTATCTTTGATTTCATCTCCCCGCTCGATTTTCTCCTGCAATGTTTGCATTAGTTGTCTCTGTTCCTGGTGGATCTTTTCCAACTCTTCACGATGACCCCGAAAACGAGGGAAAAATTTCTCTCCCTGTTCTTCAGTTAGTTTTAAATGTTCTGTGAGCTTCCACACAGTCATCATTTCCATTTTCTCAGAACGCCTGTCTTTCTTCTTATCTTCCTGGGCTATGCTGTTTGAGATGAGCAACGCACCCATAATTAATAAAATGATATGCTTCATTGTGTTTTCTCCTTGATTTGATTAACAATATCAAAATTCATTTCATCTAAAAATTCTACCGTGGCCCATATATCATCACTGGCATCTACCAGCATAATGGATAAATCTGTTAAATAATTTTCCAATTCTAAATCAACCTCCTGTGTCACGAAGGTTAAGTTATCTTCAAACCATGGATCTGATCCTTTATCAAATTGTGTGACAGAAGTTATCCCTATGAAAAGAATAAGGATACACATAGACAGTCCAGAAATAAATCGGTGGCGTTGGAGCATTTTCCGTTTATTTTTATCATCAATTAAATCAGTTTCTGCCATAAGTTGTTTTATTTTCTGTTCAAACTTCATTGGAATCTCCAAGCCACTTTTTTAATTGTTTCATTCCGTGATGATAGTTCACTTTGGCAGAATTTTCACTTATCTTAAGTATAGCACCAATATTTTTATACGGTAATTCCTGGGATATTCTCATCATTACTATCATACGCTGTTGTTTTGGAAGCCTTGATACACTATTCCATACATCTGTCTTTGTCCATCCTGTCTCCAGGTTTCTATCCTTTTCCCCTGAGTCAGGTACCTCATCAAGGTGGAGCATACTTCTCCATCTATTTCTTTGAATAAATGAATGAGCCGTATTAAGGTTAATTCGAAAAAGGTATGTTTTAAATTCTGCTTCAAATCGAAAGCGTTTAAGTGATTTATAAAGTTTAATAAATACATCTTGAGTAAGATCTTCAGCTTCCATAGGATTGTTTGTATACTTAAGAAAAAATTGGTACACATTATCCAAATGTTTTGTGGCCAGCTCATTAAATGCAGTTTGACTGCCATTTTGAAAGTTTTTGATGAGTTCATAATCTTTTTTCATACATAACTATCATATTTGACGCAGTAATGGATAAAAGGTTAAAAAATAAATCTACACTGTGGAAATAGAAAAATAATCAATAAATAATTCATATTCAATTTTCTTCATTCTATTATTTCCTGTCTTGTGTCTAATTTTCACCTATGAATTATAACCAGGGAGATATTTCAGCTACCCCTTCCCAGAAACAGGCTATAATTCATCCGCCCTCCCCTTTGATGATCCTGGCCGGTGCAGGAACTGGCAAAACTTTTACCCTTGAGCACCGGATTGTATATCTTATTGAATATTACAACGTAAACCCTGCAACTATTCTGACAATCACTTATACAGAAAAAGCAGCCCAGGAATTAAAAGAACGTATTTTAAACAAAGCAGGTAAATCTGCCCACGCCATGACAGTTGGAACATTTCATTCGTTCTGCTACCAGTTATTGCGTGATTTCAGTGCAGAAAAGCTTCCAGCCCTATTGGAAGAGAGTGAAGCAATCCACATGCTTTTGAAACGCTTTGATGACCTTGGGCCTTTTGAGTCAGACGAATTTCCATTAAATCCCCAGCGGGCTGTCATAGAAAGTTTTATTCCGTTTTTCAATCGATCCCGGGATGAACTCTTAGAAATTGATAAGCAAAAAACACCCGGGATTACAGAAAATGGATTTCCCCCTGAAACTGTTGCTCAATTGAATGACCTGAAACGCATCTTTCCATTATTCCAGCAGTGGAAACAGGACATAAAAGTGGTGGATTATGGCGACATGATTTTGCAAGCCTATAACCTCCTCAAGAGGAATGATACTGTATTACAGGCAGTTCAGGAAAAATATCAGCATGTGATCATCGATGAATTCCAGGACAATAATTTTGCCTTAAATGAAATCATCGGGCTTATTGCACAAAATCACCGTCAGATCACAGTCGTTGGTGATGAAGACCAGACCATATACAGTTTCAGAGGTGCTAACTCATATAATATTTCTGAATTCAAAAAACGGTTCGGAGGTGAACCTATAGCACTTGAAGAAAATTTTCGTTCTACTCAATCCATCCTGGATCTTGCTAATGCATCCATAAAAAACAATACAGAAAGGGAAGACACAAATTTATTCTCAAAAAACGGTAAAGACGGCCCAAAGCCAAAATTAACCTGGGGTGAAAAAAATGAGCAGCTGGTTTTTCTAAACAATAGGATTTCGGAGCTGCTTAACAACGGAATGGATAATAAAGATATTGCCGTTTTGTGCCGAACTCACTCCCAGGTAAACGCCGTTGCAGAAGCATTATTAAAGTCTGGGATTCCTGTCCAGGCACGCATTCCAAAATATTTCAGTATCACGGCTGTGTTGGACCTGGTATCATGGTGCCAGGTAATCGCCGATGGAAAATTCCAGGACAATGCCTTGTTTCGGCTCATTGAAAAGCGCTGTGGAGCAGAAACGGCTCACATTCTTTTTAATAAATGGCAACGCCGGGATGAGACTCCCCGCCTCGAACTGATCAATGCCGGTCAAACAATCATTGAGGAATTTCCCCGCCTCAGGGAATTGCTGGATGACATTAAATTGTTCCAGAATATTATTCAAAAGAGATCTGCCGGTGAGATGGTCTGGGAGATTTGTATAAAAACGGATCTTTTAAGGCCATACAATCACCGATACACTCTGGATGATCGTCTTGCCATGCTGAACGTGGGTGATTTTCTGAAACGTGCTCAAAACTTTTCAAGACGTAATCCAAAAGATCATGGCTTGAGTGCTTTCAATATATATGTGGAAGCTGTTATGATTTCCGGTGGATTACAGACAATCATACCGAAAGAATACAAACAACTCAATGGTGTAAGAGTATCAACGATCCATAGCGTAAAAGGCGGTGAATATCCCATTGTATTTCTGCCCTTTCTACGCTCAGGAAGTTTTCCGCTGAACTTTAGATCAAGGGTAATGGTTTCCCGTCCGCCTGATGAATGGTTGTCCTATGAAAAATCGTCTCACATTACCCCTAAAGATCATCATCTCGAGGAAGAACGCCGCTTGTTTTATGTGGCTATTACACGTGCAAAAGAACAATTGTATTTGTTGGCACCTAGAAAAGCCACGTCAAGATTTGTTAAAGAATTACCTGAAAATATCATGGAGGAAACCGTCATGCAGGACATCAATACAAACAAGAAGTCATATTCAGATTTGCGTATCAAATACGAACAAAAAATACAAAAAGCCATGGCCAGCGAGCAATTTGATAAAGTGCACGATTTGGCAAACGCACTGGAACTTATACATCATTCTGAAGATGGTGATGATTTGGAACTGGGCTCCAGCGATTGGGAAAAAGAGCTGGCTCAAGAATTAGAACAGGATTTTGAGCCCACCATCAACGGGAGACTGTATCTCTCTGCCAGTGCCATCGAAACCTATGAACAATGCCCCTTGAAATATCGGTTCGGCCGAATCGATGGCATTCCACAAACAGCCAGTAAACCTCAGCTAGTATTTGGAAACATCATCCACGTCGTCCTGCAGAGATTTCATGAGCCTGGTAAAGAATTGACAAGAGATCGGATTGTTAAATTATTGGAAGAAGAGTGGAAAAAAGGTGAATTTGATTATACAGTTCGTGAAGAAAAGTTTTTTGATCAGGGACAGGAAATGCTTTCCCGTTATGCAGAATTAATGAATGACAATCCACCAAATGTCATTGCGCGGGAAGAAAGATTCTCATTTGATTTAGATGATATCACTATAAATGGTGCCATTGACCGCATTGATAAAGATGAAAATGGAGTTCATATCGTGGATTATAAAACCAGCAAATCCTCAACTCCAGCTAAGTCAAATCTGCAACTGGCTGTTTACAGTATGTATCTGAAACAATCGGATTCAGAGAAGTTTGGAGGAATACCTACAAGCGCTTCATTGCATTTTTTAAGAGATGAAGAAAAACCCATTCGATCTCATTCATTTACAGCTGACGATTTGGAAAAAACAGAGGAAAAGATCAATAAAGTAGCGTCAAGTGTTCGAAGGAAGGAATTTAATGAGAAAACCGGAAAGCATTGTGACTGGTGCGATTATAAGCATCTTATCTGTCCAGCCTGGGAAAATTAGATAATGATCTTATAACTAACTATGGTTCAACTCTTGATAAAATAAACTCCAGTATCCCTGTAAATTTATTACCTGTAAAGAAAATTGAATCAGGAGGTGGGGAAAAGACAGTATCAATTACAGTTTCTTCAATGACTTCCTTATTGGACCAAAATGAATATATTTTCCATACCATACTGGAATCCTGGTTAATCCGTATTACTGTGGTATCATTACCAACAAAATCACTAACAACAAATGTGGTGAGCACCTTATCCATAGTATCTACCACCAAGTTTAATGCGTAATCCTCCTCAAAAGAATAATTCTCTCCCCGTAAAATAAAGCTAAATGTATTTGTAGTATTAATGACAACAGGAAAGTTCTCCACGAGTCCATGCTTTGGGTCTGGAGGCCCCACACAATTCCATCCAACCAGGAACCCAGTTATACATAAAAGATTTCCAATCCTATTCATCTTCATCCTCAATCTGTTTGACATCTTCATCCTGCCCCATTTGCAGTTCAGTAATTTTATCCATGGGTTTTTCAAGAGCATTACGCCGTGGTCCTGTTAATGTTTCATAGTGTATTGATACAGTTCCGAGTGTTTTGCCTAAAGCATCCAGTTTGTCTGTGAATTTTATCCATTGTTCACGAAATGTGACTACCAGTTTCTGTACTTCACCTGCTTTTTGCTCCATATGAAAATTGGTTACAGCCGACCGAATCAATGATAGAATTGCATATAATGTGACGGGAGAACATAGTAAAATCTTTTTCCCCAGTGAAAAATCAATTAACTTATGATCTTCCTGGTTTAAAAAGGAGTAAATACTTTCGTTAGGAATAAACATCAAAACATAGTCTACTGTCCCCGCATTTGGATCAATATATGATCGGCCGGAAATTGCTTTCACATGATTACGCACATCTTTCAGAAATGCTTTCTTTTCATTTTCCTGTTCTGTTTCATTCTCTGCAGCAAGGAATTTCTCATAATGACTCAAAGGAAATTTCACGTCCATGTTAATGTGTTTTCCATCGGGAAGGTTGAATTTGAAATCCGGACGATCAGTACCTTCCTGGCTTTGCTTTTCGTAGTTAATCCCCTCAGTAAGACCAATAAACGAAAGGATATCTTCCACCATACGTTCGCCCCATTGGCCCCGTGCCTGGGAACTTGATAAAATCTGCCGCAATTGGGTCGTGGTATCAGCCAGCTCTGTAACGCCTTTTTTTGACTCCATCATTTGACCGGTGAGTTCTGTGGTCTGTTTGTTCAGGCCCTCAAGCTGTTTTTTTAGATCCCCCAGACTGGAATCAATAAGTTTCTTCTTCTCATCCAGTTGGGAGTTACTGCTTTTCATGAGATCACCAAATTTGCTTTCAGCGATCTTTAGGAATGTTTCGATATTCTGGTCCAATGCTTCTTTGGAGAGATTGCCAAAGGCATCTTTTATCTGTTGCTGATCCGGGAGATTATTCCGTTTTATCAGTAGAATAACAACTGCTCCAATAGCAATACCAAGAAGTAATAACAATAATCCGGTGCTGAAAGACATGGCGGAAACTACACTAAATTATACGATCTGTAACCGGCAAATGATTATTGACCATCCCCTTTTAACCCCAACTCTTCCGCTTTTTCTTTCAAGGCATCAATCACGAATTGGATGTGCTCTGTCATATCTACGTTGAGTTCTTCCATACTCTGGTATATATCCTCCCGCAGGACGGAAGCAGCGAATGATTTCTGCTTCAACTTTTTTTTTACTGACTTCGGTTTTACTTCAAATATTGATTTAGAAGGTCGAACATAAGTCACAGCGAAAATAAATCCAGTTAACTCATCCACGGCAAATAAGGCTTTAGCCATATCAGTATCCCGGGTAACCCCAGTATAGGTGGCATGGCCCATTATGGCATTGCAAATGGACTCCGGATAACCCTGTTCTTTCAGGATTTCGTTGCCTTTGTAGGGATGCTCTTCTAGCGTTGGGTACATTTCATAATCAAAATCGTGCAGTAAGCCCGTTAAGCCCCACTCATCCGAATTGCCATTATATTTTTCCGCCATCTTCCGCATGACCTGCTCCACACCCAATGCATGCCTGCGCAGGGAATCGCTTTGTGTATATTCATACAGTAGAGCTAATGCATCTTCCCTTGTGGGGCTACTGTTCGTCAACTACATCCCCATGAAATCTAAAACAAGACGAATTACATTCCCCGTGGCACCTGCTTTGGGACCGTAGGGTTTTTCTTTTTCACCCCAAGCTGTACCCGCTATATCAAAGTGGCACCAGGGGATCCCTTCGCCAACAAACTCTTTGAGAAATGCTCCACCGGCAATAGTCCCGGCCTGCATGGGTGCTCCAATATTTTTTACATCGGCAATCTTGGATTGAACCTGTTCGCAATATTCTTCCCAAAGGGGAAATTCCCAAACCTTTTCGCCAGTCTTTACTGAGGACTTTTTCACTTTTTCTATGAGTTTCTCATCTGTGCCCATGATTCCTGTAGCTATATGGCCCAAAGCAACGAGCACAGCACCGGTCAGGGTGGCAAAATCAAAAATAAACGCAGGATCATAATGTTTACTCACGTAGCTTAAGGCATCGGCCAAAATAAGGCGTCCTTCCGCATCGGTATTCAGTACTTCGATTGTTTTGCCGTTATAGGCGGTCACGATATCGCCGGGTTTGTAGGCTTTGGATCCGCTCAAGTTTTCTGTAGAGGGAACAGCTGCCACAACATTGATCTTTGGTTTCAAGGTGGCAAGAACATGCATGCATCCAAGGACAACTGCTGAACCGCACATATCAAATTTCATTTCATCCATTTTTGCCGAAGGTTTAATTGAAATACCACCGGAATCGAACGTCAGTCCCTTTCCCACAAGCACTTTCGGCTTCACTGACTTTTTGGTACCCCAATATTCCATAAGAATGAATTTAGGAGGCTCGTCAGTTCCAGCTGCAACGCCTGCCAATGCCCCCATACCTATTTCGGTGAATTTTTTACGATCAAAGACAGTTACCTTCATTTTGCCTCTACGACCGATCTTTTTGGCTTCATTAGCCAATCGTGTTGGTGTCGTTACGTTTCCGGGGTGATTGCCCAAATTACGGGCAAAACAGACGCCATTACCAATAATTGATCCTTTATCTAGCCCATCCCTGGATCCACCAGAAACAGTCACTTTTTTAAGTTCAAAAAGTTCGTCCTTCTTTTTCGTCATATAATCATTGAATTGATAACTGCCCAAAACCAATCCTTCAGCTAATGCCCGTCCAAATGGGACGCTGGCCTTTCCGCCAAAATTTTCACAGGCGACGTGGGCATATTTTTTGGAAATGGCTTTCTTGGCCAAGGTGCCTCCAATCTTGCGGATACATTCGGTTTCAAAATTATCGGCCTTTCCAAGACCAATAACTATAACTGGACCGTTTTCAGCATAAAAGATTGTCGTTTCAGAATGTTTTCCTTTAATGTCACCGCGTTTATAGGCTGAACTAATTTGTCCATTCAGCATATTATCGACAACTTTCCCCCGGGATGACATAGAACCATCTTTAAAGATTCCAATGGAAATTGCATCTGCCTTAATACTGTCTAATGAATCTGTTGTATGTTTTAATATTGATAAATGTGCCATCACAATCCCTTCTAATTACAAATTATTCCAAAATATTACTGTGCATTTTTCTGGTTCCTCAACTGAATATTCAATTAAAATATCAATATATAATGACCACTTTAATTTCATTTAATTCAAACCAATCCCAGAAATTGGTTCGATCCAGTTTCACTATCCCATCCTGGAAACTAAATCTGACCCTTTTACGATACAATGATTCAGTAAACCATTTAGAGTTCTCTCGTTTATAATAAATTGCAATGTATGGAGGACTGTCTTCTTTTAGGTCAGGAATATTCAGGGTGCAAATCGCTTCATTGAATTCACCCTCCTCTGTGATGAATTCCACCTTCGTGAAATGGTATACTCTTTTAGTGAGTTGTTTATATTCTTTAAATCGGTCAGAATTTTGTCCATTAATACAGGACGATGAGGCTAAAACCCCGATAAATAGCCAAAAAATATACCCAGATTGGCATTCAGCATTTTTTTTCACTTCTTTTTACGTTTAAAAAAACCTCTTTTCTCTTTTTTTTGGTCGCCTGTTTTATCCTGATTATCTTTTTTTGGTGAATCCATGTTTTCTAAGCGACGTTCATAGTCACTCATTTCCCTTTCCTCAGGGATATCAACAACTTCATCGACAATTTCTTGATCATCAGAATTCAACATTTGTTTCAAAGTATTTTGTCGTTTTTCACTTTGCTCTTTTAATTGGACTACTAAATCAGAAACATCTTCGTGAAATTCCGCTACAGTCTTTTCCATTCTCCGAATTAATTCTTCTTGCAGGGGAGCTCCATAGCCTTCTCCAATTTGCTCAATAATAGCCTCAAAGTTTTCTAAAAGATATGATTTTTGAAGTTCTTCAGGTTGAACTTCCTTGGGTTCATTATTGTTATCCATAACTACTCCTGTTTTTTTAGTTTCAGTAAATCCATTTCACTTGGGGTTAATGCAAAAGACTTCATTGGTGATAAAAGGATATTAACAGTATCATAAGCTTCTCTGGCAGAGAACAACCCAATTGTAGTTCCAAAAAAACGATAATACCATTGAATGTCTCTCCTTGGATTTGTTTGTATGTTCCAAAATTCGCTAATCAATAATCCTACCAGTGCAGTGATACCAAAAATACGCAATTTCCATGGTAATCGTTCTATTATTGATGGTCGGTAAGAAATTTGTTCTAACTCCCAAATTGGAACAGAAATAATTGAAATGGGAGTTTGGATTTCAATGTGTTTCCCATCATATGACCTCATAGTGCCCTCAATTTTTTTATTGTCCCTATGTTTCATTACGACAAACTGGTTTAAGGGTATGGATTTAATTACTTTATCGGTATTGAGATATGTTAATTCTCCACTAATATATTTCCTGTCCGATTCGGTAATCGTCTTTTGTCTATTGACATAATTCTGTAGCGCTACAAACTCCCTGAGAGTATAGGATTTTTGTGACAATCGCTCGTGACTGTATTCAATAAAAACAATTCGCACTATATATCTGTTTTTGTCTACTTCATAAAATTGACCACTGACAAACCCCTTTATTTCAGGAAAAATAGTGTAAAATATATTTTCTTCCGGATCAATTTCACTTCCCACTTTTTGGCTAAGTGGAATTATCTCCCCTTCCTGGGATATTCCAAGCGACCAGAAGAAAAGCAACGTAAAGAAAAGATTATTTTTCATCAATCAGGGCAATAATTTCATCTAATTCAGGGAATCGGTCTAAAGATTTTTTTGAAAAAATCAACTTTCCGTTCTTTTCCACTTCATACACACCACCACCGGATGGTGTTAGGGAAAAATTAGTTATGCTATTTCCATATTTTTCAAGGAGTTTGTTAGCCATACTGGCTGCTCTAGGTAAATAATTTCATTCATTGCAGTATTCAATGGATATGTTCATTTGTTCCTCCTTTTTTATCTAAAAACTAAATGCTGTTTCAATGGATGTTTGCTTTACTGGTTCAAGTCCAATTCCTGTATCCCGGTAAAACTGACGATAATCCCAAATTAAACTTACACCTTTACTCACTTCCCACCCAATCCTATAACCGAACACTGTATTCTCTGATTCAATTTTGAAAGGATCTTTATCATTGTTATGCTGATAATATGCTGATGCTTCGCTGAATTTTGGTATATTTTCAGTATTCAGTGCCAAGACTGCATTGAAGCTGTTAAATTCAGTAGTATCGGCTTTCATGCTGGTATAGGATGCATCAAAAGTAACGAAATTAAATAGATTAAATCCTGCTGAACAAAAAAGACCATTTGTGGATACATCTGAATTAGGACTGTTAAAACTTAACATGTCCTTTGTAAAAACTGTGGTTGACGTATCACTATAATCTGGAACTACACGATTCAGATCATAAGCCTGGTCAAAGAATTGTGGTAGAAAGTGATCTTTTTTAGTACGGAATTCCAGGCTCAAATTTAGAAACTTGAAGAGATTTGCTCTAACTCCAGGAATTGTTATTCCTGTCCCTTTTCGATTTGGTCGGGTGAATTGTTCATCATTTACGGCTGGGAAATCCAACATATTATATTCAGTATAAATTTCAACTGTCATAATTTTTGTCTTCAATATCGGGTAACCGATATCGAAAGAAAATCCTGTTGCAACAGCCTGTTTTCCTTCAATACTAAATGGAGTTTGTTTTAATAAAAGATCACTTTCATCATCATCTGAAATATTATTACCATCAGCATCTATATCCCACCTACTACTGTCAATACCAGAATGTGGGTCAGGAATTCCATCCCCATCAGTATCGTTCCACAAAGTACTATCCTCAGGGAAATCATCAAAAATATCTGGATAGGTATCATCATCTTTGTCAGTTAATCCGGCAAATTGATTCATATCTGTTACTACGTTAAAGCCTAGTTTCAATGGAAAGGTTTTTGATAGTGTATAACTGCCTCTTATACCGATGAGTGATCCGCCCCTGGAAAAGTCTTTCAAATTTGCAACAAATATATTCCCTGTAAATCCTGACAGATTAAAGCCACTGTTTATACCCACGCGACGAACCGATGGAAACTCCATCATATTTGAATATCCATTTACCAGACCACCATATCCAAGAGTTACATTTTCAAGGCTTCCCCATTTAATCCAGAAGGGATCAGTCTCCTTTCCCCAGCGTATAAATAGAAATTTATCAAGAATGAGTGTAGGGTCCTGGTCAATATCCCAAGTGTCTTTGAGTATATTTCCTTCGTTATCAATATATAAACCAAGATCCAACCCGATGCCAACTTTTCCAAAAGAGAATTCAGGACGCAAAGAAAATTGGTTGTACATTGTTCCATCAATAGTCGCTGAACCAATGCTAAGCCCCATACTAAATGATTTTCCAGATTGCGCTTTTTCTAATATTTCTTCTTCAGGCTCTGATGGTTCAATAGAAGAATCCTCAATTGGTTCCTCCTCTATCTCCTTTATTTCCTCTTCAGGTTCCGGTACTGGTTCTTGTTCGATTTGTTTTTTCTCAACTTTTTTTGGTTCTTCCTTGGTATCTTCTTTTATTTCTTCCTCCCGTGGAGGCTCTTCTACTTCAGGATCTGGATCTTCCGGGTATTCATTCGGGGTTGCAGGTGCCTGAATAATATTTCCTGCAATATCGGAAATAACTTTTGTTCCGGGTGTCAATGAAACAGTTTTACCCGATACCAGATTCATAACCTCTACTATTCCTTCCATTCCATAAAATTGATCAACACCAGATGGATTTACAACTACAGCGAATTTTGTTCCTTTTACCGATGCAACTGATACAGGAGTTTCTATACGAAATGCTTTTGATTTTTTTTGTGTTTTTATATCATTTAAAATGGTCCCTAATTCAATATTTAAAGTACGCGTATTTGGGGTATCAATAAATTGAAACCGGGTATTTTCCTTTATTTTAACAATAGAACGGTCATCTAAATAAATTACCGCTGCAAATTCCTGACTTCCCACTTCGCACGCATCACCATTATTAATTTCGGTCCCCGGTTTAGCAACTTTATCATACAAAGACCTGCCCAGTCTTTTTATCATAACCTCACCTTTAGTTTTTATCATGCGAGCAATTGTTTCAGACTGCCCCACTCCCAAAATAGAAAGAGATAAAAAGATGATCATTGTACCACTGTATTTAGAAAATATACTCATGTTTTCGAAAAGTATTTCATCTGATCATAATAATTTAGTGGAAAAATTATTCATTTATTTTAAATAAGTCATTAGAGTCTCTAAAAAATATTAGTATAAAAGTCAATGGTTATTCCTCCAGTCGTACGTGTGAGATTGGGATGATGACAGCAACAAAGCACAATTATGAATCCATTGTATTTTTAGTTAGAGATTATTTGCAGTCAAATGTATAATAATACAAATATAATTAACTTTTCGCTGCCAATTTTGTAAAGACTCTAATGACTTATTTAAAATAAATGAATAATTTTTTCACTAAATTATTATGATCAGATGAAATGCTTTTCGAAAACATGAGTATATTTTCTAAATACAAGGGAACAATGATTATCGTTTTATCTCTTTCTATTTTGGGAGTGGTACAGTCTGAAACGATTGCCCGCATGATAAAAACCAAAGGTAAGGTTATGATAAAAAGACTGGGCAGGTCTGGGT
>JYMV01049822.1_pt1 | contig 22887 bp, 22 predicted proteins | sample 338911 | NCBI WGS metagenome assembly JYMV01 (sample SAMN03354496, study PRJNA234377) | hydrothermal vent metagenome | biome: Deep sea; feature: Hydrothermal plumes at the Eastern Lau Spreading Center, Western Pacific Ocean; material: Seawater | place: Tonga | collected 2009 | depth 2000 m m
TTCAGGGAGCGATCAATAACTCACCTGCGAGTTTGTGTGCTTAATTATGTGAATAAAAGTGTTATATTTTCACTAAACCATTAATGCTATTCATGTTTTATGTTAGAACGCGGTGACCTGATGTTAATCGACGCCATTGACCGTTTGGGCACAGTAACCAAAGCGGCAGAAGAGCTGTATTTGTCTCAATCGGCTATCAGTCACGCCATAAAACGGCTGGAACACACCATGGGCGTGAAGTTTTGGCAAAAATCCGGACGCAATCTGGTGCTTACGGCTGCTGGAAAGCGATTATTGATTCACGCCAGAAGAGTGTTACCTCAGTTTGAGCATATAGAGCAGGAAATTGCCGGATTTAAGTCTGGTGTACAGGGAAAACTGCGTATTGGTATGGAGTGTTACCCTTGTTTTCAATGGTTATTAAAAATTGTTGCGCCGTTTTTAAAAGCTTATCCGCAGGTGGATGTGGATGTCTTAAAAGAATTCCAGTTTGCGGGATTGGCAGGGTTATTTAATTACGACATTGATATTCTGGTTACGCCGGATCCCGTGTTCCGCCCGGGATTGGAATTTATTCCGGTGTTTGCCTACGAACAGGTGCTGGTGGTGAACTCGCAACACGCACTGCTGCAAAAGCCCTTTGCTGAACCGGAAGATTTACTGCAAGAAACATTATTGAGCTACCCAATCGAAGATAGTCGATTGGATATTTACACTCAGTTTCTGTTACCGGTGGGTGGCAGTGTTCGCAAGCATAAAAAGATAGAGAATACCGAGATTATCTTGCAAATGGTGTCGGCAAACCGCGGTGTCACGGTATTGCCTCGATGGTTGGTAGAAGAGCATCGCACCCAGTTCGATATCAGTGCGCTATCCTTAGGTAAGGACGGTATACACAAACATATTTATCTTGGAGTTCGGGTGGATAGCGAAGCTCCCCAATACCAGCAAGCGTTTATTGAGTTGGCTGGCTCATAGCATTCGTTAAAATTTACTGGGCCGCCAGGGATTCCCGTTCAATCACCTCACCTTTGAGGATAACTTTCGCAATGCTGTTGTAGGCTTCTATAGTTTCCAATGGATTTGCTTCCAGCAACAGCAGGTTGGCGATTTTTCCGATGGTAACGCTGCCATACAGGTGGTCCAGATTAAAACTTCTGGCATTGTTGATGGTAGCGGCAGCCAGTATATCAGGTAGAGTTATGCCGACCTCAGCCATGTGCTTTAGTTCGTTAAACGTTGAGTATCCGGGTTGTGCTGCGAAAGTTGGGGAAGATGGCGTATCGCTGGCCAGAACCATGGGGTGGCCGTTTTTATAAAGATACTGCACAACTCTTTCCCCCTGGTTGATGATGGTATCCTGACGCTTGAAAATCGCGTTCAAACTGCCACCACCAAACTCTTTGTGCATTTCTCTTGCGAACCACTTACCTTCCTCAGTTTGATACCAATTCCAGATGTCCTGTGGGATCACTTTGCGATATAAGGGATCCTCCAGAACACCCGGTACCAGCACGCCCTTAATACCATCCATCACGTTGAATGTCGGTTGATAAACGATTTTCTGCTGAATAACATCATCCAGTAAACGACGAATTTCAGAAGGAATGTCTGGCTCTCCGTGATACTGATTCCAGTTCCACATGCCATGCGCCATGATGTCTACCTGATTTTTGGCTGCTATCATTTGCATGTCCAATGCGTTGGCGTGAGCGAAAACCGGAAGTTTATGCTGTTTCGCAAATTTTCTTATCCAGGCTAACTGTTGATCTGAAATAACCGGCCAACCGGATCTCAAATCAAAGCCGTCCTCAATAAACACTTTAATGCAGGAAACGCCGTCCTTCGCCATTTTTGCAATGAGCTTAGCAATTTCATGTTCACTGTCTTTTTGCTGCAGCAAATACTTAAATGTTGAACGGATTTTTTGCTCACTGGACCACATAGTGGGATAGCCACCTTTTACTGGCATGGCACCGCAATGAAACAGTTCCGGCCTGTGCTGGTGCTGTTTAAATTGCGCGATAGCTTGTGGTGAATTTGAGGGATCCAAAATCTGGGTAACACCAAAATACAGGTAGCTGCGGGGTTGTTGCGCAAAGAACTGCTTTTTTAGTTCTGCGATTTTGTGTGGATCCCGGGTTTCTCCGGGCATTGACGAAACGTGCACATGGGAGTCCATTAGTCCCGGGATGAGGAATTTGTCGCTGCCATCAATGATGATAGCGGGTTCCCTGGTGACAATCTCCTTTGAAGAGATGGCCACTATCAGCTCGTCTCTAATGTGTACGTTAACCGGCGGCGCTATGTTTGTTTCGGTTGCTGAAATAACGCTAACGTTGCTGATAATAACGTCTGCAGAAAAACTACTGATGCTGGTTAACAGTAGCAAAATTGCGATGATTGGTTTTTTCATTTACCCTGCCTTAGTTCTGAAATTTAACGGCTGTGTTTTTCAGTTCAGTTTGCCTGGTTGGCAAAATGAATACCTTTCAGAAACCTAAAATTAATCTGAATTTTTTCTCAAAATCGGTGTGCGGATAGCAATTTGTCCACAAGTAAGCAATTTAAAATCGGAAGTTGGACGATTGAACCTGCGTTAAATCGCCTGAGTAAAGAACAGCAACAAATTACTCTTGTGCCCAAGGTGATGAAGGTGTTGATGGTGCTGGTGGAGTCACAAGGCCAGCCGGTAAGTTCACAAACCTTGCTGGATCAGGTCTGGCCCGAACAGGTGGTATCTGACAGTTCGGTGTATCAGGCAATAGCGCAATTACGCAAAGCATTTGGCGATTCAGCACAGGCGCCAAAATACATAGAGCGAGTTTCCGGGCAGGGATACCGACTCATAGCTGAAGTTAGCACTCCACAGGTGGAGACTAATAACGGAGCTACATCAGGGCGACGATATGCAGCCATCTCTGGGTTATTTTGTGCATTTCTCTTAATCGTTGCCTTTGGCTACTTCTTTGTTATTGATGGGACGGTCGACTCTGAGCCGAGGGATGATGCCATCGACAGTCTGACTCTGGTGCAGTTTGAATATCCAGACTCGTTGCGCAATGCCCCGGTAAGCGCTCTTTCCGACGTGATAATGACACAACTTAATCGCCTGGGAAATCTGGATGTAGTTTATCTGCCCAGTGAGGCCGAAATCCTGGATACGGATGTAAGGTTAGCCGGCAAGATACAGACAAGCGGGCAGGATTTGCAGGTATTCCTGAATATCACCGAAGTTGAAAACAGCAAAGTACTCTGGAGTCAGATATATGAAGGTTCATCAGATTCCCTTTTGCAGATGCAGAAAAGTATTGTTGAAGATTTACTGATATTCCTGAAGCGCCCTGTGAATAAGCAACTGATGGCAGATGATGAGGCTCATCAACAAAGTTTTGAACAATACCTGTTGGCGCGGCATTTATGGCAAAAACGCACTGCCGATTCATTGCGCAAGGCCGAAGCTATCTATCGACAAATGCAGGAGCAGGGGCAACTCTTTGCGCTGGCTGCAGTCGGCCTATGCGAAACCTACTATTTCTTACACATCTATTCTGACTTTCCTGAATCTCAGGTATTACAAAATTGTCAGCCTCTTTTGCAGCAGGCACTGGATGAACAACCGAATATGGGGGAAGCATTGGCTGCTCAAGCGGTGCTGATGAATTTTCAGGGAGAAACCCAGGCTGCCGAAGCGTTGTTCCGCGAGGCTATCGCTAACAGCCCCAACTATGCGACTGGCTTAATGTGGTTTGGCAAGCTGCTGCGAGATACTGGGCGTTTCGAGGAGTCGCTACAATTCTCCATGCGGGCATTCCAGGTGGAACCTCAATCTCCGATAATAAATCGTTCTCTGGCATATTCTTATCTGACCCTGAGTCAACTGGACAAAGCAGTGTATTATTTTGAACGGGCATTAACTCTGGAGCCTGACTACTTCCTGGAGCCTGTGCAGAGACTCGATTTTTTACCATTAACCGTTGAGCGTGCAAGGGATTTTTTACAATGGACCACTGACTATCCGCACAATTTGAGAAAGATGCCTTATGTACAAATGACCCTTGTTCAGATATCTTTGTCGCTGGGAGAAGTGGCGCAAGCAAAGGATTTAATGCAACAAATACCCATGAATGAAATTAATCCCGCATTTGCTCTGTACATGCAAGCGGCAGTAGCCATTGCTGAGGGTAATTACCCCGAAGCAGAATCGCTGTTGCTGGAACGCATGAGGATGTACCCGGCTAAACAACGTTTTGTGTTGCCGTATCTCGCCTTACTGCAGTATGCAGGTAAAGCAGAACAAGCGCACAAGCTCTTACTGGATTTTATGCCTGAGCTTAGAAATGATGACCTTGTGGTGCATTCGGATAATGTGCCAGTGCTTATGATTTATTTTCAGTTGTCAGAAGATTTGGAAATTACGTCCGATGCAGCGCAGGAGAAGTTAAGCAACTGGTTTGAGTTGAACTCAGGTCAGTCAAATTACTTTATTCTAAAATGGCAACTTCAGGATAAAGAACAAGCTAAACACAGGTTAATCGCGTTAATGGACAGTGGTTGGTTACCCGATTTGAACGCTGATCCGCTGGCTGAAATCAGTATGCAACAGCTTTTTGTGCAATCGGGTTTGGGAGCCGCTCGGTTTCAACAATTACTGCAGAACAATCGACAAGCTGTCTATATGGAACAGAATTAAATGTTGGTCGCATATCTTTTGGGTGTCCCGCACCCTTGTTTGATACAAACTGATACATTCAGACAATAGCCGATACGACTTGGCAGGAAACCTTTACCTAAAATAGACATACTCAACACTATTTGTGAAAAACACATGTATCGAAAACACACACTAAAAACACTGCTACTGGGGCTGGGATTGGTTTTATCTTCCCAAACGCTGAGTGCTGAAGAGAGCTTCTCTGACGAACTTGAAAGCTTCTTTGCCATCAGTCTGATTGGTGGTATTTCGGAAACCAATTTGTTGGATCAGGACTTTAATCGGATTAATGAAACTGATTCTTTCCTCTCTGCAAATATCGAAATACAACTTCGTTGGAAGGGCTTTTTCTACGAGAATCCCGGTAATAGTCAGGAAAATGTCAACGGGTTATTTTCTGGTGATGCCATAGGCTACAACTTTTACAACGACAGTAACTGGGCTGTTGATATTTATGCAGTTCATGCATTTGGCAAGGAAGAATTCTTTTTCAATGCCTTAGTGGAATCTGTCGATGAACAAACCGGCGAAGTGACCCGTGAAGTTAATCGTCTGGTTCTGGAGCGGGACAGTGATTATCGACTCGGGCTAAGAGCTACGGGCTACTTTTCTGACTATCTGACCCAGTTTATTGCTACACCCATTAGCTTTAAAGACGAGATTGGTGGCGTAAATTTATCGGCGTCAATCAGGCGTACCTGGCTATACAAAAATTGGAACTTCTACGGCACCATTGGACTGAACTATCAAAGCAGCGAAATTGTTAATTACCACTGGGGGTTGTCGCCTGAAGAGTCCGAGCAAATTGCTGCGGTATTGCAAACAAATGACTCTCCGTTTCAACCTTACGAAGCTGGCTCGGGTATATACGGAGTGGCTGAGGTAGGGTTTGAATATCCCATATCCGAAAGTTTTGTTTTCGGTGGCTTCTATACAACAGTAATACGGTCGGACGCATTGAACGATACTCCTCTAAGTGTAGCGGGGCGTTTTGTCAATACGGCCGGTTTGTCTGTGACTTATGTGTTTTAAGGGGCAGACTATGAAAAATCAAAACCTTAAAATCAATCATTTTAGTCGCCTGAGCCGGGTGTTACTTAGCTTGTTTTGTTGGCTTTTGCCATTGCAAACCCAAGCGCAGCATGAATCCGGTGAAATACTGACCTTGAGCCCCGAAAAATGTGTTGCCTTGCGACAGGGACAAACCTGCTATGTGGATATCAAGTTAAACTGGAAGGCCGAGAAAAAAGCTGACTATTGTCTCTTTGCTTCAAACCGAGAAGCGCCTCTGCAGTGTTGGGAAAAATCAGATAATGGTGAACTTAGTATGGAATTTTCCAGCAACGAAAACACCTGGTTTTACCTCAAGCGGCAGCAAGAAACACTGGCACAGGTGGAATTGAAGATGGCCTGGGTGTATAAAAGCAAACGATCTTCAGTGACCTGGCGAGTGTTTTAATCCCGTGAGCGAAAATGTACAAAATACCATTTTATTGGTGGAAGACGATGAAGAACTGGCTCACTGGACCCAGGAGTATCTGAGCAATAAAGGCTTTCAGGTGGAAGTGACGGCCTCGGGTATAGAGGCTGTGGCAAAAATCAACGCCAATCCGCCAGATCTGGTGCTATTAGACGGCATGTTGCCGGATCTGGACGGTCTGGATGTCTGCCGTCAGGTCAGACCGGGATATAGCAATCCCATTATCATGCTAACTGCCAGAGATGAAGAAATTGACGAAGTCCTCGGCCTGGAAGTAGGGGCTGATGATTACATCACCAAACCGGTACGTGCCAGAGCATTACTGGCACGGATTCGTGGTCATCTCAGACGCAGTCAGAGTAGCGCTGCCAATACACCGCAAGATACGCCAGTTTCTCAAATTCAGTTGAACGAATTATTGATTGATAAACAAAACCTTTCCGTGACTTTGCGCGGTGAGCCAATTTCTATGACCTCTGCGGAATTTGATGTGCTATGGTTATTAGCGCAAAAAGCCGGTGAAGTGGTTTCCAGGCAGGAGCTGGTGAATCAGCTACGGGGCTTTGATTACGATGGTTTTGACCGTTCGATCGATCTACGCGTGTCCCGTATCAGGAAGAAGCTGGGAGATGATCCCAATGAACCCTATCTGATAAAAACCATTTGGGGTAAAGGTTACCTGTTTGCCAGGGAAAGCTGGTAAATGCGCTGGTTGAGCCTTTCACTGGTGGCCATGGTATTGGTGGCCACTATTGGGCTTGGCTGGGTATTTGACATGGTATATCAGCAATATGCGGATACTGAGTCATCTGAGTCACAGGATGAAATACGCCATGCGGAAGTATTAACTAAACAGTTAGCCCACACATTATCGCTAATCGGCGATAGTCAGGCATTTATCGATTCATGGCCAGGCGATAACGGTTATCAGCTAAGTATGATTTCATTGTCTGAATTGATATTACCTGAATCGCTGTTGCAGTTATTACAGGCTGGCGAACCGCTGAACCTGGAATCCGATTCTGATATCAGCATCCATTACCTGGTACCAGACTCTGAGCAGGTTTTGGTGTTGCACTTACCGGTTAGTGACAATCAAAACAATCATCTGACAGGCCGTTATGGTTTTACCTCATTATTTTATCTGCTGCTAATTGCTCTTTTTTTGTTATGGGCCAGACCCCTGGTGGATCGTTTACTGCAATTGCGCAAAACCGCACGCGCCTTTGGCAAAGGTGAACTCAGTCAGCGTATTTCGGTGGGCAAAGTTTCCTACATCAGTGACTTAGAAGTGGAATTTAATCACATGGCACAGCGCATCGAAGACCTGGTGTCAGACGTTAAATTACTGAGTTCAGCAGTTTCACATGATTTACGCACCCCTTTAGCCCGGATCCGCATGGGATTGGATACCCTTAGTGAAGAATCGGATCCGGACAAGCGTCAGCAATACGAAGAACGTATCAATGAACACATTGATGACATGGTGGAACTGATAGAGACCCTGTTGAGCTACGCTCGCTTTGACCAGGCTATGTTGCAACTGGAAAAGCGTGAAGTGAATTTTAATGAATTGGTGGCAAAGTTGGTGGCCAAAAAACAGCAGCCGGGTAAAACCTTGACGCTACACTGCAGCGGAGCTCCGGATTCATTTCTGGTTTATGGTGATAACACTTATCTTAAAATGCTGGTCACTAATCTGCTGCAAAATGCGTTGCAACATGCCAGTGAACAGGTTCAGGTGCACCTGCAAAGGGATAACGACAATATTATTTTACGTATTAATGATGATGGTGCGGGTATTCCTGAAGAACTCATCAGCGATATTTTTAAGCCATTTGTGCGCAGTCGCAATAGCAAGTACAAAGGCCACGGCGTTGGCCTGGCTATTTGTAAAAGAGTGGTGGACTGGCATCAGGGCAATATCAGGGTACAACCAGGTACAGCGCTTAAGGGCGCGGAATTTGTGGTGTCATTGCCGCTGCTGGGCAAATAGTGTCTGTAAAAAAACAGCGTTCCTTTGTGTTTTTGTACATGAACTGACAATCAACTTCATACAAAACAGGCCGCAAAATCTCACTTTCCGCAATTGTTTTTAACACTTTGCAGTTTAACATTAGTGCGAATTGCAGCCCGAAAATCAGGTGTTTTGAATAAATGCTCGTATGGATAAGCTTGGGAATAGTATCAATATTTCCGTCTATTCGATGCCTATACCAGTGATCATTGGTCGGTTGTCCTCAATTTTGTAATGTAGCGAGATTGTGTGTATTGCGTTACTTGTATTCCCTCTGATTTTTAATTCTGCAATGCCGCCGTTATCCGCTTGTAGCTCCCTAAAACCTATTAAATCAACTGCTTTGAAGTCATCATGTAACATGGCATGCATTGCCAGGTGTTCTTGCATTGTTGCTATGGCTAAAAATTCAGGGTGCGCATCATGGGTAAGTAGCTGTTTCCAGGTATTACTTGTTTTATCTTTTAACGCTGCGAGGAACGCTTGCGCTAAATTACCAACGGAAGAGTTATTAGGAATGTTTGCATAGGTTTTAACATCGGCAAGCGGAGGTAAGGGTTGCCCTTTTAAGGTCGCTAGCAATCGTTCTGTGGCACCGCTTTGTGTGAGGGGATTATTACTGTGTAAAATCACTACCAAATCCCGTTCAGGTAGGGTATACAAATCGGTGTAAAAGAAATTGTTTCCACCATTGTGCCACTGTAATCGGCCTAACACTGGAGCTTGCTCAAGGACAATTCCATAACCGTAATGCGACATGCCACCCGATTCCCGGACATATGGTTGCAGCATTGTTCTGTTGGGTGCCGTTAATAGCATTCTTCCTAACTGCAATAAATCAGCTGCAGTGGATACCATGCCGCCGTTGCCAATTAAATGCCATCCAGGCTTAGCTCCACCCCAGGATGCCTGAGCCAGGATTTCACCAGCCATATTGCTCTCAGCTTTTTGCTGCTCATAAACAGATGCATAACCGGTACTCTTTAAATTTAGAGGTTTGATGACCAAATCCTGTAACCACTTTTGATATGTTTTTTGCGTTACCTTACTGATTATGGCCGCGATAAGCCCAAATCCGACATTGGAGTACCCATAGCCAGCGCCTGGCTTAAATTCCAGAGGTGCTTTGAGAGCCAGCTCTATAAATTCAGCTTGATCAATGTACTCATAATCACTGCCAACGATGGCTGGAAATCCACTACTATGAGTCAGTAATTGATGAATTGTGATATTGGCCTTATCTTCAGAAACGTCGGGAAAGAAGTGACTTAACTTATCTTCTGGTTTGAGCTGCCCATTATCCATGAGTTTGGAAGCTGCCAGCCCGGTCAGCGTTTTAGTTACTGAGCCAATATCTATTTGTGTGTGTTGAGTGAATGCTGAGTGGGAATTGACATTGGCGGTGCCAAATACTTCATGCAAAAGTATGGCGTTGGTATCTGCAATCATAACAAAACCAGAAAAACCGGATTCAGTCAGGTCTTGTTTAAGCTGAGTGACATGCTCAGGAGCCAGATTTATTTTCTTTGTTTCAGCCGCCAATACGCAGTTGGAAAGAAGCAGTAAATTGAATAGTATGAATAGAACTTTGTACATTTTTTTAACTCTATGTTTTCGATAGTGTTATTCCATATCAAAACGAACACTGATGCCTGACGAAACCATTTCAAAACATTTTTCAACAAATTCCATACTTTATTTTGGACCGGTTAAATACCATCGTGACAAGCGCGAAGTCGTTATAAATGGGGAGACTGTTCGAATCGAACCTAAATCTGCTGCCGCCCTGGATGTGTTAATTACACATCACAACAACGTAGTTACAAGGGAAGAACTGCTTGACAATGTTTGGGGAGAATCCGGGTCGGATGAAGCATTGACCCAAGCGATTTCGCGGTTGCGCAGACTATTCGGTGATGCCATAACTATTAAAACTGTTCCTAAAATTGGCTATCAACTGGTTACCCTGCCCGGCACAGAAGAACTCATTGATACTTCTGTTACCCAGTCAGTTCAATCCCGCCCTGGCATGAAACCATTAATTGATACCCCAATGAAGGGGTTCGTTGCAGGATTTGGCTTAGCGACACTTATCGCATTTTTTATCTTTTTATTACTCATGGAAGTACAAATACAGGTGGAGGAAAAGCTTGAACCAGACGGTAAAGTGTCGACTAAAACCTTAATTGAAAAATCCTAACCAGGTTATCCCTGCTGTTTGGGATTAAATGCGCATCTCTACAACACCTGACAATGAAAATGTATCTACCTGATACATTTTGAAAAAGTCCGGTACAAGCCCATACAGCATTGATGATTTAACGCTTTTACACTGTGTGCAGTTGAAAGATTTAACACTACACAGGAAGCAATATCATGTTAAAACGTATCTCTTTAATTACTTTGGCGGTTATGGGATTAGCCGCTTGCGGTGGTTCTTCAAGTTCCGATGTCAGACCTACACCACCAAGCCCCACACCAACACCAGATCCAGAGCCGGTTTTTGCGGCCGTCAGCAGCGCAGCTCAAGCCGAAATGCAGACCAATGAATCGGCTGCTGTTTCAGTTGCTATCTATAAAGATGGTGAAGTGGTTTATGCCGAAGCCTTTGGTAACAATCAATGGAATAACGGTGCGCCGGTATCGACAGACACACTATTTCAACTGGGTTCCACAACAAAGATGTTCACCAGTCTTGCTACCATGCAGTTGGTGGAACAAGGCATCATTTCTACAGACGATACTTTAACCAGCACGCTTCCGGGCATTAAATATGCGCCAGAACAAACACAGGGCTGGAATGACATTCAGGTAAGTCATCTGATGAATCATCAGGGCGGGTTCTCTGATGACTATCAGGCAATGGCAGATAGCAGTGAACTATTGAGTTTCATGCTGGAACAATATGGTAATGCGAATCCTATGATGGTGGAGCCGGGTAAGTTCTTTAACTATAACAATCCCGGTTACTCATATCTGGGAGCTATTTTGGAATACTTTGGTCAGCAGGATTATCGCGACATTATGGCGCAGTCGGTGTTTGAGCCTTTGGGTATGACTCGCACCACCATGCGAAAATCTGAGGTCATCAGTGACGGTAACTTTGCCTTAGGTGTTTATAATAATGGCAATGGTAACGCTACTGGATATACCAGTCTCAATCAGGTTGAAGATTGGTTACCCACACTTCCAGCTGGTGTTTACACCTGGTCAACGCCAACTGAGTTGTTAAAAATGGCAGAGTTTTTAATGTCTGGTGACGATGCCGTGCTGGCGGATGAGTATCGCCAGGAAATGACCAAAGCGCAGGTATCCATGGAGCAGGCAGGTCTGCCATTAAGTTATGGCTACGGTATTTTCATTGATGAAGGTTTTGCCTATAACAATCGCTGGTATCCTGCAACTGTATGGCAACACGGTGGCAATACCGAGGGATATACATCTATGTTTTGGATGTTACCGGAAGAAAATGTTGCTGTGTCCATTATGAGCAGTGGTGTTAGCGATCACTACATCAATACCATGATAGAAGCGCTTAAAAGCGTGATGGAACTTCCTGAGTCACAGTCGATGCCTTTTGGCGAAGTAGATACCAGTACCTTTGATCGCCACGTGGGCACCTATGATGCTGGCGCAGTCACCATTGAGGTTACAAATAACAATGGCGTACTTAATGTTTACGTACCTGAACTAGAAGCCCAAGGCATTGAATACGCTCCGACGTTACAGGCGGTTGGTGCAAATACCTTTTTAGCTAATGCCGATGGTGAAATCACTGATCTGACTTTCTTTCCAATGGAGCAAGGTGGCGACTCGGTTTATATCAGAAATCGTGGTTTTGTTGGAATTCGGGTTGGTAACGAACTGTCTGAACGTCCTGCAAAGGCTCGTGAACTGAGAACCAGCTCTCCAGCCAGTAAAGTGATTTTAGATTAAATACCTTTAATTAATATCAACCTTGTAGGTCGGCCGTCAGTCCGACCTCGTTTTTATAGTCAACCCTGTTGTCGGGTGAAACCCGACCTACACTGGTATATGGGACTTTGGTCCGACAACAGTTTTAATCGCCAGGCTCCGCAATCGCGTTGCAACCAGGTCCTCCGCTCCCACACAATTTCAATCTGCAAATATCTGTTTTTACTGAATTTCTCAAAAAAAGCGCAAAAAACCTTCAAGGAAATTTTTGAAAATACGATAACCCTAAGTGAGAGAGCCAGTGACAATCACTTAATAAAAGCAAAAAACGGGTGATTGTTAAATATTAACGATTTGACTGTACGACGACAGTCACCGGTAAAGCCCAAATACCTCACAAGCTGATCCGGATCGAGAGTGTAGGAGAGAGACAAATGTCTTTATTTGTTAATACTAACGTATCTTCATTGAACGCCCAGCGTCAATTATTCGATTCAGGCAACGCCTTATCAACTTCATTTGAGCGTTTGTCTTCAGGTTTCCGTATCAATCGTGCCGCAGATGATGCTGCCGGTTTACAGATCACCGACCGTTTTACCTCACAAATTCAGGGCCTTGACCAGTCAGTGCGTAATGCAAATGATGCGATTTCAATGGTGCAAACTGCTGAGGGTGCATTGCAAGAAACTACAACGGCATTACAACGTATTCGTACATTGGCCATCCAGTCACAAAATGGTATCAACTCCTCAGCTGACAGAACCGCTTTGCAGCAGGAAGTTACTGCATTAGTGGCAGAATTATCAAGAATCGGTACAGATACTCAATTTGCCGGTAACGCCATCTTAAGCGGTAGCTTTTCAGCAGCGTTCCAGGTGGGTGCCAATGCTGGTCAAACGATTTCTGTCAACTTGTCCTCAGCGGGTGGTGCCAGCTTTGGTGCATCAGGTTTGGGTGTAGGCACGGTTGATATCTCAACGGCAGCCGGAGCATCGGGTGCATTAACTGCAATTGATACTGCGATTTCATCCATCGGTGCACAACGTGCAGAATTGGGTGCTCTACAAAACCGTTTTCAGTCAACCATTCGTAACCTGAGTAACGTTTCAGAAAACCTGTCAGGTGCACGTTCACGTATCAAAGATACTGACTTTGCCACTGAAACAGCGAATCTGACGCGTAACCAGATTATCCAGCAGGCCAGTACTTCAGTTTTGGCCCAGGCGAATCAGCGTCCACAGTCAGCATTGTCACTGTTGGGTTAATATTGATGTAGGTTCGACTTTAGTCGGACAGCGGTTGTGAACCAAACACCTTTGTCCGACTGAAGTCGAACCTACAGCCGAACCTACAAAGTAGTAAACAATTTCTACCCATATGAAATGTTAACCGTCAGGAGGTAGTGTGAGAACCCTTTAAGTCAGGAGAACATTTCTGAGAGTTTCGCTCACTCTCTCCTAACGTCGGAGCGTTCAGCCGGAATAATTTATTCCGGCTTTTTTCATTTTTAAATCAACTTTTCGGGAATATAATTACTGCTGCTGACGTTAAGAGGAAGTCAGTACACTTCTGAATTTGATAAAAAGGGAATTGAATCATTTTTAAAAGATATTTAAGAATACTTAAGGGTTACTCTGTTTTACGTCTGCTTTTTAATTATCGTAGAAAATGCAGAAAACTATTCGAGCAGCGTGCCTCGCATACACAGTTCATGACTCATCACTATTTCGTTCATGTCGTGGAGCGATATGTGGATTGTATACAGGGACAGAATCATCAGTCGTTATTGCGAAAGGCTGAACGTGTTTTGTCATTACCCTATCTGACCGTTACCGACAAGGAGCGTTTACCTCCGTCCAATGTTGCCAATGATTACCTGTCGTTCGCCCCTTATTATTGGCATGAGAATAATCCAGATCCCTTTACTAAGCCCAAAATTGCAAAGTTTAAAAAGGATGGTCGACCGAATCCGGCATTGACCAAGTTATCTGACAAACCTCGACTCGCCCAGATGTGCGCCCGTGTGCACCTGTTAACACTTGCTTTCAAACTGAGTGGAGATCTGAAATATGTTGAATATATCGATGCTCAGTTGCGATGTTGGTTTGTAACACCTGAGACACGTATGAACCCGCACATGGAATTCGCGCAAATCATGCCTTGGCGAAATCATCGCAGGGGATTGGGGATTATTGACGCCCGTTGGTTAATTCTCTTGCTGGATGCGGTGGCTATTTTGCTGCATGCCGGAGCTTTAAACAACGAAGTTGCAAAGTCTCTATCGAGCTGGATTAAGGCGTTTTCACTCTGGCTACTGCGTTCACCTGCGGGGCTTTTTGAAGTGGCAATGCGCAATAATAGAGGAAGCTGGATAGATGTTTTGTTGACTTATAATGCCTTAGCACTTGGTGTTGAAGATGCCGCATTATTGATAGCTGAGGGAGGCACGAAAAATAGACCTCAGGAGCAATTCAATGAACTCATGATGCAGCCCTTCGAGATGCAGAGATATACATTTGTTAGTTATTCTCTGTACAACATATATCCACTTTATTATCTGTTCAATTTTCTCAAGTGGAAAAAGCAGTCAGAAAAAGACAAAACAGTTGTTAAAAATTTGGAACGGGAAGTTTTATTGCTGGACAAAGCTGTGAGTACCTTACAGACGATGATCCCGCCGCACGAGATGAACAAGATAGAAGCCATTGATTTCGATGAAGCGTTTTCATTGAATCTTTATTATCCCTATTGTTTTTCGCAATTGCAGAATTTTCCGGGAATTTACCCGTTTCCCTCTGATCGCTGATGTCAGCGCTTTTCGATGATCAGGGTAATTTCCCCCACTTCGATGCCAAACTTGTTGATGCTGGTGCGGTTTATTAGGCGGTTTTCGCTGATTAAATACAACCAGTCATCCAGATGTACATTTAACGTATCCCCGTCATAGGGTATTGTCAGCTGGTATTGCCAGCGAAACACTGCTCCACGAGTTTGACCCTTGGCAACGCCTATGACGTCACCTGCGGTACCTGTATATCGTCCATCGCCTAAATAATTGAGTGTCCATATGCGGGTCTGCTGCTCGCCATCATCAAAATAGAAAACTTCGTCCAGGGTGCCCGTATCGCCTTGCCATGAGGCTTTGATATCAGCGGTAAAGCGGCGGGTCATTTTGCCGGAAAAATCCTGCAGCATGCCATAGACCTTAAGGTCTCCTTTTAAAAACTCTTTCAGATCCAGTTTGGGCTCAGTGGCGGAGTAATCGTTGACATCCACACTACTACAACCAAACATCAAAAGTGTAAAGCCGAGTAATAAATACCTGATTAGTTTACTTTGCATAAGTCTTTCCTGCTTAGGGTTAGTTCTGACCAATGAGCTTTTTTCTGACATCCGGCGCGCTGGTTCTCGGCGACAGCCAGATATCCAGAAACGCCTGAGCAAATTGCTGATCGCTGAGTTGCCCCAGTTGTTCGTTATTGAAGTAAAAATAACTGATTTGTGTTGCGTCGATATACAGGGTCAATGACTGTCCGCGCTCAACGTCGGGCCAGATTTGTTGTAACTCTGCTGTCCAGGAACGGACTTTCTGTTCATCAAAAAAGCCCAACTTTTGCCACTGATTTACAGTCTCTTCTATTAGTTGTTTTTTGGTAAAGTCCCGCAGGTAAGTTAATCTCAATGCCACCGGGTATTGGCTGTCCTGGTAAACGCCATTTTCTGAATACAGCCGGGCTTCATAAATATCCCAAAACAGTACGCTGAGTTTTCCCTGACCAACCAGCGTCATTTGTGGCCAGGGAGGTGTTTGTGTCTCCGCCTGAGATTTATTCCCTATTGTGAGCATCCCTGTAATGAGTAGGATGCTAAGCCAGAGTTTCATGTGTACCGGCCTTATCAACCAGTTTGTAAAAGACAGGTAGCAAGATTCCCCAAGCCAGCACCAGGATCAGGCTTGTAATCCAGATTCCCTGAGCTAATTCAACTGCACCAAACCTGGAACCGGATAGATAGCTAATTGTGCCGCCCAGCGCACCCAATGGTACCTGCCAATACAGCGGTTTATCCGCCAGCCATGCCATGCTGTGACGCAATGTGAGCACAAAGCCAATCCACAGACAGATCAACCAGAAGGGAAACTGTTCCTCGGCAAATACATAGATACCTGCCTGCATCAGAGTAAAATCCAGAGCAATACCTATCAATATCGCTTTGTAGGTGTGTAACAAATCGGTTTTTCGGCTGGGGCTAAGGGCAAAATGCAGCGTGATTAAACAGGCACATATCCAGTTATTCTGAAAGATAACGGCAGCTATCCACAGCAACTGAAACAGCACAAAATTGGCAATGTTAAACTGTTTTGCCGATAGCATGGTCACTTACCTTAAAAACTGCGGTTTGCGGGTGATCAGGTGTACTGTGCTGATGGCTCTTTGTAAAAAACCGCCTTCACAGTAGCAAAGATAATAGGTCCAAAGGCGTTTAAACTGCTGATCGAAGCCTTCTTTGGACAGTTCTGGCCAGGCGTCCAGAAACTTCTCGCGCCAGTCGGCCAGGGTCTTGGCGTAGTGCAGCCCTATATCATGCAGTTCGTGGATCACCATGTCGGTATTGTTGGTCAAACACTGGCTCATACGCTGCACTGAGGGTAAACAGCCACCCGGGAAAATATAGGTTTGAATAAAGTCTACTTCCTTGCGGTAGTGGTCGTATCTCTGATCGGCAATGGTAATAGCCTGAATCAACATTAAGCCGTTTGGCTTTAACAAACTGCTGCACTGTGCAAAGAAGCCATCAAGATATTCATGGCCTACGGCTTCAATCATTTCGATGCTTACCAGTTTGTCGTACTGACCGTTTAACTTTCGGTAATCCTGTTTCAGCAGCGTGATCTTATCTTGTAAGTTTTCCTGCTGTATTCGCTCTGCTGTGTACTCATGCTGGGCATCAGAGATGGTTGTTGTGGTGACTTTTACGTCGTAGTTTTTGGCCATATAAATTGCCAGTCCACCCCAACCAGTACCGATTTCCAACACAGACTCACCGGGCTGCAAATGCAGTCGCTGACAAATGGTTTCCATTTTGTGAATCTGAGCTGTTTCCAAATCCGTCATGGTTTCCGGATAAATGGCGCTGGAATACTGCATATTCTTATCTAAGAAGCGCTTGTAGAGGTGATTGCCTAAATCATAGTGGGCAAGAATATTCTTCTTAGCCTGAGCCTCATTATTGCGGTTTTTGAATTTCTTGAAGAAATAGCCAAGTCGCACCAACGGACCGAATTTTTTTTCTACTTCATCCAGAGCGCTTTGGTTGGCCACAAAGAATTCTATAACCTGCGTTAAGTTGGGAGAGTTCCACTTACCGGCCACATAGTCTTCTGCAATGCCAATACTGCCTTTGAGCATCAGAGTTTTGAAGATTTGCCGATCATAAACCTGAACCTCTGCCTGCAGTGATGCTGCGCGATCACCGAAATGGTGCACTTCATCTCCCAGCTTCATGGTTAACAGGCCGCTACTGGCACGGGCTAACAGTTTAAACACCATGGTTTGGAAAAAGTCGCTGCTACGGGTTGCTGTCAGACTGGTTTTAGTTTGAATTTGTTGCACAGGGATCTCCATTAAGACTAAGCCTGATTTTCAGGTCGCATTTTGTTAGCTAATACCCGCCAGATTGGCGCGGGCAATACTGCCAGTAGTTTTAAAATCATAGTAAAGAAGTAAGGAAAATGTATTTCTCTGTGCCGCTTTTCCAGACCTTTCACTATCGCCTTTGATGCAAATTCTACACTGACCTGCATGGGCATTTCGAAATCGTTTTTCTCAGTAAGTGGTGTTTTGACAAAACCAGGACTGATCAGACTGACATCTATGTTGTGTGGTTTGAGTTCAATGGCGAGCGTATTGGCAAGATAGCTTGCCCCGGCTTTTGCTGAGCCATAGGCTGTCGCTCTGGGAAAGGGCAAATAGGCTGCGCTGGAACTGACGATGCCGAGCTGACCCCCAGATTTGACCTTGGGTAACAGGGCTTCAAGGCAATAACCAATGGCGATCAGGTTTACCTTGATAATGCGCTCAAATAAAGCCGCATCGAATTGCATCGGGTTATCTATATATTCGCAGTTTCCCGCATTTAGCAGCAGTATATCCAGTTCGCCAGATATCTGCTGCGCAGCCTGTTTGACCTGCTCCATGTCAGTGACATCAAACACCAGCGCTTTCAGGTTAGGATGTTGCTTTTGTAACGCTTCCAGCTTTTCGCTATTGCGTCCACAGGCATAGACAGTCCAGCCAAGCAGCGCATAATCGTTAGCTAACTGCTGGCCGATACCTGAAGAAGCCCCTGTGATCAGTACCTGTTTCATATCCGAAATACACTATTGCGAATTTAAAAAGGTTTACGCTGTAGGGGCTGAAACGGGTCACTTTCGTCTGAAATTTTTAACGCGCTTTTAATTGTTCTGTGATGGTTACCAGTTTGTCCACCATGCCAGGCTCTGTTGGGATATGGGCGCCACCTTCCACTATGTGCAGCTGACTATCTGGTATACTTTGATGGATATCCCAGGCGCTGCGCAAGGGGCAAATCGCATCGTATCGACCATGTACTATGTGGGTGGGGATATGACTAATCTTAGCCACGTTTTGCAAAACGTAGTTATCATCTTCCAGAAAGAATTTGTGGTAGGCAAAATGACATTCAGTGCGGGCCAGCGCTAACATCTTATCGCTGGCGGTAATATCGCGACTGGACTCGGAGCCGGGTATTAACGTCATGGTATTTGCACCGTAACTCGCCCAGGTTAACGCTGCCGGGCGCGCAGTCTGAGGGTCCTGATGGGTCAGCAATTGGTAGTAGGCAGCAACAATTTCAGCATCATCTTTAGCGTTCACCGGTGCTTTAAATTCCGCCCATTTATCTGGAAATAATTGTGCTGTGCCGGTACCACCATAAACCCAGTCTAAATCTGTTTGCCGACCTAAAAATACCCCTCTGAGCACCAGTGACGACACCGCATGAGGATATTTTATCGCGTAACAAAGAGCCAATAGGCTGCCCCAACTGCCGCCCATCACCAGCCATTTGTCGATAGCTAAGTGTTTGCGCAGTTTCTCCAGATCTTCAACAATTTGCCAGGTATCGTTCTCTTTGAGTTCTGCATAAGGCTTACTGCGACCAGCGCCGCGTTGATCGGGCAGCACAATCCGGTAGTGGGAAGCATCAAAGAAACGACGGTAAATAGGCAAGATGCCAAGTCCCGGCCCACCGTGTAGGAACAAGGCAGGCTGGCCTTCAGCATTACCGACCTGTTCATAGTGAATCTCATGTAAATCGGAGACCTGAAGTTTACCTTCACTGTATGGCTCAATAGCAGGAAAAAGGGTTTTCAAAATGACTATCTCGTGAAATCAAAAAACAAGATAGTAACCTATTTTTACCTATTATTTTTCTAATCTTTGGTAAAGGTGAGTTCTTCTGGCCAGCTATCGGGCTTGGCATAGGTTAGCCGGGTTATCTTTTGGGTATTGTGGTAGCGGTCAAGTCCGGAAATGGCCACTGTATCTAATTTTTCTATGTCGATACTGCCGTCGGGTTCAATGGCGTCCTGATCAGTTTGAATCAGTACGACCTTGCCAATAATGAGTTCGGTTTGGTTGACTTCCAGTAACTGAATCTCTTCTAGCTGCAAACCCACTCGCAGCCTGCTTTGGGCCACAAATGGCGCCGGGAAACCTGCCTCGTAGCTGGCGGTAAGCCCAGTTTCAGTGAATTCATTTATGTTTTCTGCATAAGAAGCGGAGCATTGATGAGCGGCATGCACCATCTCTGAAGAAACGTGATTAAAGGTGTAAAAACCTGAACTCTTAATGTTTTCCACAGTGTCTCTGCGCACAGTTCGAGGGCGAGTAATCATGCCCATTAATGCCGGATCTGCACCAATATGAAACACAGAACTCACAATGGCTAAGTTTTCCACACCGTCTGAGTTGACTGTGCCCACTAAATTGGCACTTTTAAATCCTGACAAGGAATTGATGAACATTGCGCGGTAGCGCTGTTGCATGGATTGTATGTCTGCAAGGTGCCATGATTTCAAGATTTTGCCCTTTATTTGGATACTGGCAGGTGGAATTGTAAACGTATTGACTCGGGCTAAGATCAGTTCAGGCTAAAAGAAAATCCATGGCTGAGCTGCTATCTTCAAAAATTTGTGCCTGCCAATCTGCGCCAGTTAGCCCCTCGACATAAATATGTGAAAATCTGGCGATATTCTCGTCCGTCACTACGATGGCAATTTTAAGAGGTCCCTGAATAAAGGATTCATTTTTATCCAGTAACGCAATTCTTCGGATTTCTTCTTCATTGAAAGAAACCGTTTGAACTTCTCGATAGTCGTACAGGTGCCCAATACAATCGACATCGGCCCACTGTTCAAATATTTCTTTGTCCAGGCTGACCAGATCTTCGGTTGAGACATGACCGGTAAACACAACCTTTATTACCTGATTTTCCAGGGACAACTGATAGGACATTAATACTCTTTTACTGGTCGTTGTGATGCTATTGTTTAAGCATAATCGTAATTGTTGGAATTGTAATCAATTAAATTGAGCTGCAAATTGAGCTAGTGACTTTCATAAAAATAAAAATATTGGTTGCGAAATGGCTGAAATGTTATATTATCACCTCCCGTTTCTTACTGAGAGTATGATTTCGTGCGCGATATTATTGGTACCATTTTGTCGAGTTTATGCATTGTACATTGTGTGTTGAGCGCAGTGTTGCTGCTGCTTGGTGGGACAGGTGTCATATCCGCCACCTGGCATACTTCAGAAATCCATCTGGTTTTTTTCCTGCCGGTATTGTTGGTTGCAACTTTGAGCTTTCCTCATGCTCGACGCCAACATGGTGAAAAGCAACCCTTGTTGCTGGGAGTGATTGGCCTGGTACTGCTGACCATTTCTTTGATGCTGGAATTGATTTGGCACCTGCATGTTTTGGAAACCATCTTAACGGTGATAGGCGGTGGTGTATTGATATATGCTCATCAGATGAACCGTCGTTTAACTGCACTACAACCTTCTTAAAAGTTTACAAAGCGAGTCGTCCTATGCGTAGTGCATTGCTGGGTACTGTGTTTGTCTTTAATTCATTCGCTGTCAGTGCGCAGTCTGCGCATGTTCACGGTGAGGTATCATTACAAGCCATTGGTGAAAACAAACAACTGTCAGTGTTTTTGAGTAGCCCACTAGCCAATATTGTCGGTTTCGAACATCAGCCGGTAAAGCCAGAAGAAAAGTGGCGTCTGAACAATGCGCTGGCAGAGCTTAAAAAAGCTGATTGGCTGTTATTAAACGATGGTGGCTGCGCGCTAAAATCCACCGGTGTCAGATACTCGTGGCAAGAGGAAGGTATAAACACCTCAAGTTTTGACGAGCACGAGCATCATGGCGAACACGAACATCATGACGAGCACAAGCATCACGGCGAGCACAAGCATCACGACGAGCACAAGCATCATGACGAGCACGAGCATCACGACGAGCACGAGCACCATAACGAGCACGGGCATCACGATGAACATGCCGAAGTATCGTTAACCTATTATTATCAATGTGACGAGTCTCAACCTGCATCAATACAGGCGAAGTTACATGCACTGTTTCCGGGCATTGAGAAAATTCAGTTGCAGTGGATCACTGATGAGGGGCAGGGGGCAGCAACTCTGGACTCTTCAGAGCGGATTGTAGAATTTTGATAGTTGCAGGGACCAAAAGGTCCCTGTGTTATGTTGGTTTGCTGTTAATTTTTCCAGTCTCGGCTCAATTGATCCAGCAAGGACAACACTTTTTCACTGGCATTTTCCATTTTGATTAAGTGCTTAATGGCGGCATTGTGGTTGCCGTTCTGTGCTTCTTTCATCGCCGCAACACCACTGCGGTGCACTTCAGCGTGAGGAGCATCAAGTTCGCCAAAGGCTTTATTACGTCCAAATATGTCTCTGCCAGCTCCCTGATACCATTGCCCCAGACGACAACTGCTGTGATCTGAGAAGTCGCTAATGTCTTTATTGCTTTGCCCTTGTAAAACGGCATAAACGTCGGCCTTCCAGACCATGTGATCCAGCTTAACTGTCTGGATAAAGGTGCGATTAGTGGTATCGGAAATGGCGTCTTTCATAGAACCACAACAAGATACTATGGCTGAATAGTGTTCATTTAGCTGTCCTACACCATCAGACAGGCTTTCATTATTGCCTTTGAGTTCGTCTACAGCACTCACCGCATATTTTGTAGAACTAATGATATTGGTAACCAAATCGGCCACTTCACTGGCGGATTTGTTGGTTTCTGTAGCCAGGCTTCGGACTTCATCGGCCACCACGCTGAATCCGCGTCCGGCATCGCCGGCCCGTGCCGCTTCGATAGCGGCGTTTAGTGCCAACAGGTTAGTTTGGTCTGAAATGCTGGTGATGGTTGAAACAAACTTATTAATGCTGTCAGCTTTTTCCGATAAGCCATTAATGCTGCTGGTCATACCGCCCATCTTGTTACCCATTTCTTCCATGGAAGCAACGATACTGGCCAGTGAGCTGGAAGACGTATCAAACAGTTCAGAGACCTGACGCACTGACTGCGATTCTTCGTCAATGCGTTGAAAGGAGCTTAACACTGTTTCGCGAATACCTTCCACTTGTCTCAAAGAGCCCGACATGCATTTCACCAGCTCCGACTCGTAGTCGTTGCTGACTTCTTT
>JYMV01025148.1_pt1 | contig 22884 bp, 19 predicted proteins | sample 338911 | NCBI WGS metagenome assembly JYMV01 (sample SAMN03354496, study PRJNA234377) | hydrothermal vent metagenome | biome: Deep sea; feature: Hydrothermal plumes at the Eastern Lau Spreading Center, Western Pacific Ocean; material: Seawater | place: Tonga | collected 2009 | depth 2000 m m
CTCTAGCGCCCTTGACTGATAACAAACGACGGGAGAAAAAAATGAAAGCCTCAGATTTATTTGTACGCTGCCTTGAAGCCGAAGGCGTCGAAAGAATATTTGGTATTCCAGGTGAAGAAAACGCTGACTTTATGATATCACTTATTGACAGCAAGATAGACTTTGTATTGTGCCGCCACGAACAAGCTGCGGCATTCATGGCAGATGTTTATGGAAGACTAACCGGAAAGGCTGGCGTTTGTCTTGGTACGCTTGGCCCTGGTGTGACCAACCTTCTGACCGGAATTGCAGACGCTAATATGGACCGCGCGCCTACGGTCGCGATTATAGGTCAGGGTTCTACCAAACGTCTCCATAAAGAAAGTCACCAAATTATGGATTCTATAAGGATGTGCGAACCTATCAGCAAATGGTCTCAAACCATCTTAGCGGCGGAGAACATCACTGAAATTGTTCGCAAAGCTTTCAAGATTGCTGAAGCTGAAAAACCTGGCTTGACTGTGATTGAACTTCCTGAAGACATCGCCAAGAAGGAAGTTGATGACACGCCAATGACACCGACCACCGTCCGTCGCCCTGCCGCTGATCACAAGGCCGTAGCTATAGCTGCCGATCTGATCGGTGCGGCCAAAAATCCTATCGTCCTTGCAGGTAACGGAGCCATCAGAAAGCGTGCGGCCAATCAATTGTCCCGCCTCGCTCATAATTTAGGCGTCGGCGTTGTTAATACTTTTATGGGCAAGGGTGCACTCTCGATGGATGACGATCACTGCCTCTATACAATGGGGTTGGGTCAAGGAGACTACAACAATCTTGCCTTCGATACGGCTGATTTAGTGATTTCATGTGGCTATGATCTAGTGGAATATGCTCCAGCGAAGTGGAATCGAACCCATAAAGAGGATAAGAAAATCATTCACATGGACTTCTGGCCGGCAGAAGTAGATCGAGATTACATTCCAACCGTAGAGATTGTTGGTGATCTTGCAGATGCCTTGTGGCAACTAAATAAACTGGTAGAAAAACAACATAAAGGGAAACTTCCGCTTTTCGATATTAAAACCCGCGGTAATTTAAGGGCGCAATTAACAGAAGATTTTGCCGCCGAAAAAGATGATACGGGTTTCCCCATGAAGCCACAAAAAATCCTTTGGGATGTGAGGCAGGTGATGGGTCCAAGTGACGTCCTTCTTTCAGATGTTGGGGCCCACAAAATGTGGATTTCTCGTTACTATCAGTGCCAGGAACCAAATACTTGCCTTATATCCAACGGTTTCTGCACAATGGGTTTTGCGATGCCTGGTTCTTTGGGTGCTAAATTTGCATTTCCAGACAGAAAAATTCTCTCTATCAGCGGAGATGCTGGCTTCGGAATGAACGTTCAAGAATTAGAAACAGCCGTTCGACGCAAACTTAATATTGTCGCGATGGTTTGGGTGGATGGTGAATACGGTCTCATAAAATGGAAACAACAAGATGGCTTTGACGGCAAGCATTCGAAATTAGATTTTGGTAATCCAAACTTCGAAACACTTGCCGAGGCTTATGGGTTATGGGGACGGAAAATAACTGCAGCAGATCAATTGGTTTCTGCACTTGAAGAAGCGTTCGAACAGGATGGACCCGCTTTAATTGCAGTTCCTGTTGATTACGCTGAGAATAGAAAACTCACAGCTCGTTTAGGTGAGATCGAAGTACCAAGTTAATTATTCTTATAGAATAGCTATAGGCGAAGCGTTAGCTTCGCCTATTTTTTTGGAAAATGTTTTTTCCGATAGAAACATATTAATAACGAAGGCGTATGGAAGAGTTTAATTACCTAATCCAAATAGCTGGCTGTTAGAATCTCGGCGATCTGCACAGTATTGAGAGCAGCTCCCTTTCTTAGGTTATCCGCAACTATCCAAAGACTAAGGCCGTTTTCCGTTGTGATATCTTCCCTAATTCGACTTACATAAACAGCATCTTCACCAACACACTCCGATGGTGTTACATATCCTTCATCCTGACGGTGGTCTACAACCGCGACACCCGGAGCATCTTGCAATATTTTCCGTGCCTCTTCGGCAGAAAGAGGTGAATTAAGTTCCAAGTTCACTGCTTCTGCATGACCTATAAAGACCGGAACCCTCACGCACGTGGCGTGCACCATAATCTTTGGATCAAGAATTTTCTTTGTCTCGACCATCATCTTCCATTCTTCTTTCGTAGAACCGTCTTCCATAAAAATGTCAATTTGAGGAATGACATTGAAAGCGATGGTTTTGCCGAAATTTTCCTTAAACTTATCGGCTGGTGCATTTACATATACCCCACGAGTTTGGTTAAACAACTCGTCCATTCCAGCTTTGCCAACACCTGAAACTGATTGATACGTTGAGACCACAATTCTCTTAATCCCAGCCACGTCGTGTATTGGTTTTAATGCAACTACCATTTGAATGGTTGAGCAGTTTGGGTTAGCTATTATGTTCTTGTTTCGATACTGGGCGACGGCTTCTGGATTTACCTCAGGCACAACCAGCGGGACATCCGGATCCATGCGAAACTGGGATGTATTATCAATGAGAACTGCACCCCCCGCCGTCGCACGAGAGGCAAATCCTGCGGACACCTGAGCACCGGGACTAGAAAGAACAATATCTGTATTCCCAAAGTCAAACTCTTCAAGATTCTGAACCTTTAAAACGTCGTCATCTCCGTAAGAGACTTCCGTACCAACGGAGCGCTCAGAAGCCACTGCCGTCACGGCACCCACAGGAATACCCCGCTCAGCAAGAATTTGAATTATTTCACGCCCAACGCTACCAGTAGCACCAACCACTGCATAATTATAACTCATCTAAGATCTCCTGGAACAAAATACCGAAGAACACACCTTTGGTGGAACTATCGCCCTGAGTAGATAACTTTACGTTGTAGCAACAGAATGTTAATGAACGACCAACTGCACGCTTTTGAGTTTCTAATCAAGTATTTTGACTAGGCTCAACACGTTTCAAGCGACGAGTTTATCCAGTTCTTTCAAAACAGCCTCACCCATCTCACCGGTAGACACCTTGGTCCTGCCGGTTTCCATGATGTCTTCAGTCCGCATTCCACTATCAAGAACATTTTTGACCGCCTGTTCAATCATATCTGCGTCTTCATCAATGTCGAAAGAATAGCGAAGAAGCATGGAAAAGCTTAGTATCGTGGCCAACGGGTTTGCAATCCCTTGACCTGCAATATCAGGTGCGCTGCCGTGAACCGGCTCATAAAGAGCGGGACAGCGACCAGAAGGATCTGCCTCACCTAACGAAGCCGACGGTAACATACCAAGAGATCCTGTCAGCATTGCTGCACAATCTGACAATATATCGCCAAACATATTCGTGGTGACCACCACATCAAATTGTTTCGGATTCCTAACCAACTGCATGGCCGCGTTATCAACATACATATGACTAAGTTCTACATCAGGAAATTCACTCTTGATAAGTTCCATCTCTTCCCGCCACATAACAGTTGTCTCTAAGACATTTGCTTTATCAATTGAACATACCCTCTTATTCCGCTTTTGCGCCAAGTCAAACGCCGTTCTACCAATCCGATGTACCTCAGGTGATGTATATGTGAGTGTATTTACGCCTTTACGTGTGCCGTCTGGTTTATCTTCAATCCCCCGAGGTTCGCCAAAATAAATACCCCCCGTAAGCTCTCGAACTATCATGATATCAAGGCCCCTCACCACCTCTTCCTTGAGGGTTGAAGCATTCGCCAAAGCATCAAAAACTAGAGCCGGTCGCAAATTAGCGAACAAACCCAGCTCTTTGCGAATTCCAAGAAGACCACGTTCCGGTTGTAGATTAAATGGGAGTGATCCCCACTTAGGTCCCCCCACCGCACCCAATAAGATAGCATCGGAATTCTTTGCTGCAGAAAGTGTCTCATCCGGCAACGGATGCCCCGTGGCATCAATGGCAGCACCACCAATCAATCCTTCTTTCACATCAAATCTAACCGAGCACCGCTGGCCCATCCAGTCAACGACCCGACGAACTTCAGCAATAACTTCAGGGCCTATACCGTCACCAGGTAACAAGAGTAGTTTTTTGTTTGCGGCCACTTCATTCGCCCTTGTTAGAAAAATCACAAATCATGCCCATGGTTGAGTGACCTTTAGTCTTTCCTCAAAAGCATGAATTTTACCTTCTTTTTGCATCGTCAAACCAATATCGTCGAGTCCGTTCAATAGACAATGTTTTTTGTACGGGTCAATATCGAACTCAATCACGTCACCATCTGGCCCAGTGACTTTCTGAGCATCGAGGTCAACGGTAATAGTGGAATTAGAGCCTCGCTCTGCACCTTCCATTAATTTATCAACATCTTCTTGCGGTAATTTGATTAACAAAATTCCATTTTTGAAACTGTTGTTATAAAAGATGTCCGCAAAGCTCGAAGAGATAACACAGCGGATACCAAAGTCTTCCAGAGCCCAGGGAGCATGCTCCCGAGAGGATCCACAACCAAAGTTATCACCTGCAACCAATATCTCGGCGTTTTTATAAGCTGTTTTGTTCAACACAAAATCTTCCCGTTCATTGCCGTTTTCATCAAAGCGAAGCGTGTAGAACAAACTTTTGCCAAGCCCTGTACGTTTGATAGTCTTTAGAAACCGAGCAGGGATTATCATGTCAGTGTCGACATTGATAATTGGTAGAGGTGCTGCAACAGCCGTCAGCTTATCGAATTTTTGCATGATTTCACCTTTGTTTTAATCAACGCCAAGGTCACGCACATCGGTCAAATACCCCTTTATGGCTGCCGCTGCGGCCATAGCTGGGCTTAACAGATGCGTTCGCCCACCCGGTCCCTGTCGACCTTCGAAGTTGCGGTTGGACGTGGAGGCTGACCGCTCGCCCGGCTCGAGTTTATCTGCATTCATTCCCAGACACATGGAACATCCAGGCTCCCTCCAATCAAACCCCGCTTCAATGAAAACTTTATCGAGACCCTCTTGTTCGGCCTGTTCCTTAACTAATCCAGACCCTGGAACGACCATGGCAGAAACATGGTCCGCAACCTTTCGGCCGTCCGCAACTTGGGCTGCTGCACGCAAATCCTCAATACGACTATTAGTGCAGGAGCCGATAAACATTCGATCTATTCTAATTTCTTTCAAAGGTAAACCTGGCTCCAAACCCATATACTCCAGTGAGCGTTCCATTTTATTCCTGCGGTTTGGATCAGTCTCATCGGCGGGGTGAGGCACTCGCTCCGTAATCGGGAGCACATCTTCCGGGCTTGTTCCCCACGTTACTTGCGGGATTATATCACCCCCTTGGAGAGTGACTTCAATGTCAAAGCTTGCGTCATTATCCGTTTTAAGAGTTTTCCAACACTCCACAGAAGCTTCCCAAGTGGAACCTTTTGGTGATTTAGGTCTTCCCTTAAGGTATTCGAACGTTTTTTCATCGGGAGCAATAAGCCCGGCCCTAGCACCAGCCTCTATGGTCATATTACACATGGTCATACGGCCTTCAACAGAGAGGGAGCGGACAGCCTCACCGGCAAACTCGACAACACATCCCGTACCCCCAGCCGTCCCAATCTCCCCAATAATCGCAAGGATCATATCTTTTGCAGTTACTCCTACCGGCAATTCGCCTTCGACCGTCACCCTCATATTCTTTGCCTTGGTTTGGATCATTGTCTGGGTAGCAAGTACATGTTCTACCTCCGACGTACCTATACCAAAGGCTAGGCATCCAAAAGCGCCGTGGGTGGCCGTATGGGAGTCACCACAAACCATAGTGGTTCCTGGAAGAGTAAAACCCTGCTCCGGTCCAATCACATGGCAAATACCTTGGCGGATATCATGCATATCGTATAGCTCTACCCCGAAGTCAGCACAATTTTGGTCGAGTGTTTCGATCTGAATTCGGGACTCTTCATCTTCAATACCTATGGAACGATCCGATGTCGGGACATTATGATCGGCAACAGCTAGCGTCAGATCCGGACGACGTACACTTCTTTTGGTGTTGCGCAATCCTTCAAACGCTTGAGGACTAGTAACCTCATGGACTAGATGGCGGTCAATATAGAGCAAGCAAGTGCCGTCATCGCGCGCGTCCACCAAATGAGATTCCCAGATTTTGTCGTAAAGGGTGGTCGGTCCATTCATGCTTTACCTCCTCATAACCATCTATAAAGGCTACTAATCTTTTTTGTCGGCACTAGAGACGTCTATCTTATCGACACCGTCCTCCAATAATTTTTCTTCTGTTGTCTCATTCAATTCCATAGACGACGTTTCTTCGTCAACTTTATCGGCGACTGTATCTTCAGCAATTGAATCCTCTAGCCCCATTGCATCCGCCTGTGCGGCGTTGGCTGCAAGCTTTAGATCAGCTGCCTGTTGCCGTTCCGCGGCGCTAAGTTTAGCGGCATAACCATCGGTCCGCTCTGCGACACGGGCCCGTTTCCCTTGACGACCTCGCAGATAATACAATTTTGCTCTTCGGACATCACCTCGGCGGATTACCTCGATACTCTCGACATTGGGTGAATAAACCGGAAAAACTCGTTCAACGCCTTCGCCATAGGAAAGCTTCCTAACAGTGAAGGACGAGTGAAGTCCATTATTTTTACGGCCGATACACATCCCCTCAAAAGCCTGGATCCGCTCCCGGGCACCTTCAACGACTTTTACATTTACCCTTATAGTATCGCCCGGTGAAAACTTCGGTATCGATTTTTTCTCTGTCAGTTTTGCAACCTGCTCTTGTTCTATTTCTTGTATGGTATTCATGGTTTCTTTCCTTGTTGAGGTCCGGACGATCAGGTCCTGTTGGCGGCATAAAGATCCCAAAGATCAGGCCGCCGTGCACGTGTTATTTTTTCAGACTCCATTTGCCGCCAAGCTCGAACTTTATCATGATGACCGGACAGCAGAACATCTGGCACCGTTCGTTCCCGCCAGATACGGGGCCGGGTATATTGAGGGTATTCCAATAAACCTCTCTCAAAACTCTCTTCATTTTGGCTCAAATCACTACCCATGACACCTGGTAACAAGCGAACGCTGGCGTCAATTAAACTGATAGCTGCGGGTTCACCACCTGACAAAATATAATCCCCAAGACTAATTTCTTCCATATTCCAGGCATCAATTGCGCGTTCGTCAATACCCTCATATCGCCCACAAACTACCACAACGCCGCTACCCGCAGCCAGATCTCTTACTCTAAGCTGTGTCAGAGGTGCCCCTCGTGGAGTTAGATATAAGATAGGCAAACTTATTTGACTGAATGACTCTGAAACATAATCTAGAGCTCTATCTATTACGTCCGCTCGCATAATCATTCCTGCACCGCCGCCAAATGGTGTGTCATCCACAACATGATGGTTCCCGTCTGCAAAGGACCGGATATCCAGCGTTTCTAGTGCCCAGACACCCTCATCAAGGGCCTTCCCCGCAAGGGAACAACCTAATGGACCCGGAAACATTTCCGGGAACAATGTAAGGACCTTTGCAGTCCAAATAGCAGTGTTTGAACCCATTAACCTGTTTCCATCGCGTCTGCCGCATCTTCTATATCTAATTCGGTCGGTGGTTTAACCACAACGCGACCTCCTGCAATATCTACAACCGGGACAACGTCCAGTGAAAAAGGAAGACTGCGGAAATTTCCATCCCGCATCTCTAACTCCATTACGTTGCCTGCACCAAAATTATCCACCGATTTCACCTTACCAATCAAAGATCCATTCAAATTTACAGCATCTAGTCCAATCAGATCAGAAAAATAAAACTCACCTTCATCCAACTCAGGCAGCAAACCTCGCGACACATATAAATCCAAACCTTTTATCGCCTCAGCGGCATCTCGGTCTTCGATCCCTCTAATTTTAACCACCAATCCCTTTTTTGTAGATCGGAGTATATGGATATCATACAGATTTTTTTCCGTCTTATCACTAACAGGTCCATAGGAAGTTATATCTTCAGGCTGCGTAGTATAACTCCTTATCCTTAAGCTTCCATCAAGTCCTTTAGGACCCGATACTGTGCCCACACAAACCTTCACTTTTGATCGGTCAACTGGATTGTCTGAAGCTGCCATAGTAATCGGTAAACAATATTATTTCTGTATTACTCCTTATTATCGTTTTTCTCCGCTCCTTCTTCAGCAGGCTTTTCATCTGCTGAGCTCTCTCCTGCCGAGTCATCTGCCGAACCCTCCGCAGGCTTTTCATCTGCTGAGCTCTCTCCTGCCGAGGGTTCCGATACCGCCGCCGCTGCAGTATTTTTTGCCTCTTCTTCCTCTTTTAGCCGCTCCAAGGTCTTTGCACGCGGAAGGTGTTGTTTTGTTTGCTCATGCCGTACTGGCAAAGTGATAATATCTGCATGTCCCAAAAAACGGGCCACACGATCGGATGGTTTTGCACCCTGCGACAACCAATATTTTATTCGCTCTTCCTTGAGAGTGATCCTGTTTTCACTATCTTTTGCAACCATTGGATTATATGTACCAAGACGCTCAATAAACCGGCCATCCCGCGGGCTTCGAGAATCCGCAACTACGATGCGGTAAAACGGCTGTTTCTTGGCGCCACCCCGTGATAATCTTATTTTTAGGGCCATAGTATTTTATTTCCTTCCGGCAAATTTAAATTTTTTCAATGCGTTCTTCATCATAATCGTTCCCGTTAATTAAAAGATGGGAACGAACCAGGCATTCCCGGCATAGGGGGGAGATTAGCCAACATCCCTTTTTTTCCTGTTTTACCCATCTTCTTCATCATCTGGGCTATCTGCTTATGCTGCTTTAACAGGCGGTTTACTTCCTGGACTGTAGTGCCCGAACCATTTGCTATTCTAATACGACGCTTCGCATTCAAAATTTTTGGATTACGCCGCTCTTTTTTAGTCATAGAAAGAATGATAGCCTCCTGGTAAACGATAGTTTTATCGTCAATATTAGCGTGGGCCATTTGTTTTTTCATTTTGCCGACCCCCGGCAACATTCCAAGAAGTCCCTTCACATCCCCCATTTTTCTGACCTGAGAAAGCTGATCTCCCAAATCCTCTAGTGTAAACTGGCCCTTTAGGGCTCGCTGCGCAGTTTTTTCCGCTTCTTTATGATCAATGGTATCAGAGGCCTTTTCAACCAATCCGACGATATCACCCATTCCAAGGATGCGGCCCGCAATACGTTCTGCCTGGAAAGGCTCCAATGCGTCTAGCTTCTCGCCAACGCCAATTAGTTTAATTGGACAACCCGTAACTGCCCTCATTGAAAGCGCCGCTCCGCCGCGTGAATCACCATCCACTCGCGTAAGGACAATGCCTGTTATACCCACTTTTTCATTAAACTCTCGGGCCGTATTTACGGCATCCTGACCACTAAGAGCGTCCGCCACTAAGAGCGTTTCAACTGGGGTTACAGATTTTCTTATTTCCGAAACCTCAGCCATCAATTCTTGATCGATTGAAAGACGACCCGCCGTATCAAGAATGACCGCGTCATAGCCTTCCTTTCTTGCCGTTTCCATGGCACGTTTAGCAATGCCGATAGGTTGCTCACCAAACACCGGTTTAAGTGACAAAACACCCGCCTGGCCACCTAAAATTTCCAGTTGCTCTTGGGCCGCAGGTCGCACTACATCAAGACCAGCCAACAGAACTTTCTTGCCATCGTGCTTCGTAAGCCTCAACGCCAGTTTTCCAGCTGTCGTTGTTTTGCCGGCACCTTGCAGGCCAACGATCAAAATTGGGACTGGCGGCGACGCCCGGAAGTTTATTTCTGCGTCCTCTGACCCTAGCATTTCTACTAACTGATCATGAACAATCTTAATAACCATTTGGCCCGGGGTTATACTCTTAACCACATCCTGACCAATCGCCTTTTGCCCGACAACTTCAATAAATTCTTTTACTACAGGCAAAGAAACATCCGCCTCTAGCAGGGCCACGCGGATCTCACGCATAGCTACGCCGACATCCTCTTCCGAGAGCGTGCCCTTTCTAGTGAGGCTTTCTAGAATACCGCCGAATTTCGAACTTAATGCATCAAACATATTCAAAAAACTTTTAAGTTTCACAAAACAAAAATTGCCAGTGCGCGAAACTCGCGGACCAGCGTAGCTGCAAGCGTTAACCTGCAGCCTCATTAACCGCTATGAAAATAAGTTCAAAAACCAAAATTGTCAAGAACACGCACGCCTAAACAACCGATTAGAGGCTTATATCCAAACTACAAATTTGCCAAATTAATCTCTTCCATTTCTAGCTTTTGGATGGTTATTTATTAGATTTAAATGAGATACAAACTTTGTCTGGCGTTTTGTAATGGACTTACCGTTGTTTCGCCACTATAGCACCATTAATGGGAAAATTAACTTTTATAAAAATGCACGGGCTAGGAAACGATTTTGTCGTCTTCGATGCACGTATAAAAAATATTAAGTTAGATGCCAGTACGGTAAGAGCCATTACCAACCGACGAACGGGTGTTGGCTGCGATCAGTTAATAGTAATGGAACCCGCACATTCCCAAGATGCCGATCTTTTTATGCGCATATATAATTCTGATGGTAGCGAAGTTGACGCGTGCGGAAATGCCACGCGCTGCATCGCCGCCAAAGTAATGGATGAGAATGCAACTGACCAGGTAACAATCGAAACCGGAGCAGGCCTCCTAGACACAAAACGCAAGAGAACCGGGATCACCGTAAATTTTGGGCAAGCCTACGATGATTGGAAAGCCATACCCTTGTCCAGGGAAATGAACACACTAAACGTGGACCTTTCCGAAGGCATTCTTTCGGATCCGGTATGCGTAAATATAGGCAACCCACACGCGGTGTTTTTCGTTGATAAATTGGAAAGCGTCCCTTTATCCAAACTTGGCCCCAAATTGGAAACTAATGCTCTCTTCCCTGAACACGCTAATATAGAAGCCGTCCAAGTGATGACTAAAAATCACCTAAAAGTTCGGGTCTGGGAACGGGGTGTTGGCATAACGCAAGCATGTGGAACTGGTGCTTGCGCCGCACTTATAGCGGCCTGCCGTCGGGGCTATGCCGATCGGCACGCCGAGGTTGAACTTGCGGGTGGCATTATTCTGGTGGAATGGAATAAAGATAATCAGGTATTGATGACAGGACCAACGGCAACTAGCTTTACAGGTACCTGGCAGTTTAAAATTTAGTGCCATGAACAAATCAGAAATCATTACCCTTGGATGCCGCCTCAATAAATTTGAATCCGAGATTATAAATGGGCACGTCGAAGCGGCGGATCTTAACAATACTTATATTGTCAATACTTGCGCCGTAACTTGTGAAGCTGTGCGTCAAGCGCGCCAAGAAATTCGGAGTCTAAGGCGGAAAAGGCCGGACGGTAAAATTATCGTCACTGGCTGCGCTGCTCAAATCGATCCTCATTCATTTTCAATGATGCCTGAGGTTGATCTGGTATTGGGAAATGAAGAAAAACTAAACGCAGAGAACTATATTTTGGACACAAAACAGGACCAGGTGTTTGTGTCAGATATTATGAAATCACGCGAAATATCTGGTCATTCAATTAGCCGATTTAGGTCTCGTACCCGCGCCCTAATACAAGTACAGCAAGGGTGCGATCACCGCTGTACATTTTGTATTATTCCATTCGGTCGTGGAAATAGTCGCAGTATTCCGCCAGACTTTTTGATAGATCAAATCCGGAATTTAACGAGAAACGGTCACAAGGAATTTGTCCTCACGGGCGTAGATATCAGCTCATATGGCCATGACTTTGCTGAAGAATCTACCCTTGGCAAAATGGTTTTCTGTCTACTTGATCAGGTGCCAACTCTCGAGCGACTACGTCTCAGTTCACTAGATCCCGCAGTGATTGATGAGGCGCTTATCTCATCATTGGCTGAATATCCACGTCTTATGCCACATCTTCATCTAAGTGTTCAGTCCGGCAACGACATAATCCTCAAGCGAATGAAGCGTCGCCATAACCGTAGGAATGTTGCTGACCTATGCGACAGGATCCGTCGGGTTCGGCCAGATATAATCTTTGGCGCGGACCTAATTGCGGGCTTTCCCACCGAGACCGAAGAAATGTTTCAAGACACGTTGAAACTTGTTGATGAAGCCGGTCTAACCTATCTACATGTATTCCCTTACTCACCTCGCGATGGAACGCCAGCGGTTAGTATGCCACAGGTGCCAATTGGTTTACGAAAAGAGCGGTCAAAAAGGCTCCGGGAAAAAGGCAATCTTGCTAAAACTATCTATTTTGATCAATTGCTAGGTTCAAAAGCTAACGTACTTATCGAAGAGAAGGGACGCGGCTATACTGAACACTATGCTCCTGTTCAAATTTCACAAAAGCTAGAAAGTGGATCCATCCATCGGTTAAGAATAACTGGCCACAACAATCAGATACTTTCGGCAGAATTATTACCTTGAATAACAGTTATGATGATAACCTTCAAAAAGGGTGGCTTGGTAAACTTGAAGCGGGCCTCACAAAATCATCCCTCTCTCTAACCAATTCCCTAAATGAACTTTTGGTTAAAAAAAAGCTTGATTCACAAACCCTAGAAGAGATCGAGGATGTACTCATCACAGCTGATTTAGGAGTTGAAACCGCACACCAAATATCAAAAAAATTGGCATCAACCCGATTTGGCAAGGATGCAAACCCTACAGAAGTCCGACGAGTTGTTGCTGATGAAATTATTGAGATACTGTCACCCGTAGCACAACCACTCTCCCTCAACCCCGCAAACAGACCACATGTAATATTGGTATGCGGAGTTAATGGCACTGGTAAAACCACGACTGTAGGTAAATTAGCCCACAAATTTGTCGAAGATGGTAAACATGTTATGCTCGCGGCAGGAGACACTTTCCGCGCTGCCGCGACTGAACAACTTAAAATTTGGGGAGAACGTGCCGCATGTTCTGTGATTTCAAAAGAAACGGGATCAGACCCGGCAGGCCTAGTATTTGAAGCGTTCCAGCAAGCTCGTAAGGATAGCGCCGACGTTTTGCTCATTGATACCGCCGGTCGCCTCCAGAACAACTCGGAACTTATGGAAGAGCTTCAAAAAATCATCCGTGTTGTACAAAGGTTTGACAAAACCGCGCCACATAGCTGTTTGTTGGTATTAGATGCAACAGTGGGTCAAAACGCCCATTCCCAAGTGGAGATTTTCCTTAGAATGGTTAACGTCACGGGTTTAATCCTGACCAAGATTGACGGTTCCGCAAAAGGTGGTGTACTCGTCTCCCTTGCTCAAAAAAATGGGTTACCCGTCCACGCTATAGGGGTTGGTGAACAACCAGACGATTTACAAACTTTCAGTGCTACGGACTTTGCACTCTCACTTTTAGATATAAGAGCTTGAGAGAGGAAATTGTTTAGCTTTAACGACTAAGTCATACTCGAAGATTTAAATAATAACCGCGAGGAACATCGTGACGCAACGACTGTTCAGATGATAGTTTCATTTTTAAGCGCTCGATAGCTACCCTGAACTCGGGGTCACTCATAGGGTCAGAGGCTTTCGCGTTCTTCTTCTCTGCCACTGGTGTTTGATTTTCCCAATGCGAGTGCTCCCCAACCGCCAGTGGTGGCTGTCTTGAATGAGAAATAAAGAAATCGTTACTCATGGGGCACTTATTAACCTACAAGAGTTAAAAAAACATGAGTTGGAATAACATTTGTTTAAATACGACGAACTTAAACTCTAATTCTGCGGAAACTTCCCATCACTTATGCATCCGCCTGATTTATATTCAAAAGAAACAGTACGATAAGATCCCAAACTCTTCATAAGGTAATTTTGCATTTATACCTTTTCTTTAGCTTTATGGTAACTGGCGCATTTAGGATTCATTTTTCCTTTATGAAAAATTTATCACAGGAATTATTTTAATGTATTATCTGGTCTTAAAATATTCATGTAAATGATTTAATATCATTTAGTAGGTGGGGATTTGCCGTTTAAGGCCAAAAGGATATAACATATCAGTTCCAGACAGTGGCAACTTTTTTTAATAAATGATACTATAAACTACCAGTGGAAAGAAAATGGCAAAAGAAAAAGTTGTCAAACAAACCCTGCCTATTGAAGAACAATCCGCCGGTTCGCGAACATTTCTCAGCGGCATTCGCTTAAACTCGCGAGTCATTCTGTTTGTTGTTATTGGTATCCTGTCACTTGCCGCGATGGGGGGGGTATTCTTCAATGCAGAACAGCGCTTAAGAATTGCCTTAGATTCACTAACATCCAGCTATCACATCGCGAATCTCTCTTTCCGCGTCGAGACTGCCATTCTTGCACTCAACAGTGACAGCCAAAACTTTCTTATCAGCAAAAAAACCATTTACGCTGAGAACTATTCAAAAAGATCTAGCGAAGCGGCTATCTTGCTAACAAACCTTCAGCGTTTACCTGCAGCATCCGATGGTCAAATGATGTTGAAAACACTAATTGAAAGTGTCACCAAACACGCAACTTATTTTCAAAATACGTTACAGATTCAATCTCTCATTGGGACTAGTAAAGACAAGGGGTTGGTGGCTAAAACCGCTATCTCAGGTACCAAACTGCAAACACAAATTTCGGCAACTCGGAACAGTAAGCTTGTCAATGAGATTAACGCCCTTCGAAAATCGGAGATAAAGCTACAAGAACCTACTTCCCCGGAAGACGCTCAAAACATCATGAGAGCCGTTAAAAATATTCGCCAGTCTTTAATCGCATCTCGGTTATCTAGCTCAGTTAAAAGAGTAATCAACAACAGAATTACGCCTTATGCCTCAGATTTAGAAGGTTTAGCGCAAACCCGTCTTGGTCAAATAAGAGAGATAGCACGTATGGGTGAAGTAAATATAATTTTAGGACAAAACTTAAAAGCGCTAGTGACCTTTACGAGAACTCTAAGTAAGAGCGCAAGGAAAAATTTTGAGACTAAACAGACAGAAATACGCAACATTGTAGCCGGGGGTTCAGCATTCATCATAGTATTGTTCACCCTCGTAGGCACTATCCTAATGCGTAGCATAGTGCGTCCAGTAAAATACCTTGCAAAAGCGGCTATGCAGCTAGCAAGAGGCGACGAATCTGTAACTATCCCTGCTATAGAGAACCAGGATGAAACCGGAGAAGTAGCAATCGCACTTACCTACTTTCGGGAAAACATGATAGAAGCAAATACATTAAGAAAAGAACTGGAGTATTATCTTCGAGATGCTGACCAGCGTAACGAATATCAAAATCAGGAGTCTCTAACAGTAGAAGAAACAGCAGAACAAACCACCCCAGAAGATGATGTAACAGCAGAATTAAATGTAGGGACTTTGTCTGATTTGCCAATTCTAAATTCAGACGCTACACCACCGGAACCTAGCCAAAAGTTGAGAGAAACTGAAGTACTCGAAGATACACCTTTAGACTTACGGGTTACTCAACAGAACCAAGACGAGCGGGATGGAACGTTGCAATCTACGCCAATTTCTGAAGCAAGCCAGCTAGTAGCCCAAACGAGCCAAAGTGCCTCTAGTGCGGCTAGGGATGCAGAGCGGTGTGATGTGATGATTAACGGATTATCAGGTGCATTAAAGAAAATTAAAGACATCGAATTACTACTGGAATCTATTAATGACCACATGAGCCTTTTAGCTGTTCAAACTGCTATAACTAATGAAACGGGGTCTGATGACCCAGATGAGGTGATATCGCGGCCTAAATCACCTTCCGATGGAAATCAACGACAAAACCCCAACGAATTTGTTACTGATAATTTAGATACGCTACAAAACGGTACGAAGCGCGCTATCCGAGCCATTCGGCAAGTGGGCCAAACCATCCAAGAGGTAAATCAGGTAGCTCTCGAAATTGCCACCGAAGCATCCAACGACGCGCTGGATGCAGCTACAATGCTTTTGCACCAATCAGAACATTTGCGTGGAATGCTTGATGGTTTGTTAGAGAAAATCAAACCTAGTGATGTAAATGAACCAAATAGCTAAAAAAAATGTCTAAAATTAATGTTAATCCTCAAGAACTTCCACCCCTGGCAAAATTCTTCCCTCAAGCCATTCTAAAAAAGCTCCGCCAGCCATCGTTGTGTATGTAAAGGCATCTTCTGCGCCTACCCGCTCCAACGCTGCGACAGTGTCACCACCCCCAACAACACTCATTAATTTACCGGCACGTGTAAACTCTACCACTTTTTCTGCGACCGCTATAGTACCTACATCGAATGGTGACACCTCAAATGCTCCCAGGGGTCCATTCCAGATTACGGTGCGGCAAATTTTACAAATCTCTCCCAATTTTTTAATACTTCCGTGTCCAACATCGAGTATCATTTTCTCTTGAGGCACTTGTTCTACCATTACATTCTCGGTCTCAATATTTTCTTCTAGCGCCTTTGCAACGACCACATCGATTGGAATAACGACCTTGCAATCATGGTTTGAAGCGCTAACCAGAATTTCATTGACGACTTCCGTCATTTCCACCTCACAAAGGGAAGTGCCAACGTTGTGCCCTTTTGCATAGAGGAATGTGTTAGCCATCGCGCCACCAATTATGAGATATTGAACCTTAGTGGCTAAATTTTTGAGTACACCCAGTTTAGAAGAAATTTTGCTGCCTCCGATGATGGCGGCGAGTGGAAGCTTTGGTGTTTCAAGTACTCGACTTAATATTCCAATTTCTTTCTCCATCAAACGTCCCGCCACTGATGGAAGAAGTTTAGCAACGGCCTGAATAGAAGCGTGAGATCGGTGAGCGCATGAAAAGGCGTCATCAACATAAATATCTGCTAACCCTGCCAGTTTAGTAGCTAACCCAAGATCATTTGTTTCCTCTCCGGCCTCATAACGCAGGTTTTCAAGCAGCAAAACCTGCCCTTGAGCAAGTTTATTTGCAGCCGATTTAGCAGCACTTCCCACGACATCGGCAACGAAACTTATATCAACACCAGGAAGATTGGTGCGTAAGGTTTGCTCGATAATACTAAGGGATAAATCTGGTACTTTCTCTCCTTTAGGACGACCCAAGTGACTTGCCAAAATTACCTTGGCACCTTTCTTTAGTAATTCGACTATCGTTGGAATTGTCTGCTTAATTCTGGCATCACTGGAGACATGTCCATCTTCGATGGGCACATTAAAGTCTACACGGACAAGCGTCTTTTTATTGGCAACATTGATATCATCAATGGTTCTTAGTTTACCCATTAAGACCTGCAGCAGAACTCAGGCATTCAAACAACCAATTCTAAGATGGACACCCATTAAGGTTAACCATTCACAATTTAGTTCAAGATCATCCAAATTTGTTATTATTCTGCAACTAGACACATTATCCGTATAAAATTACGTTATTCCCAGCAGGCAAGCTTTGCGTCCCAGGTTGCTTCCGTCGGAGGACACTATTTGTCGTGTTAAAACACCACCCTTACCATCTTCCATAAATACATCACCCTCAATAGAGGATTAAGCCGCCTTCAAATTTCTCAAAACGTATTGGAGAATACCGCCGTGGCAGTAATATTCTACTTCATCAGCGGTATCGATTCTGCAAAGAAGTTTTATGTCTTCTTGGGTACCATCTGCCCGCGTTATCCGACAATTAACATCCATACGAGGCTTAATTCCATGCGATATATCAGTAATGTCTATTACTTCTGATCCGTCAAACCCCAGTGTTTCACGACTCATACCATCTTTAAATTGCAATGGTAAAATTCCCATTCCGACTAGGTTAGAACGGTGAATTCGTTCAAAGCTCTCTACTATCACTGCTTTCACGCCTAGCAAACGAGTTCCTTTTGCAGCCCAATCGCGGGAGGAACCGGTTCCATACTCCTTGCCGGCAACAATCACCAGCGGGACAGCCTCATCGTCATATCTCATAGCCGCGTCATAGATAGGCATTTGCTGACCTGAAGGATAGTGAATTGTTACGCCACCTTCTGTCCCTGGCGCCATCTCGTTACGTATGCGAATATTTGCAAAAGTTCCGCGCATCATGATTTCATGGTTACCCCGCCTAGAGCCGTAAGAATTGAAATCCGTTTTGCGAATCTGGCGTTCAGTCAAGTAGTTGCCGGCTGGGCTATCCCCCTCAATAGATCCTGCAGGCGAAATATGATCCGTTGTTACCGAATCGCCTAGGAGGGCTAGCTGTCGAGCACCATGAATATCTTCAGGATTGCTAGCTTCCTCGGCCATATTTTCAAAAAATGTCGGATACTTCACGTACGTGCTAGCGTTTTGCCAAGGATAAATATCCCCACCAACGTTTCTGGTTTTTATAATCTGCCATTGCTCTGGCCCCTCCCAAACATCCTTGCCATAGCGGGACGCAAACATCTCGGGTTGGATAAAGCTGGAGACAGCATCGCGGATCTCCTCGTTTGATGGCCAAATGTCTTTAAGGAATACATCATTACCTTCTTTATCTTTGCCGAGTGGGTCATTGTAGAGATCAACCTTCATGGAACCTGCCATAGCATAAGCTACTACCAGTGGAGGTGATGCAAGATAGTTAGTCTTAACTTGCGCGTGTACGCGGCCTTCAAAGTTGCGGTTGCCGGATAGAACAGAGCATACAGCAAGATCCGCCTCTTCAATCGCTTTAGCTACTGGTTCTAACAATGGACCGGAGTTACCAATACAGGTAGTGCATCCATATCCTACAACGTTAAAACCCAAAGCATCGAGATCTTCCTGCACTCCGGCTGCTTCAAGATAATCGCTAACCACCTTACTGCCCGGCGCGAGTGAGGTCTTTACCCACGGTTTAGCAACTAAACCTTTTTCTAATGCCTTACGCGCCAGAAGTCCGGCCGCAAGTAAAACCGACGGATTAGAGGTATTTGTGCAGCTCGTGATAGCCGCAATTACTACATCTCCATCATCAATACTGTATTTATTTTCTTCGGCATTAACGGGCCCTTTGCCAGCACCAACAAGCTTGAGAGCATCTTCAAATGCGCTCACCGATTTTGAAAGGGGCACACGGTCTTGCGGCCGTTTTGGCCCGGCTAGAGATGGCTCAACTTCGGAAATATCCAAATTAAGTGTATCAGTAAATTCCGGATCGCGCGCAGAAGAATCCCGCCACATACCCTGTTCTCTTGCATAGGCCTCAACCAACGCGATACGCTCAGAATCGCGTGAGGTAAGTTTCAAATAGCGGATTGTCTCTTCATCAATAGGAAATATCCCGCAAGTTGCGCCATACTCAGGTGCCATATTGGCGAGTGTTGCACGGTCAGGCAGACTTAATGTCTCAAGCGCCGGACCACAAAATTCCACAAATTTCCCTACAACCCCCATTTCGCGCAACATCTGAACCACGGTAAGAACCAGGTCCGTTGCCGTAGTCCCCTCCTTCAAAGATCCAGTCATTCTGAACCCCACCACTTCGGGGATCAACATTGAGATAGGCTGGCCCAACATAGCTGCCTCCGCCTCAATACCGCCGACACCCCAACCAAGAACCGCCAAGCCATTAACCATAGTTGTATGGCTGTCGGTGCCAACCAGCGTATCAGGGTAGGCAATTGTTGAACCATTTTCCTCAGCCGTCCAAACGGTCTGCGCGAGGTATTCAAGGTTAACTTGATGACAGATACCCGTACCAGGAGGTACCACCCGGAAATTATCAAACGCGCTGGCACCCCAAGCCAAGAATTCATATCTTTCGTTATTGCGCTCAAACTCCATATCAACATTAGACTTAAAGGCATTGGCGGTGCCAAAATGATCAATCATAACAGAATGATCTATTACCAAATCGACTGGGATTAACGGATTAATCTTCTTTGGGTCTCCACCAAGTTCGACCATAGCCTCTCTCATAGCTGCCAGATCAACAACAGCCGGAACACCAGTAAAATCCTGCATCAAAACTCTAGCAGGGCGGTAGGCAATTTCCCTATTCGATTTTTTCTCTTTGCCCCAATCTGCCAGTGCCTTCACATCATCAACGGTAACGGTCGAGGCATCTTCGTACCGCAGAAGGTTCTCAAATAACACTTTTAGGGAGAACGGAAGTGCTGATATGTCGCCAAGTCCCGCTTTCGAAGCTGCTTCGAGGCTAAAATAGTCATAAGAATTTCCGCCAACTTTTAAAATACGGCGCGTTCCAAGACTGTCATGACCGGTCACGGGCATACGAAACCCCTCCTTAACAAAAATGTTAGAAGCCACCTAAACTTAAACCAACAATAAAACAGTGAGTGGTTGGGTGCAAACTAACCCAGTTGAATATTATATTTTTAAACCTACCCCTTATGTGATTATTTTAGGAACACGCAAAAATTGCAAACATCTATCCAAGATAAAGACTAAAGAATTATTTTTCATCTCTGTCATTCCCTTAAAAACTTTTTTTCAGATAGGGCTGGAAATAAAGGCTCTGACCTCGTTTATTGTATCTATGGTGAACTTTACAGGTACTGCTCTTACATGTATCCGATCTGAGCGTATTGTATTTCAAAAACTGGCGTTTTCTGTTACCGCAAGTGAAATCCTTTATTTAACAGGCCCTAATGGTAGCGGCAAATCGAGTTTGTTAAGAATGATGGCTGGATTAATGCACCCTGTGGAGGGCCATTTTTTTTGGAATGGAGAGAGGATTTCAAAGGTGACGGATGCTTTTAGAGGTAATATTTACTATGTAGGCCACCAAAATGCCGTCAAGGGTGATCTAAGCGTTCGGGAAAATGTACAAACTTGGGCAGCGCTGTACGATAGCGAGATGGAAAACTATTCTGTAGACCACGCCTTAGAAGCCTTCGAACTTGATAGTTTAGCCAATCTTCCAGCACGTTTCCTATCTGCCGGACAGAAAAGGCGATTGAATTTAGCTAGACTTAACACCACTGGTTCTCCTCTCTGGCTATTAGATGAACCAACCACCTCACTAGATGAAGCCGGCTCTTTGTGCTTAAAAGAATTAATCTCCTCCCACATAGGGAAGGGGGGTATGGTGGTAATGGCTACCCATGAAACAAATCTAACAAATTGCAAAGTATTAGATCTATCTGAATTTACACTTGACCCAACATAATTTACGCGGTGAAAACTGAAATATGGGTGCTTTCTTATCTCTCCTTCGACGAGATCTCAGGCTGGCGTTACGCCAAGGAAGTGACAGCCTGATGATAGTCATATTCTTTGTTGTTGTGGTCGTACTATTCCCTTTGGCCATCGGTCCGGAACAGAAAATCCTAAGCCGGGTAAGTGCAGGAATAATTTGGGTGGCAGCCCTGTTAGCTGCGATGTTATCCATGGACCGCCTTTTTGAAACCGACTACGATGATGGTAGCCTGGATTTGTTAGTGCTTGCCCCGCATCCAATAGAGATATTGGTCCTTGCAAAAGTCCTTGCCCATTGGTTAACCACAGGGTTGCCTTTAATCATTATCTCTCCTCTCTTAGGAATTTTCCTTCATATGCAACCAAATGGGCTTTGGGTAATGATACTATCCCTTTTACTCGGTACACCTGTTTTAAGTCTTATTGGCTCCATCGGTGCTGCTCTGACCCTAGGATCACGACGGAGCGGCGTATTAATATCGCTTCTAATCTTACCTCTGTTCATCCCCGTGTTGATTTTTGGCGTTAGTGCCGTTGACGCTGCGCTAATGGATCTGCCGGTTCGGCCTCAACTACTTCTTTTAGGTGCTTTATTTCTGGGTACGTTTGCAATCAGCCCTTGGGCAAGTGCTGCGGCTCTCCGGCAGGCCGTGGAATAATATTACAAGAAGGCAGTGTGCCGAAAAGTATGCACTATAGTATTTTAACCTGGACAAATTACCACTATAGAAACCTTTCAACTACTCAATGGTGACCAGAAACAAAGTGGGGTTGTGGATATTCCAAATTTACAGCAAATAAACGAAATAATTTCAATTTTATAGATGATGGACTAGATGCACCGTTTTGCCAATCCAACACGCTTTTTAAAGCTTAGTAGCATGCTTCAGCCTTGGGCCATGGCTATGACTGTTATATGCTTGGGGGTGGGGTTATATTTCTCGATTTTTGTTTCTCCTCCCGATTACCAACAAAGTGAGACGGTTCGTATAATGTACGTGCACGTTCCTGCTGCGTGGATGGCAATGTTCTGTTACACAGTCATGGCCTTCTCAAGTGCGGCAGCATTAATTTGGCGGCACCTTGTTGCGCAAATCGTCGCAAAAGCTACAGCCCCTATTGGTGCTACTTTTACCTTTCTTGCCCTTGCTACTGGATCACTATGGGGCAAACCGATGTGGGGCACGTGGTGGGTTTGGGATGCTAGGTTAACTTCTGTTTTAATTCTATTTTTTTTATATCTAGGCTTTATGATACTTTATGACGCCTTTGATGATATATCGCGAGGCGCCAAAGCCGCATCTATACTGGCTGTCGTAGGCGGGATCAATGTACCGATCATCAAATTTTCTGTTGATTGGTGGAATACTCTTCACCAACCAGCTAGTGTCGTGAAGCTTGATGGTCCTGCCATACATTCCAGCATGCTGGCACCCCTCCTTTTAATGGCTATTGGATATACCGCATTTTATATCTGGACACTCTCAATACGAGTAAAGGCGGAAATCAATTCTAGCAAAATCCGAGCAATCCGCATGCGTCAAAACACTAACCAGAGACCGGTGTAAAATGAATCAGCTAACTAACTTCATGAGTATGAGTGGTTACGGGCAGTTTATTTGGCCCGCATTTGGTATTTCGGCAATTTTATTAGCCGCCATCTTAATTTACAGCCAACGGTTTTTGAGGCATACCGAAAAAGAATTGCATACACAAATAAGCCATGAAACAAAATTGGAAGTGGCTGAAGATATAAATAA
>JYMV01026932.1_pt1 | contig 22880 bp, 18 predicted proteins | sample 338911 | NCBI WGS metagenome assembly JYMV01 (sample SAMN03354496, study PRJNA234377) | hydrothermal vent metagenome | biome: Deep sea; feature: Hydrothermal plumes at the Eastern Lau Spreading Center, Western Pacific Ocean; material: Seawater | place: Tonga | collected 2009 | depth 2000 m m
CTTTGCTTATGTCAATACAGGCTACGATGCTGTCGGTACGTCATTTGAGATTGAGATTCTGGGCAAACGCTGCAAGGCGACGGTTCTTGCCGAAGCCGCGTGGGACCCGGAAAACCAACGACTGAAAGTTTAAGTGCCGCGTACTTTCGGCAGCAGCACGAAGTCCCAGGGCGAGGGCATTTCTCCGACCGGGACTTCGATCAGGGCCGGCGCATTGGCATCTAGCGCTTGGTTCAGGCTTTTTTCCAGTGCATCAGGTCCTTCGGCCTTTAACGCCATCACGCCAAACGATTTCGCAAAATCAGTGAACGAGGGGTTCTGGAGGTCACTCGCGATCTGGCGCCCTGCATATTTTTCCTGCTGGATTCGGGCCACATTGCCGTAGGCGTTGTCGCTGAACACGATCACCACGACGGCAATGTTATGCCGGACTGCGGTTGCCATTTCCTGTGCGTTGAACATGAATCCGCCGTCGCCGGCGATGGCGACCACCGCCTGGTCAGGGCAGGCCACTTTGGCACCGAGTGCGCTGGCATAGCCCCAGCCCAGGGTGCCCTGGTAACCACTGGCGAGATAGGTCCGGGGCTGATAGACCGGAAATGCAAACCGGCTGACATAGCCGACTTGCGTGAGTTCATCAATAAATATGCCGTCTTCGGGCAGTGCGTTCCGGATGGCGCGGATGAATGACAGCTGCGGCTCGAGTGGCGACAACACTTTAGCCATGGCTGCCTTTCTCGCAATCATTTCTTCTTCACGGCTGTTGCGGGGCGAGTCGTCGGTCGGCAGCGCATCGAGCAATGCCCGGCAAGTGAGTTTTGTGTCGGCTACGATGCCGATCTCAGGTTCTGTATGTCGGCCGACCGCATTCGAGTCGATATCGATGTGGATAATCTTGAGGTTTTCATCCGTGCCCCAGGCCATCTGCTGCATCTGCAGCCGTGTGCCAACAGCTAACACCACGTCACAGTCTTTCCACAGTTCGTTAGCGAGTGGCGAGGTCACACTTAAGTAGTGGCGAGCGTCCAGCACACCATGGCCCGTGCGGAAGGCCGATACCGGCGCCTGCAGGCGCTCCGCGAGTTTGGTCACCTCAGCGCTGGCGTGCTGTGCACCACCGCCGACGATGATCAGTGGGTGTTCACTTAGTTCCAGTAATGCCGCGGCCGATTCGATAGCCTCGGTATCGGGAGCGCACGGTGTTATTTCAAGTGGCGGTAGCGTGCTGTCTGACCCAACTTCACTGCCCCAGATATTCATTGGGCATTCGATGCCGACGGGGCGGGGACGGCCATTGATCAGCGCCGTTAACGCTTCATGTAATTGGCTTCGGGCTTTGTCGGGGTCGAGAATGCGGGTCGCATGTTTGGTCAGGCTGCCGAGGATGCCGTCCTGGTTGGGTATTTCATGCAGCAGTCCGTACTCGCGGTCGATGGCACCCGTGGGGAGTTGACCGATCAGTGCCAGTACCGGGGCATTCACTGCATAGGCGGTGGACAGGGCAGCGGTGGTATTGAGAAAGCCGGGGCCGGGTACGACGCAGTAGGCCTGGGGCTGGCCGGTGGCGAGTGCGGCACCCAGCGCCATGTAGCCCGCGGCCTGTTCGTGTCGTACCTGGATTGGCCGAACCGTTTCGCGGTGGGGGTATAACGCATCGAAAAAATCATCGTTCTGAACGCCGGGGAGGCAGAACAAGTGCGATAAACCCAGGTCTTTTAAGCCCTGAACAATGAGGTCGGCAGTTGTTGTCATGGCTACGGGCGTTGAGGTTATGAGATTCGGATTGAACGCAACAGTGTAACCGCTCGTTAGCGCCTCGTTGCGAGTAGACATGACTTTACCGCTGGCGCTATTTTTCTGCTCGCCCCGTCCAGTGTCGCCAAGCAAGATTTGCACGCACGCCAAGGCCAAGAAATGGCTGTGGCGGCAGTCGGTTCGGTGTGCCCAGACTTTGAAGGTCCGAAATCAGTGGATTATCTCGACTGCAGGCCAGATCCGCCGCCAGCAGTCCGCTGATCGTTCCTTTGGTAACCCCAATCCCGTTCTGGCAGATAGCACTGTGGATATTGTCGGCAACCTTCCCAAACCCATGGCCCTGATTCTGGGCGACACATACGAATCCCGTCCAGGTATGTTCTATCGTGACCTCAGGCAGCATCGGAAAGCGGGCGTTGAAGCAGGCCTGATGACCCACACGAAGGGCTGTTCGGTAAGCATCACTGCGACGACAGCCGGGGCCGTACTCGACTTTCTGACGAATCAGCAGACGGTGATCCTGGGTGTAGCGCATGGTCACACCCGGCATGCCGACCGGTGTGAGACCCCAATCCTCCTGACCACCCAGGGCCTTTTGTTCTTCAATTGTAAGCGACCGCGACAAGCTGGCCGATAGGGCGATCGGGAGCAGAGATCTTTTGTAAAACCCAAATTCTTCCGTGTAGATGCCGGTGCCCAGGATAAGCTGTTGTGCCCGTACACACCCGTTGGGTGTTGTCAGCGTAATCTTGCCGCCATAATTGGCAGTGATAACGGGTGAGTTTTCGTAGATCGTCACGTTTTCTGGCTGGCTGTCACCGAGTCCACGGACCAGCGCTGCCGGATTCATCAGGAATGCCCCCGGTGCGTAAAGTGCACCATGGTAGTAGCTTGTGCCGATTTCATCGGCCAGTTGCTGGCGGTCGAGCAGCCGATAAGGCTCGCCGAGTTGGTCAAGCACCCGCGCAAACGGTTCTATTTCAGTTCTAAAGGCGTGTGCAGATACTGCGCCGTGGTACTGCCCCCTGGGGCTCCATTGACACTCGATACCATGGGTATCGATTTGTTGCTGGAGATAATCTATGGCACTTCGGGCAAGCCTAATATGTCTGGGCATCACAGAAAGCTCATCTTGAAGTTGCTGACCGTGGGGAAGGTCAATCGCAAAGCCAGCATTGCGACCCGAGGCTGCGCCTGCGAGATGCTGTGCCTCCAGCAGAATGATCTGATCTTGCGGGCGGTTCTCGGCCAGGCGCCGTGCTGCAGCCAAGCCCGCAAACCCAGCACCGACAACCACCCAATCGGGGCTTACCGTGTCTGTCAATGGCGGGTTCGGATTCCGCGGCGGCAGAATATTGTTCCAGCCGTTGGTGGAGTCATCCTGTGGCAGTAGGTCGATGTGGGTCACGTTCTATCCTGGATGGGCTGCAACTTAGCCATTATGTGATAAAAGCAAAATAGTTCAGTGAGCTCTTGCCCGATGTCTAGAGAGCATCTGTTTGATGGATCTATTTAGCGGAGAACAGCATCAGCGCCGATGAGTTCACGTTTACGGCGCGCGATAAAGGCCTCAAGTTCCTCCAGGATAGCTGGATCTAAGGGAGGTTGTTCATAGTCGTTGATTACTTGCTTCCAGACCGCGTTCGCTCGTTGTGCTGAGTCGAGACCACCGGCTTCCTTCCAGTTTTCGAAGTTAGTCCAGTCCGATACCACAGGTGTATAAAACGCGGTATCGTAACGCGCCATGGTGTGGGTCGTGCCGAAATAATGTCCTCCGGGTTGTACTTCGCGCATCGCATCGATGGCCAGGGTTTGGTCGTTGACTGCCAAAGGTTCGACAAACGCAGCCATCATCTGCATCATCTCTACATCGATGATCAACTTCTCAAACGAAGCGACCAAACCGCCTTCAAGCCAACCGCCACCATGGATAATCATGTTGGCATGGCCCATGACCGCGCCCCAAAGTGACATCTCACTTTCGTAGGCCGATTGGGCGTCTACACTGGTTGACGCGTTGGTGTTGCTTGAGCGAAACGGTATTTGGTATCGACGGCAAAGCTGTCCGGTGATGAGACTGGCTTTGGTCTGTTCCGGCGTTCCAAACGCCGGTGAACCAGTGCGCATATCCACATTTGAAGTGAATCCACCATAGACTACGGGTACGCCTGGTCGCACCAACTGGGTGAGTACAATGCCGGCTAATGCCTCGGCATTCTGCTGGGTAATGGCGCCGATGACGGTCACCGGAGCCATCGCACCGGCCAGTGTGAAGGGCGTCACAATCACCGGTTGTCCTGCCCTGGCGAGTTCGATCAATCCGCCTGCCATGGGCCCATCGAGTAGACGCGGTGAATTGGTGTTGATATTGCCGGTGATCACAACGTGTTCGGGCAAGTCATCGAAGTCGATACCAAAAAGGATGCACGCCATGTTCAGGCCATCCCGAGCACGGTTGCTGCCGAGCAGGGAAGTGCTGATGCACTTATCGGTATAACGAATCTGAGCCAACAGAATGTCAAGATGTCGGCTGTTCTCGGGCAAGTCGAGGGGTTCAAACCCACCAAGTGCATAGTGGATAATGTCGAAGCTCTGGAACAATTTCTTGTAGTCACACAGTTCCGCATAAGTCCCCGGGCGCCGGCCTCGATCGAGGTCCGATACGAATGCGGGACCGGCGACACCGGAAAAGGTAATGTGATTGCCCCCGAGAGTCACTGACTTATGGGGATTACGGGCATTGTGTATGTACTCCGCCGGCACAGTTTTGATGACTTCCTCGACCATCTCGGGATCGAGATAGACCAACTCTTCCGCTCGATCGACTCTTGCGCCGCCTTCCGCATAGATCTTGCGGGCTTCGGTGTCGGTCACTTTCATGCCGAGTTCAGCAAGCACTCTCAAGGACGCCTGATGGATGGACTCGATCTCGTCAGTGCTCAGTGGTTCGATGGGCGGCAGGCTGTTGCGAATGTTTTTCCAGGGCAGAGATGTTTTTTCTGGCACGCCGGCAGTCCGGCGCTTTCGCCGTCGGTTGGACTGGGGTTCGACTCGGAGTTCGTTCATGGTGTCGTTGTCTACTGCCACAACACGGATGTTGAAATTCTAAGAGGATGGACCAACAAGATTCGTCAAGAAACTTTGCAGCCAGTCGGCCTGAATCCGATCATACCGATCGCCCAGTTTGTCCTGTTCTACTTGGGTCTGGGCCCCAGGCTGCCCGTAGGCTGCAACGTTAGACACTTGCCAGCGCTTGAAATTCTCCCGCGTGCACTCGGGATGAAACTGGAACCCGTAGCTGGTGGTGCCAAACGAAAACGCCTGCAAAAAATGGCCGGTCGTCGCCAGCAGTGTCGCCCCTTCGGGCAGAGTAAACCCATGATAATGGGATTCGGTACCGTATATCCCGTCGGGAAGGAACCCGCGGGCGTCTTCAGTCAGTGTTAACGGGTAATAGCCGAATTCATGAAATCCTTCGGGATGGGGCCCGATCGTCGAACCCAGTGCATGGGCAATGATCTGACCACCCAGACAAAATCCGACCGTTGGGATATTGCGGGCAATGCACTGCTCAGCCCAGCGGACTTCGCTTTTCAGCCAGGGATAACGGTCCGTGTGCCAGTCTTTTGCGTCCTCAGGGTTGCCTCCACCATAGATTATGGTAATCGCAACCGAGTCGTCGGGTTCATCCAGTGGATCGCCGTGATCGACGTGTCGCCAGTCGAGTTCATAACCAAGCTGTGCAAGCCGGGTTGATGCCCGGTCACGGTTTACTGGACCATCGGATCCATGTGGGATCAATACTGCCCGTGCCATGAAATGCCTCCCGATTCTCCCATCCCTTTTTTAGGTTACAGGCTATCCTGTATGATGCAACTGAGATCCTGTTTTGGTTGGCAACGGTAGAGTACAACAAGTCTCGGCACAAACCAAAGCTTGTCAAAGTTCTGATATCCCCAACATCAGTGGTCCGATAAACTACGCCCGTTGTCAGCTTAAATAGTCTTATGCCAGATAACGATTTGCCATATCGCTAACACTCAATCTGAGAGAAAGACAATAATCAATGTCTGTCAGTGCTGAATCATCATCCGGGCGCCGGGGTCGCCGGACCCGGCGGGTCGATGCGGCCAAGGCTGAAGTCATTGAACAGTTGCCGTGGACACAACCGGTCTACACCGATCCCCCCACAGAACCTTTGGATGAAGACGGCCTTGAAGCTGTCCATAATGCGGCGATGCGAATCGTGGAAGAGATCGGGATTGATTTTCTCCATGAGGACGCGCGACGTGTTTTGAAAGAAGCCGGTTGCGAGGTGCAGCCGGATTCGCCGACGGTCCGCATGGACCGGGCATTTGTGATGGAGCAGGTCGAGAAAGCACCCGAGTCTATTACGCTAGAGCCCCGAAATCCAGATCACACCCTGATATTCGGAGGTGCCTATGCCGCGTTCGGGCAGGTGGCCAGCCCGCCTAATGTATCGGACCTTGACGGTGGGCGCCGCACGGGTAATCGCAAGGACTACCAGAATCTGCTCCGTCTGGCCCAAAGTTTTAACTGTATTCACTTCACTGGTGGTCACCCGGTGGAGCCTGTAGACCTGCATGCATCTACCCGCCATCTGGACGCCTTGTTTGACATGCTCACCCTCACTGACAAACTGGTCCACGCTTACTCGTTGGGTAAAGAGCGTATGGTAGATGCCATTGAAATGGTGCGGATCGCAGCGGGTCTTGATGATGAGGCGTTTGATGCGGCACCGCGGATGTTCACCAACATCAACTCGTCATCACCACTGAAGCATGACTGGCCAATGCTCGACGGCGCCATGCGGCTTGCCAAACGCAATCAGCTGGTGATTGTTACGCCCTTTACGCTCTCCGGTGCGATGGCGCCGATCACCCTGGCCGGGGCCTTGGCGCAGCAGACCGCCGAGTGCCTGGCAGCACTCGCATTGCTCCAGGTGGTGCGCCCCGGCGCGCCGGTTGCTTACGGTTCGTTTACCTCCAATGTGGACATGAAATCCGGTGCACCGGCCTTTGGTACCCCGGAATACGTACGGGCCACGCAGATCTCCGGTCAGCTGGCCCGGCGCTACAAGCTGCCGTGGCGGGCCTCCAATGCCAACGCCGCCAACTGCGTCGATGCCCAGGCCACCTGGGAAAGTGCAGCATCGTTGTGGGCCTGTTCTACGGCGAGAGCCAACATCGTTTACCACGCGGCCGGCTGGCTGGAAGGCGGGCTGTGTGCGAGTTTTGAGAAATTCGTGATCGACTGTGAGATGTTGCAGCAGCTGGCCTATTACCATCAGCCGGTCGGTGTCACCGAAGCCGATTTGGCCGTCGACGCGATCAGAGACGTCGGCCCGACGGGTCATTTCTTGGGCAGTGCGCACACCCAGGAACGCTATAAGACTGCCTTTTACAGTCCGTTCCTATCGGACTGGAGCAACTTTGAAAACTGGGAGGAAGGGGGCGCTGTGGAGACACCGCAGCGGGCGAATCGCATTTTCAAACAGGTGCTTGAACACTACCAACCGCCACCGATGGCACCCGCCACGCTTGAGGCGTTGACAGAATTTGTTGAGCGGCGCCGAGCAGAAGGTGGAGCACCCACCGATTTTTAGGTCGCGGGATATTCTGTCAAAGACGTCGTCTCCTGGGTTCCGGTAAAGGACTACTGGGTTTAAACCCAGTATGGGTTTGTGGCCGGTTGTACCAGACAACGTACAGTAGCGATATCGGACAAGAAAATTGGCAACAAAGGTGTGAGCGGTCAACCAACCCTATTCACTACGTCAATCCGATGATACGTGCAGAAACAACAACCATGACCGCGCAACAAAAAGTACTGGGCAATCTGGCATTCTGCTGTGGCGTGACCATCTGGGCAACGATGTTTCCCGCCACGGAATATCTGCTGAACAACTGGGACCCCGTCGCCATTACGTTTGTGCGGATGAGTGGGGGAGGATTGGTATTGCTGGTGGTGTTTGCCCTGCTGGAAGATGTGTCGGCTACGCTGAGGGCGGCCCCCTGGGGCAAGATTTTCCTGCTCGGTATCGTGGGTGTCGCGTTGTCTACTTTTCTGTTTGCCTGGGGTATCCAGCTTTCAAGTGCGGTGGCCGGTGCGTTGATTGCAGCGACCGGGCCGATCGTTGCTGCACTGATCACGGGTCTGGTTTACGGACAAGCGCTGCAAAAAGGTATCGTGTTCGGGGTCCTGTTGGCGGTCGCTGGCGGGATCTGTGCCATCTTCGCCACCGGCGGTGGTGCGGTCGATTTCAAAGGCGGTGAGATCGTGGTGTTGTTGGCGATGGCAATCTGGGTCTGGTACTCGTATAACTGCCAGCGCTGGCTCAAGGGTCTGCCGCAGGTGAGCATCGCCGCCCTGACCGTGGCTGCAGGCAGCATTGGATTCGCTGCCTATGTTGGGATCGCAGAGTTGTCGGGGCTTGACGATGTTCGTTTTGGCACGGAACTGAAGGAGTGGTTGGTGATCGGTTGGCTTTCGATTGGACCGGCTTCTACATCAATATTTCTCTGGCATTTTGGTGTCAGCCGGGTGGGTGTGACAATCGGTTCGATGTACCAGAACCTGGTGCCGATTATCGTGGTGCTGATCACCATCAGCCAGGGCCGGTACCCCACTTACCTGCACCTGATTGCAGGTGCGCTCATTATTGCTGGAGTGCTCTATACCCAGATTCGGAATCTTTCTGCGAGCCCGTGAACGGCGTTGACACCTTTCGACGTTTTTTCAACAATGAATGCTAAACGGATATGACAGTTGAGATTTTCTTCAACAACCTGTCTGACTGGAACAGATCGTGATCTGAAGCTTTTTAGGTGGATCAGGTAGGGGTAGGGACAGCAAAGGAGGGAGATATGCATGTCGGGTTTATAGGGCTGGGCAACATGGGGGCGCCGCTCGCCCGTCGGTTGTGTACTGACCATACGCTTTGGGTATTTGACCAATCGCAAACAGCCGTCGATGCGTTTACTGGGGCGGATGCCCAGGTCGTTAAAAGTGCGGCTGAGCTTGCAGAATCTGTCGACATTGTTCTGACTTGTCTGCCAACCTCGGAGGATCTTCGGTCGCTTTTATTCGGCGAGCAGCAGGTGGCTTCAGCACTTAACAAGGGTACTATGCTGATCGATATGACGACTGGGGATCCAGGCATTACCCGGGAGCTCGCTGCCAAACTGGCGATAGAGGGCATTGAGTTGATTGATGCACCCGTCAGCGGGGGCCCCAAGGGTGCAACTGCTGGCACGATTGCCATTATTGTCGGGGGCACCAGTGAACAGCTCACACGGGCTTTACCGGTGCTCAGTTCAATCAGTTGCAACGTCATGCATGCGGGCGATGTGGGTGCCGGTCATGCGGTCAAGGCGGGGAACAATCTGCTCAATCTGGTCTGTCGGCTGGCCACGTTCGAGGTGGTATCGCTGTTGGTCAAAGCGGGGGTCGCACCGGAAAACGCTGTGGCGATTATTCAGAAAAGCTCCGGTCGGAATTACGCCACTGAGATCACGTTGCCTGACAATATTCTCTCCGGCACGCTGCATCAGGGATTTACCATGGGTCTGATGCACAAAGACAGCAGTGTCGCCCTTCAGATGGCCGACGACCTGAACGTGCCGTTGCCCATCAGTACAACAGCCTTTTCGAACCTTAAACAGGCCATGGATGAACACGGTCAAGAATCGGACATGAGTGCGGTGGCACTCACCTACGAGAAAGATTCGGGCGCACGGATTCGACCTTAAACGGTAGGTTGTCAAAAAATGACGCAGATGAATAAAATGACCTTATCACTACCCCAGCGGGAAGCCCTCGTCCGAAGAAATTATCATGAATACCGTATTGTCTAGTGATCGTCCTTCGGGAGAAGTCTCCACTGAAGAGATTTACAGGCTGATTGATCTTGATCGATATCCGATTGATCGGCTCCAGGATAAGGCAGGTCAGATGCTGGTGGCCCAGTGTCGCTCAGACCTTGATGACTGTGCTGCAGCGATATTGCCGAGTTTCGTGCGACAGGCTGCGATCACGAAAATAGCTGAAGAAGCCGAAAGTCTAGTTCAGGTTGCTCATCGCTATGACGGGGATCGGGTGACATTTTATGAAGACGACAAAAAAGGATGCTCGGATGACGACAGTCTCGATTCCGCAGTGAGATCAGTTCGGCATCCCAATCGATACTGCCAGATCCTGAATTATCAGATTCCGAATCACAGTGATTTACGGGCAATCTATCTATGGCCGCCTCTAACAGAGTTTATTCGTCAAGTACTGAACGTTGAGCATCTTTTCCTAAGCCAGTGTCCTCATTTGGCACTGACGATGAAAGTGGCGTACGAGGGAGACACCGACGGCTGGCATTATGATCCCAACGATGGCGTGATCACGTTAGTACTACAGACTGCGGATAATGGAGGTGAATTTGAGTACGCGCCAAATATCCGCAACAAAAACGATCAAAACTACGCTGGGGTCGACCGACTGTTTAAGTCGCCAGACGTTGAAGCGACAAGACCGATGCTGGAGCCTGGCACTTTTACCTTTTTCAATGGTCGGCATTCGATGCATCGGGTACGCCCGGTGGGTTCGACCCGACAACCAAGGATCGTTTCAATATTCTCCTTCGATCAACGACCAGATCATTTTTTTGCACAAAGCTATATCGATAAACTACGTAGTTTTCCGCAGGGTCCGCCGATAGTTGATTGAAAAATTAGTCCAACGATTCTCTGAGATCTTCTAGGTGGAGAAATCTTCTTATCGCATAGAAAATAATTGTAAATGCGATAACCGCGACGCTTAGGTTGATCAATACCGTGACCAGGGTCGTTCCCACAATCAATGCCATCCCGGTGTGACTGGCCAGTCGCGGCTGAGTTCGTGACCGTCCCAACACTTGGTAACAGTATTGGCGTAGCGGCACCCAATCAAAAACATCGTAACCAACTTTGAGCAGAACCCCCGAAAAGACAGCTTGGGGAATCAAACTGATCAGGTCCTGGAACATCAGCATTTCAATAAGAACAAAGACACCGACCAGTACGCCAGCCAGTCTCATCGTGGCGCCCTCATTTAGGATCAATACCGATCGTATCGTTGCCTGGGCACCTGGAATTCCCCCAAATAAAGAAACTGCCGCGTTTGCGATACCTTGGGCGCAGAGTTCCTGGTTAGGTTTGGTGATGTCCTTATGGCCATGCATCACCTCAACTTTGCGGTCAACAACGAGAGAAGTCAGCAACGTATCCAGATAGGCCAACATCGCAAGCTGAACGACAAACGGTACGGCCAGCAGGATCAGGGCAAAACTCCATTGTGTCGGTAACTGGCTGATGACCCTGTTCTGTAAGTCCATCAAGGATTCAATCGACCCTCCCAGGCTCACACGCTGCACATCAAGATCGAGAAAGACGGACAGCAGCGTGACGGTTACGATGGCGATCAAGGTGGCAGGGAAAAAAGAGTTCAGCCGCGCACTGATCTGTCGCAACAGTACTGGGAGCGTAAATATCAGACCCAATGTGAGGCAAGTGATGGACAAGTTGGTCAAGATATTGCCCAGGTAAGCGGTTTTGCCCCCAAGCCCAAACAGGGACCCGACCTCCCCTATCCAGATCAGCATTGCAATGCCATTCATAAAACCACTGATCACCAGCTTAGGAATCAACCCTATAAACCGACCCAATCGAAACAAACTGACCACCATGAGCGTCAGACCAGTCAGTAATAGAACCAGATTGATAAACCGGTCAGGGTCTGTATCGGGATGATCCAGCAGCAGCCCACTGCCGACGGCGGTGACGAGCAAGACCGTGACGGCGGTCATGGGTGCGGTTGGGCCGGAGCATTGAATACGGGTACCGCCAAATGCTGCAGTGATCAGCGCGATGATACCGGCGGAGAGAATACCGGCCAATGCACCGCGACCGCTGAGGACACCGAATGCGGCACCGAGACTGATGGCGACAAAACTGACAGTCAGTCCCGGCAGCAGTTGTTGCAGGACCCGGTCAGCGTTTAGATATTGTCGAGTTCCAGCTGTCATTTGTCTGGAATACGGTTTAGCTTGATGTGGCGCGTCACCCTGACGAGGTAACTGAGCAGATCGATGGCGACCATACTATACTGTTGTGGTGTGCACTGAGTTTTAGGCTCGATAGTAGTCGCGGTTATCGCATTATTCGTTTGATACAAGCCCTGGTCGACACCAGGCCCTCGCTGCAAAATCAACTGTCACGAAGGAGTATTGCTGGGACAAAACCCCCATCAGCCGATATCGAGTGCTGGAATTTGTTGATCTGCCGGAGGGCAGATGTACTGAAATGACTCAGGTACAGGAGAAATCTTTATTTAGCGTGTTGCTGACTCTAGCTTGTCGACCAAACGCTTAATTGAGTCAGTATACATCCATTAATGAGGTGAATCTTTTGGACGAAATAGATCCAACGGTATCTGAAGCGTGACCACAGAAGCTAAGACGGAACGAGCGCAGGTGGTGCGCTACGAGTTTGATACGCGGCTCAAGGCTGGGGAGACGTTACCGGTTGCGTCCGGCGTGACGTGGCTGCGTTCACCGTTGCCGTTCAGACTGGATCACATCAACCTGTGGTTGTTGGAGGATGGTGAAGGCTGGACCGTGGTAGATACGGGTATCTATTTCGACGAATCCAAAGCAATCTGGCAGCAGGTCTTCGAAGGCCCGATGGGCGGCAGACCTGTCGACCGGATAGTCGTTACCCATCTTCACCCGGATCACATCGGCTGCGCTGGATGGCTAGCGCAAGAGTTTGATGCGCCGCTGTGGATGACCCGTGGCGAGTATCTATTGTGCCGGGTCCTGGTAGCTGATACAGGTCGTCCGACGCCGATAGCTGGGGATCGATTCTATCGGGGCGCTGGATTTTCGCCTGGTGATATGACGCGTTACCACGAGCTGTTCGGGATGTTTGGAAAGTACGTCTCTCATATTCCTGAGTCCTATCACCGACTCCAGGCGGGTGATTGTTTTCAGGTTGGATCGAACCAATGGCAGGTATTAATCGGCCGGGGTCATTCGCCGGAACATGCGTGTTTGTTTTGCGCCGAGCTCAACCTGTTGATTTCTGGAGATCAGTTACTGCCCACTATCTCATCCAATGTCAGCGTGTATCCAACTGAACCCGGTGCCGATCCGCTGGGTGACTGGCTGGCATCCCTACAGCGGCTTAAGGAATCAATTCCAACTGATGTGTTGGTGCTGCCGGCGCATGGACGTCCGTTTCGTGGGGCACATGAACGACTCGATGCCATGATTGCTGAGCACAACGAGGGCCTCGATAAACTTCAAGACCTGTGCCAGGAACCGAAACGTGCTATAGACGTTTTCTCGGTGCTGTTTAGAAGCGAGATCAATAAAAGCAACTTGATTCTAGCGACTGGTGAGTCAATCGCTCACCTCAACTATCTCCTGGCACAAGGCTGCCTGCAGGTCGAAAGAGACAATGACGGCATTAACTGGTACCACAGTGTAAAGTAGACAGATCACCGACTCGACAGCGTCCGCCAGATCTCTTTTTGATCGGTGTGCTGAAACTAAACCTAGACTCGGACGCTGTTCTGGCGTCATGGCTGATCATAGGCTTATTTGTAGGAGGTATTTCTTCTATACTTTCATGTTATTTTATAAGCCCCAAAATATATATCGACTGATTGCATTCAAATCGTGCCTATCAGGGCTGAGCCTAAGACACATCAGCTAAAACGATGGGAGTCAGCTGGCAATGAGAATGATCCGAATATTTTTAAGCGCCGTGACCATGGTACTGGTTGCGGTAGTTTCGAGTGCAGTTGTGGCCGATGATGCGGCAATCCGGTCCGGTGATACTGCGTGGCTGATGACGTCGACGGCTCTGGTACTGTTTATGACCATACCAGGGTTGGCTTTGTTTTACGCCGGTATGGTTCGTGCCAAGAACGCGGTGTCGGTCATGATGCAGTGTTTTGCCATCGCGGGCCTCGTATCGATCTTATGGGTACTGTATGGATACTCTTTTGCGTTTGGTGGCCGTGGTGCACTCTGGGGTGGTCTGGACAAACTGTTTTTAAGTGGTGTTACGCGAGATTCAGTCACCGGAACGGTCCCTGAAGTCGTCTTCATGGTGTATCAGATGGCGTTCGCCATCATTACGCCGGCGATCATCGTCGGCGCATTTGCAGAACGTATGAAATTTTCGGCCATGCTTTGGTTCATGGGAATCTGGTTTACAGTCGTCTACGCACCAATCGCGCATTGGGTCTGGGGTGACGGGGGTTGGCTTCGTGAAATGGGTGTGCTTGATTTTTCCGGTGGTACTGTAGTCCACATTAACGCAGGTATCGCCGGACTGGTCGCAGCGCTGGTGCTAGGACCAAGAAGAGGTTACCCGGCTGCACCCATGCCGCCCAACAATCTGGTTTATACCGTCATAGGCGCGAGCATACTGTGGGTCGGCTGGTTTGGCTTCAACGGTGGCAGTGCACTGGCTGCTGACGGCTTTGCCGGCATGGCTGTGGCAGTTACCCAGATCTCCGCTGCTGCAGCTGCGCTTAGCTGGATGTTTACTGAATGGATTGTTTTCCGTCGGCCGAGTGTTCTGGGAATCGCATCCGGCGCTGTCGCCGGACTGGTCGTCATTACACCAGCCGCGGGTGTGGCCAGCCCAATGGGGGCGCTCGGGCTCGGTGCGACGGCGGGGTTGGTATGTTTTTTCGCAGCGACTTGGCTGAAGCAGCGTTTGGCTTATGATGATGCACTCGATGTCTTTGGCGTCCATGCTGTCAGTGGTATCTTGGGCGCGCTGCTCACAGGCGTCGTTGCCTCACCCATTCTGGATGGAACCGGGTTCGCTGAAGGTATTGCTACGCTGGGCGGACAGGTTCTCGTCCAGCTGATTGGTGTGGGAGTTACGGTCTGCTACACGGGCGTACTGACCTTCATCATTCTGGAACTGGTAGATGCCATGGTTGGCCTGCGCGTCAGGGAACAGGAGGAGGAGGTCGGACTCGACATGGCGATACACAACGAGCGGGCTTATAACCTAATGAAGTCGTAAGCATGATGTTCGATTGTAGTTTGGAACGACCGTGTTAATCTTTTTATGTCGAATAGGTAAGCCGTCTTTAATCAGTATTCATCCTGATCGAAATCAGACAACCCTATGACAACAGATTACATTCCCGTCGCGGAGTTTGTTGAGGAATCAATCGAGCTTCTGCAACAGATGGAAGAAGCTGTGCTGGAACTGGATAGCCGGCCCGGGGATCGTGCTCTGGTCGATCAACTCTTCCGGGGTATGCACACCATCAAGGGTGGTGCAGCGGTTGTGATGCGCCCTGATCTTGCTGACTATGCGCATCGGCTCGAGAGTTTGCTCGATCAGGTTCGGGGTGGCCAAGTGAGTGCTGGCAAGACGCTGATTTCCACTTTGCTCGAAGCAATCGACTGTGTGGGCCTGTTTATTTCCGGCATCCCAGGTGGGTTGGCCGTTGACCAGACCCGTGTTGATGCCAGTATCCAGAATGTGAGCGCTTTGGTTGAATCGGCCACTCATTCGCCCCTTGAGGTTCAAGAGGCTGGAGAATCGGTATCTTCAGCGCTTACGGCCATAGCTTCCAAAAAGTCACAGGCGTATCTGGTCACACTGAAGTTCAATCCCCAGATGCCGGAGCAGGGTGGTGATCCCCTTTTGCTGCTTAAAGAACTGGCTGAGCTCGGTGACTGTATAACAGTTGTTCACCCGGGCAAGTTGCCGGATATCGCCGAGTTCGATGCGAGCCGTCTTTATGTGTGGTGGAGTATCAAATTGACGACTTCGCTCTCTCAATCAAAAATTGAGCAGACGCTTCTGTTTTTTAGGGAAGGCAACGAACTCAGTGCCGTCCCTTTTGATTTCACACCCGAGGAAACTGACACGGTTGAGCGGGCCCACCAGGCACAGATTGCGCAAGCAGCGGCGGGAACAGAAGACGACGTGCGATCGACCCCCTCGGGGACATCGGAGCTGACCGCTTCAGTGACTGGCTTCAAGACGATGGAACCTGCCAGGATTGCGAGTGGTCGTGAGAGTGGTGACGGAACTGTGGGAAAATCGATTCGAGTCAGTATTGACCGACTCGAACGATTGCAGAACCTGATCGGCGAGACTGTGATTAACCAATCCCGTCTGATTCAACTGTGTGAAGAGGCCGAACGTCTGGATCCGACATTTGCCGGTGCATTGAATGAATTTGTCGAGGAAAACAGTCGTTCAGTCCGTGATCTGCAGGACGAGATCCAGGCGGTCAGGATGGTGCAGGTGGATACGGTATTTTCCCGCTTGCGCCGGGTTGTCAGAGATTATTCAGTTGAATCGAACAAAGAGATTCGATTGCGTATTGAAGGCGGCGAGACCGAACTCGATAAGACGGTGACCGATCAGCTGCACGGGCCGCTGCTCCATCTGATACGAAATGCGATGGATCATGGCATCGAGAGCAGTGAAGAGCGTCGTCAGGCAGCAAAGGATCCCGCGGGGACCATCTGGTTACGGGCATTTCACCGGGGCGGCCATGTGATGGTAGAAGTCCAGGATGACGGCAAGGGTATGGACGTTCAGAGAATTCGTCAAAAGGGACTGGACCGCGGGTTGATCGAGGAAAGCGAAGAGCTGTCTGACCAGCAGCTGCTACAGCTGGTTTTTCGGCCCGGTTTTACCACAACCGATGAAGTCACCGATGTTTCAGGCCGCGGCGTTGGAATGGACAGTGTCAAGCGCGATATTGAAGCGCTGCTCGGTACAATCGATATTCTCAGTGAGCCCGGACGAGGCACCACGCTTCGGATGAGGTTGCCGCTCACGCTGGCAATTATTGATGGCATGATTGTTCGGGTCGGGTCATTGACCTTTATTGTGCCATTGCTGGCTGTAGTTGAAGCGATAAGGCCAAAGGCGGATGATATTCGAAAAATGAAGCGTGATAACGAACTTGTCGAGATCCGCGGGGAATTTCTACCGTTGGTTCGACTCCATCGAAAACTGAATATTGATTGCGAATTTTCTGACCCTGCTGATGCAGTTTTACTGGTGTTACAGCACGTTGACAGTAAACAATGCCTGATGGTGGATGAGATCGTTGATCAACGTCCGGTGGTGATCAAAAACCTCGATGACAATTTTGTGCAGGTGCCTGGTATGACAGGCGCCAGTATTATGGGGGATGGTAAAGTCTCGTTCATACTTGATGTTGCGGCAATCGCTGCGTGAATGAGGTTGCAACGGAAATCATGAGTGAATCCAAAGAAACAACCTGGACCCAACATATGTCCGTAACAGATGTTGCGGATGAGATCGATGAGTTTGAACTCGATTTTACGGTTCGTTCTGGCCCGCAGGTGATTACATTCATGCTGGGAGAAGAGAAATATGGTGTCGACATTCTGCGGGTACGTGAGTTGATCACCTATCCGGTAGGAGCGGTGACGCCGATTCCCGGCATGCCCGCGTTTATTGTCGGTGTACTCAATCTGCGGGGCGTGGTAATTGCGGTCATGGACCTTAGGATCCGCTTCCGGCTTTCCGATGCGGTGTACAACCGGTCTACCGTGATTATCATCGTGGAGGTTGAAGGCAAACAGGTGGGTTTGATCATTGATTCCGTATCAGATGTGGTACACCTGGAAGAAGAGCAGGTTCAGTCAGTAGAGCACCTGACAGCAGGAATAGACTCTGCCTATATTTCAGGTGTTGTGAACGTTAAAGAGTCCATGGTTATCCTGCTGGATGTAGATCACTTGCTATCCGCTCAGGAACTCGAGGCACTGAAGGAAACCGCTGCCGATGAAAATTCCTCATGAGTGACATCCGCCGGGTACTCGTCATCGATGATTCGGCGGTCGCTCGCCGGGCGTTGACCGATATTCTGTCCAAAGACGATGGTTTGGAAGTGGTGGGTACTGCACCCGATGCCATGATCGGTTTGCGCAAGATTCAGGAACTGTCACCTGATGTGATCACATTGGATTTTGAAATGCCGGGTATGGATGGCCTGACCTTTCTGGAAAAGCTCATGAAATCGACTCCACTGCCGGTGGTGATGGTGAGCGCATACACTGAAGCGGGATCGGAGACGGCACTACGCAGTTTGGAACTGGGTGCGGTGGATGTTGTCGAGAAGCCGCGTTATGAAGTACGCCAGGGACTGACCGCAGTCTCGGAACTCATTATCGAGAAAATCAAAGCTGCAAGTCAGGCGCGGGTCGATACACCAGCTACACGGTTTTTCCGGGAAGACACCTTGAGACCCGTCAGCGTGTCTCAGGAACAACGCTCGAAAATTGAAGCATCATCAGATCAACGGCTCATCGCCATAGGCGCCTCAACTGGTGGGCCACAGGCGTTGATGCGGATACTGAGGACATTGCCGCGTGAGATGCCGCCCATTCTTGTGGTGCAACACATTACGCCATCATTTACGCAATCTTTTTCCAAGAGTCTGGATGCCAGTTGTCAGATGAAGGTTGAAGTTGCCGTCGATGGCATAAAACCTATTGACGGACATATTTACGTTGCGCCGGGCGATTGTCACATGCTTTTAGCCCGCGAGAAATCCGATTACCAGATCCGACTGTCTGACCATGATCATGTCAACCGGCACAGGCCGTCTGTCGATGAACTCTTCAGGTCAGTGGCCGACCATGCCAGACAGAATGCCACTGGCGTGTTATTGACCGGTATGGGTAGAGACGGGGCAGCCGGAATGGCACAAATGCGCCAAAACGGGGCTTGGACGATTGCCCAGGATGAAGCATCATCAGTGGTCTTTGGGATGCCCAGAGCCGCTATTGAAATGGGCGCAGCAGCCAGGGTCATGAGCCTTGACCACATCCCCGGTGAATTGGTGAATTATTTTGTAACCAACTCAGGTGTTAATCAGCGCGGTGCGCGCAAGGAATCAGCATGAAAGGGCTAACCATCAGCCGAAAGTTATTGTTGATATTTCTGGTCAACGTGATCGTGATCGGTTGTATCGCAGGGATTGTTTTTTATTCATTTAAAGGACTAACAGGAAGCATCACCTACAGTTCGAGCATTTTGGGTGATTACAAGGCAGAGCTCGACAGACTTCGCGCCGACCAGAGTCAGCTAGAGGTCTTGACCCAACCCTTTTATGTCAATGCGACTGGACAAAACGTAGATCGTGCAAAAAAGTCACTCGATAAAGCTCTGAAATCAATTGATCAGAATGTTGGAAGGCTCGTAGATAAACAGTTCGACGTTGTAAACGATCTTAAAGTGATTGGAAAAAGGGAAGGTGCCCGGATTTCGCCTTTGACCACGGTCGAGGTCACAATGGGCGAGGAGTTGGCTGCAGTTCAGAAGGCAGTCGACCAAAACATTCGTCCTCTGATTGATCAGATTGCTTCACATTCGCTGGTGCTTGCGAACACAACAACCGAATCAACGGAACTGATGCCGGCTGTGGTCTATGCTTTTGGCGATCTTGAGAAAATTCGCAAACGACTGATATTCCAGTATCGGATAAAATCTAAGCTGCACAATAATCACCCGGAATGGCTCAAGTTTCTTGGAGCGATTGGTGGGGTTGAAAAAGGTTCTAATGAATCTGCCAATACTGAAGACAACTTGTTTTATCAGTTGCGACACCAGATTGAAGCATTGACCACGATCCAGACCGGGAAAGTTGATAATCAGGCGGGAGAAAAAGCCGGTTCTACTGGAGGTCTAATTACTCGAGCGTTGGGCAAACGACGACTGAGCGAGGTTTGGAAGAAGTACACTGAGACCAAATATAAGCTCAGCGTTTACGTCAATAAAACTGAGAACAACCCGATTATCGAAACCTTCCAGGCTTTCGATGACAGTATGATGGGTGTATTTCGCGCAGTAGGGTTGCTCAACGAAGATCGTGAGCGCAGTGAACAGTTAGCCAGAAGCTTCGGTGTACTGAACAGTGCAATTGCCAGCGCTTTGTTAGACACCGGATATACAATTGAAAATGAACGAAAGAATGTCAGTGACACCATTCTGACCGATGGCGAGAGATTCCTGCATATCCTGATCGGCTTGTCGGTAATTGGTGCACTGATCAGTCTGATGATTGGTCTTTTTGTGAAACGTTCCATCACAAGGCCAGTCGACGATCTGGTCGAATTGGCTAAAGATATTGCACAAGGTGAAGGGGACCTCACCAAGCGCTTGTCGGTGTCCGCGACCGGCGAACTGGGTCAACTATCCAGCTGGTTCAATTCATTCCTGCAGCGTTTGAGTGACCTCATCATTGAGATAAAGGATTTTGCAAGCAATATCGAAAAGGCATCTCAGGAAATAGCTTCGGGCAACAAAGATCTTTCCGAGCGCACACACCGGCAGAGTGCTGCCTTGCAGGAAACAGCCAGTTCCATGGAACAGATGAACAGCATCATTCAGAACAGCGCTGAAGATGCGCGAAAAGCCTTTGAACGCACCCAGGAAACACAGACAAGTGTTGATGAGAACAGGAGTAACCTGCTGAATGTTGTGCAGGACACCATTCAGACCAACCAGGAGATGCTGTCTAACGTTCAGGAAACCAATCTCCGCGTTGTCGACGGCATGGCGGAGATTTCTACCAATTCAGAGAAAATGGCAGGCATTGTCACGCTCATGAACGACATCGCATTTCAGACCAACTTGTTGGCGCTCAATGCCTCCGTGGAAGCTGCGCGTGCCGGTGAGCATGGCAAAGGGTTTGCGGTGGTCGCGACTGAAGTACGCAGGCTTGCATCGCGCTCAGCCAAAGCGTCCGAAGAGATCGGCCAGCTCGTAGAGACCAATCTGAAAAGTGTCAGTGCTGGCCAGGGTACGGTGGAAGAAGGTGGCCGGAGCCTGGAAGAACGGCGCTTAAAGGTTGAGTCGATGCTGGGTTCTCTACAGGAGAGCAGTAATGACAATCTGACCCACATTCAGACTGCATTCCGCGAATTGGCAGAGGTGATGGAAAACATCACGACAGCCTCTGAAGAACAGGCCAAGGGGGTCGGTGAGGTCAACCAAGCCATTACTGATATGGAACGCCTGACTCAGGAGAACGCAACTTTGGTTGAGCAGAATTCGGCAGCGAGCCACAGCATGGCCAACGATACGTTGAGCCTTACACGGCTACTGGCCGCGTTTCAGGTAGCGCGCAAGGGTTCTGGCGAAGACGAGGAAGGTGATGATCGTTATCGGGGCGCTCTGCGAGGAGGGGCGGTGACCGATGACACTGAAGACCAAGGAGAGCTCAAGTACTATGCCCCCTATCTGACTGAAGACGGTGTCGATGACAGTTCTTCAGGACACCGACTGGAAGATAAATCTGAATTTGGAACCGACCAAGAACCGGAATACTTGCCGGCTGAACTTGTCGATAAGGATTTTGGGGGGGGATCTTCGGATTTGGACGATGAGAAACCATTCCGATAATGGCAGCAGAGATATCGGGTTAATACTGTCGCCTTTAACGACGGGTGTCAGTCGATCGCCTGAGCGCAATTGCCAAATTCGCAGATGTTGTTAACCGGAATTGAATTGCCTACGGAGTCCCAGTACCGGGATTATCAGAATTTTACCCAGAATCAGCTGGGACTCTCGCTGGGTGATGATAAGGCCTATCTGCTTCATGGTCGGTTACAGCGCCGTATGAGGGAACTTGGTCTTGACAACTATGCGGACTATTTCCAGATGCTTGCTGCTGACCAGGAAGGACAGGAACGGCAAAGATTCTTCAACGCGATCACCACCACCAAGACTGACTTCTACCGCGAAAAAGAGCATTTTGACTGGTTGGTTCGTGAAATCTACCCGGAGCTGAGAGAAAAGATTTCCAGATCTGAGCTCGCCAAAATCCGGTTGTGGAGCGCGGGTTGTTCGTTCGGGCAGGAGGCGTATTCACTGGCACTGGATGCGTCGGAGTTCTTTGCTAAGGAACTGTCGACGGGGATGGATCTGAAAATTCTCGCAACCGATGTCAATACTGAGGCGCTGAGTGTGGCCCAGCGTGGGCAGTATGCAGCTGAGACTCTGAATACTCTGCCACAACTTTTCCGGGATCGTCACTTCAGACGTATCAATTCGGATCAACAAGATTTGTACCAGGTCAGTAAATCAGCTGCGAGCCTGATTGATTTTCGTCGTCTGAACTTTCTGCAGCTGCACTATCCTATCGAAACTCGCTTTCAGGTGATTTTCTGCCGCAATGTGTTCTACTATTTCGACCCCAAGCTGCGGCAAGCTGTATTGAAACGACTGGCCGGCTATCTGGAGGAAGGAGGCTGGCTTGTACTCAGCCTGACCGAGATTGGCTATCAAGTTGACGGCTTGACGAAAGTGCGGGGCGAGATTTTTCGCCGGCAACCAGACTGATCGAGCATAGCCCGTAAATAATGGCAGCCACTGCTACCCTCAAAGGCCATGTGCTGGTCCTGTCAGGCCGCCTGGTCGGGCCGGATCTGGATGTTGTGACAGAAACCGGCAAACAGTTACTGGACCTGCCAGAGCGTCAACTAACGGTTGATCTCAGCCATGCCGAAGACACTGTCGATATTGCGGGAATCCAATGGCTGGTAACGATCTACCGTTCAGCCAAGAATCGCGGTAAGCAGTTGTCTTTTGCGGGAATCAGCCAGCCGCAGCGGAACGCACTGAAAATTTCAGGGTTCGAATCGATAATAGACGATTAGCGACATTAAGTGGATGAACCCATCTATCTTACTGGTTGATGATTCCGTCACGATCCGGCGCTATGCTCGGTCCATTCTTGAGGGTATGACAGAGGGCTATGAGGTTACCGAAAGAGAAAACGGTGCCTTGGCCCTGAACTGGTTGTCTTCTCTTGTCGATACAGAGTTACCGGATCTGATCATTATCGACCGAAACATGCCCGAGATGAGTGGTGACGAATGTGTTCACATCATCAAAATGGATGAGGATTGGCAGTCTATACCGTTGCTGTTTCTGACTGCACAGACTGACGAAGAACAGGTTGCGGCAGAAAATCACCTGAAAGCGAGTTTCGATAGGATAGTGCAGCTGCAGAAAGTTCAGACGACGAAAATCAATCAGGCT
>JYMV01051205.1_pt1 | contig 22876 bp, 17 predicted proteins | sample 338911 | NCBI WGS metagenome assembly JYMV01 (sample SAMN03354496, study PRJNA234377) | hydrothermal vent metagenome | biome: Deep sea; feature: Hydrothermal plumes at the Eastern Lau Spreading Center, Western Pacific Ocean; material: Seawater | place: Tonga | collected 2009 | depth 2000 m m
TTGCTCAAGCCACTCCACTGCTTTGGTGTATCTCTTTTCACTGTGGTAACTTAGACCCATTAAAAACAACGATTGGGATGATTCACCATTACTATCCATAAATTGTCGGAGTCGTACCCTTGCAGAGCCCGTTTCTCCATCGTGGATTAGTCCAAAATGCTTTTTAAGCGAAGCATCAAGCAAAACTTCTTGCTTTGAGGGCTGAAAGAGTAAAATAATGAGCAAAAGAAGCCCTATAACGCAAAAAAAGACAGTTTTGTTAATTTGTTTAATGAATAACATTTTGTGCAACCAGTATTGGGCGGTATCGTATCTATATACTGTAAAGGAGCGTGAGGAATGTCGTTTTCAAAATTTCAATTTGCATCAATTTTCCTTGCAAACTGTCTCTTAGGGACTACTTTACTGATGGCAGGACCAGTTCAACCTCGAGCAGGCGAGCCACTTCAAACCCTTAGCAATGCACTACTTGCCCGTTTTGATATCGGAAAAATTTCATTCAATGAAGACCTTACGGTTGCGGGTGGATTAGGTCCTATTTTTAATCAAACAAGTTGTGGCAGTTGCCACAATAACCCTCTTGGCGGTGCTGGAACTCAGACAGTTACAAGATTTGGTGCAATTGGTAAAAAAGGCGGATTCGACCCACTAACTTCACTCGGAGGATCCCTTCTACAATCAGAAGCAATAAGCGATACTTGTGCAGAATTTATTCCACCACAGGCAAATGTGACTTCATTACGCGTAACGAACAGTGCGCTTGCTTTTGGATTAGTTGAAGCAATTACAGATGCGGACCTACTTGCAAATCGCGATTTACAACCAATCGCACAACGTGGTCTTGCACACATGGTTACTAATTTTGAAGACCCACCAAATGAACTTCATGTTGGCCGCTTCGGTTGGAAAGCCCAAGTCGCTTCAGTTTTAACTTTTTCATCTGATGCTTCCCAAAATGAAATGGGATTAAGCAATCGATTTCTCCCGTTTGACAATGCACCAAATGGAGATGAAGTTCTGCTTGCAAATTGCGACACTGTTTTAGATCCTGAAGACGGACCAGACGCAAATGGATATGACTTTATTGACAGAGTTACGGATTTCCAACGATTCCTTGCCCCGCCACCCCAGACACCTCAATCTGGAATGACTGGCGAAATACTTTTTAATGCCACCGGTTGCAATGTTTGCCATACACCAAGTTTTACTACCGGTAATGCGGTTGAAACTGAAATTCCTTTACGAAACATTGCCATCCGACCATACAGTGATTTTTTAGTTCACGATATGGGACTTGCAGGCGATGGAATCGTTCAAGGTGCCGCGAACGGTCAACAACTTAAAACGCCCCCACTATGGGGTGTTTCCTATCGTGACCCGCTTTGGCATGACGGCCGATTCTCCGCAGGTTCTTTTGACTCTAGAATTCGTGGCGCAATTGCAGAGCATGGCGTATTTGGTTCACAAGGTGTGCCTTCCGCGACAGCATTTGCTTCACTTCCATTTGCAGACCAAGAATTAATGATTCATTTTCTGAGTTCGCTCGGTAGAGCAGAATTCGACAGTGACGCAGACAATGATGTTGAACTTGATGACTTTCACGGTTACTTCGACACCGTTGGTTTTAGAGATTGCTTCGGTAGTACTGTAACAGCGGACGATGTATGTGCCATTCACGATGTTGACCAAGATGGCGATATCGATTTAGATGACTTTGATATATTCCTTCTTGCATTTGATGCTATCCCTGCAGATTGCAACGGTAACGGCGTTGCGGACATGCTTGACATTCTTCTCGGAGAAGTTGATAGCAATAACGATGGCATTCTTGACAGTTGCCAACTTTGCGTTGGCGACTTAGACAATGACAACACAATCGCAGTTAGCGATTTACTTTTGCTCATTAATGTTTGGGGACCTTGCACTAATTGTAATGCTGATTTCAACAGCGACGGTGCTGTTGATGTTCTTGACCTTCTTTATATTGTAGGAAATTGGGGACTTTGCCAATTATGATTACACAAATTTTACTATCGCAATTAATTCTCGCTGGTGGCTTTGGAAACTTCACAAATGAAACGAGCACACGCTTAGTTTGTGACCCTGCAGTTGGAACTTCTGACACCCAAGAAAAAGATTATGCTTGGGGAGACCTTGACCTCGATGGAGACATTGACCTTGTTTGTGTTCGAAAAGAACCATTCACTTCAACAGGCCGGGATATCAACATCATCTTCATGAATGAAGGTGGAAATTTAGTTGACAGAACCTCTGAATATGCAACGGCAACTGATGTTAAAGGCGACAACGGATTCCTTACCCCTACAAATGACCGCGATGTTGTATTACATGACTTAAACCTTGACGGTTGGCTGGACATGGTCACCGTAACAACGCTAACTGATAACACAACAAAAGTTCTTTCGCACCCTCGCGTTTATATGAACTTAGGTGAAATTGATGGCATCTGGCAGGGATTACGCTTTGAAAACAATCGTATTCCAGAAATGCATGCTACCGCTGGTCCTCGATTTTGTTCACTTGCAATAGGCGATTTAACCGGTGATGGTTTTCCCGATTTGTACTTCGGCGACTACGACAGTGGTGGAACTCAAATTTTTGATTACAACAATCGTTTACTCATCAACGATGGCAATGCATTTTTTGCAGACGAAAGCACGCAACGAATGACGAGCGAAATGCTCGAATCTGCATTCGGTGCTGCAAGCAGCATTGCTGACATGAATGGTGATGGTGTACCAGACGTTGTAAAGCAAACATCATTAAACGCTCCACAACATGTTGCTATTACATACAACGACCCAAATAATGAAGGCGTCTTTTCGGGGTACGACATTGTCGACCAACGCGCTCCTTATTTTGTTACTGTTGGCGATCTAAACGGCGACGGTAGAATGGATCTTGTTGTAGTTGACGATGGCTCTGATACCTACTATCTAAACACCGGAAATGGTGGCGATGGTTTTGCGAATTTTGATGCGGTCACTCTTGAAAACAGTGACGGTTTCGGCGGTAACGCAATCATTCGTGACTTAAACAACGATGGTCATCAAGACGTTATCGTTACGGACATCGACGTTGATATTTCAGGATGTTCAAGAAACACACACATTTACAGAAACCTTGGCAACACTCCGAACATAACTCTTTCTGAACAATCCGTTGGCATTAGTAACGCAGAACTTCAAGGCGTTCACGACGTAGCTGTCTTTGACATCAATGGTGACGGTTGGTTGGATTTAGTCATTGGCCGTTGCGATTCCACTGAGGTTTGGATTCAAGATTCCCCATCAGGTGTTATTTTTTCCTATCCAGCGGGGCTACCAGGATTTATTCCACCGAACCAAAATTACAACTTCACAGTTAGCATGCAAGTTGTAGGCGGTGGTGCAATAAATACTTCTACTGCCAAAATATATATACGAGAAAATGGAATTACTACGCAGTACCCACTCACACCAACTGGAAAGAACCTATTCCAAGCAGCATTACCTGCTGGAGATTGTGCAACAGAGTTAGAATTCTATATTTCTGCATCACTTGTTACTGGTGGCACATACCTCGACCCGCCAAACGGTTGGTACGGCGTTACCGTTGGTGACGGTACAGAAATCATCTTCCGAGACGAAATGGAAAATGATGTTTCAAATTGGTCTATCACTAACAGCGCAGGGCTTACCACTGGCGCTTGGGAACGAGTCGATCCAAACGGAACTATTTTCAATTCAGTTATGGCTGCGCCAGAAGATGACGCAACTGGTGGAACACAAAATGTTCTCTGCTTTGTAACTCAAAATGGAGCAGTAGGCGGTTCAGCAGGTTCCGCAGATGTTGATGGCGGTTCCACAACCCTTATCTCACCTGTTCTTGATGTTGCTGGAACTAATGGCGTAATTTCCTACGCTCGCTGGTTCTTTGACAGCCAAAACTCTGATGCGCTTACAACCTATATTAGTAATGACGATGGTTCAACTTGGACCTTAGTCCATCAAACAAGTAGTACAAATTCAAGTTGGGAAACAATTCAATTTACAATTAGCAACTTCATTTTGCCAACATCGCAAATGAGGGTTGCATTTGTCGCAGAGGATAATTCGCCTGCGAGTATTGTTGAAGCTGGTATCGATAATTTTCAACTTGAACTCATCGTGTGTATCACAGCATGCGTTGGGGACTTAGATAATGATGGCAGTGTTGCCGTCAGCGACTTGCTTACAATCATTGCAGCGTGGGGTACTTCTGACCCAACTGCAGACATTGATGGCAACGGTATTGTTGCTGTAAGCGATTTGCTCATCGCAATAGGAAACTGGGGTATTTGCCCTTAGTTAATTCAAAGTAATCACCTTAATACAATTGGCATATAGCCGTTTATTGAGCATAATTATAAAGAAAAGGACAGAAAGAAATGATTCGAACACTACTAATTGCGGGGGCTATTATTACGCCGTTACTTCCTCTAAACGAGAGTAACGCGCAATCTTTTGCTCCTACATACGCAAAAGGGAAGTTGCAAATAAATAGCAAGCAAAACAAAACTGGCATTGACCGTTCTTTAGGATTTACTTTTGATAATGTCATACTTAAATCATGGTTAGACCTTGGAGCTTTTGGCAACCCAAGCAACGGAAACGATTGCTGGGGATACACCTCACCAAGCGGTAGAGAGTACGCCATCATGGGTCTTTATAATAAAGTCTCCATTGTTGAAGTAACGAGCCCTACTAACCCAATAATTATTGGTTCAATTACACACAGTGGAAGTTTATGGGCTGACATTAAGGTGTATCAAGATGTAGCGTACGTATCAAACGAAAGTAGTGGCGGTATTGATATTATTGATCTTGCTAATGTGGACAGCGGTGTTGTTTCACTTGTACAACGATTAACCACGGGTGGAATAAGTTCTGCACATAATATTGCTGTAGATGAGACAAGCGGTTTTCTATACATCGTTGCAGGCAATACAAATGGTGGTCGTCTTATCGCTTTCGATCTTACTGACCCTAGGTACCCAACCTTTGCAGGTTCGCAATCAAACAGCCCTTCCTTTCACGACGCGCAAATTATCACGTACACGAGCGGACCTTACGCTGGACGTCAAATTTGTTTCGGTTTCGCGGGTGGCTCGGGCTTGTACATTGTTGATGTTACAAATAAATCAAATATGTTTACCGTTTCCCAAACTACCTACAGTGGTCTAAATTACTGCCACCAAGGATGGGTTGGCCCAAACAATGAGTATGTTTATATCAACGATGAATTAGACTACATCGCTACAACTCGAGTTATTCAAATAACTAATATCAATAACCCAGTTATGGTTGGCGATTTCGGCTGGGGCGTTAACTCAATTGATCATAATTTATACATCAAAGGAAACATTCTTTACGAAGCAAATTACACCAGTGGCCTTCGTGTGTTTGACCTTGCTGTTGACCCTGTCAATCCTCCGATGATTGCTTTCTATGATACATATCCAGAAAATAATTCAGCAAATTTCAATGGTCTTTGGAGTTGCTTCCCATACTTTGATAGCGGAACAATTATCGGTAGTGACATTGAACGTGGATTATTTGTTTGGGAAATTGGTATTCCAGATCCATGCAATGACCCGCTTGGTGCTTGTGCCGATGACATAGATGGCGATGGAATTATTGGTGTTGGAGATGTTCTTTCGATAATCGAAAACTGGGGCGTTTGTGGAGATGGTACATTCCGACCAACGGGAGACATCGATGGTTCTTGTTGTGTAGATGTTTCAGATCTCCTTCAACTTGTTGGAGTCTGGGATTCTGAATGTATTATTACGGGTGCATGCTGTGCTAGCGATGGTTCTTGCACAGAGCTTTCGCCCGCTAATTGTGCTGCAATTGCTGGCTACTACGCTGGTGATTCTACAACTTGTGCCACAACAAATTGCCCTGGGGCAGGAGATGAATGCAACAATGCCGTTGTTGCCCAACTTGGCCCCAACAACTTTGATACTAGCTCAGCAACTCCCTCAAGCCCTGCGCCAGACGAATCACAATGTTCAGGCACATATATGAATTGGAACAACTCCCCGGACGTATGGTTTATCTGGGAAGCAGAATTTTCAGGTGATGCGCTAATTACTACCTGCGATTCATCCAGTTACGACACTTCAATGGCGGTGTACGAAGATACTTGCTCAAATCAAATTGCTTGTAACGGTGATGCCACGGGCAACGGTAACAATTGCCAGTCGTACTATTCTGAAGTTTCCGTTCCTGTAACCCTTGGCAATACCTACTACATCCGCATTGGTGGATGGCAAGGTGCGACGGGTACAGGTACACTAACGATTCAATAATCGAAAATAGCTCACATTCAAAACGCCCTTTATTGATAATAAAGGGCGTTTTTTTGCGTTTATATAAAAATTCTTAAAATTTTTGTCATGAATCCAATTTTGACGCATATAGCAGTATGAAGCGGAACTTTGTTTCGTTTTCATCGAGCCCTACGGGATTTTCGGGAAGGGTTAGTGGGGTGCTGATCAGGTGGCAATTCTTGGACCGCAGCGTGTTTCTCTTCTCCATCGCTGCGGTTCTTTTATTTGCCCGTGAGTACATTTCTTACTGTGCTAATAGAACTTGCTTTTTCACTTCTTGAGTGTCAACCAATAACTTTACGTTGTACGATTGAGCTGTTCCTTCAGATTCCATTTCCTGCAGTAATACAATTGCATTGCTAAGTGAATCAAGAGCGTTTTGTAACTGAATATCTCGATTTTCAAGTGTACTATTCAATGCCAATTCAAAATATGATCGTCCAACAAGCGCTTCCATTGAAGTCCATAATGTTCTGTCATACGGGCGATCACCAGTGCTTTGCCTAAGTTGCATTGAGCGATCTCGTAACTTAATTCCAACTTCTAATGAAAGAGAAAAATCTCCATCTGCAAAAACAAACTCAGCAAATCTGCCCTCAGTCGCGATTGCTATACGAGATACATGAGCAGAGTCTGGCTCAATACTACGCATCACATCCGTGCATGAAATCGCTTCAATAAAAAAGCGAATCGCAAGTATTGGTTTCTGCAAACTGACATACGTATCAGCAATACGTTGATTGCTTATTGCTAAATCCTGCAACCAGCCAATGTTCGACGGCTCAAGTTCTACAAGAGTTCCATCTATTCCTTTTGACGAAAGATAATAGTTCAGCGCATTTTGATATTCGCCTTGCCTACGCAATAAGTCGCCAACTGTCGAATATCGGAAGGACAAACTTCTTAAAAGTTTCGCATCATTCGGTGCTGACTGAATTAATTCCTCTAACAGAAGAATAGATCTGTCGAAATTAACTCTCGCTTCTTCATGCCTTCCAAGCCTAGATTGAATTTCCCCAACGTGGCCAATAGTTACTGAGACAGTTCGCCTTGCTCTGCTATCAGTCGGGTTTAAATCTAAATATTCTTTTGCGTTTTCAACATTTTGAATACTGTATGCGAGCGCTTCTTCCAATTTGCCTGCATCCATGTATCTCGTTCTAATCACGATATACACATTGATGATTGTCCCCTTCAATGCAATATTGTCAGGGTTTGAATCGGACAAAGATTGAAGAAGTTCTAAACTTGGCAACATAGATTCCACTACCACGAGAGGGTCACCAGAAACTTTACCAATTGCTTCCGCTAATTCCGCAGCCACTGTTGCCGAAATTACAACTAGAGATTTGTCTAGAGCTCCTTCGTTTGAAACTGAACCTAACAAATCTAGAGATTCTTCAAGGGCAACAACGGCTCTTTCAGGAGCCACTTTTTGTAATTCAATATTCGCTAAATGAAGAAGAGCTTTCGCAAGCAATACTTTCGCTGTTCTACTGTCATAGTTCGCTATCGCTTTTCTGCAAATTGCAATCGCGTTATCACAAGATTTAAGTGATTTTTCTACTTGCCCATCTGAATAGAGTGCAATTGCAAGCCGAATAAAAGTTCTTGCAAGTTTATCCTGCAAATGAATATTAAACGGATCGTTTTGGGTTAATTGTAGATGCAACTCTGTTGATTCTTTTAACAACGAAATACCTTCTTCAACATCCCCAATTAAAAAGAGCGCTTCGCCAAGTTGCAACTGAATTTCCGCAAGAAGTTCTTGGGCTGATTGATTGTTAGCATTTACCGCTGTGAATTCTGTCAGTAAACGTTTGGCATTTGCGAATAATTCTGCGGCATCCCCTGCTCTACCAGATGCTTTTTCAAGTTCTCCAAGTTGATACATTAGACGAACTATGCCTATCGTTTCTTCGCCATTAGTAGGAATTTGCAAGCCGTTGACGGCTTTGCGTAGTAACACCGTTGCTTCGCCAGTTTTACCTGAAGCATGTATAACAGAGGCAATTCTTCCATCTATTTCGGCAGAAAGAAACTGAGACTCTGGTTGTTGCGCTCGTTCCTTCGCTTCTATATATGTTTGAAGTGCTTTATCTAAATCGCCCTCAACGACGTACATATCAGCAAACCGCTTCTTTAATTCTGCAAAAGCACTCTCTGGAACAGTATCGGCATGTAGCAATACATTTTCAGCACGAACATAAGCGTCCAATGCATCCTGTGTTCTGCCAAGATTTGCAACGTGTGGATTGCCAAAAATATCCCCAAGACGTTGCCATGCTTTTGCGAGAGTAATTGCAAGATCGTCATTCCCAACTGCTTCCTCTTCCAAAGAACGCAAGGTTTCAAGACCTGTCATTGCTATGTATTCTCTTAGTGGCGTAGCTCCAGGAAGATTGCCAACACGATCTGTCAAATCAAATATCAAAGTAGTTGCAACTTGTTGTATTTGTTCTAATCTGCCCTCTGCAACTACTGTCGCTTCTCTTGCTTCTACAGCTTTATACGCAGAAAATACCGTTGCCAAAATCAATGTCATTGCAACGATACAAGCTGCTGTAACCGCCACTTTATTTCTTTTTGCAAATCTAGATAAGACATACACCGTGCTCGGTGGTCTTGCTTCGATTGGTTCGTTATTTCTATGACGCTGAATATCGTCAACAAACATAGAAACAGATTTATAGCGCCTTTCTTTATCTTTCTCTAGCGCTTTACCTACGATTGTTTCGATGTCACCTTTAAACTCTGGACTGAAAGTCCCCAGTAGTGCTGGAACATCTTCACAAATCATCCGAATCGCTTCGGGTAAGGGAATTAAATTAACTGCATGTGTATAGTTTCCGCTTAACATTTTGTACGCAATCCCACCAAGCGCGTACACATCACTTCGTGTATCAACTTCCCTGCTATTGCCAGAAGCTTGCTCTGGGCTCATGTACGTCAAAGTACCTACAAGTTGCCCAACATCCGTCAACATTGTTTGCAATTGATTTTCAGAATCCAAAGATGATGCAACCCCGAAATCTAGAATTTGAACATGCCCCTCATTTGTAACCATAATATTTGAAGGTTTTAAATCTCTATGCACAACGCTTTGTTGATGCGCATAGGCAACCCCGTCGCCAATTTCTTCAAGCAATACAAGTTTTTCTTCAGTAGTTAACTTGTTGGATTCAACATAGTCAAGTAACTTTTGCCCTTCAATAAGTTCCATAGCAATAAATGGTTGCTTGCCTTCTACTGAATTAAATAACCCCACTTCGTACACCTTTGCGATTGCTGGGTGATTTAGTTTGCCGAGAAGTTCGCCTTCTTGTTCAAACCGTTGCAATCTCTTTTCTGTCATTTGCTCAGGGCGAAGAACTTTAATAGCAACATCTCTGTGAGGATTTTCTTGTTTCGCTTTGTAAACAATCCCCATTCCACCCTGCCCAACTACTCCTGTCAACTTATAGTTTCCGACGTATTCAGGCATCGCAGCCAACGATTCGCTGGCCGTTGGCGGGCCGTCTGGATTGATGGGATCCATACTATAGGTGTCGTCAGTATTCATTCCGCATCATCCAGTCTTGATATTTCTGAACGAACCAATTTCATTATCCTGCTTTTAGATTGGCGAACCCAATCAATGCTTTTACCGAGTTGCTGCGCAACAGTCTGCGCCTCCATGCCTCTTCTTCCATACAATTCAAAGGCCTCATATTGCAAAGGGTCAACGTTTTGCTGGACGGATCGGAGTGCAAGTTGAAGCAATCGCTCACGCCAACGACGTTCCCACTGTGCTTCTAACTCATTTATTTCTTCCGTACCATCCTCATCACGTAAACCACTCGTTTCTTTTGGAACTTTTCTCCACATTAGAATGACAGAATGAATTGTAATTGTTTTTAAATATGCCCTGAATTGACCTATATGTTTGTCATATTCAAAATCTTTAAGGTTTAATATCTTCAGGAAGACTTCTTGTTGGTTGTCTTCTATGTCTTGATCAGAGCAGCCAAATTTTCGAGCCACATTTCGAATTACACTTTCGTACCGATGTACAAAAGATTCCCAAGCGATGCTGCGTTTTGAGGATGATGGGTCGTGTAATTCCTTTAACAATTCTGCATTTGTTGGTAATGAATCACTTATTTCGCTGGAAAGTAATGTTGGATTAAATTTGTCACGAGGTGTAATCTCAACAAGAACCGTCCAAGGTCCAATCCCAAGCAAATCACCACTATGCAATCCAACTGCAGTATTCCTCTCAATGCGGATTGAGTCAATATAAACCCCAGCCTTACTGTCCAAATCTGTTATTGAACAAGTTTCATTTTCAAGACAGAGCAGAGCATGCTTCCTTGACACTTGCTTGTCTTGCAACACGATATCGCAAGATTCCTCTCGACCTATTGTTGTGCGTTCAAATTTTATGCAAATTGCATCGCGCCAAGGATCTGGGCTTTCCACCGGTATAAGATTTACATTCATGTTTTTTATACTGTAGCACGGTTTTCTTAAAGAACCCCTTCATTTTTGAAAGAGTAGAAATTCTTTGTGCTGTAACTTTCGAAATTGGTCTGCATGCCACTTTACATGCCTTACCAACCCTTACTGTGAGCACAAGAACTGCGAGGGATTGACCTGCCGTAGGAAGCAATCCACCCAAGGATGGAACCTTGGAAGCAATCCACTGTGTTGCGTGTTCTGAAACATCGGCAAGTACAACGGTGATTAACACACTTCGTATTCATTGCTATTCATATGTGTTAGAGTAACAAGTAAGGAGATAAAAAATGAATTTAGAATTTCCACATTTTTGCACAGACAACGAAAAAATTTCTCAAGTAAAAACTTGGTCCATTGGTACTAAAGAACATGGGCACGGAACTTTTGTCAGTGATCTCATTGAATGCCACAGCGTTCGGTTAGCCGAAACAGCTCCCGGTGGAGTTTACGATTGGCACCCTGCACCACGAAAGCAGTACGTCATCACGCTTACGGGTACGATTGAATTTACTTTCGGCAATGGCGAACTATTAGTGGTGAAACCAGGAGATGTCTTTTTAGCCAACGATTTAGAAGGAAGAGGGCACAAATGGCAAATTTTAGGTGATGAGCCATGGCGACGATTGTACGTACACCTGGACCACGCCCCAGCTACGTAATTAATCTTCCGATTTTGCTTCTTCTACTTTAATATCTGCTTCTTGTGCTGGGTCTGGAGTCACTTTCGCTGGAGGTAAGTCTGCAGATTTCGACGATTGCAATTCATCGTTACTTGGGCGATCTGCCTCTTTATCAATGTCGTCGCCAATCCCTTTTATCCCTTTTTTGAACTCAACGATGGATTTCCCAAGGTTGCGCCCCACTTCAGGTAGACGCCTTCCGAAAATTAGAAGACCAATGACGATTATTACGACGATTTCCATGCCACCTGGCATGCCTAAAATTGCTAAAAAAGATGTTGGATTGATTAGTGTGCTCATTGGAAAATTCCTTACTGCGTAGTGCAGTTATGACATTCTAGCATGCAAAGTCGAAGTAACTATAGTAATAACCATCACTTTTGGGTAGAAATGGCTACTCTGGTCGATTACATACACATGAATTATCGAACTATTGCAATCATTTCCCTTACTTTTTGTCTTTGTGCATGCACAAACCAACAAACTACATCATCTAAACCCAAAACCGGTTTAAATTACACCAAGCCGCTTTCGACTGGCCAACCAGCCCTCCGCCGAGTTGCTTATTCAAATTGGCCAGATATTGGTGCTGCTTGGGAATCAAGAGACTTATTTTTACAAGATTCGATGGACTTCAGCATCGACTGGTTTGATGCACCTTCAAGTAAACAATGGTTTCCAATCGAAGGCGTGACACATGAACAAGCAAAGAATTCGGTCATTGTTCTTCGCACTCTCCTTAAAGAATCAGATACAAAAGAAAAATTTGTCGAACTCGTTGAAGAGCGCTTTGATATGTTTGAGTCCGTTGGGTGCGATGGAGATGGAACTGTGCTTTTCACGGGATACTATTCGCCGGATTACCACGCGTCTAAAAAACCAAGTGACGAATTTAACGCACCACTTTACACAAGACCTACCGACCTCGTAACAAATCAATATTCTGGCGAACCACTTGGGCGAAGAAATGCTGACGGTTCTCTTTCGCCTTGGCCTGCTCGTAGAGAATTAGAATCTTCAGGCGATCTCGACGGTACGGAATTAGTTTGGGTAAAAGATGACCTTGATGCATATACCATTCATGTCAATGGCTCCGCACGATTACGAATGGACGACGGCGAATTGATGTACATCGGTTATGCAGGCAAAACTGACCGAGAATACACCGGGCTTGGACACTCTGTTTTGGAAGCAGGGCTAATTCCAACGGACAAGTTAAGTCTGCGAGCAATTCGAAGACTTTACGATAAAAATTCCGAAGTAATAAATGACTTAATTAATAACAACGAGTCATATGTTTTCTTCCGAGAATACGATGGCGGTAAATGGCCTTCGGGTTCTCTTGGCGTACCAGTAACTGCGGAACGATCAATCGCGACAGATAAAAAAATATTTCCACGCGGCGGCGTTGTGCTTGTAGATACAACTGTAAGAAGTTTAACCGGGGAAAAAATTCAATTCACACAGTTGATGACTGATCAAGATACCGGTGGTGCAATTCGAGCACCCGGCCGTGCTGACTTGTTTATGGGTGTTGGTCCAACCGCTGGCATCAAAGCTGGTGGTCAATATGCTGAGGGCAAACTTTACTATCTATTCTTGAAGCCCGAATCAATCGCCATTGTGCCCAATTAATTTTGGTGGCCATGCACGAACTGCTTTACCATTTCGTTCGTCGCCATGCATTTTAGTTGTTCCATCAAAACCAATACAAGATTCAAAATAATGCATGTCTCTTGATGGGTCAAAACAAGCACAAAAATTAAAGAAGACATCGCCAAGATTCTCTGTATCTATGTCATGGTCCACTGCAAATAGCATTGATACAGATTTATGTTTTTGGTGCGCATTCTTAAGACTGTCTGCACCCATTCCACCTTCTTTTTTTAGCACCGATACAATTCTAATTGCATCTTCTTTAGGCACAGCATTTGTTGCATCAAATCCAATTTTTCCGCCAGCGCCAATCTCTGGTGCGGCGTGATCGAGAATATCAAGAGCACCGCGGACAACTTCAATATCATTAAAAATATCAATACCACTGAGTGCTTCAAAGACAGCGTGTTCGTCGTGAATCGCCACTGTTTCATTTACAACCACAATTACTTTCGTCCATGCAAGTTGGCCAGCACCCCAGATTGCGTGCATCACCTTTCGGGCATTTTCTTTGTACTGAGAGTTAATTTGTACAAAAACACAATTGTGAAAAGTTCCAAACTTTGGCAAGTGGTAATCGATTATGTCTGGAATCATAACTTTGAGCAACGGCAACATTATTCGCTCAGTTGCTTTACCTAAATAATAATCCTCTTGCGGAGGTGGGCCAACAACAATCGTTGGATAAACCGCGTTTTTCCTATGCGTTACTGCAGTAACTTCAACAAGTGGATATCTATCTGGCATTGAATAAAACCCCGTGTGGTCGCCAAACGGACCCTCAAAAACTGCGCCTTCACCGAGCTCACCATCTTTTGGTTCCCAACCGCAAAAGCCGCAGTCGGTATTAACAAAACCTTCGATGACTATCTCACTATTTGCAGGAATCCACAGCGGAACAGTTTTTGCTTTTACAAGTTCGATACCTTTTCCTTGTAAGAAACCCGCCATCAACAATTCGCTCATACCCGGTGGAAGTGGGCAAGTTGCTGCATACGGCATAACCGTTTCACCACCAAAACATATGGCGATGGGCATTGGCTGTCCAATAGCTTTCCATGAACGCCAATGTGCTGCGCCGTCATGATGGATGTGCCAATGCATCGCGAGGTGTGTTTCATCTAATAGTTGTGCACGATACATTCCAATATTGTGCGATTTTGGTTTTGCAACTCCAATATCGTCTGCATGAATCGTATGCATCCCTGCAAAAGTAATAAAACGGCCCTCCCCTTTTGCAGTACGAGATTGCTCTGGTGACATGTCGTATCCAACTTCTCTTGGGTCACCATCCAATGGCCAACATTTAATAATTGGCATTCGCAATAAATTCACTTCGCCTTTTGAAACTAATTGCACCACTTCTTGGCAAATTCCATTTCCCTTCCTACGCTTTGGTTTCATACTTAACAATGGCTTAAATTGTTTTGCCATTGCGAGTAAGTCAGACAAACCAGAAGGAGGCGCCATGTTGGTGTAACTCGATATTATTTCTGCAATTTCATCTAGACCTTTACCACCAAGAGACTCTTCCGTTCTGAAATACGAACCAAAAGTATTAATGACGAGTGGAAAATCGCAATCCTTTAAATTCTCTAGCAAGAGTGCTTGTCCCCCAACATTTTCCCTACCTGGATCAAAGGAGCCAGCGGTTTTGCTCGGGGTTGGGCAGGGTGCAACCGCTTCTATTTGTGCCAAATTAGTGACTTCAAGTAACGGAGAAATTTCCTCTGTTATTCGTCGAAGTTCGCCTTGTTTTTCCAAGTGTTGCAAAAAGGTTTGAAGGCAGTGATAACGCATATTGAGAATGGTACACTCTGTAGATGGCAGTGATACAACTACAAGATGTTGAAAAGGTTTATCGTGGCAAGGTGCATGCACTTCGCGGCGTTTCTATTGAAGTGATGGACGGTGAAATTTTTGGTTTACTCGGTCCAAATGGCGCTGGCAAATCAACCCTTGTCAAAATTTTAATGACTGTAATCCATGCATCGAAGGTCTCTGGCACGATGTTGGGAAATCCAATAGGTAACCGAAAGACCCTTGAGAATGTCGGTTATCTTCCAGAACACCACCGCTTTCCATATTATCTCACTGGCAAACAAGTACTGCATCACTATGGTGCTCTCTGCAAAGTCGGAAGAAAAGAACGCAATTCTCGTTCCTCTTCCTTACTCACTCGACTCGGCTTGGCAGGATGGGAAAATAAAAAAGTTGAAACCTACTCCAAAGGGATGTTGCAACGGCTTGGCATTGCACAAGCGCTGATGAATAATCCAACATTACTAATCCTTGACGAACCCACTGACGGAGTCGATCCAGTTGGCAGGCGAGAAATCAGAGACTTACTCGCTGAACTTCGCGAAGAAGGTCGAGCGGTATTTTTGAATAGCCACTTGCTAAGTGAATTAGAAATGGTTTGTGACCGAGTCGCAATCATGGTCAAAGGCAGGGTCACTATGCAAGGCACAATTCAATCGCTCACCGTTGACTCTCAACGATATGAAATAAAAATTGCTGGAGAGATGCCCGCATGGGCAAAAGAACATTGCAGCGAAGTACATGGCAACATGTTGGTTTGCAAAGGAAATGACCCAAGCATTGTTCAGCCAATCCTTGATCGCCTTCGCTCAGAAAACATAACAATTGTTTCCGTTAATCCAGTTCGCGAAAATTTAGAAGACTTATTTATGCGTGCTGTAGATAACACCGACTCGCCAGGAGCAATTCAATAATGCAATTCAAAGCACTCCTTATCGATGCTTACCGGCAACTTAGCGCCGCAAAACTCTTCTGGGTTACCGTTGGTATTTCTGCACTCGTTGTTGTTGCGTATGGATCGATTGGTTTTAATGCCGAAGGAGTGACGATTGGATTTGGAGCGTATCAAATTGAATCCAACCAACTCCGCGAAGGTAGCCCATGGGCTAGGGGTCTTTATATCGGAATCTTCTCTAGTATTCTTGTTAATATTTGGCTTGCTTGGATTGCAACCGTTTTAGCGCTAATCTCTACATGCTCGATATTCCCTGAATTTGTTCACAGTGGATCCATTGAATTAACCATTTCAAAACCAATTGGCAGACTAAAACTATTCTTTTCAAAGTACCTCGTCAGTTTGCTCTTCGTCATTATGCAAGTTGCAATTTTTTGCGTAGGCATTTTCTTTTGTGTTGGACTTCGTATCGGAGAATGGAACCCAATTATTTTTGCAGCGATTCCAATCGTCGCTACTTTCTTCAGTTACTTATTTGCTATTTGTGTTTTAGTAGGAATAGTCACTCGTTCTGGTATCACTGCACTTTTAATTACTGGTGTCTTTTGGATGCTACTCTGGACAATCCAAACATCTGAAGCAGTACTTAATAGGTTTGTAATCCAACAAATAGTTGATATTGAGCGTTTTGATGAAGGCATCATTACTGCAACAGAAGAATTAGAAAAAATCAAAACTGTTTCGAGTGAAGATTTTCGAATATCAAAACTTGAAAAAAGAATAGAGTCTTTCCAGGACGATAGTGAGGAAGCCAGTGAATTACTCGCCGAACTTGATATGTGGCATACACCAACGTCGTGGGTTCTCACTCTGTCTCCAAAAACAGCACAAACTATTGGACTGCTTGACCGCTGGCTCAGCGACCCTGACGGGTTTGACATCGCTGCAATCATGAATGGTGATATGAGTGAATTTGAAGGCGAAGAACTAGAAGAGTTTGACCCGACAACCAGAGGTGCACGCGAACGAGAAACAATGCGTCGAATGCGGGTTGATTATGAAAACCGCCCTCTCTTTTATGTCATTGGCACTTCCCTTTTGTTTGAAGGGTTTATCCTCGGCTTAGCCTCTTGGTATTTTTGCCGTAAAGATTTTTAAAACCCAAGTACCGGAATATTATTTATTTCCGAGTTCGCGTCCACGATTTCGTGCGGCAAGTATCGCTAAAACAATTGAAGTTGAAACATCTTTATCTGCCATGCACTGCAAAGCTGCGGCCGTTGTTCCACCCTTACTTGTAACTGCTTCTCTAAGTTCACCAGCACTACGAGCATCACGAGCGAGAAGTTCTGATGCGCCCAGAACTGTTTGTTGAACAAGCGTCGTTGCTGTTTCAATAGTCAAGCCAGCTTCTACACCACCTTGAATCATAGCTTCCGCCAACATAAATAAATAGGCGGGTCCACTTCCGCTAACTGCAGTCACTGCATCCATCAATTCTTCTTGCACTTCAACGGCAACGCCAATCGCAGAAAACAAATCACGCGCCAACGATGCATCCTCTTCAGTTGCACCTTCTCCTAATGCTATACCAGCCGCACCAAAACCAATACTACATGGCAGGTTTGGCATAATTCGTACAATTTTCGAATGTCCAACTGCTCGTGCAATTTGCTCCGTTGCTACACCAGCCATTATGGAATACACCACATCCGCATGCACTTCATTTGCGATTAACTCAAAAATTTGTGGCTTCACTGCTAAGAGCGTTACCGTTGCTTTGGGCAATTCGGATGCAGTAGAAAATGTCGAGCAACCCAAATGGTCGAAGAATTGACGACTCGAATCCTCTGGGTCAGCAACCGCAATTTCGGAACTCAAAAGTATGCCGCCTTCAATCGCCCCTGCGATGATTGCTTTTGCCATATTACCGCCGCCAATAACAGATAGTGAAATACTCATGCGTTGTAAGGTACACTATCCCTATGAGTAATGACAATGGCAACTCCATAACTCCACTTCCATTTGAGTCTCCGGTAACTGAAATTGATAAGCAAATTCAAGCAATGAGCAAGCTAGAAGATGCCGATGCGTACCAAAGCGAGCTAGAAGAGTTGCAAAAAACGCGTGATAGCCTTCTGAAAAAACTATACGAAAACCTCACTCCGTGGCAAACGGTCCAAGTCGCTCGACATAAGAATAGACCACAAACTACTGACTACATTAGAATGATTTGTAGAGATTTCCGTGAGCTCCATGGTGACCGTCATTTCGGTGATGATCCAGCAATCATCACTGGCTTTGCAAGAATCGGATCGCACAAGGTAATGGTCATCGGTCACCAAAAAGGCAAGGACACTGACGAAAGAATTGCGTGCCACTTCGGTTGTGCCCACCCAGAAGGCTATCGCAAAGCCCTTGCAAAAATGAAGTTAGCTGAAAAATTTGGCCTACCAGTCGTTACCTTTATCGATACACCTGGCGCATACCCTGGTTTAAAAGCAGAAGAGCGTGGCCAAGCACAAGCGATTGCACTCAATCTCAAAGAAATGAGTCGCCTGAAAACCCCAATCGTCTCTGTTGTAATCGGCGAAGGTGGTTCAGGAGGAGCACTTGGTCTTGGCGTAGCAGATAGAGTCGCGATGCTTCAAAACTCCTGGTACTCAGTAATCAGCCCAGAGGGCTGTGCAGCAATTCTTTGGAAAATTGCAAATGAAGAAACGAATCAAGCCGCAGCAGCTGCTCTTGCTTTAACCAGCCGAGATAACTTAAAAAATGGCATTATTGATGCCATTATCCAAGAGCCTATTGGCGGCGCACAACGGGACAACGAGGCGACTGCAACAAACCTCGAAAAGTGGATTGTCGATTCACTCACAGACCTTGAGCGGTTTAATCCGCAGACCCTCGTCCACCGCAGGTATGAGAAATTTACTGGAATGGGCGTAGTTTCAAGCGATTCCTGACTTGATTGACGATACGTCCCAAACACGATAAAATGTACTATTCCGATGTAGATAATGCCATCCGGCTATATATCTAAGTACTTTTCCGACAAGGGGTTATGAAAGGACCCATTCGTGGCTAAAAAGAAAACAACCAAGAAAAAAACGACTAAAAAGGCGGCAAATAAGGTAACCAAGAAAAAGGTTGCAAAAAAAGCTACTAAAAAGAAAATCGTCAAAAAGAAAGTCGCAAAGAAAGTAACCAAGAAAAAGGTTGCAAAAAAGAAAGTGGCTAAAAAGATAACGAAGAAAAAAGTTGTCAAGAAATCCGCTTCAAAGAAGACGTCGGCTAAGAAAGTGGCTAAAAAGATAACGAAGAAAAAAGTTGTCAAGAAATCCGCTTCGAAGAAGACCTCGGCTAAAAAAGTGGCTAAAAAGATAGATGCAAAAGCTCCTGTCAAAAAACGTAGGCGCAGAGGATTCTCCGTTTCTGACGCAGCCCGTGAAGAGGAAGCCGATGAAAGAGGATTCGTTTACGTCAATGGCAGAAAAGTCCGAGTCATTTCTAGCAACGGTCTTGTCAAGAAAAAGAAACGCAGTTCCCGATCAAAAACAATTATTGAATCTGTAAAAAAAGCTCTCAACCTGAAAACGAAATTGAACGCTAAACAATTGCGCGATTACCGCGACCGTCTTATGAAATATCGTCAGCGATTACTCATTGACCTTGGAAGAATTGAAAAAGAAGCACTCGATGCCAACTCAGACAGTAGCCATATGCCAATTCACATGGCTGATGTTGGCAGTGATGCATACGACCAAGATTTAAAACTAGGCATGGCTGCAAGTGAAAGACAGCGTATCAATGATATCGAAGACGCACTCATGCGAATTAAAAAGAAGACGTACGGTGTATGCCATGAAACGGGTAAAGAAATTCCAGAGGTGCGACTAAAAGCAAAGCCATGGGCAAAATACACGAAAGAAGCTGCAGAAGTTATTGAACGCAGAAACCGAGTACGCAGGTGATTACAAATCCTGCGTGGAAATCTCCTCGTGCTTGGATTATTTTAATAACAGTCATGCTCTTGGGTTTTTCTGCAGATATTGCTACGAAAAACTGGGCTTTTAATTCAGTTGCGAGTCACCCCGTTGTATTAGAGAGGGACCAATTACTTTCAAATCCAAATTGGACACCAATCCCATTGCATCAAGGAACAGTTGCAATTCCCGGCAGATTACTGAATTTTCGTTTAGTTTTGAATGACGGTGCGGTATTTGGAATTGGTTCTCAGCAACGGTTTTTCTTCATCTTTTTCACTTTTGCAGCACTTGGTATTGCGAGCTGGATTTTCAGCAAGCACACATCCAAGAATAACACAATCGCTCACATCGCAATTGGACTTGTCCTAGGTGGTGGTTTAGGAAATTTATACGACAGAGTATTTATTGGAAGAGTTCGAGATTTTATGCACATGCTTCCGGACCGACACCTACCGTTTGGTTGGTCATGGCCGGGAAGCAACTCTGAATTATTTCCTTGGATTTTCAACACAGGCGATGTATTGCTTCTTACCGGAATGGGCTTATTGATGATATTCTTTTGGACGCAACCTACGCCAACAACTCCGAAACCTGAGCCGGTGAAATCAAATCTTCCTGAGTAAGAAATTCAGGCAATGATTCTAATTGCTTTGCAATTTCTAACGTAAAGCGGCCAACTTCTGTCCTTCTAATTTCAGTGCAATATCCCCCCACTTTTAATTTTTTACCAAGATCTCTCGCGAGAGACCGAACATAAAAGCCCTTCGCACATTTAATATCAATTGTTACAAATGGCCAACTGTAAGAAACCATTTCAATTGAATATACAGTTACTTTTCTTGGTTCCAGTTTGACATCTTTGCCTTTCCGTGCAATTGCGTACGCACGGTGCCCATTTATTTTTACAGCACTGAAAATAGGCGGCGCCTGCATTATTTCTCCTGCGAAGGATTGAACAGCATCTTCTACTTCAGAACTCGTTGGCACTTGATCAACTTGCACTTCTTCCCGGGGTGATTCGGCATCGTGCCCTGCAGTTGTCGCTGAAAGATCAATCACAGTTTTATACCGCTTGTTCGTCTCCATCATTTGACCTAATCTTTTAGTCATTTTTCCCACACCCAGGACCAAAACACCAGTTGCCAGCGGGTCGAGCGTTCCAGCATGCCCAGTTTTCACTTTCATGCATTTTCTTCGAATGAGGTTTACCATCGACATCGAGGTTGGCCCTAGAGGTTTATCAATAACAATAACACCGTGTAACTCTGGTTTGCTTGGTTGCTCCATATCGGTACAATACCCTGTTCACTGGACAGGTGACCGAGCGGCTGATGGTGCAGCATTGGAAATGCTGTGTGCGCCTTGTGCGTACCGAGGGTTCGAATCCCTCTCTGTCCGTTTTTTCGTTCTCTTTGAGAATAGGATTGTTTGATTATGAGTACATCTTCTCCAATCAGAATAAAATTTCTTACAAGGGGAACTCAAAGGAATAAAGTGCAAATTTGGCAACGACAATTTCCAAACAACACTCCAATTTGGAGCAATTGCAAGTTTATTTTTGATGTTGATTGCGAGGAGTATGATTGGCTCGTTGTCTACGATGACCTTGCTCCTCGTAAATCTGAACGATTCTCAAAACGCAAAGAGTTATTACACTGCAACCCAGAAAACACTTTACTTGTTACAAGTGAACCTTCCACCATAAAAGTATACGGCAACAAATTCTTGAACCAATTTGGGCATGTCCTTACCACTCAAGAGCCGTGGGTAATTAATCATAAAAATGCGATTTATTCACAATGTGGATACCGTTGGTTCTACGGCATTGGTTCAAACCACCTAAAAGATTGGGATGAAATTTCATCAAATATTTCATTCGACAAAGATAAAACTATTTCAACTGTCTGTTCTGATAAAAAACAAAAAAACACAACACACAATCAACGGTATGAATTTACGCAAAAGTTAAAAAAAGAAATCCCAGAATTAGATATTTTTGGTCGTGGCGTGAAACCAATAGATGACAAAGCGGATGCTATTGATGCATACAAATACCACGTTGTCATTGAAAATATTTCAAGCAAAGACCACTGGTCAGAAAAACTAGCGGATGCTTTTCTTGGACATTCCTTGCCAATTTATTACGGATGCACGAATGTCCAAGAGTATTTTCCAGAAAATTCAATCATCTGCATCGATCCATACGATGAACCTAAAGCAATTGAAATTATCAAAAATGCAATTAAAAATAATGCATATGAAAAAAACATTAACAACATACGAGAAGCAAGAGAACTCATTTTAAACACCTATAATTTTTTTGCAGTAGTCTCAAAAATTGTTGAAGAGAATAATAAACCACAACCAAGTAAAAAAGCAAATAGCAAACGCTATATTAAAAGCAGACACTCAATTCGAGCATCAAACCCTATTAATTTCATTCAATATTTCATTCAAAGGTACAGCGTGAAATGGAAACACTTCCTCGCTAAATAAATGTACTATGCAAAGAGTGTCGAATTATTCAAACTGCCATTTTCAACTGAACGATAAATACTAGCTATGCACATTCTTAACATTATGCTTGGCAAGGGCCATGGTGGGCTCGAACAAGTTGCAATCGACTACCATCTTGCTTTTGAATCCAGAGGTCACAAAGTCACAACTGTAGTTCCACCAAACTCTTGGGCTAAGACTATTCTTTTATCGTTTACTTCTAACATCATCGATTTTAAAAATGCTGGCGAATGGGATCCCATTGCTGCATACAAATTGTCGAAAATAATTAAACGAGAAAAACCAGACGCAATTATTTGTCATGGGAATCGCGCCATTCGCATTTGTCTAAAGGGTTCAAATGGAAGTGCGCCAATTATTGCTGTTGCGCATAATTACAAAAATAAAAAATTTGATAAATGCGACGCCATCTTTTGCATCACAAAGCAATTAGTAGAACGAA
>JYMV01031484.1_pt1 | contig 22849 bp, 18 predicted proteins | sample 338911 | NCBI WGS metagenome assembly JYMV01 (sample SAMN03354496, study PRJNA234377) | hydrothermal vent metagenome | biome: Deep sea; feature: Hydrothermal plumes at the Eastern Lau Spreading Center, Western Pacific Ocean; material: Seawater | place: Tonga | collected 2009 | depth 2000 m m
GCCGCCGTTAGCGTCGTCTTGCCATGGTCAACATGACCAATCGTTCCCACATTGACATGCGGCTTGGTTCGTTCGAATTTTTCCTTGGACACGGTTCTTACCTCGTATTTATCAAGTTCAAGTCTTTTACGACGCTACTCTCGAAACAGCATCCGCGACACTCTTGGGTGCCTCGGCATATCTTAAAAACTCCATCGAGTACGTTGCACGACCCTGAGTCGCAGAACGTAGATCGGTGGCATAACCAAACATCTCGGCCAATGGCACCTCGGCGTGGATCATGGTGCCCGCAGGCGCATCATCCATCCCTTGTACCAAGCCTCGGCGACGATTCAGGTCTCCCATCACATCACCCATATAGCCTTCAGGTGTCACCACCTCAACCTTCATAACCGGTTCAAGCAGCACAGGTGACGCCTTTAGCGCACCCTCCCTGAGACACATCGAGCCGGCGATCTTGAACGCCATCTCATTCGAGTCCACCTCATGATACGAACCGTCATACAGGGTGACTTTAATATCCACCAGCGGATAACCCGCGATCACTCCGTTCTGGAGTTGCTCCTGTACGCCCTTGTCCACCGCGGGTATGTATTCCTTTGGAACCGTACCACCCACGATCTCATTGACGAACTCATAGCCCTCTCCGGGCTGCTGCGGTTCTATCCGCAGATATACATGTCCATACTGACCACGACCACCGCTCTGGCGCACAAACTTGCCTTCCTGCTCGACCGTGTCTCTTATGGTCTCGCGGTAGGCCACCTGCGGGGCACCGACATTGGCCTCGACGCTAAACTCACGTCGCATGCGGTCAACAATTATCTCCAGATGCAGTTCGCCCATCCCGGAAATGATCGTCTGCCCAGACTCCTCATCCGTATGTACCCGGAATGAAGGATCTTCGGCTGCGAGCTTGCCAAGCGCGGCACCCATCTTTTCCTGGTCCGGCTTGGTCTTGGGTTCCACCGCAACCGAAATAACCGGTTCCGGGAAATCCATCCGTTCCAGGGTAATCACGCTATCCACGGCACATAATGTATCGCCGGTGGTCACGCTCTTTATCCCTATGGCTGCGGCAATATCGCCTGCAAGCACTTCTTTAATCTCTTCGCGGCTGTTCGCGTGCATTTGCACAAGGCGACCAACGCGCTCTTTCTTGCCAGTGACTGAATTAAACACGGTGTCACCGGTATTTAATTTTCCGGAATAGACCCGAAAAAATGTCAACGTCCCAACAAATGGATCCGTTGCGATTTTAAATGCCAACGAAGCAAACGGCGCTTCATCAGTAGCCGGTCGCTCAGCAATCGTCTCATCACGGTCATTCAAGTGACCCGTAATCGCCGCGACGTCATCCGGTGCCGGCAAATACTCGATGATGCCATCCAACATCGCCTGCACACCTTTGTTCTTAAAGGCAGTGCCACACAGGGCTGGAAATATCTCTACTGCCAGCGTTCGCGACCGAATTCCGCTACGAATATCCTGTTCGTTAAGCGTACCCGTCTCCAGATACCGCTCCATGATCTCGTCATTGGCCACAGCCGCTGCCTCGATCAACGACTCACGCCACTTGCTCGCCTCTTCCACCATGTCCGCAGGAATCTCGTCCTCGACATAGGTTACGCCGCGATCTTCTTCATCCCAGCGGATGGCCTTCATCTTGATCAGGTCAACCACACCCTCAAAGTGCTCTTCGGCACCAATCGGTAACTGCAGCGGTACCGCATCACCACCTAGGCGGTCTTTAACCTGTTCAATCACACGCAAAAAATCTGCGCCCGACCGATCCATCTTATTGACGAAGCACACGCGTGGCACACCGTACTTGTCTGCTTGTCGCCACACAGTTTCCGACTGGGGCTCAACACCACCTACCGCGCAGAACACCGCAACCGCGCCATCCAACACCCTTAGCGAGCGCTCAACTTCAATCGTGAAGTCGACGTGGCCTGGCGTATCAATAATGTTGATACGGTGTTCTTCAAACTGCTTATCCATCCCGGACCAGAAACAGGTCGTCGCAGCCGATGTGATGGTAATGCCTCGTTCTTGCTCCTGCTCCATCCAATCCATGGTGGCAGCGCCATCGTGTACCTCGCCGATCTTGTGCGAGATACCCGTGTAATACAAAACTCGTTCGGTCGTCGTGGTCTTACCCGCATCGATGTGAGCCATAATCCCCACATTGCGGTACCGATTGATTGGTGTCTTACGCGCCACTTCTGCCTCTGCCAACCAAACCCGACGAACCTAAATATTAACTACCAGCGATAATGCGAGAACGCCTTGTTCGCCTCCGCCATGCGGTGCGTGTCTTCACGTTTCTTTACGGCTGAGCCGCGGCTTTCAACCGCATCCAGCACTTCGCCCGCCAGACGTTTCGCCATGGACTTTTCTCCACGCTTGCGAGCCGCTTCAATCAACCAGCGCATTGCCAGTGTCGTACGACGCGCCGGACGAACTTCAACCGGAACCTGGTAGGTCGCACCACCGACTCGACGGGACTTAACCTCAACCATCGGACTGATGTTTTCCAGCGCCTTTTCCAGAGACTCGACCGGCACATCCGTGCTTGCTCGCTCTTTAACTTCATCAAGGGCGGTGTAAACGATGCGTTCGGTCACCGACTTCTTGCCATCAACCATCATCATGTTGACGAACTTCGCCAGCATCACACTGCCATGCTTGGGATCTGGCAGGATTTCGCGTTTAGCCGTTACTCTTCTTCTGGACATATTAAATTCTCACCAAGTCTTCAGCTTAACGCTTCGGACGTTTCGCACCGTACTTGGAACGGCCCTGACGACGACTCTCCACACCCGAGGTATCGAGACTGCCACGCACCGTGTGATAACGCACACCAGGCAAATCCTTCACTCGACCACCACGAATTAGGATCACCGAATGCTCCTGCAGGTTATGACCCTCACCACCAATATAGGTTGTGACTTCCTGACCGTTGGTCAGACGCACACGAGCGACCTTACGCAAAGCCGAGTTCGGCTTTTTCGGGGTTGCGGTATACACACGAGTACAGACACCACGTCGCTGAGGGCAACCCTCAAGCGCCGGGACGGTACTCTTCTCACGCTTGCGAAACCGCGGCTTGCGCACTAACTGGTTGGTTGTCGTCATGACTCAATCCACTCCGCCTGCTGCCATAACAAATACGGCGCAGCGTACCTTGTCAGCCCAAACCACAATTCCGGCTGACAAGAAAAAAACAGGTTTTCAGGCCGTTACGGACACCAGATGATATACCTGACGCCCCCAAAATCCGACCGACCCTAAACAAATGACGGACCCAAATTTGGGTCCAGTAAAGAGGCGCAATTTTAGACAGCCCCAGTGGCGCTGTCAAGCCGATACCCGGGTTTCGGGCATCGACTTCTCAACTTAACCCTCGGTTGTGTTCAATTCCTCGATCAAAGCCTCTTCAATCTCGGAATGCGTGGGTGCCTGTGCCTCCTTCTCCGCCATTTTCTTGGCCAGCAGAGCCTCGGCCTTTTGCCGCCGTCGCTCCTCATGGTAGGCAAGGCCGGTGCCCGCCGGAATCAGGCGTCCAACGATCACATTTTCCTTCAATCCGTAGAGTTTATCGCTCATGCCACGCACCGCCGCCTCGGTCAGAACCCGGGTGGTTTCCTGAAAAGACGCGGCCGATATGAACGATTCGGTCGCCAGCGAGGCCTTGGTGATACCCAGCAACATGGGCTCATAGGTACCCTCTTCGCCACCCTCAGCAACCGCCTTTTCATTGGCCTCCAGCAAACGGCCTCGATCTATCTGCTCGCCACGCAGCAGACGTGTGCCGCCACTGGTCTTGATTTCGACCTTGCGCAGCATCTGTCGCACGATAACTTCGATGTGCTTGTCGTTAATACCCACACCTTGGAGGCGATAAACGTCCTGAATCTCATTGGTCAGGTAGTCAGCCAACGCAGGAACCCCGAGGAGACGCAGAATGTCGTGGGCGGAACGCTCGCCTTCGGCGATGACCTCACCCTTCTCAACATGCTCACCCTCAAACACATCGACATGACGCCATTTCGGGATCAGTTCTTCATAGGTTTCGTTGTCAGCCATCGTAATGACCAGACGCTGCTTGCCCTTGGTGTCCTTACCAAAACCGACGGTACCCGACACCTCCGCCATAATCGCGGGATCTTTTGGCTTACGCGCCTCAAATAAATCGGCCACACGCGGTAAACCACCAGTAATATCACGCGTCTTACTGGACTCTTGTGGAATACGGGCAATCGCGTCACCAACGCCTACTGTCGCACCATCTTCCACACCCACCACCGCGCCCGCTGGCAATACGTAGTTTGCTGGAATACTGGTTCCTGCAATACATAGATCCTCGCCCTTGTCGTCCACCAACTTGAGCATCGGGCGCAAATCCCTACCCGATGCGCCGCGCTGTTTTGGATCGATAACAACCAGCGAACTCAAACCAGTAATATCATCCGCTTCCTTCTGTACGGTGACACCCTCGAGAAAATCCTCGAACTTCAAGGTACCCTCAACCTCGGTGATAACCGGGTGCGTATGCGGATCCCAGGTAGCAACAACGGCACCACCCTCGACCTTGGCCTCGTCCTCGACGGATAACACCGCACCGTATGGCACCTTATAACGTTCACGTTCACGGCCATAATCATCCTGAACCGTCAATTCACCCGAGCGAGAAACGGCAACCAGATTGCCACTGCTGTGCTTGACTGTCTTGATGTGATGCAACCGCACTTCGCCGGAATTTTTAATTTCGATACTGCTAACGGCCGCAGAACGTGAAGCCGCGCCACCAATATGGAAGGTACGCATGGTCAACTGGGTACCCGGCTCGCCAATCGACTGAGCCGCTATCACACCGACCGCCTCGCCTTGGTTAACCGAATGTCCGCGAGCAAGATCACGCCCGTAACACGCGGCACAGATACCCTGACGCGTCTCACAGGTAATTGCCGAACGCACTCTCATTTGATCAACGCCGATCTCTTCAAGTGTCACAACCCAGGCTTCATCGATCAACGTGCCTGCTGCGACCGCAATCTCCTCGGTACCTGGCTTCATCACATCGACCGCTACCACACGACCAAGAATGCGCGAACCCAACGGGGTCACAACATCGCCACCCTCAACCACCGGTGTCATCATCAGACCATTTTGTGACCCGCAGTCTTCCTCGGTGATCACCACGTCTTGCGCGACATCAACAAGGCGACGGGTGAGATACCCGGAGTTCGCTGTTTTTAGCGCGGTATCGGCAAGACCCTTACGAGCGCCGTGCGTCGAAATAAAGTACTGAAGAACATCGAGGCCCTCGCGGAAATTCGCTTTAATCGGCGTTTCAATAATCGACCCATCCGGCTTCGCCATCAGGCCACGCATACCGGCCAACTGACGAATCTGCGCCGCTGAACCTCGAGCACCCGAGTCGGCCATCATGTAAATGGAGTTAAAGGATTCCTGCTCGACTTCTTTGCCCTCAGCATCGACGACAACTTCTGTGCCCAGTTTGTCCATCATAGACTTGGCGACCTGATCATTGGTTCGAGACCAAATATCAACCACCTTGTTGTAACGTTCGCCATTGGTCACCAAACCAGAGGCATACTGCTCCTGAATCTCTTTGATTTCTTCTTCAGCCGACGCAATGATGCTTTCCTTGTCCTCAGGCACTTCCATATCATCTATGCCGATAGACGCACCCGATACGGTGGCAAAACTGAAGCCCATGTACATCAAACGATCCGCAAAAACGACTGTTTCCTTCAGACCCACATTACGGTAACAACTGTTGATCAAATTCGAGATCGCCTTCTTGGTCATATTGCGATTGACCAGATCGAACGACAGACCGTCGGGTAGTATTTCGGAAATCAACGCCCGACCGACACTGGTCTCTACACGACGCGTAATTTCCTCGCGCTCGCCATTTTCATCAATCACAACCTCGGTAATGCGAACCTGAATCTTTGCACCCAGACCGACCATGCCACTCGTGTACGCGCGATCAACCTCTGAGACGTTGGACATGACCATGCCCTCGCCCTTGGCGTTAATCCGAGTACGACTCATGTAATACAGACCCAATACCACGTCCTGCGATGGCACGATGATTGGCTCGCCGTTGGCTGGCGACAAAATATTATTCGTTGACATCATCAACGCACGACATTCGAGTTGAGCTTCGATTGACAACGGCACGTGTACGGCCATCTGGTCACCGTCAAAGTCAGCATTGAACGCGGTACAAACCAATGGGTGCAACTGGATCGCCTTACCTTCGATCAAAATTGGCTCGAATGCCTGAATACCCAAACGGTGAAGGGTCGGCGCGCGGTTCAACATCACAGGATGTTCGCGGATCGATTCTTCAAGAATATCCCAAACTTCGACACCCTCACGCTCGACCAGTTTCTTGGCCGCCTTGATGGTTGTCGCCAAACCGCGCAACTGCAGCTTGCTAAGAATAAATGGCTTGAATAATTCCAGCGCCATCTTCTTTGGAATACCACACTGATGCAGTCGCAAAGAAGGACCCACCACAATAACCGAGCGGCCAGAATAATCAACGCGCTTACCCAGTAGGTTCTGCCGGAAACGACCCTGCTTGCCCTTGATCATATCGGCAAGCGACTTCAATGGACGCTTGTTGGTACCGGTAATCGCGCGACCACGTCGACCGTTATCCAACAACGCATCAACCGACTCCTGGAGCATGCGCTTTTCGTTGCGCACGATAATATCCGGCGCGTTTAGATCGAGAAGGCGCTTCAACCGGTTATTACGATTAATCACACGACGATAAAGATCATTCAAATCCGAAGTCGCAAAACGACCACCGTCAAGCGGTACCAGTGGACGCAGTTCAGGCGGCAACACCGGAAGAACCTTCATGATCATCCATTCCGGCTTGTTACCGGACTCCATCAGCGCCTCAATCAGCTTGATACGCTTGGTCAGCTTTTTCAGCTTGGTCTCGGAACGGGTCGCGCCCATGTCTTCCTGAATCTGCGCGATTTCCTTATTCAGATCCATAGACTCAAGCAACATCGATACCGCTTCGGCACCCATGCGCGCGTCAAACTCATCGCCGTGTTCTTCGATCGCCTCAAGATAGGACTCATCGGACAGCAACTGACCACGCTCAAGGTTCGTAAAACCAGGATCAATCACCACAAACGATTCGAAATACAGCACATGCTCGATATCACGCAGTGTCATATCCAGCAATAAACCGATGCGCGAAGGCAACGACTTCAGAAACCAGATGTGCGCAACCGGACTCGCCAATTCTATGTGACCCATACGCTCGCGGCGAACCTTGGATTGAGTGACCTCAACACCACACTTCTCGCAGACCACGCCACGATGTTTCAGACGTTTGTATTTACCACACAGACATTCGTAATCGCTGACCGGGCCAAAAATTTTGGCGCAAAACAGGCCGTCACGTTCTGGCTTGAAGGTACGATAGTTAATGGTTTCCGGTTTCTTGACCTCGCCATACGACCAGGAACGAACCATCTCCGGAGACGCCAGCCTGATCCGAATCGAATCAAAATGCTCTAGCTGACCCTGCTGCTTGAGGAGTTTTAATAAATCTTTCATGTTCGCGCCCTCAGTCCTGCTCTAATTCAATATTAATGCCGAGTGAACGAATTTCTTTCACCAACACATTAAAGGATTCCGGCATACCCGCATCCATACGATGATCACCATCAACAATGTTCTTGTACATTCGGGTTCGACCGTTCACGTCGTCTGACTTGACGGTCAACATCTCCTGCAAGGTGTACGAGGCGCCATAGGCTTCCAGTGCCCACACCTCCATCTCACCGAATCGCTGACCACCAAACTGGGCCTTACCACCCAATGGCTGTTGCGTAACCAAACTGTAAGGACCGGTTGAACGTGCATGCATCTTGTCATCCACCAAGTGGTTCAGTTTCAGCATATACATGTAACCGACGGTGACTTGTCGCTCAAACGTATCGCCGGTACGGCCGTTGTACAGGGTCATCTGACCCGACTCCGGTTCACCTGCCAACTTCAGCATGCCCTTGATTTCTTCCTCCGATGCGCCGTCAAAGACGGGTGTTGCCATCGGCACACCGCCGCGCAGGTTATTACACAGCGCGATAATTTCATCGTCGGAAAGACTGTCCAGATCTACCTTCTCGCCACTGGTGTTGTAGATCTTGCCAAGAAATTTTCGCATCTTGGCGATTTCGGTCTGCGCATCCAGCATCGCGGCAATTCGCTTGCCCAGACCTTTCGCCGCCCAACCCAAATGCGTTTCCAGCACCTGGCCAACATTCATGCGTGACGGTACGCCCAACGGGTTCAGCACCACATCGACCGGCGTACCATCCTCGAGGTAAGGCATATCCTCTTCCGGCACGATCATCGAAATAACACCCTTGTTACCATGACGACCTGCCATCTTGTCACCAGGCTGAATACAACGCTTGACCGCGAGATAGACCTTGACCATCTTCAATACGCCCGGCGCCAGATCATCACCCGAGGTCAACTTGCGTTTCTTCTCCTCAAAACGCGCCTCAAAATCTTCACGCTGCTGCTTGATCTGACTGGCAATCGTCTCTAGCTGACGATTGATATCCTCACTCTTCATGCTGATCGTCGGCCACTTTTCGCGATCGAGATCAGCCAGATACTGCTTGGTCACCTTGACGCCAGACTTCAGACCGGCCGGACCACTTTCGGCCACTTTGCCAGTCAACATACGCTCAACACGATGGTAGATATCTTCTTCGAGGATGCGCTGCTGATCATCGAAGTCCTTGTGCACACGGGCCAACTCGGCCTTTTCGATCTGCAAGGCTCGCGCATCTTTCTCCACGCCGTCGCGGGTAAAGACCTGAACATCAATCACAGTTCCATCCATACCAGAAGCAACGCGCAAGGACGTATCCTTAACATCCGAGGCCTTCTCACCGAAAATCGCTCGCAACAATTTTTCTTCAGGCGTTAGCTGGGTCTCACCCTTCGGCGTCACCTTGCCAACCATGATGTCACCGGCTTTCACTTCTGCACCGATATACACCACACCTGACTCGTCGAGTTTGCCCAATGCGCTTTCGCCCACATTGGGAATGTCACCCGAAATCTCTTCAGGTCCCAACTTGGTATCACGCGCTACACAGGTGAGTTCTTCAATATGAATCGTGGTGAAACGATCTTCTCGCACCACTCGCTCTGAGATCAGAATGGAATCCTCAAAGTTGTAGCCGTTCCAGGGCATAAACGCGACCATCATATTTTGGCCTAGCGCCAACTCACCCATGTCGGTTGAGGGTCCGTCGGCCAATACATCGCCACGGGCGATCACATCACCGGGACGCACTAAGGGCCGCTGATTAATACAGGTGTTCTGATTGGAACGGGTGTACTTGGTCAGGTTGTAGATATCGACACCGGCCTCACCGGCCACGGTCTCATTATCATTACAACGCACCACAATACGACCCGCATCGACAGAATCTACCACGCCGCCTCGATCCGCGATCACGGTGACACCGGAGTCAATCGCAACCGCACGCTCCATGCCGGTACCCACCAACGGCTTATCCGCACGCAGTGTAGGAACGGCCTGGCGCTGCATGTTGGAACCCATCAAGGCGCGGTTGGCATCATCGTGTTCCAGAAATGGCACCATCGATGCCGCGACCGATACGATCTGCTTTGGCGATACGTCCATATACTGGACCTTGTCCGGCGTCGACAGTGTAAATTCGTTCTGGTGACGCGCCGCCACCCACTCATCGGTCAACTTGCCGTTCTTGTCCAGCTCGGTATTGGCCTGCGCGATCACAAACTCGCCCTCTTCAATCGCTGACAGGTATTCCACCTCATCGGTGACCTTGCTGTTCACCACCTTGCGATACGGAGTTTCAAGAAAACCGTACTTGTTGGCGCGTGCATACACGGCCAATGAATTGATCAAACCGATGTTTGGCCCTTCAGGTGTCTCAATCGGGCAGACACGGCCGTAATGGGTTGGATGCACATCTCGCACCTCAAAACCGGCTCGCTCTCGCGCCAGACCGCCGGGGCCCAGTGCAGACACACGACGCTTGTGAGTTACCTCAGACAACGGGTTGTTCTGATCCATAAACTGCGACAACTGGCTCGAACCAAAGAACTCTTTAACGGCTGCAGAAACCGGCTTTGCGTTAATCAACTCCTGAGGCTTCAGACCCTCGGACTGCGCCAACGACAGGCGCTCCTTAACGGCACGCTCTACACGAACCACACCAATACGGAACTGGTTCTCGGCCATCTCACCGACACAGCGGATACGGCGATTACCCAGATGATCAATATCATCCACCACACCCTTACCGTTGCGAATATCAATCAGGGTTGCCAACACGTCGACAATATCCTGCTTGTCGAGTACACCGCTACCGACGATTTCTTTACGTCCCAAGCGGCGGTTGAACTTCATGCGACCAACGACAGACAGGTCGTAACGGTCCGGCGTAAAGAACAGGTTATTAAACAGGTTCTGAGCGGAATCCTTGGTGGGTGGCTCACCCGGACGCATCATGCGGTAGATTTCAACCTGGGCCTCTAACTGGCTCTTGGATGAATCAATCCTCAATGTGCTGGAAATAAAGGGTCCGCGATCAAGATCATTCACATAGATCGTCTTGATATCCTTGATTCCCTTCTCACGAAATAACTCGAACAGTTCCGGCGTAATCTCGTCATTCGCTGCCGCGATCAATTCACCGCTCTCGGTATCAACGACATCATGGGCCAACATTTTCTCGAGCAAATATTCTCCTGGCACTTCAATGCTCTTTGCGCCGGCTTTTTCAAGTTTCTGGATATGACGTGCGGTAATGCGACGACCCGCTTCAATAATAACTTCCGACTTAACCTTAATATCGAAAATTGCCACCTCGCCACGCATGCGCTCAGGCACGAGGTCCAGCTTAATGGTGGACTTGAGGAGATGGAAATGATTGGTCTCGAAGAACATATCGATCATTTCTTCGGTGGTGTAACCCAACGCGCGCAGCAACACAGTCGCTGGCAACTTGCGTCGACGATCGATACGCACAAATACGCAATCTTTAGGGTCAAACTCGAAGTCGAGCCATGAACCACGATAAGGAATCACGCGCGCAGAAAACAGCAGCTTGCCGGACGAATGAGTCTTGCCACGATCATGATCGTAGAACACACCGGGAGAACGATGCAGCTGCGAAACGATGACACGCTCGGTGCCGTTGATCACAAACGTACCGGTCCGGGTCATCAGCGGCAGCTCACCCATGTAAACTTCCTGCTCAATCACTTCACTTGGCGGACTGCCCTTGGCGCCGTCTTTGTCATATAACGCCAATCGCACAGCCACGCGCAGAGGCGCTGAATAGGTTGCGCCTCGCAGCTGACATTCCTTAACGTCAAACACGGGGTCACCCAGTGAATAACTCACATATTCCAGCGTCGCGTTACCGGAATAACTGGAAATCGGGAAAACCGACTTAAAGGCTGCATGCAGACCAACCTCTTCGCGGTCATCGAGAGCCACGTCTTCCTGCAAAAACCGGCGATACGACTCAAGCTGCATTGATAGAAGGTAAGGAACCTCCAGCACGCTTGGGCGCTTGCCAAAACTTTTACGGATACGTTTCTTTTCGGTGAATGAGTAGCCCATGGACATGCCTCGTCTTGTAAGTTTACTGCGGCCAGCTAGCTGGCAATATTCTGTCCGCACAAATGCGAACACGCGACACTAGGCCGGTGACTAACGCCACCAGCCCAAAATCGCTATTCCTCTGTATCGCAAATGCTGCGATTATTTCAGCTCGACGCTTGCGCCAGCCTCCTCGAGGGTCTTCTTAAGCTCTTCGGCCTCACCCTTGGATGCGGCTTCCTTAATGGTTGAAGGCGCACCTTCTACCATGTCTTTCGCTTCCTTCAGGCCCAGGCCTGTTGCAGCGCGAACAACCTTAATAACGGAAACCTTGTTGGAACCAAAGCTACTCATCACAACGTCGAACTCAGTCTGCTCTTCAACAACAGCACCGGCATCACCACCAGCAGCAGGTGCTGCAGCAACGGCAGCAGCCGCTGACACGCCAAATTTTTCTTCCATGGCAGCGATCAGATCGACCACGTCCATTACACTCATTTCTGCGATTGAATCGAGAATATCTTCTTTAGAAACAGCCATTTTCTTAGCCTCTTAATATCATGAGTGACCGAAACAAATCTCAGCCACTAGTAAATTTAATAAACAAACAACAAATGTTATCCAGCTTTGGAATCGCGTATAGCAGCGACGGTACGTACCAACTTGCCCGGAACCTCTTTCATGGTTCGAGCCAGCTTTTCGACCGGCGCCTTCATCAATGCCATGAGCATGGAAATCGCTTCGTCCTTGGTTGGTAGTGATGCCAAACGACCCAATTCACTTGGATCCAGCAATTCACCACCAATCGATACGAGACGCACAACCAGCTTGTCATGATCTTTCGCAAAGTCTTTGACAACACGCGCCGCATTACCGGGACCATCCTGAGAAAACGCCAAAAGCAATGGTCCTGTCAGACCATCCTGCATGCATTCAAACTCAGTGCCCGCAAATGCGCGTCGTGCCAAGGAATTCTTGACCACACGAAGATAGACACCAGAATTACGCGCAACCGCCCGTAACTCCGTCATTTCACCAACTGTAAGGCCATTGTATTCAGCCGCAACGACTGAAAGCGCTCCTTGAGCGACCTCCGCAACCTCAGCAACAACACTCTTCTTTTGCTCTAAATTCAGAGCCATGTCGTTTACCTCCTGGTTTCAGTTTTACCACCCGGAAAGATCAAAACTCTCGATCCTCCGGCCCAATGTTACGGTCACCAAAACCAGAAAAACTGATCTATTTTTGGTTGCCGTCTACGCAGGCTTACTACTCTATTAAGCACCCGAAGATGCGCCTACGGTCTTTGACGAATATCTGCATACACACCGCAGATATTCCCAAATTCAAAATTAACTACAAACTAAGCGTCGATGGATCGACCTGAAGCCCAGGGCCCATCGTGGTCGAAAGCGTGATGCGTTTCAGATACACGCCCTTGGCGACACTTGGCTTCGCCTTGTTCAGATCCACCAGCAACGCTTCGAGATTTTCTTTCAGCTTGCTGACATCGAAATCCGCCTTGCCAATGGTGCAGTGAATGATCGCACCCTTGTCGGTGCGATAACGAACCTGACCGGCCTTGGCATTACGCACGGCCCCAGCAACGTCAGGTGACACCGTACCGACTTTCGGGTTTGGCATCAGACCACGTGGGCCCAAAATCTGTCCCAACTGACCAACAACACGCATGGCGTCTGGCGATGCAATAACCACATCAAAATCCATCTCGCCGCCCTTGATGGTCGCGGCAAGGTCTTCCATACCAACGATATCAGCACCCGCTTCACGCGCGGCATCAGCATTCTCACCCTGAGTAAACACGGCAACCCGAACAGTTTTGCCGGTACCATGCGGAAGCACGGTAGCGCCACGCACAACCTGATCTGACTTTCTTGGATCAACACCAAGATTGACGCAGACATCGACTGCCTCAACAAACTTTGCTGTCGCCAATTCCTTCAATACCGCCAAACCATCTTCAATCGGATACACCTTGCCGACTTCGATTTTTTCTGCGGCAATCTTTTCACGTTTTGTGAGCTTTGCCATTTAAACCACCCCTTCCACGTCAAGACCCATACTACGAGCCGTACCCGCAATCGTTCGAACTGCCGCATCCATATCCGCCGCCGTTAAATCCGGCTCTTTGGTCGTGGCGATATCTTCGAGCTGGGCGCGAGTGACCTTGCCCACTTTGTTCGTGTTGGGCGTGCCACTGCCTTTAGGGACACCGGCCGCCTTCAGCAACAGCACGGCGGCTGGTGGCGTCTTGGTAATGAAGGTAAAACTGCGATCGCTGTATACGGTGATCACAACCGGGATAGGCATATTCTTCTCAATACTATCCGTCTTGGAATTAAACGCCTTACAGAATTCCATAATGTTCACACCATGCTGACCCAAGGCTGGACCAACCGGTGGACTGGGATTCGCGCTCCCAGCAGGAACCTGAAGCTTTATATATGCTTCAACTTGCTTTGCCATACTTTGCTCCTTACGGGTGCAGGCGCCTTGCGGCTCCCCGAGGTATATTAAACTCGGGGACAGAATTCAATTCTGTCCCCCTTCAAATCAACTCTAGCCTTTCTCTACTTCGCCGAAACCAAGCTCGACTGGCGTAGAACGTCCAAAAATCATCACCGATACACGTAGACGACTCTTGTCGTAGTTAACTTCTTCAACCACGCCATTGAAATCGGCAAACGGGCCTTCGACGACGCGCACCACCTCACCAGGCTCATACAGAGTCTTGGGCTGTGGCTTATCAACACCTGCCTGTACCCGCTGCAAAATGGCGTCAGCTTCCTTGTCCGTAATCGGCGCGGGGTGGTCACTGGTACCGCCAATAAAACCCATCACCTTAGGTACGTCCTTGACCAGATGCCAGGACTCGTCATCCAGATCCATCTGCACCAGCACATAGCCAGGGAAAAACTTGCGTTCGCTTTTGCGCTGCACACCACCCCGGATCTCGACAACTTCTTCCGTCGGCACCAGAATCTCACCAAATTTATCTTCCATCCCTGCGCGCTCAACATGCTCCAGCAATGACTTTCGCACCTGATTCTCAAACCCGGAATAGGCGTGAACAACGTACCATCGCAAGCTCATCATTTAACCCCCCTGCCCGGTGAGAACCTTCACGGCCTCCACCAGCAACATATCAAGCAACCAAACAAAAATTGCGACAATAATAACCATTACAAAGACCATCAATGTGGTCTGCAGCGTTTCCGCCCGCGTCGGCCAAACAACCTTGCGAACCTCATTGCGCGAATCACGAGCAAAGCCCATCGCACCACGACCTTTAGCCGTCAGCGAGGCGACATATAACGCGGCGCCGACCGCCACAACCATACCCAGCACACGATAAAGCTGTGACTCATCGGAGTAGTAGTAAAAAGCCATTACCGCGCCGACCAAAATCAGTAGCGCCAGAAAAAGCTTTACCGAGTCCATAGCGGAACCCGTGGTTTCTACCTTTGCATTCATACTTTGCTGTACACCCTTACCAATGGCTGCCTGTTAATGGCAGGCCAGGAGGGAATCGAACCCCCAACCTACGGTTTTGGAGACCGTCGCTCTGCCAATTGAGCTACTGGCCTAAAAACTTACTCGATGACGCTCGATACGACGCCAGCACCCACAGTGCGACCACCTTCTCGTATCGCAAAACGCAACCCGTCTTCCATCGCAATCGGGTGAATCAACCTCACCTTGACCTTGATGTTGTCTCCAGGCATCACCATCTCCGTGCCTTCCGGCAACTCCACCGCACCCGTCACGTCCGTGGTACGAAAGTAAAACTGCGGACGGTAGTTGGCAAAAAACGGCGTATGACGTCCGCCCTCATCCTTGCTCAGAATGTAGACTTCGGCCTCAAAATACGTGTGCGGGGTAATTGATCCCTTGTGACACAACACCTGACCGCGCTCAACCTCTTCACGCTTGGTACCGCGCAGCAGCACACCCACGTTGTCGCCAGCACGACCCTCGTCCAGCAACTTGCGGAACATCTCAACACCGGTACACGTCGTCGTCTGCGTGTCCTTGATGCCGACGATCTCAATCTCTTCACCCACCTTAACGATGCCGCGCTCGACTCGACCAGTGACCACCGTGCCGCGCCCAGAAATCGAGAACACATCCTCAATCGGCAGCAAAAACGGCTGATCAATGTCGCGCTCAGGCTCAGGGATGTACTTGTCCATCTCCTCAACCAGCTTCACGATCGACGGCACACCAATATCACTGGTGTCGCCTTCCAGCGCCTTCAGCGCAGAACCGGTAATGATCGGGGTGTCGTCACCCGGGAAATCGTAGCTGTCCAGCAACTCGCGAATCTCCATCTCAACCAGCTCCAGCAGCTCCTCGTCATCCACCTGGTCTGCCTTGTTCATGTACACCAAGATATAAGGCACACCCACTTGGCGCGCCAGCAGGATGTGCTCCCGGGTCTGGGGCATCGGGCCATCGGCCGCACTACACACCAGAATCGCGCCGTCCATCTGCGCCGCACCGGTAATCATGTTCTTTACGTAATCCGCGTGTCCCGGACAATCCACGTGCGCGTAGTGACGCGCTTCCGACTCATACTCCACGTGCGCGGTCGCAATCGTGATACCGCGTTCGCGCTCTTCCGGGGCATTATCAATGTCCGCGTAATCCTTAAACTCGCCACCGCGCGCTTCCGCCATCACTTTGGTCAGCGCCGCCGTTAGCGTCGTCTTGCCATGGTCAACATGACCAATCGTTCCCACATTGACATGCGGCTTGGTTCGTTCGAATTTTTCCTTGGACAAAAACACTCTATGCCTAAAAAACTAAATGTGGAGCTCATAACCGGAATTGAACCGGTGACCTCATCCTTACCAAGGATGCGCTCTACCGTCTGAGCTATATGAGCCAAACTTAACTCTATCGGCACCAACCCAGACTTCACTCCAAGTCAGAACCTGTCTGATGGAGCGGGTGATGGGAATCGAACCCACGTGTTCAGCTTGGAAGGCTGACGTTCTACCGTTGAACTACACCCGCTAAACCGATCTCAATTCTCTATTTTCGTCCTACACAAGTGGTGGAGGGGGGAGGATTCGAACCTCCGAAGGCTGAGCCGTCAGATTTACAGTCTGATCCCTTTGGCCACTCGGGAACCCCTCCGAAAACGCAATCCTACGATTTTCCTTTGATATCATGGCTCTGTCAATAGAGAACCCGATTATTAACGACTATGCAGGCGACCCATCACCGTCTGAAAATCACCGCGCACAATCCCCGGCCACTCGTCGACAGCCTCAGCAATCGCAATCTCCAGCAACTCCCGGTCAGGCTGGCCTGGCCGCCCCAGCACATAAGACGTCACTGCCGCCTGATTCCCCGGGTGCCCGATACCAATACGCAAGCGGGCAAACTCCTTGCTGCCCAAATGAGCGATGCTGTCACGCAGACCATTATGGCCACCATGACCGCCACCGCGCTTGAGGCGAACCGTGCCGGGGGATAAATCCAGATCATCATGCACCAGCAGTATCGCCTCGACCGGGACCCGAAAAAAACGGGCTAACGCACCGACCGATTGACCGCTATGGTTCATAAAGGTCGACGGCTTGAGCAAACGTACCGCCTCAGAACCCACCCCAACCGTGCAAACTTCGCCCAAAAAGCGGCTTTCATTACGAAATACCGCGCCTGCGTCGCGTGCAATGCGATCAACAAACCAAAACCCGACGTTATGTCGGGTTTCAGTGTATTCCGGCCCGGGATTACCCAAACCGGCGATCAACTGGACTGGCGTGGGATCCGGCACGCGAACCGCTCAGATCAGCCCGTTAAGTCTCAGCATCATCCCCATCGGCTTCAGCTTCACCCGTGGTTTCTTCCTCATCCTCGTCGCTACCGCCCTTCTTAGCGTACACCGCAGCCACCGCAAAATCATGATCGACGCCATGAGCCAGCGCCGTGATTTCAACACCTTTCGGCACCGAGATATCGGACAAATGCAGGCTTTCACCCAGATCCAGCATCGACATATCGATCTCAAGGAATTCTGGCAAGTCGGCGGGCAAACAGCTGATTTCAACATCCGATACCGGATGCGATACCACACCACCACCGAGCTTCACGCCCGGACAACCTTCTGCGCCCATAAAGTGCAGCGGTACGCGCATATGCAACTTCTCGGTACTGCTGACTCGCAGCAGATCCAAATGCAAAATCGTTGGCTTGCTAGGATGACGTTGCAGATCTTTCAGCACGGCTTTCTCGCCCTTGCCGTCCACTTTCACCATCAAGATATGAGAATAAAACGCCTCATTATCAAGGTGACGATTCAGCGAATTAGCCTCGACCTGAAGCGATCGTGGCTCTCCGCCACCCCCATAGATAACTGCTGGCACCATACCCGTACGACGCAGGCGGCGGCTCGCACCTTTCCCCAGATCCGTACGTATTTTCATGTCCAGCTCAAATGATTCAGCCATTTGTAAGCTCCTTACTGTATTTACTATTTACAAAATCAGCGACACCCGCGTCTGTTTGCGACCAACAGACATAAACGCGCGTCACCCTAACAATGTCAGTCCATAAACATGGAACTAACAGATTCTTCATTACTCACTCGACGCATGGTCTCGGCCAACATGCCGGCCACACTAAGCTGTCGGATCTTGGCACACTGCTGTGCATCTTCCCGCAGCGGAATGGTGTCCGTCACCACCAGCTCATCAAGCACCGAACCGCTGATGTTATCGATCGCGGAACCCGATAACACGGCATGCGTACAATAGGCCGAGACCCGCGTCGCGCCCTGCTCTTTCAATGCCTGCGCCGCGTGACACAAGGTGCCCGCCGTATCCACCAAGTCATCAACCATGACGCAACTGCGGCCTGCGACATCACCAATGATGTTCATCACCTTGGCTTCATTGGCACGTGGCCGACGTTTGTCGATAATCGCCAGATCCGCGTCATCTAGGCGCTTAGCCAGTGCTCGCGCTCGCACCACACCACCGACATCCGGCGATACCACCATCAAATCGGGGTACTTCTGCCGCCACACATCACCCAACAGAATCGGCGACGCATACACATTGTCGAGCGGCACATCAAAGAACCCCTGGATCTGATCCGAATGCAAATCCACGGTCAACACACGGTCAACACCCGCGGCCGAAATCATCTTCGCCACCAGCTTGGCGGTAATCGGCACGCGTGCCGAACGCATACGCCGATCCTGGCGTGCGTAGCCCAAATACGGTATCACCGTGGTAATCCGGTAAGCCGATGCGCGCCGCGCCGCATCGGCCAACACCAGCAACTCCATCAGGTTATCGTTGGTCGGCGCACTGGTGGGTTGCACGATAAAAACATCCTTACCGCGGACGTTCTCCTCGATATCCACCATCACCTCGCCGTCACTGAAACGGCCGATAACCACCTTGCCTAATGGCGAGTGCAAGTGGACGCAAATGCGCTCCGCCAAATTGCGATGCGCATTACCCGAAAATATAACCATGCCCCTGTGAGACACGCGTTGCCCTCTTTATACTCGTTGCCGGACAACTGGCCCGGATCAAAAATTCTGCCAAATAATGGCTGGGGTACCAGGGTTCGAACCTGGGATGCAGGGATCAAAACCCTGTGCCTTAACCGCTTGGCCATACCCCAATGTTGTCATAATCTGCCGCATCAGCCAGCGGTGAGCGGTTACACCCCCGGGCGATAAACCCCTGCCACGTCCCGGGCAGCCGACTCAGCATGTGTGCCGCTTCGCTTTGGCGATCAAACGCTGCAAATAAACAGCCACCCGTGCCGGTCAGACGCACATCGGTCGTCTCTGCCATCCATGCTGCCGCCGCAGCCACTTCCGGGTAACGCTCAAAAACCACCGCTTCGCAGTCATTATGCGATTCATCAGGGTTGAACTGACCTATTTTGAGCGGCTTGGAATTGCGTGTCAATTCAGAATCCTGAAAAACTCCAGCCGTCGACACCTCAGGACCCGGTTCGACCACCAAATACCATGGTTCAGGCAGATCGATCGGCGTCAGTTGCTCACCAATCCCCTCACCCCATGCGGCATAACCGCGCACAAATACCGGCACATCTGCGCCCAACACAGCGCCCAGCGCCGCCAACTCGTCGATTTCGAGTCCAACCTCCCACAATTCGTTTAGCGCCACCAGCGTGGTCGCGGCGTCCGAACTACCACCACCCAAACCACCTCCACAGGGCAATTGCTTGAGCAACGTGATCTCAACGCCTTGTTCTGTTTGTGCGTGATTCTGCAACAGTTGTGCCGCGCGGACCACCAGATCATGCGACTCTGACACGCCCGCGGGGCCTCCCCGACGCGAAATAACCCCATCACCCGAGAGTCGAAACTCCAATTCGTCGCCATAATCAAGAAACTGAAACACCGTTTGCAGGTTATGGTATCCATCGTCACGACGACCCAGAATGCGCAACATCAGGTTGAGCTTCGCCGGTGCCGGCCAGACGCGGGGTAATACCTTGCTCATAAACCCTGACATCCCGATGGTAAAGTCCGTCCTGATTCCACCTGAGCCCAGGATTCGAGTACCAGTTTCAAGCGAACCTCTGGCCCGTGGATCACCACCCGGGCTGGAAGATAGCCACCCTCCACCTCCTGAAAACGCAGGTACTGCACCCGCCAGTCCTGCCAGAGCACCGCCTCCGGCATACCCGTCGAGCTTCTTTGCAGCGCTATTTCGGGATTGTCCAGATGCTGCGCGAGAATCAGGTTACGCAGCTCAGGCAAGTCGATATCCAGCGAAAAATACCGCTGCATCAACTCTTTGGCAGATTGCATGATCAGCGGCGGTTGGCCTGCTTGGCGCAACAGAACCAGACCCGGGCGCACCCGCAACTCGGCGACCGCGGAGCCCAACGGCCCCAACACACACATCCCGCTAAGCTCGCCTTCATTCAGCCAAATAATATGCGCAGACCAGCCACTGTCGCCTTGCTGCAGAGCCATACGCCCGCGCAGCAACCACGGGGTCGAATCGGGCACCACTAACAGTTGGGCATTGGCAGGTACGGGTGGCAAGCCGCTACAGGCGGTCAAAGCAACCACCATGGGGGCTAACCAAAGAGATCTAAACCGCGCTGTGAAGGATGACTTGTCCTCCTGAGGAAGCACTCTTGGGGTGCGCCGGGATGACGAGGACGAACTACGGAGTGATGAGTTACGGGGTAACTTGAACCTGGCCTTGAATCTGATCGAGGATACGCTGAACGTCTTCGGCACCCGGATTAGCGAGCAGCGCCGCCTCAAGAATCCGGCGAGCCTCGTCGGAGTGTCCCAGTTGAAGCAATGCCTCGCCCAAGTGAGCGGCAATCTCAGAATCATCATTCAGTTCGTAGGCTTGGCGCAAATAACGCACAGATTCTTCATATTTGCCGAGACGATACTGTAACCAGCCCATACTATCCATCACTGCCGCACTTTCGGGGCTGATTTTCAGTGCCCGGGTAATATACTTCTCGGCCTCTTGAAAACGATCTGTCTTGTTTGCCAAGGTATAACCCAGTGCATTCAGTGCATCGGCGTGATCCGGGTGTTGCGACAATATCTCGTTCAAATCATGCTCAAGGATATCCAGCCGACCTACATCTTCACCCGCCAGTGCTCGCGCATACAGCAACGTGGTGTCACCCGGGTGCTGTTGCAACGCCCTCTCATACAGATCCACTACGTCGAGCGGCCTTCCGGCCTGTTTCAATAGTTCACCTTCGGCCAGAAACAGGCGTACCGCCAGACTCGCATTGGCCCGACGCAAATCTTGCAGCTGCTCCTGGGCCTCGGGCAGGCGCCCCAACTTGGCCAACAACCCGGCCGAACGAATCTGCGCCTCCAGTTGCTTGCCACTGCTGTCTACTTGCCTATACCAACTCAGAGCCTGCACCAGATTTTTGCGCATCTCTTCCAGCACACCTAAATGGAAGGCGGCTTCGATGCGCCGCGCCGGGCGCTCATACAACTGCGACAGATAGTCATGAGCCGCATCCAGATCGCCTATTTCCAGCGATAGCAGGCCCAGGGCGTACAACGCGTCAACATGCCCGGGGTCGCGCTGCAACAAGCCCTTGAATGCCTCGAACGCTGCATCGTGTTCGCCTTGTTTCACGAACACCTGGGCCAAACTCATGCGCAATACCACTTCGTCGGGGCGACGCTCAATCTCTGCGCGTAAAAATTCGACGGCTTCCCCATACCGCTTGTCGCCGGCCAAAACTCGCCCCCGCAACACGATGGCCTCGGTCCAGTCTGGGCGTAGCCGGATCGCCTGTTTCAAAGCGGGCTCCGAAACCGCGTAGTACTGAGCCGAGCTAGACAGCAACCCGAGTACATACCAAGACTCGGCGATCTCCGAATGCCGAGAAATCAAACGCTGGACCACCTCAATCGCCGACGCGCGATCATCTTCCTTGATCAACAAACGCCCAAGGCGCATGAACGCCTTATCTTGTCCCGCGGCAAACAACTCAATCATGCGGCTGAAATGCGACCCGGCCAGTTCCAGCTCTGCGGCGCGAAACTGCAACAACCCCGCCAGTTCGTGCGCATCCACGCTATTCGAATCTACTTCAGCCAGCAGTTCCGCTGCTCGTCGGGCCATATCATGATCTCGGGAATGCATCGCGATGCGCGCCGCGCGTGTTGCGATGCCCTTATCCTGAGACAGTTGGGCCGCAAACAAATACTGCCGTGCCGCAATATCAAACTTGCCCCGCTGACCCGCGATCTCGCCCGCCAACACGCCGTAGACTATGTCTTCACTTAACTGAGGCCGGGGACCCACAACAAGGGTTTCCTCCCTCTCTGTACTCACCAGCAGTGGCTGCTCAACCATTTTTTCATCACCGATCATCGGAATATCAATGGCAGCCGGGGGCTGCGCGGCGCAACCACCCACCAGACCAAGTACAGCCAGCAGGCCGGCCATCTTTATTATCTGCAGTCTATGCATCACCAGAATCAGTTCGCTACCAATCATCAATGTCGGTCTGTCCAGAATAAACCAAGCGGGTTCGTATTACAGCCATCCAACTCATAAAGTGTTCCACCTGAAGTTCAATGATCTCTTGTGCCTCGATCGCAGCCTCGCTACGTGAGCGCAGATTGTCCGTGAT
>JYMV01040694.1_pt1 | contig 22844 bp, 17 predicted proteins | sample 338911 | NCBI WGS metagenome assembly JYMV01 (sample SAMN03354496, study PRJNA234377) | hydrothermal vent metagenome | biome: Deep sea; feature: Hydrothermal plumes at the Eastern Lau Spreading Center, Western Pacific Ocean; material: Seawater | place: Tonga | collected 2009 | depth 2000 m m
TATAGTTTTGAACCCACATCAGGTCCGACTGATACTCTTCCTAAAATACGCTTTACTAATAGTGAAATTGATGGTTTCATTACTGAAGACATTGACATTGATCAATACTCTAATTACAGAATGCTTGTTTCATTTTTGTTTACTAGGGGCCTCGATAAGAAAATATCAGAAGTTTTTAGTAATTTAGAGCTTCCCGGAAAGAAACTATCTAAAGGTTCTAATATTAGCCAATTAATTGGGTTTCTTGGCGAGCCCGGGAATATAGATTTCTTGAATTCTGAATTCGACAATATTAACAGAGACAAGTTGCGGGCTAAGCAAGAGTTAGAAACTAACTTAAAAAAGTTTACTAATCCGGCGGTTTCATCTTCATTAGATTTTGTATTCTTGGATTCGCATTCAAACTTTAGCGATGAGATACCTGAAGTTTACGAAGCCTTGAAGTCTGGACAGAAATTGACTGTAGGTGATATAATTATAGATTTGTTCCCAAATGCCCCAGATCAATTTCATGATACAGAGGATGCTTTTGATTTTCTTAGCAATGAATTTGGGAATGAGGATTATTTGGAACATTATATTCCTCTCTTGATGTCAGATCGGACTCGTAGCGTTAGTTTGTTTAATGATAGAGTCATAATTGACCAAAGTTTGAGTATTTCGGAGCAGGGCGATATTGGCCTTTACTATGGTTATGATTCAGGTCACGACAAAGATGCTATTTCTCCACTCGTTGATAAGGCTAGAATGGAGGATCTCTATAACAACAATGAGTCACTTGGCGGTACAAATATTCTCGATTCTGCAAATAATTCGCATATTTGGTCTATTTTGGAAAACCATATTCAGGCTGACCAAAAAATTGACCCAATTTTAAAAGACTTATTTTTATTTGGTGAAATAGGAACTGAAGATACGGGAAAGGGATTAATCAATGCCTTGTCGCACGCCTTGGATAGTTCCTCACAGCCAAAGAATTTAACTTTTTTAAGAGATTTCTTGGCAACCCACACCCATCAAGATCTAGAAAGCCTATACTATTATCTTTCTAAGCTTTCTAAAACCAGACCATCAACCCCAATCGAATACATAAAGAGGGAAGTTAAGTCGGTTATTTCTGGACATCTTACTACCGCCCCTATATCATTTTCAATTAAAATTAATAATGATAATAAGACACATGATTTTTTTGTCGATCCGACAAATCCAACAAAATCTATACTAGCAGCAGTGACTAACTTCATGTCCTCAAACAGTGCAAAGTCAATAGATGCTTTGCTGGATGATCTTGATAATGACGCCATCACTTTCGCTACGTTGCCAAACTCTGCTGAAAGTAGCTTTTTGGCACCCATTAAGGCTAACTTTAAGAAGGCCTTACTGTCTATTTCAGAAAACCCCCATAATGACGATGCACAAATAAAGGCGTTTAATTACCAACCAGATCTAAAGCCAATCGTTAATAAATTACCGACATCATTTTTTGCTTGGGTGAGATTTACCGAGCAGAATAATCGCAAGGATACAATTAGAAAGGAATTGCAACAGTATGTTGATAATGGGACATTGACTATCGCCGAGTCATCTCATATATTAAACAGTCATTTAATTCCTAGCGGACCTGTTGATGGGAATTCAGATACACAGAAAATTGATGCTTCCAAGATTAATGGCAATATCCTAATGGAATTGGGCCTTGATAATATCAATCTTACCATGGCAGAGATTAATGCTATTAATAAACTTTTATGTTCCAATCTTAGTGAACTCAGCATGACTGATATTGAATTACTGTCTAGTCTTACTATCCAGTCCCTCATCAAGAGTTCAATTAATGCTGACCCAGAATACGTCAGGAAACTAAGTGTCAAGATTGGTGTTCCCAATTTATTGTTTGTTATTAATAACAAATTAGATTTCTTTAATGGCGCATTTGAGAGAGCTCACGAAATCAAGGACAACCCCCACGGCAATAAGCATTTTGAAAAAACGCAGTCTCTTTCTCTTGATGACAATATGGCAGAACATAGTAAGCATGCCGACGAGATAATACCAAAAGCACCCACCCCTAAAAAAATAATTCCAAAGCATTTCAAGAACACACTTGAGAAGTTTAGTGTGGTTGCCGATAAATCCAACAGCATGACGGAGTTAGATGATGCACTGAATTCATGCAGATCGTCTAAATGGATTGAGGGAAAATCTCAAGCCCATGCTTGGGGTGTATTAAAAACTATCGCCAGTACCCCCTATATGATGGGCAATGATTTACTTGGAGTTCTTAGTAATGATAAATTTGGAGATTCAAATGCCTCCATGGATTTTTTAAAGAAAACGTGGTCTAATGAAAAAGATTTTCTCATTACTAAAATGGCCTCTCTGGCATCAGGCGACAGCGCTTCAAAGTCTACAGCATTAAGGTTTTTTGAGAATTTCTCAGAAGCTACCGGAGCACAGTGGACTAAAGATATTGTGGAAACTGCCAAAAGAAAAAATGAAGAATCATCAAAAGAACAGTTAGAGGCACTTGAGACCTATATTAGAAATTATAAAAAAATAAAGTATAGGGACATAAAGGCTGGAACAGCACCACTGTCGTCTAAAACACCAATATCCACTAGCTTATCGGCAGATCCTTTGTCTGAGATTACCAATCTTAGGGATTTATCTAAGATGGGAAGTAGTCTTAATTATGAAATTAAAACTAATACCCAGCCATCCACCTCAAAAAGGAATCTAAATAATCTTAATGCTATCAAACCGAAAAGATTTGAATTACTTGGTAAACCTCCATCAGTAGCAGCCAGGGATTTTATAGATACTGAAACCGAGAAGGATGAGGAGAGGGATGTTAACCAGAGACGTAATCTTATTATTGCAGAGCTACAGAGGGAGAGGGAGAATATGGCTAATATTTCAGTTTCTCCACCAAAAAGTATAAGAATTGTTCTTGATGAATTCAGGGATGCAGTGGTTTCTGGTGCTTTTTCTCCTGAAGAGGGCAAGGCAATTCTACGTTCATTTGCCCCAGAACAGACTCAAATATTTTCAGTCGCTGGCAATGATTTTGATGATTTCTTTAATGCCGTTTCTCGCCCAGTAGAAAACAAACGCTCCTCAGCAGACGATATTATGGTTTCTGACCATGAATTGTCAATTTCTAAGGACCCATTGTCACCAAGGATTATTTTAGATTCTACTAATGTTTTGTGTTTTAAAGCCCCTAGGTTGGAAAACGGAAAATACAAGCTTAATAGCGACAATACTTTGGTATATGATGTTGAGCTAACGGCTGACTCCGATTTTGAATTCACACAGAGGCTTAGGGAAATTGACCCCGTTCATTTATTACGTCAAGTTTCTTGTTCTGGAAATCCAGAGTCATACATTAAGCATCTTGAGATAATTGCAAATAAATTAGGCGACAATAAATTATCATTAATTAATCCAGCACTATCACAGAGTTCACTTGATGGCATTCAGAGCACTATTTTTAAAACCATGGGTATTAGTTCAGATGATATTGATAATCTTATTATAAGAAAATTACCAGCTCAGCACACTGATCTTAAACGCCCAGATCGTCCTACCAACCACCGCATCCTGAAAGCTCTTTACGAGTTTAATAAGTCGATTTCACCTGAGTTATTTAACTTCAGTCCATCCAAGGAACTCTCTGAAAATTTCCATAATTCAGCCCCTATTAATAGAGCCCTGACCAGTAAGGAGCTATCAGAGGTTTCTGTTCGCATAGATTCCATTGACTCTGAGTCTGGATTATCAGCAGAGGATGATGAGGACATAAGATACCTTACAGCAATCGAAGTAAAAACAGGCAAAGGGACATCCTTATCAACTCTTGAAGAATCGTACCCCAACCTTTATTCTCTGCATGTTTCCCAGCGTAAAAATATGATTCGAGATAATGCTATTAATGATTTCTCCAATTTTTGCATCAATTCATTTTACATAAATCACAAAACTATAGACTTTGGTGTTCTTGGTGATTTATATAAAAAGCATAATAACGACAATGATTACCCTAACATCCAGAATTTGATAGATAAATTCCCTGACGGAATTACCATTCAGCAAATGAAGTCTGACCATGAAGGGTTATTCATTTTATTAACAAATGAGTTTGCTGGTGCCAATACTCTTAGTGAGATATCTACACTAATCAAGCCAACGACATTTGATGAATTAATGGCAGATTCTTCTGTTATTTCCCCTTTATTTAATAATATTTTGGATTTAAGGGATGATTATATTTCTAATATTGCCACAAGAGCGTATGCCGCCGGTATTCTAGATGTTGACCCTTCAACTATTACCAATCCCGCTAGGCTGATATCAAATTTGAACAACATCAGCTTTCCAGAGGATGATGATACCCTTGATTCTTTACGGGAAGATATTTTTAAAATTGTGAAGATTTTCCAGGGAGACGAAACTATTATGCCAAAAGCGGAAGGCGGTTCTAATTACTCTAGGCACGTTAAGGGCAAGTCTGTTAAAAAAGCCACAATTTAAGGCTTCAAATAAGGTCAGATATTTCCTTTATATCAAAGGAAATATCCTTAATCATTATGCCTAAAACGCTTCTTTTTTCCTTATAATCGCTTTTATCCGTAATGTCGTATTTTTTATAATAATGACCCACTATTTTATTATAAGTGTCCTTCTGTCCATCCATCCTGGAGATTAGCACCTTTATGCTTGGCATGGGTCTTTCTGCTTTATTTATCATAATACTAAAATTTATATTAGCATCTTTATGTCTTAGTGAGGCAATTATTACTCCCGGAGCTAACATTCCTACTAGCTTCTTGCTTCCCTCAGTGTTTATTTCAAGCTTTCTCATGTCCAATTTTTACCGGTTTTATTAATTAAATTCATTATATTCAACTTATTTTATAAAAATAGTTTTTTTTATATGTTTTTTTGTTTTTATAAGTTAAAATATTATTATCTTTTACAATTATTTAAAAATTATGACAAATACAGAGAATTACAAAGAAATGCAACAATCTATAAATGTTGCTGAAGAGATGCTTGCATCTGAATTTATTTATTCAAATCAAAACGACCTGGACAAGGCGTCTAATGACCTGAAGAACATAATGACTCTTTACCCAACAAGCACAAATTGCACAGCATTAAATGATGAACTTAGGCAGCAAATTTTAATTTCATCATCAGAATCTGAATTTTTAATCGATTCCTTGTCTGGATTAAAATAAATAAAATTTAAGTTTTATTTATTTTCATTTTTACCCCTATTCTTGTTAATATGTTCTTATATTAACAAGAAAGGCCATAAAAATGACTTTAGAAGAAATCAAGCAATTAATTAGTACTGACTATTTATCACTAACATCCGACGATATTCTAGATTTTCAAAATCTATCTAGCTCGGAATTTATACAAGTCAATAAAGCTATAACAACTGCTATGCGTAAGCAATCAGGAATCATACAATCTTCTCAGGAATATATTATTATCTTTCCTAAGGACAAAAAGTCTGATAATAGCAAAAATAGATATTACCAAGACGCTTTAGCTCACCATGCTCAAAAAATTAATAGTTCTTTGTTTACTACGTTGTCAGATGAATTTACAGATGAAGAAATTGTATTAGCTATATCCAAACAAAAAGAGAAAATTGACCCTAGCGATAGTTTAAAGAAGGCCTTGGACTCTTTAAAGGATTTCTTTAATCCGGAGAAGCTTATTGCTGACCTTGGCTCAAGTAGTGGAACTGAAGAGCAATTTCTGCATTTAATCAAAGATAGGAAAAATATTCGCGATACCTTGGTGTTATCACTTACTAATACTATCAGGAAGCTATCCAACAAAATAAAAAACGATGAAGAGAAAAAAGTTGCAGCCTATAAATCATTGTCCGATTATCTGATTCGTTATATTAATGAAATTGGATTTGACCCAGAGGGCAAGACATTTGATTCCTCTAAGGCATCTTTCTTAACCAAAATGACAAAAGACTTAATGCTACAATTTATAAAGCCAACTTCTGTTGAGGAAGATTTGTACTATGCCAATAAGTGTTTAATGTTAATAAACAAAGACATGACCTATGATGGCGATTCAATAATCGCATCAGAAACTGTTGATTTTATCAACAACTTTACACTTACACAAAACCAGGACCCAACTTTTATCAACTCTAAGGGTCAGATTAAATCAGATTTTTTGAAATTCGTTATGCTTAAATTTGCAGGATTTGTTAAAAAGAACCCAGATCAGCTTATGCATTTAAAAAGCCATCTTTCTACCTTTACCAGTGTTTTAAATCAGGCTAAATCCGAAGCTGAAGCTAAGTTGGCTGAAATACATTCTGTGTCAAAAACAGTCTCATTAACAAATGATGAGGGAGTTAATGTTATTGAGAATCAGCCTTCTGGAGAGAAGCCTTTTGATGAACAAAACCAATCTTCTGACCACGTGATATATATTGATTTTATCATCAGAGCTACAAACAAGTACAGCGACGAAGTGATTTCTTCTTTCATCTCATCTTTTGACCAATCTATTCAACAAAAAAACGAAATCACCGAAAATGATGCTAAATTTTATTCCGTAAATCAGAACGCCACTGGAGATAATGTTTATACTTTATCCAATCAGGCTTCAGCTACGATTACCAAGGATATTTATGCAACTCAAATCAAGATATCCAAAAAAATCCACAAGATGATTCAAAAACATGGCATGGAAAAATTCAATGAAGCCATATCGGAAAACAAGGACTTGGGACTGGAGTATGATATTTATAATTTATTTATTGAATCTACTGCTCTAAAGGTTGAATTAATTATGAGCGAAAATAAGATGGATGTCTTACAACTACATGAAGCCGGACTATTATCAAAGAATGAAATATTAATTTGTTACCCAGATTTATTGCCAGCAAAGGCAGTTAATAGTAAAAAAAATGATTTAAATAATCAGCTTTAGTCCACCATTATAGTATTGGTTTTTTCAACTGGTGGATAGCATACACCACCATCCCAACAACCTTGATATTTACTTATAATTTTCACGCTATCTGATTTTTTATTTTTAAGATTTATTTCAATCCGAACGATATCTTTGAAAATAACGCTTTCAACCCCTAGGGCATCAGTATATTTTTCACCTTTGGGATAAGAAATATCAGCATCAGCCCCCTCAACCTCAATCTTCAACTTATCAGAATAGAGCTTATATTCTTTTCCGATTATCCATTCCGCAATCACTACATCGCCTTCTCTGACCACTGAGTACTTGAACGCTTCATCAACGTTCATTGGATGCACATTCTCATCAACCCCAGCCAACCAGTTATTTGTGCTATCTTCAGATTTACTCATATTTTCAGAATAATTTTCTTTGCTTGTACTAGGGTCATTAAGCATTGATGATTCATGGTTATTGCTTCCATTATTTACAATTTCAACACTATCCACCTTGTCCACCGGCCCATTATCGCCAACAGAATATATTAATACCAACCCAATAAGCGCCCCACCAATCCAAATAACCGAAGTCTTCATTTTAATTCCCATATGTTTTTTGTCATTATTATATCATATATTATACAATTTTTTAATTTTTTAAATATGTATTAATGTTTGTTTTATGTATAATGCGTACATAAATAATATCCGCAACATAATTTACCTCATGACCCCAGCAGCAACCCCCATATTTAAAACACATATAGAGCCATTACTGAAAAGCAAAATGCTTCAATCCAGTGTCCTGACAACCGTTATCGCCTCAGATGATATATCCATAGATGAGGTCAAGTCAGCAATCGATGAGTTAATGGAATTGAATATTTTATCTTATGTTAATGGCATTAGTGGCGTGTTCATATTCTTAACTTCAGATAAGGTTATGTTCGCTAATGCCATAGAGGCAATAAATGAGGCTGTTAAAGTTAATAATGAGGGCAATTCAGGGTTCTTTAATTCTATAGAGAATGTATTTAAGTCAGATTAATAATTCGATGTGGAAAGAAAGTATTTTACTGAGTTTTTAACATTATTTTGAATTTTTTTGTACTTTTCAGAATCTTTTTTAAAGTAATTAAAGAAGAATACATGAGCATCTCCTAGGATTTCAACAGTATCAATGTTTGGATTTTTCAACGGCAAATAAAAACCTTCTTTTTTTAGTATTTCTTGGTGTTTATATAGAAAATCAATCATGAAGCTATTATATTCATGACTCTCATCAAAAGCCGCCACAAAAAATAAAAAAGCACACTTCTCAAAGTCCCATTTATTAAAGCTCCTCTGATAGAGGTTAAATACAACCTCACTTTGGGAATCTGAAATGCATTCTACATCTGAGTCGTCTTCATCAGGAAAGTATTCTAGGCCATCATCCTTCATTTCTTCACTTTCCACAACGCTCCATACCTTCCGTTTTAGATAGTTTCTTAAATTATAGTCAACTTGAGTATATAGCCATGTTGAAAATGATGATTTGCCATTTTTATCCCAGGTCTCCAGAGAGCGTACATAAACTAGGGATGCTTCACCAAATAAATCGTCCTTTAGGGTTGATATGTCTAGGCTTCCAATGCTTGAGTATCTAGATGCCTTTGTGTGTACTATATTCCACAGCATTTTTTCGTAATCTTCAAATTTTATATCAGATTTGTGAGATTTCATAAGAACTTTTTACCACAACCATTAAAAAAAACCATAAAACTAATTATGGCTCATATTTCCCCCTCTAATTTATTATACTACACCAATAGTTTTTGTAGTCAATTAATTGATAAAGAATATCTACCCACCCCTTATAACATTTATGTAATTATTTCATTTAAAATTGTATAATTGTCACCCAGTTTACTATAAGATGTATTTATACTATATCTTAGTGAGATTATTAAATGAAAGCAGCATTAATACTTTTAGCCACCCTCATATCTACTACAGCAATGTCTTCTATGTATTTAGATACAGCAGACATTATTTCTGTTAAACCGGTTTTAGAAGAAAAAGTTATCTCAGAGCCCTATGAGAATTGCTATATCAGGGATTTTGCCCCACGTCGTAATGCTTCAAGTGAAATTCTTGGAGGGATTATTGGCGGTGCTATAGGTAATAGATTTGGTGGAGGTTCAGGTAAGGATGCCATGACAGTGGCAGGTGTATTATTGGGAGCCTCTATGGCTTCTGACAATAATTATCAGAAGCACTCAGCGTCAAGGGAGGTTTGTGAAACTAGATATAGAAGAACCACTGCAACGGTCATAAGTCATTACAAGGTTGAGTATGAGTACAATAATAATATATATTATTACAACAGCACTTACAAACCCACCAGTTCCACCCTTAAAATAAAATTAAATATCCAGCCTTACTGATTGATATTTCCCTTGCATTATGTATTATGTTATTGGTAGTTTTACGTACCTATTTTAATACAAGGAGAAATAATGATTATAAAATACACAATACCACTAATAATGACTTTTTCACTATTTGCTAATGCAGCTGATATTGATGCAGGTGAGCAAGCATACGCAATGTATGGATGCTCTGGCTGTCACGGAGGAATGGGTTATGCTGACCAGCCAACCATCCCAAATCTTGCAGGTCAAAACGCTGAATACACTGTAAAGCAATTAAAGTATTTTGCATCAGGAGACCGTCCAGATCCAACTATGCAGAGTATGGCTAGAATGGTAGTTGGCAAGGAAGCTGATATAGCTGCTTTTTTAGAGTCTCTTAATTAAGGTAGAGTTTTGGCATGACGATTTGTGGAATGTTTCTACCAATCGTCATCATCATCCACAGTTAGTGTTTTAATAAAGTTATCAATTACTTCCTCTTTAGTATCGATGATGTATCTTCCAATTAATTCCGAGACAAATGCAGATTGCTGTCCATAGGTCTCATATGATTCCCAAAAATAACTTTTAGTTTGTAGCCAATCATTGATTGATAAAAATATGAAATATTCATTTGATTCATCTTTACCTGACTCCAATCCACTCTCGTTATATCTTTCACCTACCCAATTAAGGTATTTTTCATCGCCATTGTAAAATCCCCATATTCCCATGAATAGACTTACATTTTCTTGATTATTTTGACTTTCAGCCATGTTTACGTCCCGATTACTAATTTCATATTTGCCTTATCAACATTGTGATTAACACTAATGTTTTTTTATATTATATACATCACTTAGAAATTCTCAATATTTTTACAAATAACCACCACTAATTATGATATAATTAATCTTATTCATAAACAACACTAATACAATGATAGTTAACTTCACGAATAGCAATTTATTAAATGACATTTTATCGGCCATTGAGGACGCAAAGATTTTGGTTTCAAAGGCAGAATCAGGGGAAACCTGGGATGAAGTAAATGATCCACTAGACAAGATTGGGCTGGATATTGGTTTAATTTTTGGAGTTGCCTCTCATTTAAACTCGGTTAAGTATAATGAGGATGATTCTAAGGAATACGAAAAAGTTTTACCAATTATTTCCAGATTCTTCGATGACTTAGGTACAAATAAACCTCTTTATGATGCATTCAAATCTCTAGAAAATACCGAACTGAACGCCGAACAGAAATATATATTATCCGAAGGCTTAAAGGGTTTTGAGTTAGGGGGCATTCATTTGTCAAATAGAGGCAAGAAACTCCTTTCATCCATTAACGAAAGACTAAGTGTATTGCAGAACGATTTCGGCAAAAATACTATGATGTCAACCAATGAGTGGACTAAAGATGTTTCTGAGGAAGATTTAGCTGGCATTTCAAAAACCAATCTCGATAAATTCCAGACAGAATCTGGTTTACAAATCAACTTACAAATTCCTTCTTATATGGAAATTATGACTAATGCTGTTTCTCAAGAATTAAGACAAGAGGTTTATATGGCATACATAACGAGAGCTTCAGAAATTGGAATTACTGATGTTAATTTCAATAACAAGTCAATAATGGATGAAATTATTAAGTTGCGTTTTGAAAAAGCTAATTTGCTCGGATTTGATACCTATGCAGACCTAAGTGTGTACTCAAAGATGGTTGAGAGTCCAAACGATGTTGTTGTATTCCTTGATGATTTGGTTAAATTAGCCATGCCTCAAGCAAAAGAAGAACTCAATGAATTGCAGGATTTCGCCACTCTTAGGCTCAACCCCTGGGATTTGACCTATTATGCAAATAAACTCAAGGAGCATAAATTTTCATATAAAAAAGAAGAAATTACAGATTACTTCCCAGAATCCAAGGTAATGGAAGGTCTTTTTGATTTAATTCATAATTTGTATGGTGTGTCTATTAAGGAAATAATTGAAGAGTCTTATCATAGTGATGTGAAGGTTCTCGAGTTGCGTGAAAACGGTGATTTTATTGGTAAAATATACCTTGACCCATATTCTAGAGAAAACAAGCGTGGCGGTGCTTGGATGGATGATTATGTTGGTCTTGATGCAGATAATAAGCCCATTGCATTCGTCGTTTGTAATTTCAATAAAGCTACCTCTGGAAATACCCATTATGAGTTTGGAGAAATCGTCACTTTATTCCACGAATTCGGTCATGCACTTCATCATATACTTACTAAATGCAAATATCCTGGTGTTGCCGGTATTAATGGCGTTCCTTGGGATGGTGTTGAATTACCTTCTCAATATATGGAAAATTTTTGCTATGAGCAAGATATTCTAACAACAATGAGCCAACACAGAGAGACAAAAGCCGAATTGCCTAAAGAGCTTTTTAATAAATTAATAGCATCCAAAAATTTCCAATCTGGTATGGGAATGTTGAGACAGTGTAATTTCTCCCTTTGGGATATCAAAACTCACTTAAAGATGGATGACACCTATGATGTTCTATCTGAAGTAGATGAATACACTTCACTTATTGAAAAGCTACCTGAGAATAGATTTTTAAACACCTTTTCGCATATATTTGCTGGTGGTTATGCTGCCGGATATTATAGCTATAAATGGGCGGAAGTGATGAGTGCAGATGCATATAAGTTCATCAATCGTGATAAAGAGAATAGCGATTTATTCAGAAAGTGTATCCTTGAAGTTGGTGGCAGTGCCAATTACTTAGACCAATATATTTTATTTAGAGGCCAAAAGCCTGATTTATCCGCTGTGCTTGAGATAAATGGCATAAAATAACTGCCAAAGCAATAACTTTGGTGTATTAGGATAAGTTTAGCTTATGACACCTCTATTACCTTATCAAGTTCATTTTTTTGAAAAGTTTCAGGCGGCACTGGGTTAGACATAATTCTTGTTTCACCGACCATATAATCACATTTATAGTGTATATGGCCATGAATCCACAATTTAATATTGTGATTATTTATAAAGTCTTCCATGTTGGATGCATGTCTACCCTGAATCACTCCTTCATGCCAAAATTTATGTTGCGATTTCCAGGATGGAGCAAAGTGCGAGATGACTATGTTTTTCTCATTTTCGTTTAAGGCAGTATCCAGATACTCTAGAGACTTTTTAGTTTGCTCTATGTAATCAAATGCATTTATTGCCTTGTTATTGGAGTCGTATGAGATTTTCTTCTTTTTTCCCATCCTTATTTCATCATCAGCCACAATTTGTTCATCTGTCATGTCTTGATACAAAGGCCAAAAAGTGCCACCATGAAACGTATACCCCATGAACTCAGTGGAAATATTATCATCAAGATAATGTACTGAATCTATATCTGCCCCCGCCCAATCATCTCTCAGTTTATGGAGAACAGACCCATACGCACAGTTGTTTCCGAGTACATAAAATATTTTTTTATCGTGTTCTTGTGCCAATTCTTTCAAAAATTCCGATGTGCTATCAAAGCCACTATTTATATCCCCAGCAAGCACTATTGCATCAGAATTTGTTTGAGGTATCTCGAGTGGCACATAGTCACTCCTCTCCATGTGAATATCTGATAGTATGTGTAGTTTCATTTTATTGTTTTTTTACTTTTAAAATTTTCATTATTTATGCGTTTATTGTTATTATTAATTATATACTTCTAAACAGAGAATTACACTATGAAATCTAATCTAAATTCCTTCAAAATTAACCCAGCAACAGAAACTCAAATCTATACTCGTTCCTGCACACAATGCAGTTCAGGAATTAACTCAGGGTACTTACTTGATGACTCTTCTCCATTTTGTTCGAAAAAATGCATCCAAAAATATTGGAATATCGATGATAACAATATGATTTCCCACATCCATTCTGCAATCGATGATGGCAGTCTATATTGGACTGAGTGGGAAGAGTTGGATATTTCAGACGATTTTGAGTGGTTCTCCGAGGATGGTGCCGAGGGAGACATCAAGTCATTGATTCCTATTCTGTTCCAGAAATCCTTACGGGACGAAGCCGGTGCTTTTGATACTGCATTATCACTATTAAAAACAATTTCTACTAACGACAGTACATTCCCATTCAGTTTAGCCTCTACTAATTCTGAGAATATTACATTCAGTAATATAATTGCATCTTTAAACTCTCTAAATCACAAAGATAAATTTGTGCATGATATCTTAAAATTACAACAATCTTCTAAGAAAAATAATCCAGAACACTTTTATGAATGGAATACAGATAACATAATCCAACCAATGGGTGAATTTAATTCCATCGATGATGCCCTAATGGATATTGAGGATATTCAACGTACTTGGGTAGCAAATGAATCCGACTTAAATGCCCTAAAGCAAGAGGCCTTAGCAGTGATAGAAAATTCAGAGGAGAATATGTGGTATGCGCTCTATATGAATGGCGATATTGATAAATTAGGTATTTACCAGTCGCTTGAGCAGGCTACCGATAATCATCCAGATGACATTGTTTACTACATGAATACGGAGTCTTTAAACGACTTTTTAATCCAAATACCCATCCATAAACCCCAGGCAAAAAATAGCATTAAGGCATCCATAAACGATGGTTTTAGTGTTGATTCACCTAATGACAAAATTCAAGTTGAGATAAAGGATGAGGATGGCTATACGCATTCCGAACATTACGATACCAGATATGAGGCCGAGCATAGAATCGGCTGGATAGAAAAGCTAGATAGCGTATATTGGGATGATATCGGTAATCATGATATGGGTCCAGAATTACGCTTAGCCTATACATCAGAAGGTATTCAGTCTTTGGGTTATTTTACCAAAGGTAGTAGGATAGAGTATGATGACAAAGGCAATAAAATGTCCATTTCCACAGAAGATGTTGCCGATGCTAATTTCGGCGATGGTAATTGGTCATTCATAGTCTCTGAATCGGAAGCTAGACAACAGAGGGATAATTTAACAGCAATAAAAGAAGTGGGTAAGGCTTATTATGTGGCTTTGGCCACCAATGGAGTGGATTTTATTCCAGTTCATTCACCTGGATATACAGATGCCGTTCATGAAGTGGAAAAAATTTGCGTAGACAAAAACATGGACTTCGCAGAAATTGCCACTTTAGAGGATGCTTTATTTTGGCTTGATGATTTAAATAAATTACTAGATTCACCTCCACAGTACATCCAACCTAGTCAATTCGGTTTAGATTTTGACATTTCAGAATTAAATCCAGCCCTAATCTCACAATGGATAACCAAGATTAATTATCGTCATCCACCAAAGAGATTACACCATGTTTCATTCAATGATGAATGGGATGCTATCGATGACATCGATGGAAAGGAGCATAAGGTTAAGGTTTCGTTCGAGGACAAAATTGAGGTGGATATTAATGCTACTACTGAAGATTATTACGACGAATTATTGCATTTTTTAGAAACAACTGTAATAACTAAGGATCTTACTGCATTTAACTTCTCATCCAACGGAAAAAATACAGATATATATGAAATTTTCCTTGAATACTTGCAGGACACAGTTAATGCCCAAGATCTTACTGCATTTGAATTCAGTGGCATCGAAGTGATTAATGAAAATCCCCATTTTATGGTAAATAAGGATTTTACCTTAAGTTGTGTGACTTCATCTGATATAGCTAGTAAGGAACACACACATGGTTGGTTTGATACTGATAACAGTGTACATTCATTACTTCCAGCATTAAAAAAACATCGCAAAAAAACAAAAATTAGAATTAACGAATTACCTTTTTAGCAGAAATAATAATTAATAAAATATTTCATTAAGCTACCATTATTATTTTTCATATTTCTATACTTTAAAGTTATTATAAGCTGTCAATACAATTAGGATTATGGAATCGATGGAACAAACTATAACAACTACTCAAAATGTAATTACACCCCAATATGGAGAAAATATATAATGCTAAATAAACAAAACGGAGAAATTGAAGATTTTATGTCGGCTGAAGAGGTTGATGAAAGAGGCATGGTCGTTGATGAATACGGGGCAGTTTACGAATTTAAGAATGAAGAAAATGGTGATTTTGAAAACCCTTACTGCAACGAAGAGGGGCTCCATTATCACCTATTAAAACAGTCAAAGGTGGCTTATGTAAATACAAAAGTTTCCTACTTATGGCCTAGCAATTGGAGTTTGGACGAATTATTATCTCGTTCCCTGCCCCACGAGGCGATATATGATAAGAAAAATCTAGAGCATAATTCGGAAATCACCACAAATGATAAGGGTGAACGTATTATTTCTATAAATATGGTTTTGGAATATGCTTTTCCAATCACTTTCACCCCCAGAAAAATTGCCGCTAAAATTAATGAAATAGCACCTGCTCACCCATTCGAAATCACCCATATACAAGTTTCTGATATGGTTGAAAATGGATACGAGGGCAACTATGCAAATCAGTATACTTTTACCCAGGTATCAGACATCAATGGCGAGCCATCAATGACGGATATCCATTGCACTGACTTTTCATATGCAGATGCTTGCAAACAAGTACTGGATGGCATTGAAAATCAAGATGAATCACTATCATCCACAACTTTTTCTACCAAGCCTAACCCTGAGCAAATAGAAAGATATAAGAAATTAACCTTAACCAAATTTGATTCAGCAACCCACCAACCAGAAATAGTCATTTTGCCAGATTCTGGCAAGGTAATAGACGAATGGGGTTTTATTTACGCCACAGATAATCTTGAATTGATTGAAAGAAGATCAATAAACTTCCTCACCAAAGGGTTTGAGGATGCATTATCTAAACAAGATCTTGAAATACTAGTTAATAGAAGGAGTCAAATTATAGCCGGTATTACCAATATATTTTTGGAAAATCATCCAGACACCCACGTATCAGCCAGAAAGGAGTTTATGGAGATATTGGAGATACCAATGAATGAGAGAGGATATACAAAATCCGATTTCGGTCTTTGGGTTTACAACAATATTATCCCAGATACCGACAAGCTCACGTCTTACCTAATGTGGTCAGAGGAGTCTTATAGTGAAAAGACTAACTTCTCTAAACACCGGAACCACAGTAAAATTAAATCTATGTAATTTTCATTTATATTAGCTCTTCAGTTAATATATTTTATATTTAGCAAAATCAGGAACCAAAAATGATAAACGAAGAAGTATTTATAGAAAAAGCCATCTTTGAGGCAAACGAATTCATCCAAAAACATAAGGGTGCTCAAAAAATTCAGGAATCTGAATCCCCGTCTGTTATGGAGGATATATTTGACGACATGATTAGTGGTGAATTTGGCGAATTTAAACGCCTTGATGGCAATTCTTTTTCAATAAATATCTCTCCTTCTGAATCTGTATCTGGAGAAGCTATTGTTTTCCATGGCGAATTTGTTGACCCTAGTCATCAGAGCATGAATGATGATGATGCAAGGGCTATTTCTATAAAAATTGTTGACAAGATGGTCGACGCTGGTATTATCAGAGATTGTCATAACACTGATTTCGAAGACGAATTGATTGCCCAAGATGCCATTTTCGATGAAGTAATCAAGATTAACACTAATACTTCTTCAAGCATTACGGAAGCACAAATAAAACATGATTTGGTCTCTGAGTTCGGGATGTCTGAAGAAGAAGCAGCCGTTTTGGCCGCTCAGTCTGTGGCTGATACCAATAGCTCAATCAAAAAAGCCTATCTGCAAGAATTGTCCAGTTTATCAGATCCTGGTGCGAATTTTACATCCATTGTGTATAATATTGATTCATTGAAATTCTCGACAGATTACGCCGAGCTGTATGATATTTTGAATGAGTCTATTGGTGATTTTATGGCAGTAAATAACATCACTTTGACCGACTTAAACACCCAATCTCCAACTGATAAAATAATTATTCATGACATGAATAGTGTTTATTTAGAGGGTAATGAGGCACAACTTAAATTCATTTCCTTGGCATTAAGAAGCCATTTGAAATCCAATCAATTGGAGAATCGTCATTATGAAGATTTATGCTTCGATATTGATGAACAATATAAACTTTTAAATCCTGATTTGGCAGAGCACAATTATGATTTAACAGACGCCCATAAAAATAAATTTGGAATAAAAGTTAATGAAGCCGGAGCCACAATTAAGAATGACCCATTGACACTATCATTAAATGATCCTGATTTTTATGATTTCTTCACTGACTCACCAACGCTATCCAGTGCCAAATGGAATGAAAATTTAATTGAAATAAAGTTTCAATTCGATTTAACTGATGAGCAAGTTGCTGAACTTGAGGTTAAATTATATATATATTCATTGTTGCATTCTGAGCAAACCAGAAACCCAGATTGGATTTTCCTTGAAATATCCAAACGAGTAGAGCTTTCTCAGCAAGTATACAACTCAATAGATTCATTAAATGAGGATAATTTCGAGCAGAATGTTGCCATCTCTATTTCCAACCGACTTTCTGAACTTAGGGATAAAACTTCAGGGCTCATCCTAAAGACTAATTCTGGTTCAGCTTATGATGACGGATTTACTGTTTCCATTACTGATGATGCTGGAGAATATGTGGCATCTATTGAGCTTTATAATTCCACCGATGATTCAAACCCATATACAAATATTAAGATATCCTCTGATTTTGCAGCAGATGATACTGGTTATGATAGATTGCTTGTATTGAAGTCAGTATCTATGCATGAGGATGAATTGGTGGGATATAATCCATGTGCTCAGCTTATGGATTCAGCCGTCCTTCAGCCCGCAATTAGAACCTTACGTAAAGCTAAGTTAATCTCATCAAACGATGAATCTTTTGCTTTAACACCATTGGGTGAAAAGTACCTAGTAGAAAGAGATTTCCAGTCCATAAGATTCCCTACAATGATTTCTGATAATGTTAAAGAGCGTTCTGATAGCTCTAGTTCAAAAGAAAAAATCAAGGGTATGTCACATTAGCATCAACCATTGTAATCAGCCAAAATGTAGGACAAATATATGAATTTTCAATTCAACCAAAATGATAATTTCGTAATCGATGGAAATGAAATCCACCCAGACGTCTTCCAGCAGGAAATGACAGAATATTACGCTTCACCACGTTCATACATAATAGATAATCTTATTGACTGGATATCTGAGGCTGGAGAGCCAGACAGGTCAATGATGAAAGATGACCTGAGAATGCTCATGAATGAGACAGAGGAGATTTGTCTACAATCAATCAGCACAAACCATTATTTATTCAAAAACGATCCAGAGTTTGCTGATGCCCTTGCTGAAATTATTGAAGCTGATGTGAAATATCGTGCGAACTCAAATGCTAATGAATCAGAAAGCGTATCAACCCCAGAAACCAATAAAGAAGACGCCCTTACACAGGCTCTCAATGATGTCGACTTTTATGATTTCTTCACCTATGCACCGACACTGTCAGGAAATAAATGGAATGACGCCATAAGTACGATAGTGGATAAGTTTGATATTACCAATGAGGAGCTTGGAGAACTAGAAACTCAGCTATTTATATTTTCATTATTATATGATGTTCAATACAAAAACCCAGATTGGATTTCATTACAAATGTCTAAAAGAATAGAGTTGACCAAGAAAATATATAGCTCATTAGATTCATTGGATGGAGATAATTATGATGAAAACATCAACAGGGCTATTTCTAGACACATTGATGAACTCAGATCCAAAACTACGGGACTCATATTAAAGACCAATTCGGGCTCAGCCTACAAAGATGGATTTACTGTTTCCATTACTGATGCTGATGGAGATTATGTAGCATCTATTGAGCTGTATAATTCCACTGATGATTCAGATGCATACACAAATATTAAGATATCCTCTGATTTTGCAGCAGATGATTCTGGCTATGATAGACTACTTGTATTGAAGGCAATATCTATGCATGAGTCAAAAATGGTTGAGTACAATCCATGTGCTCAGCTTATGGATTCAGCCGTCCTTCAGCCTGCAATTAGAATATTGCGCAAGACAGAGTTAATTACTTATTATAATGATTCTTTCAGCTTGACTGATTTAGGGCAAAAATCACTTGATGATATGGATTTTAATTCTATAAGATTTCCAATTAAACAACCCCCCAGAAATTCCACCACCACCACCACCAACAAAACAAAAAAATCGAGCCAAGGATTGTAGTTCAAACAGCTCCCTATTTCCTATAATGTGTACACTGTTTTAGCTTGAAATTAGCTTTAGCTATTCTAGTTATTGCTTGTATTACCATATTATAATAACCTTATACTTTTGCATTTCCGCCAATTACTTATATAATGTAAGCATATTTGAGGAGATATATTATGATTTTTACAGAGTTTTTTTCAGCTTGGATGTTTTTGCTAGTCACCAGTTTTGCCCTTTCTTTAGTTTTAGGGGCAACAACACAAAAGACTGGTTTCTGCACCATGGGTGCTTTATCAGATTGGTTTAATTTCAATGATCAGGGGAGGCTCAAGGCTTGGGCCCTTGCCATAGCAGTGGCAGTTTTATCTGTCGGTATTTTTGAATATTATGACCTGCTCGCCCCAGAAAATTCATTTCCCAACTACCGCTCTCCAGTCTTTTTATACGCTGAAAATATTATTGGCGGATTGTTATTCGGTATAGGTATGACTTTCGCTTCAGGATGTGGTAATAAAACGTTGGTACGTATTGGTGAGGGAGATGGGAACTCATTTATTGTTATGATTGCAATGTCTCTTGCCGTTTATTATACGATTAATCCTCTTCCGAACACCGACTACACCATTTTCTCTTATTTCTTCTACGATTGGATTAGGCCCTTATCATATGAGCTTTCCCATACTCAGGATATTTCATCATTTATAACGGCTTTTTTTGATGATTTATCCCATGACACCACATCACTTTGGGTGTCAATTATTGTCTCTTCCATGCTTGTGACTTGGGTTTTTTCCAAGAAAATGAAATTAGAAAATATTTTATCTGGTCTTATTGTCGGATTATGTGTCAGTTCGCTTTGGTACGTTTCTAACAACATACAAATTAACTCCCAAGATGAGTTGTATTCAACGTCTGATTTTATCAGTGAATGGGATATGGTTTATGAGGTGCCAGATGATTTTCCTGAGGACATCGATTTAGCCAACCTTGCACCACAAAACCCAAACACATTTAAGCCCCAGTCTTTTACTTTCATAAATCCTATAGGTAATACTTTCGGTGTGGCTAAAGCTGCAGTGGACAACGCACTTGATCCAGAGCAACAACCTATTAAGACCAGACTGTTCTTGAATATTGGTGTCATGGCCGTATTTGGGGTTATTATAGGCTCATTTTTATCCAATATTATCTTTGGCAATTGGCGTCCAAAATTCAATTCTTCACCAAGAATAATTTTAAAAAACACCCTTGCTGGTATTACAATGGGTATTGGTGGAACTATGGCCATCGGTTGTACTGTAGGGCAGGGGATAACGGGAGTTTCAACATTATCTATTGGTAGTGTTTTAACCTTGGGGTGCATAGCCTTGGGCAGTTTTGCCACCCAGAAATATATTGAGAGCCGTATTTAGTTTTTATCCTCTTATATTTTCATTTTTTTACTTTTAAATGTTATTATTTTAGAATAATAGTATGATGGTAAAAAAATGATTAATAAAATAGATGAATTAAAAACAACCTACCTTTGTTCTGCTGGAGGAGTTGGCGGAGCTGGTAAAGATTTTACCATAGGTAAAATTGTTTCTTTTCTTGATGATATAGCATCAACCGATAAAAATGCCACCACCCTTAAGGACATCGTAAATGTGGCTATCTATGAATTATATTACTCCACTCTAAAAGAAAAATTTAACTTAAGCGATTCACCTTCTGTTTCAGGTAGTTTCACTAAGCCTATATTTTCAGAGAATGAATTTGAGGATATTAAAAATGATAATTCTTACAAATTACCATTTGACAAAAACCTAAGTGTAAGAGAGGTTCTTCAGACTTTGGGTACCGATGTTATTCGAAATATATCAACCGACTTTCATGTCAAAATGCTGTCTAGACGCATTATTGCCAGCGAGGTTCCGTTTGTATTTATAACTGACGCTAGATTTGATAATGAATATAATTTTGTAAAAGATTTCAATTCAAAGAATACGCCCTCCGAAAAAATGGACTATTTGCGCTCAATTTCTGTTTTTGAGGAGGATACTTTGCCATCTAGGCAACAGATTCGCGATGACCTAACCGCTTCACTGGGGGATAATGATTTATCTAATATACTCGCCACCTTATTAATTGATTGCTTTTATGATGAAAAGTTTTTAGTTAACTCTTATACACATACCCAGCAAATGGATAATGATTCTCTTCAGAAGAGCCATGTTTATTCCCATGATTTTTTAACTGAATTAAAAGACGGTGCATTATTTGTTCTTAGAGATTCAACGAGGGATGTTCCTAATCATAGTTCTGAAAAGCATAACAATGATATTATTGCTTCAATACCAGGACTACCCCAGCATTCAGTATTCCATAATGAATTTACTCCAATTGAGGATAATCCTCAATTTAAAACTATTATAGAGTATCTCATGACCAAGGCTGCCAACAACTATTATCTTTCTGGAGAATTAATTTTAGCTGATGATATTGTGATTTCTGATAGCATGCCCAATACATTTTCCTCTCTATCAAAAATAATTTCTACTGCCAAATTAGTCCCCAGTAAATTAAAAGAAGTTATTTCAAACTATCACACTCAGTACGAAGCCAAACTACCCACTACAACAAATAAGAATCCTAGACAAGATGAAAAAAACAAACCCAAATAACGCAATCATACCAACAAAGTTGAGGGATATCTTCAAGTTATCATTTTCCCGTAGATATCATTGCCCAAACCCAAGCCACCAGGGCTCATCAGAGTCATATAATCTTGAGTACAATTTCTGCTATTCTTGCAAGTTTAAAGCCAACGATGTGGCAAGTATGGTTAGTCGCTTGTCTATTGAAAATAAGGCAGTTTTTCAGAATGTTATTTCAGTAGCTGAAGCAAGGAATATACTCAAAACAAATGGTGTTCCAGAGTTTTTCAATAAAAAGAAAAGCCCAGCGGAATGGAAAGAGGAAGCAAAGCGACAAGATGATGCAATCGTAAACTTATTAAATTCATGCAACGTAAAAAATAAATATGGAACTATTCAAATCCCAGATTCTAAAAAATCCCACTTTATTAAGGTTTTTAATTTGGATGCTACCAAGGTTCCAAATCCACTTGAAGTTTATTTCCAAAATACAAAATACACAAAGAGTATTTCATTTGGCAACCCCCCATTTATTATCGGCTCCAGCTTTTTCAAGGGAGCTTACAGCCCAACCAAGTTAAAATTTGTATCTTTTCCCAAAGATTTTTTTTGGTCTGGCGAAAGTGACTCCAATAGATTG
>JYMV01012748.1_pt1 | contig 22830 bp, 17 predicted proteins | sample 338911 | NCBI WGS metagenome assembly JYMV01 (sample SAMN03354496, study PRJNA234377) | hydrothermal vent metagenome | biome: Deep sea; feature: Hydrothermal plumes at the Eastern Lau Spreading Center, Western Pacific Ocean; material: Seawater | place: Tonga | collected 2009 | depth 2000 m m
ATCGTAGACGCGCCTCAGGAACATTATTTCTTTGTTGTGCGAAGTTCACAAGACCACCAGTATTCTTTCATTCGCACGCCTCGAACTAATGCCCCTGAGGCTGCGCTGAGAGGGGAAATATATAATGGAACTGGTATAGATACCTGTTTTTTAATCGAAAAGTGGGTGAATTTGAGTGGACTTCGGCAGATGGCAAAACTGAAACAATACCCGACATCGATATCTATTGGGTGGATGCGCAAGTTATCGAAAACCTGAGGCCCTAATTCGTCTTCAGCTTTAATGTTTTCAACAACGAGGCAGTGACTTTGCCTTTGTCCGCGCCTTGTTTTAACTGCCCTTTAAACTGCAGGCTATATTGTGCCATTCCCAACTCCTGACCTCGCGACTTCATCCATGTCGGAAAAACGCGCTGTTATGACTCGCTAACTTTGTATCACTTATTGCTCGGATAAGTGAATTACAATTTATATCAAACTTATCGGTGAAAATCAGGGATTAATTAGCTCCTTAGTTTTAGGTTAATTGAAAGTGGCGCAAGAAATTATTCAATTGGATACTGAAACACAATCTCTCTCCTTACTGAATGCACAATTGCTAATTAGCTTGCCTCAGGAAACTGCTGATGAGGATCAAATAATGTTATTTGCCAATGTATATTCAAAAAGGTTGATAAGAAAAATCTGGACTTGCTTCCTGTTGGGTTTATGCAGTCAGGGAGCCTGGGCTGATGATGTTTTATGGGATGGTACTTTCACCATCACAGCATGTCGGGATAAAAATGCCGATACAAGTTCACCTATCAAATTGTCCTACTCCAACGGTGGATTGCGTTTTACCTGCATGATCGAAAATGGCGTTAGCAAAGGAGGTTCAGCTTCGTGTGTTGATAAAAACCCCTCCAGATTAGATGACAACTACTGGGACTCCTCGATTAATAAAAACTTGTTTGCCAATGCACTTAGTGTCAGATACGTGAGCAACGATATGTTGTGTATCACCAGCATTCGCTTTCAGTATGGACCCACCGGTAGAACCAAGATTGAAGAGGGCGTGATAATGGATTTTGACGTCCGGGAGTTTGTCGATTCTTGTAATCTGGTAAGAAATGCTGGCAAAAAAAGTGATAGTGAGGTTTGGGGCAAGCGGAACTCAATGGGAGAGTTAAGACGGATCCCAGAGGAGAGTTACGGTTTCTGGATGGGAACTAAGTCCAGTTCCAATGCTGATGACGTAGAAATTCACATGCCTTCAGGTTACGAACGCATGGCCGTTGATGCCGCAGTTGAAGACCGTAGTAAGCTGATTTTAGAAGGTTACATCGCCAGAGTAGATCACTCTGATGGTTCTGTCGGTACCTGTTATAACGATTTGCAAATGAACTAACACCATACTTAGGCTCTGTACTTGGGTATTGATGTTAAGTACAGAGCGGTTGCTTTATTGCTGCTGATAAAAATTCCGGGCAGTGTCTACTTGTTTGCACATGATTTCCACTTCATCCAGCATTCTTATGGTCATGCGGTGAGTTTTATCAGCATCCGGGTGAAAGATAAATCCGTGTTTTGAGGCGGGGATTTCCGGCCATTGTTGCCAGTTCAGGGCATCGGTGTTTTGTGGAGAATGAGGCGTTGGTTGCAATACTATTTGAGGTTTGCTGGCCAGTACCTGCTCCAGACCCACTAATGGGTAATCCTCTGAGAGTTGCTCAAACGGGTTTTGCACACCACAGATAGCTAATTGTTGTTGTAACCAGGCTTTGTTGGCTACGGTGCGCAGTGGTCTGGCCCACATTTCATAAAATCCTGTGATTGGCAGGGCCTGGCTATAGTTGCTCTTGAGACTATTCAATCTTTGCAAATAGTCACGTGCAATTTTGTTAGCTACTGTGCTCTTGCCGGTCAACTGACCAAGCATCATTAGTTCATCGGCAACACTGGCAAGGGTTGTGGGATTGGAATAAACTACTTTGAAGCCGTAAGACTTCAGCCGTTCAAGATCATCCTGAGGATTGCCAGTACGCCAGGCGATAATTACATCCGGTGCTAGCTGTACTATGCGTTCTATTTGCAGACGTGCATAGTTACCCACTCTTGGAATGGCTTTAGCTTCTTCCGGGTAATCGGAATGTTCAGAAGTGGCGATGATCATATTTCCGGCACCGATTTCATACAGTGACTCGACGATATGCGGTGCCAGCGCAACGATGCGCATAGGCTGATATTGAGGTTCTTGCGCCAGTGTTCCTGACGTTAACAATGCCAGAATTATAATAAAGTGTCTCATGGTGTCATTCTCTTAGCGTGTAAGTTTATCTATCAAAGGCGCTATTTTTGCCCAATCCAGGTGCTTGTCGCACATATCCGCAAGGCGATTAAGCGCGGCTTCCTGCAGAGCTTCATAGCTTTGACTGACTTCAACATCTGCTCCAGCCCAGGCTAATATGGATTGCATCGCTTTGGGTTGATCAAATAAGCCATGCAGGTAAGTACCAGCCACTTGACCATCTTCGCTGATAGCGCCATCCGATTGATTGTTTTCTAATATGGCGAAACAGCGCTTTTCTTGCGATTGTGTAATTCCAGCATGGATTTGATAACCACTGATGAGGATATCAGAACAGTTATCTCCCGGTGTTAAACACAATACTCCTTCATTTCGGGTCAGCTGTTTATTGGCTTCGATTTGGCTGCTGATATGCAATAAACCTAAACCCTCGGAGGTTCCCGCCGGACCTTCTATAGCATCCGGATCTGCAATGGTTTTTCCCAACATCTGATAGCCGCCACAAACGCCTAATACTTTGCCTCCGTATCTCAGGTGACGAAGGATGTCCTTATCCCAGTGCGTAGCCCGCAGTTGCGCCAAATCAGCACGCACATTTTTACTGCCGGGTAAAATGATCAGATCGCAGGGTGGAATTGGTGAATCTGGTGGAACATAAATCAGATTCACATCTGGTTGCACCCTCAACATATCAAAGTCAGTGTGATTGCTGATGCGATTGAAAACCGGCACGGCGATAGTGAGCTTTGACTCCGATGCATCACAGGTTTGCGACACCTCTATGGCATCTTCGGCGGCTAATTGCAGATTTGTCAGGTATGGCAGCACGCCCAGCACGGGTTTTCCGGTTCGCTGTTCTAACCAGTCCAGGCCCGATTCCAGCAAGCGAATATCACCGCGAAATTTATTGATGACAAACCCGACAACGCGTTGTTGTTCTGACGGCGAGAGTAAATCCAGAGTGCCAACCAACTGCGCAAAGACACCGCCGCGGTCAATATCTGCGATAAGAATAACCGGGCAGTCCACAGCTTCGGCAAAGCCCATATTGGCAATGTCACCTTCGCGTAGGTTAATTTCAGCGGGACTGCCTGCACCTTCCACTACAATGCAATCATATTGCGCCATTAACCGCTGGTGCGATTCCAGCACCGCATTCATGGCCACCTTTTTATAATCGTGGTAGGCCGCAGCTTCCATGTCAGTAATGGCTTTACCGTGGATAATCACCTGAGCTCCGGTGTCTGAGCTGGGCTTAAGTAAAATGGGGTTCATGTCCACATGCGGGGCGATACCGGCGGCCTGTGCTTGCAGTGCCTGAGCGCGACCAATTTCACCGCCATCAGCGGTAACCGCACTGTTTAGCGCCATGTTTTGCGGCTTGAAGGGGGCGACTTTAAGTCCACGCTGATACAGACAGCGACACAATGCCGCCACCAACATGCTTTTACCTGCGTCTGAAGAGGTGCCCTGAATCATAAGCGTTTTAGTTAACATCTTGTGTTAAATCTCTTGCATTGTAGGTAAGCCCACATATTTGACGATGAGTCCGGTGTTTTCTGTTGCTGGCAAAGTAATTTTACTGAGACTGGCATAGCCAATGTGCCAATGACTATATAGCGCGGCGTTGCGCCAATCCAACTTCAATATATGGGCAAGCAGCAACCTGATTACACCACCATGAGTTATGATGAGCGCCGTTTGGGATTGTGTTTTACTGATCAGTGTTTGTGTCAAAGAGTACCAGGCATCACTTACACGTTGATACATTGCAGCTAAGGGTTCTGCATCCGTCAGAGGTTTACTGGCAGGGGCTTGCCAAAATGCCTCCAGCTCCGGCCAGGCACTTTTGGGCATTTCATCAAAGGCTACACCGTCCCACTTTCCGAAATTACATTCCTGCAACTTATCCTCTATCTGTAATTCTAATCGACGTTGTGCACAGAGTTGTTTGGCAAAGTGCTGACATCGTTGTAGTGGTGAGGATACAACCTGAGTTAACTGTGGCAGGCGAGCAATTTGAGCCTCCAAATTTTGCCAACCCTTTGGACTCAGCGATATATCGGTTTTACCATACAGGGCCGACGGACCTGCCACCTCTCCGTGCCGTAACAAATAAATCTGGTGCGTTGTTGAGGGCATAACGTTAGCCTTTTATGTTCATTGGCAGACCAGCTACCACCAGTGTTACCTTATCAGCAACGTCAGCTACCGCTTGATTAAGCCAACCTTGCCAGTCGGCAAATTTTCGGGCGGATGCCGAGACAGGCACAATACCCATACCTACTTCGTTACTCACCAGGATGAGATCTCTGGTGCTGGTTTCAAGCGCCAGTATCAGCTCCCTTTGCAATTCTTCAATACTAGATTCGGGGTTGAGGTACATTTCGTTATTCAGCCACAGAGTCAGGCAATCCACCAAAATGACTGCGTCTTTTGGCGCTTGCAAGTTTTTGAGTACCTCTGGCAATCTTGTGGATTGTTCCACGAGTTGCCAGTGAGCTGGGCGGTCAGTCTTATGACGCGCAATGCGTGCGGTCATTTCATCGTCTGTTGCAATAGCGGTAGCCAGGTATGTCACGGACTGGTCACTTTGAATGGCTTGTTGTTGAGCAAAACGGGATTTGCCTGAACGGGCAGCCCCTAAAACCAGATGGATCACCTATTGCCTCCAGCCAATGCCAACAAAATTAGATAAATACCCAGCTCCTGGACTTGCTGTGCCGCTCCGAGTACATCACCTGTAAAACCGCCGATGTGCTGTTGCATGACATAACGCAACAGATAGCGTACCAACAGCACGCCCAGCGCTAATATCAGTATACTGCTGACAGGTAGTGTCAATGCCGCGATACCGCCCGTCGCAAGTACAAACAGTAAGTGCTTTAGGGATACTGGTTTAGCAAGGGGATCGCTTTTATTTTTTTTCACGGTTCCCAGACCAGATACATAGGGTAAATCCTGAACATGAGTTAGCGCCATCGCTCGGGAAAGCGGGTAGGCCAAAGCAAGGGCCAGGTAAAGCATCTCAGCCTGTGCCAATGAAACCAATAAAGTAAACTTCAATGTCAGAACCAGAACTAAACTGCAGGCACCGTAAGTGCCAATGCGGCTGTCTTTCATAATATCGATTTTACGCTCAATCGTCAGTCCGCCCCAAAAGCCATCGCAGGTATCAGCCAGGCCATCTTCGTGCAAGGCACCTGTGAGCAGCACACTGGCTATCATCAGGAGTACGATGGCGACAGTGTTGCCCCAAATGGGTGTCGCCAAGTAAAACAGACCCATTAATAACAACGCCAGCAACCAGCCAATAAGAGCAAAATAACGAGTGCAGCTATGCATGAATTCGGGTTGATACTGTACGGATTTACCCATTGGAATACGCGTGAAAAAGCCCAGTGCCAGTCGAAAATAATTGACTTCGGCTCGCCAGATTGAACGACATTCCGTTGATTCAGACATTGACGTTGGCACTCTCAAATGTGGCCATTTCATTGAAGAAAGCAGCAGCGGTACGCAACAACGGTAAGGCCAACGCCGCCCCAGTACCTTCCCCCAGGCGCAGACCTAAGTCCAAAAGCGGTTCGGCATTTAGTTCTTTCAAGGCAAGCTGATGACTTCGCTCTGCGCCTTCATGAGCAAACACCATATAATGTCTGGCTCTCGGAGCAATTGCGCAGGCGTAAAGTGCCGCAATGGTGACAATGAATCCATCCACAACGATGAGTTTTTTCTGCTCTGCACTGGCTAACATTGCACCAATCATTTGTATTATTTCAAAACCACCCAGCGAAGCTAACAAATAACAAGGGTTTTTAGTTTTCGACTCCGGCATCTTTCTTGTTCTTTGTAGCGCTTTGTCCACCAGTGCGATTTTGGTCGTTAGTTGAGTATCATCAATACCAGTGCCTCGCCCCACTACTTCCCCTGCTCGTGCTCCGGTGTAGGCGCATAATAAAGCCGCTGCTGAACTGGTATTGCCAATACCCATTTCACCAAAACTGACAACATTACTATCTTTAAACTTTGGGTGTTGAACCAGTTTTGCTCCAGCTATTAAGCCACGTTCAACATCAGTAATGGACATTGCTGGCGCAACGCTGATATCCGCTGTGCTCGGCCCTAAGCGCTGTTCAAAATAGTTACTGTGAGTTTGGTTTAATGGTTTTAACATTCCGGCATCAATGACATTTAGGTCGATTTGGTGTAATCGACAAAAACAATTGATGGCAGCGCCTCCGGCTAGAAAGTTTAGCACCATTTGTTGGGTGACTTCTGGTGGCGCAATACTGATAGGGTGATTGGCAATACCGTGATCAGCAGCAAAAATTAACATGGTAGGCTGGTTAATTTGCAGCTCAGAGTGGGGTGTTTCACTAAGCTGAATTCGGGCTATCTGCATAGCCAGGGTTTCCAGTTTCCCCAATGAGCCAGGCGGCTTAGTTTTATTATCAATCAGCTTTTGAAAATGCAAATCATGATTTTTGTTTATGGTCGGAATACACCAGTTTGGCATAGTGAACATTTAGTCAGCTACCTCTTTGACGAATGGCTAAAAAGAAAAACAGACTGCCTATGGCAGAGGTGATGATGCCGATTGGGATTTCCTGGCCGGTAAGTGCCACTCGGGCCAATATATCCACTATGACCATAAAAGAACCGCCCAGTAAGACACAGCCCAGGATCAGGGTACGACTGGTCACACCCAGCCAGTTGCGCACAATATGTGGGATCATCAGTCCAACAAAGCCAATTCCGCCGCAGTAAGAGACAATACAGGCCGTTAACGCAGCGCATATGGCCAGCAGTATCATACGTAAGCGTTGCGCATTAACACCCAGAGAGCGGGCACTTTCGTCACCCAGCAATAGCGCATCTAACTGGCGTCCGTACAACAGCAAAAGTAGCAGACTGACGGCAATGATGGGTAACATGACCCAGGCGTACCAGGCTTCCACTCTGGCCAAGCTGCCCATTAACCAGAACACCACTTTATTGGCGGCAAATGGCTCCGCCAGGAACAGGATAAAGTGCGAAACCGCCCCTAACATAAAAGACACGGCAACACCGGCCAATAACAGGTGTTCTGTGCGTCTGCCCAGAGCGCTGGCCACCAGTACCTGTACCAGGCCAACCGCAAACAGAGCACCTAAAAATGCCGCGGCGGGTAGCGCTACAGAAAACGCGGTTTCAGAAGTCAAAATATTAAAGGGGAGCTTTTGGGCAGTCGCATCGTTAAACAATAACGTGGCGATACTGGCTCCCAGCCCGGCACCAGCTACAACGCCAAACAAATAAGGGTCTGTCAGGCTGTTGCGGGTGACATTTTGCAAAGTAGCTCCGGCAATCGCCAGGCCCACACCCACCAAAAATCCCACCGCGACTCTGGGCGCGCGTATTTGCCAGAAAATCAGCTCTTCAGTGGCGGTTTCACATTGCTGCAAAAGGCATTGGGTGATGCTGCTCGTAGACAGCTCCGCGGCACCAAAAAACAAAGAGGTAACTGACGCCAGTATGGCCAGAGCAATCAGTAGTCCCCATTTAATGTGCATGCTCAAAGGGACCACCTGCTCAAATCCAGTAAGGTTTTACTCTCCGGTGAAAAGGTTACTTTGGGAATATTGTGCTGCAGCTCTACCTGACAGGGCAGGTTAAAAACTCGGGTGAGTAGGGCTGGTTGCAGTACTGAATGGGGTTCACCACTTGCCACCAGTTGCCCTTTGTCCAGAATCAGTAATTGATGGCAATAGTGTGCTGCCAGATTGATGTCGTGCAGACTCATTACAACAGTGACATTTAGCTGCTGCGCCAGATCGTGTAACAGCTGCAATGTCTGATGCTGATAAAACACGTCCAGGTGATTTACCGGTTCATCCAGAATTAACAATGGTGCGCCTTGAACCAGGGCTCTGGCGATCAACGCACGTTGCTGCTCACCACCGGAAAGTTTGCTGAATTCCTGATGCACTTTGTCGCTCAGTCCCACCACCTGAATGGCCTGTTGGATGCGTTGATCATCCGCTTTGGTTTGCCGTGATATCAAGCGCTTATGAGGCAGCAAGCCCATTCTCACCACATGTTGTAAAGACAGTGAAAACACCATGTCATTGAGCTGATTAACTACTGCTATTTGCTGACTTAATTCCTGAATAGAGTAGTCACAAATGGCTTGCTGTTGCCAGGTGATAAGGCCCTGATATTCCCGTTGTCCGGATATAACCTTAAGCAGACTGGTTTTTCCGGCACCATTAGGCCCCAGAACGCCAAGTACCTGACCGCGTCCCAACGAAAAACTGATGTTATTTAAGATAGCTTTATCTGCGATATACAGAGATACCTGATCAACTAATAAGCTGTTTGGGTCGGACAATGGTTCCACCTGCATGGCAGGCGAGAATAAACAGGCAAGCTGCATCCTGCGTTATTCCACTCAGGATATTGGCTGACTTGCAATCGCGTATTCCCGCACGAGTTAAAGGCTCCGTGATAAGGCTGGTATCTGACTTTAATGACCGGGCGTCATTTATACAGTTGCGGGTACAGTTCTGGTTTCACACCAGATTCCCATTTACGTTTTCGAAGCTCAACACCTTGAAAACACCTTAACACTTTTTCAGCTTTGGAATATAGCAGATTCCCGCCTCCGTTGAACAGAAGCGGAAGAGAATAAAACCGGTTCAGCAGCCGTATTGTTGCTATTATTTGAGTTTATTCAGAAAAAGCTTTTATTTCGTCAGCACTCAGTGCTCTGGAAAACAATAACATCTCGTCTATGACACCGACAAAAGGCAGATCCTGATGCTTTTGTGCACCGGTGCGGGTTCCGCCAATGACACAGGCATTTTCACTGGCAAGACTGGTGGGTGCCCATGACGCTTCATGGCTGATTTCGGTTTTGTTGCCATCGACAAATATCTGAATGTTATCAGGGCTCAGGGTATCCCCTTTTCCCGCCGACAAAACCGCTACTACGCTGTGCCAGTCACGGTCCTCAACCTCGGAAACACTTGTGCTGGTGGTGCCTCCCTGGCCCTGGGTATCAGCGAAACGGTATTTGTCACTTGTGGTGAGCCAAAGTACGAATAGATCATTGCAGGCCAGAATGTGTTGGTGCAGATTGGGCGAAGTGATTTTTAGCTTGGCGGCAATGGTAATTGGGCCGGTGAGGTTGAATTGCTCGCTGTCTGGCAAAATGACAACGTCGTCTTTGTCTGAGAAACTCAGTGCCTGGCCATAGACGCCAAGAGCGTTACTTTGGTGATTTAAACTTCCGTGTAACTGATTTGGTCCAAAATCCCGTAACAAACCTTCTTCGGTATAACTTTCAAAGTTCCAGGCGGCTACCAGCCCTGACTCTGAGATAGCGCTTGAACCTGTAGGGAGCTTTTCAGAAATGCCGGAATAGATTATCGGTGTGGCAGAAAGTGACAGACAGTAGCTTAATGTGCAAAACAACAGCAGATGTATTCTCATTATTTTTTCCTTTATGTCAAAACAGTCGCGCTCAGTGTTAGTGCTGTTGTGCAAAAAAGCATGACGGACGCAGGAAAAAAGGTGACGAAAAGATGAATTCATTAGAGCATGTTCATAAGCTATCAGACAAACCTGAAAACATCGTTTTTCTGGCAATAAATGCTATGGTATGCAGCAAATCAACAGGGACCAACAACAAGCACATGAGTTTGATTCGCTTAGGTGAGCTAACCATCAATACAGATTCGCAGATCGTGATGCTGCAGGGGGAGGAAATCCGGCTGGAGCCGCGACTGTATGAGCTGTTGCTGTTGTTTTGTGAAAAGTCAGAGGAGATTGTCACCCGAGAGCATATCCTGGATAACATCTGGCAGGGGACTATCGTTACCGATAATGCTGTGAGCAAGTTGGTTGCCAGCCTGCGCAAGCAACTAAAAGATAATCCCTCCAATCCTCAATATATTCAGACCGTGCCCAAACGAGGCTACCGCCTGGTAGCTGAAAAAACGCTATTTCAGAATACAGAGTCTGAATTGACGTCAGTGCCTGAAAATACAGCTCAGCAGTTTGGATCTAAGATGAGCATCACGACTGTATTAGCTTTTGTTTTAGTGGCGTTGCTTGCAATTTGGGGAGGGGGTTATTTCAATACGGATGAGTCCGAAAAGCTGACTTCGGGCCACCACACAGAAGTTACTGTAAAAGCCCTCACCAGAATGTCAGGATTGGAGCGTTCGCCGATAATTAGCGAAGATCAACAATTTATCCTGTATTTACGGGAAGATATCCAGACAGGGCATCGAAGCTTGTGGCACAAAAATCTGAGCAATGAGCAAACCCAAAAGATACCGGGAGTGACGCCTTTCGCCAGCCGTCTGGTTTCATTAACCCAGGAAAACACAGGCTGGCAATTGCTTTATCTGGCTCAGGAGAATGACAGTTGTCGCCTGTCTAAACTGGAAATTAGCCCGGAATTATCTATTGTCAGTGATGGATTGCTACTGGATTGCACAGGCTTGGAAATTTTCGATGCCAGTTTTTCGAAAAAGCGCAACAGCCTTTATTATTCGGCTAAGGCTGAGAATGGTTTGCAGGCGCGTGTCTATCAGTTAGATCTCGACAGCAGTGCCAACTCCCTTATTACCCAACCAGAAATCCAGGGTAAGGGAAATCGCGGTATTGACCTTTCGCCTGATGAAGAGAAGCTACTAATTGTGCAACTAGATAAACAGTACAATAGTCAGTTATATGTGCTGAATTTGCAGAGCAATGATGTAAAACCGCTTTTTTTTGTGCCGCACAATATTGCTCAGGCCAGCTGGGACAATGATTCACAGCACATACTGTATTTTGCTCCGTTTCCTTCCAGGCAAATCCTGCGCAATGATGAGTCGGGGTCGAATCAACAGGTTGTGTTGACTATGTCTGATTATGTGGAGGCTGCATTTTCCCGCATCCCAAATAGCCAGGATATTTTGTTTTCGACTATTAACCGTGATTATAACAACCGCTGGATTGTGCGTGCTGATGGCGTTAAGGAAATAACCAACTCTACCGTCTACGACACCCGCCCCACATTGGCCCACAACCGTTTTAGCACTGCGTTTATTTCAACCCGAAATGGCCAGCGGGAATTGTATTTTGGCGACCTGACTAATGGCACGCAACGTCTGTTTGCCAGGCTTAAAAAAGATCGCGGGTTGCGGCTTTTGTCTTTTTCTCCGGACGATAGCACTTTATTGGTAGGGGATAAGAGTCATATCTGGCTGGTGGATGTGAACTTACAATCAGAGGGTAATAGCTTGCTGGATCTATCTCCTGAGGCAGCTTTGGTTACGGCTAATGGTTTGTTGCGCCATGCAGAGTGGCTGAATGATGATCTGATTTACTTCAGGGTCGAAGAATACGGCAAAAACCTCGGCTATTTGTACCGCAAAAATACTAATTCAGTGGTGCCTCTGACAGCTCGCTGGGCCAGTATGATGACAGACCATCAATCTCCCGAATACCTGTATCTGGTGGATGACAAAGACAATCGCTTGCATTTCCTGGCAGTCAGCCAACTGAATCTGGCACCGGAGCAAACGATGGTGATCCCCGAACATGCCCTTCAGGCAACGAAAGTCTACTTACCCCAGGGCTACCGCAATCTGAAAGTTCACAATGGCAACTTGTACTACCAGGTTTTGACGGATAACAACCATGCCAAGGGATTTGATTATCAAATTGAAGTCATGTCACTTTCTGGTGACGAAGGGCAAGAAAGACAGGCTTATCAAACCCGTTGCAGTTGTGGTTTTGATGTGGCGGATTCAGGATTTATCGTTAGTGAGCTGAATGCCATGGAGGGGGATATCTACAGGACAGTCAGATAAATTAACTATTAAAAATAGAGAATGAATTGAAATTCTGATGGTGAAATTATTTCTTGTTTCTATAAGTGCGTCTGATTAATCTGTTTACTGGAGGTCACACGAAGAGGCGTGTGGCCCACTAAAAATACAAAGGAAGAGCACTATGGGTACTTTTAGAAAATTAATATTAACAACACTATTTTTGGTTTCTTTGCCAGCCGCCGCTGCTGAATGCGTAAAATCAAAACCAGCAACTTATTCAAGAGAAGCTAATATTCCACTTTGGATAGATTCATCTGGTGACAATGCCCATATCTTCTTTACTAATGTTTTAGATGGCCCAATGACGTTAGAAGTCGAATTAATCGCAAGTGATGGCTCAACCTACACAGGTCCAACGAGTATAGGGGGAGCATTTTCAGTGAATCCTACAAATGCTGGTGGGGCAAATTTGGCAGGCGGCGCCACTGGATTTCTGAGTATCACAGCGAACACCACATTTACATTTGGAACCGGTAAAGTTGTATGGACAGCAGAGGAGTGTCTCCAGGATAGTCTAATGATCAGTATCAACCAAACCCAAAGCCAGCAAACTAGTGTCTTCAGGTTAAATGGCGGTAAACCTCTTTAAATTTTCCACCGAAACTTTTTTGGTGGGTTTACCTTCATCTTAGTCGCTTCGGGCTAATTATAGTTAATTGCCCGAAGTTGATACAGTGACTTTAGATGTTAACTACCTATTCTGCCCCCGCCTTTGCGGGTAACTACTACCACTGAAGGACGAGGTGGCAAAGCCGGGTCGAAGTCTGGCCAGCGCGTCACCGGATCGTCAAATGAGCTACCATCGCCAGGGTGTTGCACCGCACAGAAGAAGTTCTCTGAATCAGGCGTAAAGAAGGGGCCGCATAATTCTGCTCCTATCGGGGTGCGCAGAAAACGTTTAGTGAGGGCACGATTAGGCCCGGATACCTCAGTGGCCCAGACGCCATCTGCCACGCCATAATGTTGAGCGCCGTCAGTGGCAATCCACAGGTTGCCTAACTTATCAAAGGCACAGTTATCGGGACACGCCAGCCAGCCGTTGTCACTGATGGCCTGGTGATATTGGGTTCCGACTTCTTCTTTGGGTCCGCCTACCAGAAACAATTCCCAGTTAAAGCTGTCAGCACAGTGATCACCATCGACGGGGGCTAGCTCCAACACCTGACCACCATGGTTTTCTGCTCTGGGGTTAGGGCCGTCAGTTTGATCTGCGCTGCGTCTACTGTTATTGGTCAGCATCACGTATACCCGCCCGGTGACCGGGTTTACTTCCACATCTTCCGGCCTGTCCATAGGTGTTGCACCTAACAGGTCGGCCGCTTTGCGGCAGTCCAGTTGCACATCGCCCTGGCTGGAAAAACCATTCTCTTGAGTCAGTGGTCCTTGCCCGTAAATCATGGGTAACCAGTGCATACGGCCATCGGCTTCGAACTTCGCGCAGTATAAGACACCGTCATCTAGCAATGTCATATTGGCTTCGCGGTTGTCGGGCTGGTAGCGTCCTGAACTGATAAAGCGATACAAATATTCAAAACGCTGATCGTCCCCCGAGTAGGCTACGACACGATTGTCGGCATTGATGAAGATATTGGCACCTTCGTGTTTAAAGCGACCCAGTGTGGTACGTTTTTTGGGAACTGAATTTGGATCATAGGGGTCTATTTCAACCACCCAACCGGCATGTAAGGGTTCTGCCGGGGTCTTGCTCATGTCGAATCTGGGATTATGCAATCCCCAACTGCCGCGAAACTCGGATTTCATGCCAAATCTTTGGTAATTCTCCTGTTCGCCACTTTCGGAAAAGTCGCCACCAAACATATAATCGATGTTTTCTTCACCGGTGAGTATGGTGCCCCAGGGAGTGACACCACCGGCACAGTTACCGTAGGTGCCCAGTGTGCGGATGCCATCAGGAGATTCGGGGGTTTTCAGTCGATCACTGCCCGCCGCAGGGCCGGTCATCGCCATTTCAGTCTTGGGCGTGATGCGACGGTTGTATTCAGAATCAATCACCTTATGCCAATGACCTTCTTTATCCTTGCGGATCTCAAAGACACTCATACCGTGAGCAGCCATGTTAGTGCGGGCTTGTTCCGGTGTTAAATCGGTTTCTTTTGGCGAGCCGGGGAACATCATGCTGGAAATACAATATTCGTGGTTTACTGCCAAAAGGCCATGGTCAGAACTATTGGAGTCTATTGGCAAAGGTACAAATCCGATAAAGTCATTGTTAAAACCAAATTGTTGCAATTGAGTTGCCTCAGTCTGGTTTTGAGGATCAAATTCCGGGGCATCAGCAAAAATCGGATCTCCCCAGCGCACCAGCACCTGTGACAGGTAATTATCAGCGACTTTCAGGTTGCCATCTAGTCCGTGAGGTACTTCGTTGAAAGTGAGAGAAGTGGCAATGGACTTAGCTTTTTCAGGTGTTTTGGCATCAAAACCACATCCGGCAATCATTAAAGCGGCACTACCAGCACCTATACCTTTTAAGGCTTCACGGCGAGACAATCGCGCCGAAAGTACAGTCTGAAACACTGGTGAGTTATTATGTTGTTTTGTCATACGCAGTTCTCGAGATTATTTAGTGGTAGTGCTGCAGTGGTATTGGGTGTCTGGCAAAGAGATTAACCTTTGCCATCACATCAGCCCTGGTCAATATATAATGGCCGTGTTGCTAGCTCATGACAAGGGCTACTGCGAAATGGCTGCCCTTACCGATAATGAACTTACGAGTTGATTGGGATGGGGCATTCACTCTGTTCCAGAAGAATGGCGTTGTGTTCTGATGGATTTTTTCTTGAATTTGCTTTTTAGCGTGGTGTAAAGCAGGACAGCGCCAGTACACCAAATCAGGAGTAAGATAATACCCGCAGGTAAAAACAACCACAATTTTGCTGCGTCCGCGAACCAGCTGCCGTCGTGGATTGCTTCGATGATGTCAGAACGGCGATAGGCCACCTGCAACACACTGCCATTTTGGGCATCGATTTGTGCTTCCCAGCTGTTGTCTGCCAGGATCTTAATCAAGCCCTTATCAGGTCGAACATCCAGCCGCTGAATTTGTTGCCAGTGATTAACTTCAAGCTCGGGGATGGATTGAGCGATGTGTAATACATTCTCGAAGCTCAACTCCGGCACGCCAGATATGCCCTTTTGCGTTGGCGGCTGAATCCAGTCGGACTGCTTTTTTATTTGTAGTAGCAAGCCACTAGCTATCACTATGACCGATGGAATAAGAATTGCTGTGGCCAGCCACAGGTGAGTCTGACGACTGAATTGTCTGAGTTTGTTTCGCACTTAGAGTTTACTTGTTCAGTTGGCGTAAATCGGCAGTTTATAACATACATCGTCAAAAGTTGTATTTTAAACTCAGGATCAGATCCCGTCCCTTGGCAAATGGCGCTAAGTCATCACGAGAAACGACATACTGTGCATTACTGAGGTTAGAAACGTTAACTGATAGGGCCAGATTGTCACTGGCATTGAGGTTATAGCCTAACTCCAGGGTGGTGACACTTTTTGTGGGCAGCTCACCGGGGACTTCATGGTTGGATGCCTGACGGTGAGTCACAGCGATAAAGCTTTGCCAGTCTTCGCCAAACAAGCTTAGCGATAGTCGGTGTCGTGCCGGGACAATATCCGCAATAGCTTGATGATTGTTATCCTCGCCGTGAAGCCATTGCCCGGCCATGCGCATTTGCCAATGGAAATCGGACCAATCAAAGCTATATTGGCTTTGATAGCTCACGCCCTGAATATGAGCCTGTTGCAGATTTTGATATTGGCGCAACTCGCTGTTGACGGTGATGCGCTCTATGTAGTCATCAATCTGCTGCCTAAATAAGGAAATTGCCCAACTGAAGCTGTTGTTATCGTAGGCGAGATTAATTTCCTGATTGACGGCTGACTCTGGGTTTAATTCGGTATCCCCTGATACTGTGCCACGGGGTGTAGTGCCGTCGTAATAGCGCTCTGTGAGGCTGGGCACTCGGTAGGCGTTGCTGAGATACGCAGCCAGATGCCAATAGTTGGCGAGTTCCAGGCGGTAACCCACAAAAGCGCTGATGTTTTGCTCATGGGCCGAGTGCTTTTCCCCTGTATCTTTTTGACTTTGATGAGCCAGTCGAATACCGGTGACCAACAGGCCGGTGCTAATCTGTTTTTGGGTTTCTGCAGCAACATACGCCTCCCATTGAGCCGCGTTGAGGTTGGTAAGTAAAAAGTGCTGAATCCCCTGATAATTTGTTTCTGACTCAGTCGCTTTAACTCCTGAGCGAACGTCTAAACCCAAGCGCCAGAACAGGGGCCAGTCTTCATGGCCCACAGAATTGTGCAGATGAACACCCCAGCTCAGGGCCTTGTTACTGAGTTGGTTGATGCGCTCTTCAGGTCGAATTACCGATGTGTCGAGCTGTGTTTGGTGAAAATAAACCATGGCATTGTGCCAGTTGAACTGTAATTTACCCAGCAGGTGATTGTTTTTCGGATACAGAGTAAAGCGCTCAGTTGGGTCATCGGCATTGGCTTTGGCGATATTGTTGGCCGCAGATAAAACTAATAAGCCCTCTTGTAGCATTTCATTTGAGGCTGTAATTCGTAACGCCAGACTGTGCTGCTCAAATCTATCCTGAATAGGTCGGTTGTTTGCATCTTTATTGTTGTTGGCATGTCTATGGTTTGCCATCCAACCAAGGGATTTCGATTTATTTGCCCCCATCATGAGTATTTCGCGATAGTCATTGCTGACCCCGTGATTTAACTGCAGGCTATTTTGTTGTGGTGCCTGTAACATCAGGTCAATTCCTCCACCGATTGCACCTGAACCAAGCTGGGTGGACGCGGCCCCCGCTGTTAAATAGGCGTCAGATACAAATGCAGGCGGCAGGAATTCGGCAGCACTACCTGCTCTTCGCTCGGTATAGATGGGAATGCCCTCTATCTGGGTATTAATTCGCCAGCGAGAAAAGCCGCGAATATTGATACTTTGGAACAGGCCGCCCTGGCCGTTGGAACTCACAGCCGGGGAGTTGGCTAACAAAGAGGCAATGTTGTCGGTGCTGAAGCTGGTGTCATTGAGCAACTGTTGCTGGGGAATGATGTCCGATAGTGAAATGAGGTGATGAGGCTGCCGAGCGGTTACTTCAACTTTGAGCAGGTCTTGCTGCTCTTCAGCAAGGCTATTGCCACAAAACAACATTGCACAGCATAAGGCATGGCTAAAAAATGTGTAAAGCGTTCGATACATAGGCGAAGTGGACGATTATAGCTCGGAGATACCATGCGCAAAGACTGTTGGAAACACACCAGCGGTAAAGCTGTGCTCTAAATGATGAGTTAATGCAGTCAAAACAGCCAGTTAAATTTTGAATGTTATAGTATAACAATATTGCACTTGGGGTGAATTCCTTTTATGGTGCTGTACCGGAAACAATCATAAAAACCATAATAACCTGGACGGTGGAAACATGAATACCCTGATCAAAGCCGCGTTTGCTGCCACAATATTGGTGACAAGCGCCGGAACACTGGCCTCGACGAAGTCAGAAGAGACAGATGAAAAATCCCCATTTAATAGTGGTACCTTTAAAGCTTTAGAACTACGCAATATTGGTCCGGCTTATATGTCAGGTCGTATTGCCGACATTGCGGTAGACCAAAATAACCCCTCAACCTGGTATACAGCTGTAGGTTCTGGCGGTATCTGGAAGACGGTCAATGCCGGAACCACCTGGACCCCCATTTTTGATGATCAGGCGGTGTATTCCACTGGCGACGTGACCATCGATCCCAGTAACTCTAACATTATTTGGGTAGGGACAGGTGAAAATAATGGTGGCCGCCATATCAGTTTTGGTGACGGCATCTACAAGTCGTTAGACGGTGGTAAAACCTGGGAGAATATGGGTCTTAAAGACTCAGAGCGTATTTCCGACATCATTATCCATCCCACAAATTCAAATATTGTCTGGGCAGCTGTGCAGGGACCATTGTGGAGCAGTGGTGGTGAGCGTGGTTTGTACAAAACCACTGATGGCGGTAAAACCTGGAAACAGGTACTTGAACCTGCTGATGAATGGACCGGCGTAACCTCGTTATTGATTGACCCCAGAGATCCGAATCGATTGTACGCTGCAACCTGGTCCCGACAACGCACGGTAGCGGCTTATGTAGGTACCGGCCCAGGTTCAGGTATACATACCTCGCAAGATGGTGGCGAAACCTGGACACAACTAAAAACCGGCTTGCCAGACGGCAATATGGGCAAGATTGGCATGGCCATTTCACCCATTAATCCGGATGTTGTATATGCCACGATTGAAACAGACAACCGCAAAGGTGGTTTTTATCGCTCTGAAAATCGCGGTGCCAGTTGGGAAAGAATGTCTGACGAAGTCGGTGGTGGCACTGGCCCACATTATTATCAGGAAATTTTTGCCGATCAGCATCAGTTTGATCGGGTCTACATTGCCAGCAATTACAGCAAAGTTTCAGACGATGGTGGTAAAACATGGACACCCATTAATGTCGAGCGCAAACACGTGGATGATCACGCCATGGCATTCCACCCAACCGATCCTGATTTTGTTTTGATTGGCTCTGATGGTGGCATCTACATGTCTCATGACCGCATGGCCACCTGGCGTTTTATGGCTAATTTGCCTATTACTCAGTTCTACAAAGTAGCACCAGATGACGCCGAACCTTTCTATACCGTTTATGGCGGTACTCAGGACAACTCCACACAGGGCGGTCCTTCTCGCACAAACCGGGAAGAGGGGATAAAGAACAAAGACTGGTTTTTGGTGTTAGGTGGTGATGGTCACCAGCCTGCTACTGAGCCCGGTAATCCAGACATCATGTACGCTCAGTGGCAAAAAGGGAACCTGACGCGCTATGACTTAAAAACGCGTGAGAATGTTTACATTCAGCCGCAGCCAGCCCCTGGTGAGCCTGCAGAACGATTTAACTGGGATGCACCAATTAACGTCTCCGCTCATGATCCGAAGCGGCTTTATTTTGCCTCGCAAAGGGTTTGGCGCTCGGATGATCGGGGGGATAGCTGGACAGCCATTTCCGGTGATTTAACTAAAGATGGCAATCGCATGCACATGCCTATGATGGGACGTACCTGGTCGGTAGAGGCTGGTTGGGACTTGTATGCGATGTCTGATTATCACACTATCGCCAACTTTGCCGAAAGTCCTGTTAATGAGGATATTTTATGGGCTGGTACTGACGATGGCCAAATCCAGGTAACTCGTGATGGCGGTGAAAACTGGAAGAAAATCGATCTTGCCGACGTAGAGGGTGTGCCAGCGACTGCCTATGTCAATGATATTCGCGCTGATCTGTATGATGCCAACACCGTTTACGTGGCATTGGACAATCACAAATATGGCGATTTTAAGCCTTATCTGATCAAATCCAGCAATCTTGGTAAAAGCTGGACTTCTTTGGCAGATGATTTACCCGAGAAACATCTGGTATGGCGCATCGTGCAGGATCACGTCAATAAGGACCTGCTGTTTATCGGTACTGAGTTTGGCGTTTTCTTTAGCGTTGATGGCGGTAAAAAGTGGCTGGAACTGGAAGGTGGTATGCCGACTATTTCTACCCGTGATGTCACTATCCAACGTCGTGAAAACGACCTGGTAATAGGTACATTTGGCCGGGGCATATATATTCTGGACGACTATACTCCGCTGCGTGAATTAACCGAAGATGCTATGGAGCAGGACGCTTTATTATTTGCCCCTGGCCGTCCGGTTAAGTGGTTTAATCTCGACTACAACCACAGTGACTCTGACGGTGATGATCGCTATGTAGCGAAAAACCCTGAACACGGGGCCACACTGACCTATTACCTGAAAGACAGCCTTGAGACCTTAAAAGACAAGCGCAAAGCGGCTGAAAAAGAGATGCAGAAGGACGACAAGTATCCCAAATATCCAGCATGGCAAGATATTGAAGCTGAAAATCTGGAGCCTGCGCCAGCTGTTTATGTAGAGATCTATGATGCTGAGGGACAGTTTGTGGATCGGGTAGAAGGCAACACCAGCAAAGGTCTGCACCGGGTTACCTGGGATATGACTCATGCATTGCGCTCAGCAGTCACCGGAGCAGAGAAATCAGAAGATGCAGGTATCATGGCCATGCCAGGTAATTACTCTGCAGCTCTGTTTCAGCGGGTAAATGGTGAAGTTAAACAACTTGCCGGCCCAGTTGAGTTTCAACTGAAGGCTATTTTCCAGCCAGCGGTAACCGGCAACTCAGCACAACAAACCAATGACTTTGCATTGAAACTGGAAGCGACGGATAAGCAGTTTAGTGCCGTTGAAGCGGTGCTGGAAAATCTGCAAAGCACCATGAAAGCGGTGCGGGTTGCGATGGATCAGACGCCTGGTGACATTACTTCACTGGAATCGCAGTACACTGCGATTCAGCAAGAAATCACTGCGCTGAAACACAGCATGTATGGTCTCGAGTCTCGTGACAAGATGGGCGCCAAACCTGCCAACATTACCAGCCGTATGTGGTATGCCTATTCCGCACTCTGGTCTTCCTATGGACCCACCACACAGCATCACGAGCAGTATGGATATGCCACGGAAGAGCTGGCTGACGTAGCAGCCAGAATCGAGGTTTTGCAGGGCGAAACATTACCTGCTTTGCAAAACGCCATCGTTGCAGCTGATGGCCCCTGGACACCTGGGGCACCTGTAATCATTCAGTGATTTTCAGGTTCTGACAGCTAATAAAAAGCCCCCAGAAACAATTGCTTCGGGGGCTTTTTTGTTGCTTGTTGCGAGGCGTGTGCTCAGGATGAGCAACTGTAGTGAGAAATTCCTCCAACATTCATAAGGGATATGGGACGCAATTGATAGTATCTTGCCTCGATGTCTGAAGATTGTTCAGCGTAAGGATTACTCAATATTTGTTGTAACTCTTTAATCAGAGTAAAGTCTTCCATCTCCGCCTGCTGATAAGCGGGCACCACCAACCACTCGCGCCAGGTGTATTTGGGGTTCACTTTCTTCATACTCTCAGAAACAGCTTGTGAGTCGCCTGTCTCAACTATTTTGAGTTGCCAACTGTCCAGCCAATGTTGCCATTGAGTGAGTAATTCTTCTGATGGTGGCGTATAGAACGCCTTGCTGATTGCTTCCGCGTCAGTGGGTAGTGCCGACAGCCCCCGGAATAGCATGGTGTAATCCACGTAAGAGCGGGTCATCAGTTGCAGCAATTGCAGGGTAAGACTCTCGTCATAGTTTTGCAGTCCGAGTTTAGCGGCCCACATCGCCTGCATTTTGCTTTCCATTACGTCAGAAAAGCCGCTTTGAATCTCGTCTAATGCCTGCAATTTATCCGGTGTTTGCGCCAGTAACGGCATTATAGCCCGGCAAAACATGCCAAAGTTCTTTTCTGCTGCAGCGGGCTGGTTGAGAAAGGAAAAATGCCTGCCTCCGCCGGTCCAGGGTTGGAACGCTGGATCAAATAATTCACAGAAGCCAAAGGGACCATAATCCAGCGTGAAGCCACCGCCAGCACAGTTATCACTGTTAAAGTTACCCTGACAGTAACCCACTCGAATCCAGTCCGCTACCAGGGTGGTTAATCGCTCCCGAAACGCCACCGCCAATTGCAGAATTTGCTCTGCTAATGGCAGGCTTGTATCTATCTCTCCCTGATATTCCCGTGCTATCAAGTGTTCAACAATTTGCTCTAATTCCCGAATTGCGTTCGGGTGTTGTTGACTGCGGGCTCTGCGACCAAACAACTCCAGTTGTCCAACCCTCAAGAAAGAAGGAGCAACACGGGTAGAAATGGCCACCGGATTATCCACCAATATTTCCGGATCTTCTGAATCTGAGCCTTCCAGATACCAGGGACGTTCAACTGTTTCGGCGAAAGAAACAAACAGGCTCAGAGAGCGTGAAGTGGGAATGCCCAAAGCATGCATGTGTTCCTGGGCAAGAAACTCTCTGACACTGGAGCGCAATACAGCACGGCCATCGGCACCGCGGCAATAGGGCGTGCGACCTGCGCCTTTTAACTGCATCTCCATACGTCTGCCATTAAAAACGCCTTCTAACACCGAAATTGCACGACCGTCGCCATAGCCATTGCCAGTCTGAAACGGACATTGCTGAATATATTCGGTGCCGTAAATGGACAGAGCATAACCTGTGGCCCAGCCCGCTTTTCGCATAGGTTCGGGCAGCTTGGAGAGGTCACCTGAAAACAATTGCTGGAATGCTTCGGTTTGTGCCAGTTCATCGGCAAAGCCTAATTCTTTAAACAGGACTTCGCTGTGAGCAATGTATTGCGGTTTTGCAATCGGTGTGGGTTTTACTGTGACATAGTGCCCGGAAAATACTTGTCTGGGCCGATGATCTTCGCCTGATGCGACTGTTTCTGGATCCGGAGTAAGCTTATTGAGGAAAGAGTAATCGACCAATTCGGCCAAATCTTCGAGGTTTTTTACCCGGGGAGAGCGTAAGTCAGAGAGGGAACTGTTCATCGGCTGGTAATAACAGGTTTAAAGTCTCGATAGATTAACATTGCTGAAGGATTGAATACAGGTAAAGTGGTTGGCCTTTATATCTGATGTTTTTGCCCATCAGAAGAATTACTCACTCAATGGCAACATTGGCTGGACAGTTGGCAA
>JYMV01005596.1_pt1 | contig 22825 bp, 24 predicted proteins | sample 338911 | NCBI WGS metagenome assembly JYMV01 (sample SAMN03354496, study PRJNA234377) | hydrothermal vent metagenome | biome: Deep sea; feature: Hydrothermal plumes at the Eastern Lau Spreading Center, Western Pacific Ocean; material: Seawater | place: Tonga | collected 2009 | depth 2000 m m
ACAAAAGGGCGTTCATGCTTTTGAATTCGGTATATTTACAGTAAAGAAGGAACCAAACTTCGGCTTGGATCATTTTAAGGAAAATTTTGGTACCAGTGGGATTTTTCTTTATTAAAAATATTTGTGAAAAGCGGTAACAACAAAAATGAAACTGCGCGAATAGAAATATATCCGGTTCCATAAATAAACGTATTTTTTCCAAACTGTTTTAGTGTTGTCAATTTTAAAACACTTTTCGAAAAGCTTTTCGAATCATACCTAGAGAACCGAACTCCTCTTTAAAACGAATTAGTGACAAAGAAGGTGACAATGGATTTTCTGCCGTTGGGTCTTGGGATACTCCGAAATCCAAATAAGAAAGTCCCCTTTCTTTTGCCCATTTTATTGTTTCCATAATCTGTAGGGTTGCCGGTTGTGATTGTATATAATCGTGATCAACCATGTTGTAAAAAATGATAGCAACTTTTTTATTGGCAGTGAAATTTAATGTTCCGCCAATTGGTTTTTCATTTGAGTACATTATTAGGAGATGAAGTTTGTCCGGGAGCAATTGGTTTAAATTTTTCAACTCCTGAAGTGAGTGTGTAGGTTTTGAATGGTGCCGCATCTTATTTTTCAAGAGTATTGGGTAAAATTTATCAAAATTATTGTCCCATTCTGTTGTAATAGAAAATTTACCAATAATTTTTTCAAAGTATTTTGGTGATCTATGTTTAAGTCTGCATACGTTTTTTATGATATCATTTTGGTTTCCTAGTAAGGGAATTACACTAGAAATATAAATTTCATCAACGATGTAATTATTCCATAGCATAGCATATTCAAATGATTCACTTTGTCGAGAGTGATAAATCCATGGTGGAGGGATTAGATATGTTTCATGAAATTGTTGTTCACGACAATGACACTCAAATGTTTCCAGTATTTTTGAAGCCAGTGTAAAAGAAGGATCGTCAGTTATAAATCCTCCGTAACTTGCTCCTGGGTGGGAAAATAATATCTTTTTTCTATTTTCTTTGATGACCGCTGCAGGAAGGACAGATACTATTTTTTCTCCATTTTTACATATGAGGGAATGATCTTCAAATTGACGATCAATATGGTAGGATAAAAACGTTCTAAGGTGAAAAAGGGTTCCATTGTTTGAATTTTCTACAAAATGATCCCAATCCTGTTTATCTTTGTTGTTGTATCTGTTTATAGTGATTTTCATTTTGAGGTGGTTTTATTCATGTGATTATCAGCAATTTAATATTAATGATCGCTGCAGGGCGCACAATAAACGGTTTTCCTTTTTTGTAAAACAATAAGCTGTGATCAATAAATCGTCTCTTGGGATGATAACTAAGGAATTTTCTGATATGAAAGATAGTTCCCCTGTTTCCCTGTACGAGAAATTGTTGTCAGGTGTTTATGTTGATTTTTCGGTATTATTTTGCTTTCATTGGCTATTAATCACCTATTAAAAATTACCCGATAATATTGCTTCATCCAAACTGGATTAGAAACACCGTTGTCTAACGTTGTACCCCAGTTTTAATTTGGAGAAAAGATTTACGGAGAAAGAGATGAAAGAAGCAGCTATTACCCGAGTTCAAGCCAGGGAAATACTTGATTCCCGAGGGAACCCAACCGTAGAAGTGGATGTTTATTTGAGTGATGGAAGTTTCGGAAGGGCGGCGGTTCCTTCCGGAGCATCCACGGGCGAACATGAGGCAGTGGAACTGAGAGATGGGGATCAAAACCGATTCCTGGGTAAGGGAGCACTCAATGCAGTTAGGAACGTAAATCAACAGATTGCTCCGATAGTAAAAGGTTATAACGCCCTCGATCAGAAAACCCTGGACAAATGTATGATTGAATTGGATGGGACACCGAACAAATCAAATCTTGGTGCAAACGCGATATTAGGCGTTTCCATGGCTGTGTCCCGGGCTGTAGCAGCAAGTCAGAATCTCCCCCTATACCAGCACTTGAATTCTGACGCCTGTCTTCTTCCTGTACCTATGCTGAATATTATCAATGGCGGAAGTCATGCTGACAACAATGTGGACATCCAGGAATTCATGATTTTTCCCATTGGGGCAGACTCTTTTTCCCATGCTCTACGCATGGGTGCGGAAATATTTCATTATTTGAAAAAGGTGCTCAGAAGTAAAGGATTGAATACTTCTGTAGGTGATGAAGGCGGTTTTGCTCCAAATCTGAGTTCCAACGAGGAAGCAATTGAAATTATTTTAGAAGCAGTGGAAAAAGCTGACTATTCCATTGGAAAGGACATTTCCCTAGCTTTGGACGCAGCCGCCAGCGAATTTTATATAGATGGTGCTTATCGCTTGGAATCGGAAGACCGAACGCTCACTTCCGATGAAATGGTGGAATATTTCGAAGGTTTAACGAAAAAGTACCCCATTATATCTATCGAAGACGGGCTGGCAGAAAATGATTGGGAAGGTTGGAAGGTTTTTAATGGTAAACTAGGATCAAAAATTCAAATTGTCGGCGATGACTTGACTGTAACAAACATTTCAAGACTTCAACGTGCAATTGATGAACAATCCATGAATGCCATCCTTATAAAACTGAACCAGATTGGTACGGTTACAGAAACCGTGGAAGCGGTGGAACTAGCACGAGAAACCGGATTTGGTGTTGTTATTTCCCATCGCTCCGGTGAGACAGAAGACACTTTTATCGCGGACTTTGCAGTTGCAATGGGTATGGGACAGATCAAAACCGGCTCTGCCTCGCGCACGGACCGGATATGTAAATACAATCAACTTCTTAGAATTGAAGAAGAATTAGGCACGTCTGCTAAATTCCCTGGAAGAAAAGTTCTGGGTCAGTTGTGAGCCTTTTTTGGTCAAAACAGCGTCATCGAAAACCAAAACGGATTTATAAAAATTCGCGTAATGTTCAGAGGAAAGTAATTCGCTGGTTGCTTTTGCTCATAGCAAGTGTTTTGCTTATTATTTTTATCTTTGGAGACCATGGTATGTACCAGCTTTATCGTCTGAGAGCAGAGAGATCAGAAAATCAGGCACTTATTACAGAATTGCGAAAGGAACGGGGAAAACTTAAAGAGGAAAAATTCCGCTTGAAGACAGATATGGAATATATAGAACGTATAGCACGTGAACGGTACAGAATGGTTAAGAAAGGTGAAAAAGTCTTTAAAGTAATCCCGAAAGAAAACTGAATATATTTTAAAACCCTAAATTATAAAATACACGGTCCCCGGTCAGCTTACCGGTGCAGATTAATTCTACCCTTTTTGGTTTAGATTTAAAGTCATAAATCAATTCGGCTGTTATTGTTTTTTGTGGCTTAATAATTGCCAAAGCTTGATGTTTTCCTTCAAAGGGGTTTAGATTCCCTTTGGTTCCCCCTTTTCCGATAATTTTGATTAGAGCTATAGGTGAAAAATCAAGGTTTTTGGTGGCATTTTTATTTGTGACTTGTAAAAACAACCGGACTTGATTCCCCTCTTTTTTAGCTTATAGAAGTTTATAATGGGCATCATCCGCAATTTGTACTATTCCCGGAGGATGGGAGACGCGCCCTTCTTCAAAAAACTCAACAGGAATATAGAATTCAAGGGAAGCTTTTATGAATTAACCGGACTTGTCCTTTTTTAATTTGGTGATTGTTGTGCCAGGGTAAAGCTGACCGAGAGCACTTTTCCTGGCTATTTGTGCTTTTTTTACTATTTCTTCGATAACTAATTGGTATTCGTAAGATTCAAGTGTAAAAACATTTTTTAATACTGGATAAAGACCAAGTAAACTTTTCATAGAATAATTTACCAGAGTTGCTAATAAAGTTCCCCGCTGTTTCCGACAATTCCGATTGAAACTATAAAGATTCCCGCAACTAATCCTACAGCAGTGCTCAAATCTATTTTCATATTTGCTCCTTAAAGATTTTTTTGCTTATTAGCAAGTTAAGTTAATTTGATATTTTCTAACAACACGAACAATCTGACAGAACAAAAGTGATTATTAATCGGGAAATTGGATGAAGGGTTGATTAACTGTTGTGCAGGGGATTTTTTGTCCATACATTACAATCCTCAACACCTTTGAGCTTTTGAGGGGATATGGTTTCATGAGGATATACCAATCCTTTTTTGATTTATCTAAAACGGTGTGAATGGTTGCAAAAGAATCCATTCAGGAAAAACCGGGATGGTGTTTGGACCCTTACGGAAAAATAACTAATTATTTATGAAAGAATAAATGATTAAGAAAATAGCAACTGTACTATTAGGATTAGTCGTCACGGTATGTGCACAGGCACCACTGACCTGGCAGTGGACCGGCCGGACCCATGGAGAACTTGACTGGACCACTATCGAAACAGAACATTACCGTGTTCATCATCACCAGGGAATCGAGGAAATTGCCCGGGAAGGAGCATCAATAGCGGAGCAAGTGCGGCCGGTTTTACTGCAACAGATGAACTTGGAGGACATCCCTGTAATTGACATCATTTTCACAACTGAAGATGAAATTATGAATGGGTTCGCAATGTGGACCAATACCACATTTATATGGGTAGATCAGAACGATGCTGCCATTTGGCTGGAAGATGAAAAATGGCTTTACCAGGTTTTGTCCCATGAGCTGCAGCATATTGTCTTTTTCAATAGGATAAAAACTTGGCTGCCGCAACCGTGGTCATATCTGCTTTCCAAGGTCCCGGGGTGGGTGGTAGAAGGCTTGGCAGAATATGAAACCGAACGTTGGCGTCCCTACCGGGCAGATATAAGTCACAAATATCATGTCCTCAAAAATAAAATGGATAAGATGGATCCCCACCACGACGGTTATTCCAAACTTCTTTACTGGTCCGAACGCTTTGGTGATTCCACCATCGTAAAGACGCTCTCTGATCGAAACAATTTTGGTTTGTTCAATTTTGAAGAAGCTTTTAAGAAAAACACCGGTATCACGGTGGACCAGTTTAACGAGGACTGGCGCCGGCATATGAATACCTATTATTACGGCTACCGGTCCCAGAAAGAAGCCATTGAAGAGATTGGAAAAGTGGTAACCTTACCCATTGAAAAGCTTAGCGCGTTTTCGTTTTATACTGACAGTACCCAGATCGCTATAACCGGTTTGGGTGATAAGGGACAGGGTGATATGTCATTATATATCTTGGAGCGTGATACAACCAAGGAACGGGAATCGCGGGAGGAACGCAAAAAGGATAAAGAAGAACCAGAAAAAGAAGCGGACAAGGAGCTGGGCTTTTTTGCTAAGTTATTTGGCAAGGATGAAAAAGAAGGCGAAGAACAGGAAAAAAAGCCTAAACCCATCATCATCTGGGAAAAAAAAGAAGTAGATTTTGGTTTTTTCCACAAGTATATGAACTGGTCATATGATGGTCGCAAACTGGTGTACGCAAAATACCATTTTGGTAACCATCAATCCATGGTCTATGATATCAAGGTCTATGATCTTGATGAAAAATCGTCTGATTGGCTCACTCAATCTGAACGAGCAGCCTATCCTGATTGGTCACCGGACGGCTTACAGATTGTTTATGTTGCTCATGAAAATAGTGTGTCAAATCTTTACACCATGCGCGCAGATGGCTTTGATAAAAAACAGATCACAAACTATGTGTATGATACCCAGATTCTGAATCCCCATTATAGTCCTGACGGTAACTCTATTGTTTTTGCCATGTCGGATAAGGGAGCCAACCTTGATCTGTTTATTCTAGAGCTTACCAGCGGTGATGTCCGCCGGGTAACGGACGATCCCGCTGCGGATTATAATCCGGTATGGCATCCCGATGGTGATTTTGTGTCCTATACGTCCCACTCCGGTTCCACACCAAACATTCATACAGTAAACGTTGCCACAGGTGAAAGCAAGCAGGTTTCGGATGTGGGTGACGCTGTCTGGGCTGTCCAGTGGTCGCCGGGAGACACCACCATCATGGCTACTACATTGCCGGATGTGGACACGGTCCGCATTGTGAATGTGGACCCCCATCGTGATGTTACAACGCAAGCGCTTGCTATCAGAGACTATTACACTGACTGGCGCAGTGCCGGACCGGACATTCTGCTGACTGGTGTTGACCCGAAAAAGGAAGTCAATATTTTAAAATCACATGACTATACACCTACAATTGGTATAAAGCATTTAACTACACTAGTATTACCATTCGGTTATGAGGCCTTTGGTTTAACACAATGGTCAGATGCTATGGGCCGGCATTTATTCACAGGTATTGGACTGGCAGATTTTTCAGAAAACGCCACGCATAGATTTTTACTGGAATATATCAATGCCATGGGCGGTCCCATATGGGGAATTGTTGTTACGTATTTACTGGATATCAAAGCAAAGCCTTACGATGGCAGGGCTTTGCTTGAAGAGAACAATAGCATTACATTGTGGGCTACGATGCTTTACAACGCCGGTAACAATATGTCCAGCAATCATACCTTTGGCGGTAGTTTGAAATTCACCGATCGTAATGCGAATGTCATTAAAGATATAGATAAAGAGACAGGTGAATTTATTTATCTGGATTTAATGGCCTCTCCCAATTTAAAACCACCCGTTTCTGGGAACGAAGGACTAGTTGGCTTGAGTTATAGGTGGTTAAACCGCCGGCCCCATAAACAAAATGGAATGAATCCCAGGCAGGGGCATGGTCTTAATATGCAGATCGATCATGCCAATTCAAGTTTATTTGGTGACTTTGATTACACGCGTATTACGACGGATATGTTTATCAATTTTTTACCGCATAAGAAAAGTCCAGTGGTTATTTTTGGACGCATTAAATCGGTTGCCATGCTCGGGAACAACCCCCCTGGTCAGGATATGCCGGCCATAACAAATGACACACCAATTTATTTGGCGGGTAGTAATATACTAGGCGCAGATGAAGTGTTTCATCTCCGGGGCTGGGATGACTGGCGGTTAGGTGATCGCCTTGTCATCGGTACAATTGAGTCACGCATGGGAGCTCCAAAGGCTTCGCTGGTAGCCTTTCTTGATTTTGGGAATGCCTGGAATGACGGTGAGGAAATGCTCGACTGGCTTTCCACTGGTGGTGCTGAATTACGTGTGAATCTATTTGGCTTTGTGCTGGCTTACGGAACGGGTCAGGATTTCAATCGCTGGCGGGATAAGGAAGTGCCGACAAACTACTTACGGCTGTCCCTTATTAATCCGTTCTAATTTAAATCATCGGCACAAACCGTACGGGCAGGGATTGTTTTGTCTGGATGAATCCTCTTTTATTTTTTGTAATAATGTGCAGGTACTGGTGATTTACGTCTGGTCCCACAGGGATGACCATTTGGCCATTGGGTGCCAGCTGCTCAATTAAAGCATCCGGAACCCGGGTGGGTGCTGCTGTAGTTATGATGCGATCATAAGGAGCGTCATTGACCCATCCCTTTTTCCCATTGAAACAGAAAACCTCAATATTTTGGTAATTTAATTTTTTCAATCTCTTTTTTGTTGAATTCGCAAGTGCTTTTACAATTTCAAGGGAAATAACTTTTTTTACCAGCAAAGACAGTATTGCAGCCTGGTATCCACAACCGGTGCCGATTTCAAGAACGGTGTGGTGAGATTGGACATTTAGCATTTCTGTCATGAATGCAACAATGTAGGGTTGGCTGATTGTTTGTCCATGACCAATAGGAAGAGGATTATCACCGTAGGCGAAAGGGCGTTGAATCTTGCCCACAAAAAGATGACGGGGAACTTTTTCAATAGCTTCCAGCACCTTTTTGTCAGCAATATCACGCCTGACCAACTGATTCTTGATCATGTGTTTTACATTCAAGTCCATGAAACACCTTGTACCTGAAAATGATATTTAAGAATTTCTTAGTGAAATTTAGGAAGGATTATACATGAAACAATTCACCAGATTTTTTTGCTTTTTCTTGATTGTTTTTGGATTGTTTGGGCAATCTGGCAGGCCGTATGTGCTGCTTGTTTCGTTTGATGGGTTCCGGGCAGAATATCTGGACTGGTACCATACTCCAAACTTTGATCGCCTGGCCCAACAGGGAGTAAAAGCGGAAAGTATGAAACCGGTTTTCATAACCAAGACTTTTCCCAATCATTACAGTATAGCGACAGGCATGTACGCCGATCATCACGGACTAATTGCCAACACATTTTACGATGCTGAATTTGATGCCACCTACAGGATCCGTGATCGCTCTGCCGTTGAAGATGCACGCTGGTATGGTGGGGAACCGATTTGGTGTACGGCTGAAAAGCAAGGAGTAAAAACCGCATCCTATTTTTGGGTAGGGTCAGAATCGAAAGCAGGCGGTTGTCAACCATCGGTCTGGAAACGGTATGATCATGATTATCCGTTTGACGCACGGATAGATTCGGTGGTAGCATGGTTTCAGAAGCCCCCCAAAACCCGCCCGCATTTAGTTCTGCTGTATTTCCATGAACCGGATGCTGCTGGGCATGTTTTTGGTCCAAACTCGGATGAAACCGAGACTGCAGTTGAAAACATGGATAGTGTAATGGGAGCAATATTAGACAGAGTAAAAAATCTCCCAGTGTATAAACAATTAAACATAATTGTTGTGAGTGATCATGGCATGGCTGGGATTAATCCGAAACGTATAATTAACTTGAATGATTATACTGATTTATCAGGATTTACCCAGGAAGGGACCGGCCCCACATCTTTTTTATATGGTGGAGAGACAAACCGTTTACATCAAGTTTATGCGGATTTGAAAACTGCCCCGCATATTTCTGTTTATTTGAAAACTGAAATCCCCAACAGGCTCTATTATAAAAATCATTATCGAATTAAGGACCTGCTCTTGATAGCTCATGAAGGCTGGTCAATTCTTAACTTTAAACGCCCTAATCCAGAACGATATGCAGGTGGAACTCATGGCTATGATAACGTGCTTCCAAGCATGCACGCTATTTTTCTTGCTGATGGTCCTGCTTTTAAGAACGGATACTTACGGGGAACGTTCGAAAACGTGAATATCTATCCTTTGATTGCTAACATCCTTCAGTTAACTCCAAACACTGATATAGATGGGAATTTAGAGAATATTGCAGATATTCTTTCAAAAAATAAGCAGTGATTGAATTTACAACTTGATTTTCCTTCCGCTTTTCATTAATGCAACAGCTGAAAAGAAGAAGATTAAAGCCATAGCTAGAGCCATCCAGAAGCTGATAATGGGGGGGGGAGTCGGAGATGCCAAGAATGGTGAATCGAATCCCATTAATCATATAGTAGATTGGGTTGAAAAAACTGAGTACCTGTGCCCACTCTGGTAGCATCTTAATTGAGTAGAATATGCCCCCAAGAAAGCTAAGTGGAGTGAGGAAAAAGTTTTGCATCATGGCAAGTTGATCCCAGCTGTCTGCCAGTTGTCCTAATAAAAGACCCATGCTGGAAAATGTCCAGGCAACTATGAAGATATATCCCAGAGAAAAAATTGGACTGCTGACCGGCAGACCAATTAAAAGAACACCAAGCAGCAAAACAAGAGTACCGTTTACAAACCCTCGTACCGTTCCTCCAATAATATAAGCTAAAGAAATTTCTAGGCTGGAAAGGGGTGCTGTTAAAATATCCGGCAATTGTTGAAGCAATTTCATTTGAAGCATGGATGAAGCAGTGTTTGAGCTTGCATTGGTAAGGGTATTCATCATAATGAGTCCGGGCAGGATAAACAAGGTATATGGAACCCCATTTATTTCAGCGATCCGCTGTTGGAGTGTAAATCCGAATATGAGAATATACAGAGCTGACGAAATAAGACCAGGTAAAATGGTCTGGCGGTATACACTAAAAAACCGTCCTACTTCACGGCTTGTTAATGTCCATAATCCGATCCAATTCATGTGGTTTATTCGTTAATCCCTCTTCCTGTGAGACTGAGGAAGACATCTTCAAGGGAAGATTTTGTTGTCTCCACTCGCTGTATCTGACAGCCATTTTTTGAAATGATGCTGATTATTTTAGATATCTCTGTTTCAGCATCTTTCACGGTAAAATGCAGCTGACTCTTATTTTGGGTATACGAGTATGATTGAAGTAAAGCAGGCAGAGTATCATCCCATTTTGTGAGGTGGACGGTAATTCCTGCTTTCCCCATCTGGCTAATAAGATTTTTTGGGGCTCCCTCTGTGATAACTTTTCCCCTGTGAATAATAGAAACATATTCACACAGGAGTTCTGCTTCTTCGATGTAGTGTGTGGTTAAAAGAATTGTTTTCCCCTGCTGGTGAAGCTGCCTGAGATAATCCCAAAGTTCATGGCGCAATTCCACATCTATACCTGCAGTTGGTTCGTCGAGTATGATAATCTTTGGATCGTGAACAAGGGCTTTCGCAAGTTGATACCGGCGTTTCATTCCTCCCGAGAGTTGTCTTAAACGGGATTTACGTTTACTCCAGAGACCTAGGCGGTTCAGGAGTTCTTCTATGCGTTCTTTGGCATTTTTTGGTGAAATTCCATAATACCCGGCTTGATACTGGAGAAGTTTTTCAATGGGGAAAAACCAATCAATGGACAATTCCTGTTGGGCTGTACCTATCTGGGATCGCGTGAAACGATAATCCTTTTCAATATCTTTTCCAAAGACAGCAATGTTACCGCTGTCTTTTCGCACTAAACCGGTCAGGATATTAATTGTGGTGGATTTCCCGGCACCGTTTGGCCCCAGAAGGCCAAAAAATTGTCCATCTAAAATGGTAATATTTATATCTGAAAGGGCTTCAGAACCATTATATGATTTGGACAGTTTTTGTATTTTTACTGCAGAAGTGGTCATTTGACTTCTGATTCAAACCCAATATGTTTTTCGAAAGGGTTGGGAAAATCAAACCCTTCAACGTTTGGGAAATGAACGACTGAAGCAATAAAACCCCAGGGAATTAAAATGGAAGCAGTTACATTTTGATACGCAGGTTTTTTGGGTGTGGATTTAATATCTGCTTTGGGAATTCGGAATTTTGGATGTTTCATCCATATACCAAACTCGTCATAGCCGGTTATATGGGCGTAAATTCGGCCTTCTTTAATTCCTAGTCCTTTTAGAGGTTCATAATTATCCAGGACAATCAGGACAATGTCATTAACAATATCTTCAATTTTCATCATGGCTAGAATTCCTTTTTGTAGGGTTATGAGTTTTTATAGTATCACACCGAAGTGGTTTTCAAGAATCAAAAGAAATATTTATTGAGTGAAAGACAATTTATCATTGGGTTATGGTAGAGTAGATTGATATGCAATATTACCAATGGTAAAACCAATAAGCCAACCTGACAACACATCTGTAATAAAGTGATTCCCTGTATAAATCTGGCTATATCCTGAAAGGAGAGCATAGATCACGGCATAGGGAGAATATCCAGGATGAATTGACGAGAGAACAGTTGCAAAACCTGATGAAACCGCAGCATGACCGGAGGGAAAAGATGGCGTAATGCGGGTATTCCACAGCCTCGGGTGATAAGTGCGTTCAGGCCGCTTTCGATCAACTGAATATTTTAACACTCCTACCAAAATACCTGTTAGAGGAATTGTAGTGATTAATGCTTTTTTTTCTGTACTTGTTACTGAGTTTAATGTTTGAAGAAGGGTAATCCCTTCAAAGGGCAGTGAGGCAAGATTTATAGTTTCCATGGTATAATCTAAAAATGGATGTTGGTTGGACCCCTGAAGTGCCAGGGAAAGATTTTGATCTATCTTTAGTAATGCACTTTCAGTTGCAAAACATTGGTAAAAAATAAAAAATACGGTTATAAAATACTTAATCAATTTATATGTATCATTTTTTGAAAATCATCTTCGGACAAGATTGGAACACCGAATTCCTGTGCCTTGGTTATCTTGGATCCGGCTGATTGCCCCGCAATTATGAAAGTGGTCTTTTTACTCACAGAACTGCTGGCCCTTCCCCCAAGGGATTCTACTAATTCCTGTGCTTCTTTCCGGGTAAATTTTGTTAAGACACCTGTGAATACAAAAGTTTTCCCTGTAAGCACTTGGTCCTTTTCCTTTGATTTTACCGGTGACAATGTTACCCCCAGGGAAAAACATGAATTTACTACATCCACATTGGATGAATCTGACCAGAACCGGACAATTCCGTCAGCAACAATTCCGCCCACCTCAAAGATGGATTCTAATTCTTCTTTCTTTGAAGACATAAAACGGTGGAAATTGCCTTCGTAATGTTTTTCAAGTACTTTTGATAAGTATTCACCCACGTTTCGAATACCAAGGGCGAATAGGAACCGGGCAAAACCTGTTTGTTTTGAACTCTCAATGGCGCTGATAGTGTTCCGGGCTGATTTATCTGCCATACGTTCCAGCGGAATAAGATCTTCAAGTGTCAATTTGAACAGATCATCTACGGTCTGAACCAGGCTGGTTTCCACCAGCTGGTCTACTAATTTGTTTCCGATTCCATCAATGTCCAGGGCATTTTTGGAGACGAAATGTTCTATCCGTCCTTTCATTTGTGCAGGACAGGACAAGTTTTGACAGCGGGCAACCGCTTCACCTTCGGGGCGATACACATCATGTCCGCAGCTGGGGCATGAGTCAGGAAGACTGTAAGGTTTGGTGTCATTCTGCCGTTTTTCATTAATCACTTTCACAACCTTTGGGATGACATCTCCAGCACGTTCAATGATTACCGTATCACCTATCCGGATATCCTTTCGGTTGATTTCATCCTGATTATGGAGTGTAGCATTGGTTACTGTAACCCCGCCGACAAATACCGGATTCAACCTGGCTACTGGTGTTACAGCACCGGTTCTCCCAACCTGGGGCATGATGTCCTGTATTACAGTTGTGACTTGTTGAGCCTTAAATTTATTGGCGATTGCCCAGCGTGGTGAACGGCTCCGGATGCCTACTTCTTCCTGCAGGGAAAGTGAATTAATCTTCATTACAGTACCGTCAATATCATAAGGCAAGGTGTTTCGTTTATCTTCCATATCCCGGTGGTATTCAATAGCTTCTTCCACCCCGTTTACTTTTTGGATCATTGGATTAACAGGAAACCCCCACCTCTTCAGATCTTCCAAAAACTCAAGATGGGTTTCGTAAACCTTATCGCGTATAGTACCGGGCTGGTAGCAGTAGGTGGAGAGGGGGCGGCTGGCAGTGATTGAAGAATCCAACTGCCGCAGACTCCCGCTTGCAGCATTGCGTGGATTTACAAACAAAGACTCATTGTTTTCTTCTCGTGTTCTGTTGAGGGATTCAAATCCCATTTTGGAAATAAATATTTCCCCCCGCACTTCAAGCAGATCAGGACTTGGTAATTCATCTGTTCTTAACCGCAGGGGGATACTCTGGATTGTTCGAAGATTCTGAGTGATATTTTCTCCGGTAAATCCATCTCCGCGAGTTGAACCTGAAGTGAACATGCCATTTTCGTACACTAATTCTATCCCGATGCCATCCAGTTTTGGTTCAGCGACATATTCAATTGTTTCATCCGTTTCTATCTTTTTTTTTATTCGTTTATCAAAGGCTCTGATTTCTTCTTCGTTCATTGCATTTTCTAATGATAACATGGGCAATTGATGAGGGATTGACTCAAAGTTTGATAACGGCGGAGCACCAACTCTTTGAGTGGGTGAATCAGGGGTAATCAGGTCAGGGCGTTGTTTTTCCAAATGTTCAAGTTCACGAAGGAGCCGGTCGTATTCGTCATCCGAAATGATGGGATCCTCCAATACATAGTAACGGTAATTGTGGTTCACGAGCTGATCCCGTAGAGACAGGATTTGGTTTTTCGTATCCATCAGTGATCAGAATTCTTTTTTATAGTACTCAACGGGATTAATCAGTTTGTGTATAACAGGTTTGATAACCCCATTTTTATTAATGGGTGTTGCAAAAATTGAATAGTTTTTCAGCCGAACAACAAAAAAATACTGGAGAAGTAAACCGGAGAAAACAGCAGGGTCATACCGGACAGAATAGCGTCCCCGGTTCAATTTCATGGGGATTTCCTGGTATCGGCTGGTTGTGTCGGTTCTTATAAACAGGCTCACAGATTCCAGGCTGTCTTCAGGGAAATGAACGAAAAGTTCTAAATCATATACCCGGCCCTGAAACATGATTTCTTCCGGGTGATGAATAATTCTAACTGTTTCCAGGAAACTCTCAACGGGCAGTTTTTCGATCGTATCGGATGGTTCAGATGATAATAAAAAAATGGAGAGAAGTATAAATACCGACAAGTAATTAGACCTGTTTTTGATTTACATAATGGTCAACATAGGATTTAATTGAAAATTGTTCAAGTCTATTCATTTTAAAGGAGGAATGTACATAATTTCCTTTTTCATCCAGGCTGTATAGGGAAGAATAATAATCACGATTTTCAGAAATATTTTTTATGGCTTTAACTAATTCTTTTGCATCGCCGTCAGTATTATAAATTCCAAAAGATGCCCGGACCATTCCTGACTTAAGTTTAAAAGCATCCTCAAAATTCTCCTCATTTATTTTTATTGTGGCTTCCAAAAGATCATCCAGGATCATTTCTTTTACATAAGGGTGAGCGCAAAAGCACTCATTCCGAACGGCAATATTGTGGTAATCATTCAAAATTGCCGCTACAAGGCCGTGATCCATATCCTTGATATTAAAAGAAAGACAAGCTGATCGAGGGCAGATGGAATAGTCAGTTTCACCATAGATATGTACATTGGGAATTTGCTTGATCTGTTTTAACGTATTATTAATCAATTGGGATTCTACTTTATAAATAAAATCCATTCCAATGGTATCAAGGACTTCCAGAACAGCAGCCAGACCGATAGCGCCTGCAATGTTTGGAGTGCCTGCTTCTTCACGGGTGGGAAATTCTTCTGAAATGGTGTATCGATCGAGAAAGACATTGTCAACCATCCCTCCACCCACTTCCTCCGGTTCAATATCCCGAAGGATGTCTTTTCGGCAAATAACAGCACCGGGCGATCCAGGTGCATAGGTTTTATGTCCGGAAAATATAAAGGCATCTAAATTTCGATTTGAATTTTTATGTCCACTAATTTTTACAGGTAAATGAGCAATCATTTGGGCACCATCCACTATTATGAACGTATCATGATCATGGGCTAATTCGGCAATATCATAGATCGGGTTGATAATTCCGGTTACATTACTGACCCCTGTCACTGCAACATATTTGATCTTTCCGCGATTGGTTTTCAAGACATTTTCCAGATAATCCAGGTTTATGCAGCCGGGTTGGCCATCGTGATTATCTAAAGGAATGTGGATGACTTTTTGGGAATATTTTCGATGGGGTAGGTCATTTGAGTGATGTTCCATAAGTGATATGATCGCTATTTCCCGTTCGGGATGGTACTTACGGAAGACCCGGGCAAGCCTGTTTATCCCAGCGGTACTTCCGCTTCCAGTGAAAAAACAGGTGTAAGTTTCTTGGTCAGCCTTCAGAAATGATAACACGCGGTCATGTGCCCATTGGTATTCCTGGGTCGATATTTTAGCAGAAAAATGAAGTAAACTATGAGTATTGGCATAGTGATTATAAAATTCCCGGATTGCAGCGTGGGCGGCGCCCATCATGAGAGTAGATGCAGTTGAGTCAAGATAAACACGGCGGGTTTTTCTTCCATCGGCCAAGGTATACATTGTATCGAGACCAATAAAATCTTCTTGGATCTTTTGAAATAAATCCATCATTTTATCTTAAGTAAAAATAGTAACATCTACACTGTCTCTTTAAAAAAAGTTATATGATCCTGATACATTATGTTTCTTTGAAATGGAGACAATTGCTTTTCCATTCCCGGTATGTTGTATGCTGCCGGATAAAACAATCAAAACTGCAGCGGACTTTCCCCACAGCAATTTGCGGACGTTGTTTCCTTTGAGTAGAATGTATTACAACTATGTATTTTTTGAATGGGCGTTTAGCATACTGCCCCATATTTGACAGGGCCGAAAATGCAAAAATCAGGTCTTCGTCAAAGCGGTTTCGATCTGCCTCAATATCTAACCGGAACACTCGACCTTTGTTGGTCTTATAAATATTTGCGCCCAGCAGTGTAGGTGAAGAATGATCTCTGGAAAAATAATTAGGTGTCATGGCTAAAAGTTGAGAATCTTTGAAAAGAGGTTTTCCAATAAGAAAAACAGGAAGGATCAGGATTATACAGTTTTTTATGAGACTCATACTAGCGATACCATTTTAAAAGAACGATTAAAAAGATACAAATCCCCAAAATTGCAAACAACACCAGTTTTTGAAACCGTGTCTGTGAATAAATAATGGATTTTGAAAAAATTACTTTGTCATCATTCAGGAAATCTGCGAGTCCAAAAGCCCACTTCAAGGTGTCCCCTTCAACAGAATCAGCATTTGTTTCTGTGATCATTCCAGGCAGAACCAGAGAGAACTGAAAATGATCATCCTTTAAACCATGAGTCACACGGATCTCTTCTGCAAAGGGCTCCATGGCCAGGCTCATTTTCTGGATAAAATCCAAAGGGAGTTGTTGCAGAAAAGGGCTTAATGCAGTTTGCAGCATTTCCGACCGATTCTGTTCTAGTTCTTCCAATAGCTGGATTGTTTCAACATGAATAAAATAATTTTTTAAGTGGTTGTCAATTCGTTCTAGAAGTTCTAATTCTAAATGAATAGAGGTGTCAAATTTTAACCTGTTCAGTGCCTGTGAACAAACATAAACCATTGCTTCCGGAAGCCATTGAATTGAGTCAGCCTTTTCTGTATCTTGGAGAGAATCCCCGAATTTTGGATATTTACGATACACTTCCCGTCCTCTGAATATCTGCTCAACAGTATAGGTTGTAGAAAACCAGTTTTCCTCCCTTTTTACCGTGATGGGATGCTGGAGGGGAACAATGGAGGATGAATCTTTTGTAAACAATGTCATCCCGGACAGGAGCCCCTGTGTCTCCATTATCCAGGTTTCTTCTTCAGAATCCTGGCTTCGTTCCTTGTGTTGAGTTGAAGTCCAGATGGAATTTGGTTTTGGGTGTGGGAAATCGTCATCAAATACATCAGTTGAATCACCTTTTGTTACAATATGCATTTTATATTTTCCGTCTGGGTGGACGTGTACAGTGATCAAATGTTCAACACATCCTGTCAGGATCAGGCCCAGAAGAAGGAGAGAATAGTTAATAATTTTTTTCGACATTGGTTATTTTTTAAATCAAACGAAATATAAGAAAAAAGGGACATATGTTGATATGTCCTCTCCTAGAGATATAGGATAATAGATTGTCCCTGTTCATGTCACTTCATCATGAATCCTCACCCAACGCTTTCAAAAGTTTAAAAGTAAAAATTCCTGTGTCATGGCGATCTCCCCAGTGTGGGCGCAAGCCGTAATATCCAATCGTTTCGATTTGTGTAAGCTTATAACTGGTTTCTGTTTTCATTTTTGGGGGACCTTTGTAAATATTACCAAACACATCCGTTTCTCCTGCACAGGAAGCACAAGGGCAATTATCCCGTAATGTTTTGGATGAAATAATACTTTCGGTTTTGTTAGTCCATTTGATCAGTAGAAATTCGTTGACCATTTCTGTATAGGCAATTTGAAGCTGGGGTTTTTTACTCATGATTATTTGTATCCCTTGAAAACAACCTGTAAATTTGCGGTAGTTTATTTATGGGACACAACTGAATACGGGCGATTAGCTTCCGCCTTCTCCGTCGGCTGGCGTATACAGCGGATAGACAGTTGGTTTTAACCAGCTTCGCCATAAGTATTGTTTCTTGAAAATTGACAGGGCGATTAGCTCAGCTGGTTAGAGCGCTATCTTCACATGGTAGAAGTCGGGGGTTCAAATCCCTCATCGCCCACTCATGACGGATTAAATTAGAAAATAAAATCCTGTCATTTCCTAAAACTAAATTCGCTGTGAATGACATAACTTGGTTACTTTAATAATGAAACATTACAATGAAACCACTCACAGTACTCACATTTAATGCAGGACTCCTAGATGTCAATCTGATTGGTTTGTCCCTTTTTAAACCAGCAGCATTTATTGAGGAACGAGTGAGGGCCATTATCGAAACACTAAAAGGATATCCTGCAGATATAGTCGCTTTACAGGAAGTATATTTACGTAAACACCATCAATTTTTTATGACGGAATTGGTACAGTCTTTTCCATACAAGGCTTTTTCAGAAATGCCTATCTTAAACTGGGGAAGCGGATTAATGACATTCTCAAAATACCCAATAGTGGAAGGGAGATTTACACCGTTTACTGAAGGAGGGGCTCTAGATGAAACGATCTTTGCAAAGCGTGGAATTCTGACTACTGAAATAATAATTAACAAAAGATTAAAACTATCAGTTTTTAACATTCATTTGACTTCAGGGGGAGTTTTATATCATATGGAACATCCATTAGTACAACAAAAAAGAAGCAAACAAATTAAGCAGATAGTAAATATGATTGATCAACTAGAAGTCAAAAATGTAATAATGTTGGGTGACTTTAATTCTGGACCAAGTGTTTCTTCTGTGAATTACAATGAGATTCTGAAATATGGTTTTATGGATGTTTATGATGTGTTTTGTCGATCAACAAAATCCCAAATGGAGAACACATGGGACATCACTAATCCATTACATATTTCCAAACCAAGCGTTGGTTCACATAGAATAGATCATATATTTATCAAGAAATGCACTTTGGATATTCTGAATACCCAGGTTGTTTTCAAAGAAGCTATTGTGCAAATAGGTTCCAATAAAAAAAAGACGGTAACACTTTCTGATCATTATGGATTAGAAACTACCTTTAAGTTATGAAGTTCATAAATACTTCAAGACATGTCAATATACAGTATCTTGAAATAATGCCAAAGGCACAAAGAAATCCACACCTTTTAGATAGATGTAAATAGTACTATCTTTGCAGAGAAATCAGGCAGACAAGATTCAATCACCAGAAGGTAAAGAGTCCTTTTTCACCAATGTTCAGCTAAACCGTGTAATTGTGGAAGAGCGGGAGAACACTACAAATTGGTTTCTCTTGGTAAATTGAAGAAAGGATTCGTATGAAAAAACCAGCATTTATTTCAATAATAAAATGCAACATTCGCTTCACCATAATTTTTTCATTATTATCAATTATTCTTGGACAGAGTCCTGATTTTAACCTGACGATCAATGTGAACGGCGGGGGATATGATTATGATCTTATCATTGGTTTTTCCTCGGATGCTTCAGATAAATATGATCCAGGAATTGATAAGTATGCACCCCCGCCTTCACCGCCAGGGACGTTTGACGCAGCCCTGGGGTGGAATAATGACCGCTGGTATTCTCAAATTGTCCAGGGAGATACTTCAGATTTACTAGAGCATGTATGGAATATTCAACTCCAATATCCAAAAAATGGCTCCATTAATCTGCACTGGGATAATGGCTGCATGGCTCCCTTGGGGACATTTATTCTCCAGGATCCATTTGGAGGAGATCAGGTCAATTTAGATATGACGGCTGTAGATAATGTAACGTTAGATAATCCTGAGCTCAGGACGATACAATTGAAGGTCACTCCAAAACTGTATTTCCCTAAACACCCACCTGCAGGATTTGAGTTTACACCAATTCCTGTATCAGGAACTTTTATCGGCACAATTACAATAAATGGTCAAAGTGCCAAGGGGTGTGACTGGCTTGCTGCTTTTGATGAAAATGGAAATTGTGCAGGTTCAAGAGCGTTGATCATTAACGATGGTTTGGCTTGGACCAATATTCCAATCTATGGAGATGACAGTACAACACCAGATATTGATGAAGGCATGAATCCGGGAGAAAAATTTGTTCTGAAACTTTGGGATGCTTCTTCCGACCTTATCTTTGAATATCCTGAAAGCTTTGACTGCTGGTCAAATCAGAGAGGCGCTCCTATGCCGGGCTGTGGAGGTGTAGGTAAATCCTATAATTTTTCAGATGAGAAGTGACTATAAAATCACTTTAGAATAGTAAGACATTATCACACTACAGAAAGAAAAATCTTTTTCAATAACCCCAGCAGGAAAAATGCGACAATAGGTGAAAAATCAAATCCCATTCCTGTTATGGGAAGTATATTGCGAATTGGTTTTAGGATTCGGTCAGATATCTGGTATATAATTTGGATTATTTGGTTGTAAGGATCATGTGAAATCCAACTGAGAATCACGCGTACAATGATAATGATTTGAAGTACGTTAAAAATTGTATTAATTAGGTGGTATAGTAGATTACTCATATTTAGTTTTGTTAAGATTCAAAAAAATTATCATTTTTCAATCAAAGGATTTCTATTCAGTAATTTAAAAAATTCTGCATGGAATGTTCCTCCCCTAATAGCACCCTTTACTTCTGCTTTTCGAATAGCAGTGCAGAAACCATCATCTGCATGAGCATCACCATGTTCATCAATGGTTGTTCCTTCAACAAAGTAATTTACAGAATTTATTCGAACTGCTAAATCACACCCAGGTCTCTCCTCCATATTAAATTGGCATTGCCCGCAGGTAGCATCCACTATTTGTTTTATGGTTACTTCTTTTTGAGAGCAGCCGATCAGCCAGATGAATATCACTCCCAGTAGGATAGTGCGTTCGTTATTTTTCAATGTGTGTCTATCCTTTTGCAAAGAGCATTTTTTGATCTTTAAATGATTTAAACTCCAGTACATTTCCACTAGGATCAAGAATGAACAGGGTAGCCTGCTCTCCAGCCTTTCCTTGAAATCGAGTCCGCGGTTTAATCAGGAATTGAACCTTGTTTGATTTCAACTTGTCCGCAAGCGCATGCCATTCTTTCCAGAGCAATACTATTCCGAAATGCCTCACGGGGACATTATCATTGTCAACCTTATTTGTAGGAGTTATGGTATTTTTTTCTAGATTAAGGTGCGCGGATATCTGATGTCCGAAAAAATTAAAATCGATCCATTTTTCTGAGCGTCTGCCAACTTTACAGCCAATGATATCTACAAAAAAACGCTCTGTTTCAGCAATATTATACACAGGGAATGCTAAATGGAAGGGTAGTAGGTTCATGATGAATATTTATTGAGATATTATCAAAATGTGTGCAGATTTTTTCAGCGGGTTTAGGAATACAAAAAGGACTCCAGAGTGTGTCCGGGTGGCTTTAAATCCATCTATTTGTTAAGGATTATCTCTAGAGCTAACTCGAAATGATGGAATCATTAAATTATTGTCTTCCCCTTTTACCCTCTTTCCACTGATCCCAGATCCCCATCATTGACCTCATTTGCTGCTCTAAATCTGTAGATTTCACCAATTCTTCAATCTCCTTTCTTGATTGGCGGGGAAGACTTAAACTCAGGTCGTTTGCAAATCCAAGTGTTACAGCGGCCACAATTGCTGAATTTATTTTTAAAGATTTTAGATCCACTTTATCGTAGGTGTCAGATTCAGCATGATAGTTTGGGGCATAATTTGCAGGATCGTGATTACCTATTAAATTGCCAACACCGTGCATCATAAAGTCGAAATTATCCGTTCCTACAAGCGGTATGTCAATATTTGTAAACGGACCAAGTTCCGTAATTTTCCCGACCACCTTGTTTGTTGCTTCCAATACATCTGGTCTCCCGCCAGTGAAAAATCCCGTAATCTGTCCACTACCAATGTCGACTGACATGGTCATGATATGATTCCCTAATTGTGGCTCATTATTATCGGTATAAGCCATCGAACCATAAAGTCCAAGTTCTTCGCCATTCCAAAGGGCAAACCTGATTGTTCGCTTTGGTTTTATGTCCAGCTTTATCATTTGGCGGGCGATATCAATCATCATGGCAACATTGCAGCCATTGTCGTTTGCGCCAGTCCCAAGCCCCCAGGAATCTAAGTGTGCTCCAATGATGACTACTTCTTCAGGCCGTTCAGATCCTTCGATTTCCCCAATAACGTTATAAGATTTGTAGGGCTCTCCCTTTCTCACGTCTATTTTTACCCAAAGAGCCAACGAACCATCATTCCGCAAAGTTCTCAGGCACCTCTTAGCATCTTCTCTGGCCATGATGATCATAGGCAGAGTATTCTCAAAGCTTCTTGATGCGTTGTGACGATAAAGCAGCCGCATAGGACGAGAAGACATATAAACAACTCCTTTTACATCTGCTTCGTACGCCAAATCTTCAATCAGAACTGCGTCGGCGTATTCTTTAAAAAGACCATCTAAATCAACCAGCTCATCTGTTTCAATAAGTATGAAGCTGCCTTTTGCATTTTCCCCTAGTCTTGCAAAATCATCGGCTGTTCCATGCCCACCATCTAAAAGTTCTGCTTTTATACCCATGGTTCCTGTTGAAAAGGTAAGGGCAGCCACCCGTGGTTCAAATTCTACAGCACCGCTAATTTTGGCAGACGACTCATTCTCAAGCCACAGGCCCGGCATTGTGAATTCCTCCTTGCTGGCGCTGACTCCCGCTTTTTGGAATTTTTCTAGTCCCCAGTCTATGGACAGAAAATTAGCCCTTGACCCAGTTGGCCGTCCCCCGATAACATCACAGAGTTCTTGTAAGTCTTCTTCTATTGGAGTATCACCCAACAATCCCTCTACCAACCTATCTGTCTCACTGTTTTGAGCTGAGAGCATCCATATTAAGGTGAAAGATATAAGTGTGAATTTCCTCATTGTCTCCTCCTTCTCTCCATAAAACAATAAAGGCCTCGATTGAGGCCTTTATTGCTGGTGATTGATTTAAGAATTTTAGCCAGGTGTTTCCGTTTCTGGAATAGGAAAAGTTACAATAG